>FRDC01000154.1_pt1 | contig 107922 bp, 139 predicted proteins | sample 1106171 | NCBI WGS metagenome assembly FRDC01 (sample SAMEA3930566, study PRJEB13176) | freshwater metagenome | biome: Drinking water system; feature: drinking water; material: water | place: Singapore | collected 2014-12-20
CAGATCGATCACCAGCACGCGTTTGTTCAGGAGGTCATGGAGATAATAGCCGAGCTGACAGGCGATGGCCGATTTCCCCACACCCCCTTTTTCGTTGGCGAGAACCAAAGTTTTCATGCGTCGGTCCTCGCACGTATCTAATCTGTCACGGACTGTAAGATCCAGGGGGCCAGCGTCTCCGTCTACCCGTTGTAGCCCATCCTGGGACCCACTGTGTCTAGAACGGCTGATGGAATATCTCCTATGGGAACGCGTGACAGCGGTCCTTCCGCTTGCCTGCCACCAAGTAGTGTTCGCTCACCCTGAGACTTTCCAGCTAACCGGGTACATGGTAGACTTGTTTGTCACGACAAATGTAGTTACACTCAATCGTGCGCTATGAATGGGGCGAAGCCAAGAACCGCAGCAATCGCGCAAAGCACGGCTTGGACTTTGCCGATGCCGAACAGGTTTTCGCCGGACGCTGCGTGACTTTCGTCGATGACCGTTTCGACTATGGAGAGAAACGGCTGGTCAGTCTTGGGACGCTCGCTGGACGGGTCGTGGTGATGGCCCACTCCCCGCGCGGGCATGACGCCACGCGCATCATCTCCATGAGAAAGGCGAACCGACGTGAGCAGAAAATCTATCAAAAGCGACTTGGCGAAGCTTGACCGGCTCAAGGACCGGGACATCGACTATTCGGATATCCCGCCGCTGGATCACTCGTTTTTTAAGAAGGCCACCGAGGCCTGGCCACCGGCGAAGCGACAAGTGACGGTGCGTCTCGACGTCGATGTGCTCGACTGGCTCAAAATGCATGGGAAGGGCTATCAGACGCGGCTGAACCGCATCCTACGCGCGGCAATGGAACACCAGGGTCCGCGCCGATCACGTGCGCGGAAAAGCCGTGAACGGTCGCGGCGGCGGCCGCGTGCGGCGTAACACAGTCACGTTGATTTTCTCTCCGGGGCCGAAGAGTAGGCGCATGGAATTGGAAATACTCCGGTGTCGGCCGGATTGGCCTCGTTGTCTTTCTCCGGCTTCAATTTCACATTCATAGCTGAGAGCGTGATCGGGAACGGTTGAGAGGCGACAGTCAGTTTTGGCCTCGAGTCCGGACACGGCTGCTTGGTGGAGCCCCTAGAAGTTATAGGTGGATCGTGCAGAATAAATGAGAACCGTCTTTGGGAAGCAGGGGGCAGATGGATAGGATTTCCATCATATGAAATTGTGGGCTTCGCTCCTCAGCATGTAGTTCTCCGAGTATTCCGGAGAGATGGTGAGAAAAAGATTTGCTCTTATAAGATAAGGTTAATAAAGGAAAAAGGATAAGGCTGAAAAATTGGAACAATCATTTGTAAAAACAATATGTTGTGAAAAGGCGATGCACGGTCTACCTAGAAGAAGACCAAGTGCTGCATCGTGCACCTAGAACTTTCCTTACAGAGCTGCACAGTCCACCTATATCTCGAGAGAAGAATTGAATGGTCTACCTATAAGTTTCAGTGTGATATGCACATACCACCTAGGTCTTGTGTCATGTGTCAGTCCTGTTTTTCAGTCGAACACAGAGGGAAAGCACATGGACTGCACGGACCACCTAGAACATCGAGTCGCGTCCGCCTATAACGTATTGCACAGTCCGCCAATAAGAAATGCACGCTCTACCTATAAGCTGCCGAAGAGATACATAAAAAGAGTGCTGCACGATCCACCTATAATGCAGGAAGGACGTGGAAGGAGAACTGCACTCTGCACCTACAAGGAGAGAGAATCGCAAAGAGTTGAAGGTTTTATGTAAGTTTTTGGGGCGGCAAAGCCTAACGAAGTAAGATTCTGCACGTTCCACCTATAACTCTCTGCACCTTCCGCCGATAAGTTCAACGGAAATCCGAAGAGAAGCTGCACGCTTAACCTATAATGGTTTTCTTTAAATATTCATCAGTTCATCGTCAGATGTTTGGCCCATCGACAACAGGGGTAAGGTTCAGGACGCGATAACTGCACGAAGGACCTCTAACCGCAGTAGAGAGGTACAATGACTATAGAATATGCACGATCCACCTATAACCCTAGACCGATAGGTCGCCTGCTTGAATCTAGGAAGTTTCTTCTGAGCGCGAAGTTCCAAAGGATCCTTGAAGTTTACTTATCAAGGATGGATGGCGGCGTGAAATGCCAAGTTCGACATTGTGAGCCGATTGTCGGGCATTGGCGGTCTTGATTTCTTCCTGGAAAGTGGACGTTGGAAGCATACTATAGACGATCTCGGTGATAGCGTTCCCCCTTTTTCGAACATCCTTCTTGAAGGACAGCAACACACTTTTATCGGTGAGTTCATTGAGGGCCGCATCAATCTGTTTAACATGAACCGATTGTCGTGAATGGCGCAGCAATCCACTGTCACGACGAATCGATGAGTACTTAATATGATAGGGATCGGTAATGCTTGCTTGGGTATATTGGTGTGACAGTCGTTTATGGAACCATCGAGCCAGTTGGGAGGATAGACTCATCAAGGTTCCATAATTGAATTGTCGATAGCTAAGCTCGTTGACACTTTTGCTGATCAAAGACGGGAGTTTGGCCAGCCACATGGCTTTGGGATCTTGAAGATAATGGAGTCGCGTGACTCCCGTTACCTCGGAAAGAATCGGATTGGTGTACACAAGTCGCTTTGCGACGCCGAGTTGTTGTTGACTATCGAATTCTACCGTTAGGACTGCCTTCGAAAGTATTTCCAGAGAATGTTTAATCTCATCCAAACTGCGTGATTTACCCCTTCGTTTCAGCTCTTGTTGAACCATCCCCAAGGTAAAGCGTACCCAGCTCTCAGAGCCATTGGCTCTGTGTTGCCCAAAATTCTGATCTGTGAAGAATTTCTTGAGTACTTCCTCAAGAAGTTCTTCGTCATTCGACGGATAATATTGTGTATAGGTGCCGTCCGAGTTCTTAATGCTGGCTGGCTGAATGGTCAGCTTGCAGGTGATTTCTTTGGGCAAACCTCGAACCGTAGGACGATAAAGGAATTCTTGCGTACTCACAGGCAAATTCCCTTTTTCATCGCGGACCTGGCTCTGCGCCCGTTCGTTGACAGCATATTTCGGGATTGCATCCCAGAGTTCAATTGTATTTGAGAGGTTATTGGGATTTCCAAAAAACGTGGTAAAGAGGTCGTACTGTTTGGTTGTAGTCGTGAGGCTCGTCTCCGTTTGAGGATTGCTGGGTTTCTTCGTCATGCGTACCTAGTCAATCCTGATGGGACATCGTGAGAAGGATAATAAACTCTGGTCCTTTAGAGGGAGAAAAACCGTTTCTCATGCACGAATCATTCTGCCGAGTTATTCTTACATCCGTTTAGTTGAAGACAATTGACGATTATGATGGTGGACCAGGATCCTCTACAGGATACTTAAGTCCTAACTTCTCTTCTAAGGCGATCAAAGCGTTCTGGAGAGTTACTCCTTGTACCCAGTTCTTCTGCGTACAGATCCAGTTAAACTTGTCGACTTCGTGTGGACGCGCTTTGATGTTGAGAGGAGTATTTCGGCCGGTTCGATAAATGCGTCGTGGTCGCCGGCTTCTCCCCTCCCCTGGTACAGAAGTCAAGTGCGAGGCCGCCGCGTTCGGTTCGCGACTCTGAAAGCCGCTGGCTGCTGCCACTTGGGTCAATTTCGCGACGGAAACGGGAGCGGTGGTAGCGGCCGATTCTGGGCGAAAGGTCTGTGGAGAAACGTTCTCAAAGGTTTTGGTGAAATCCGAAGTCTGAGAGAAATCTTCGTCAAAAGGAATTGCTGCCCTGGATTTACTCATGTCAAGACTCCTTCAAGTTCCTGAGTCGGTCGAGTAGAAGGGGCATGGGACGAATTAACCATCGAAATGACTTCTCCAGCAAAGGCCCGAGCGTTGTTGATCGCATCTTGCAAGTGATAGACGTCCTTAGGATCAAGATTCTCAAGACAACCGCCATAGGAAAAGAGTGCACGGTACACCTCCCGTTCCATGAGGTGGGTCTTGAAGATTGTGATCTTATTTTCGGTCAGCTGTTGAGCGATATGGGTAAAGGTCTTTGTACGAATCGCAGCCTTCGTCCTCGTGAAGAGAATAGCGTGGGGTATGGTTCGATTGAAGGCTTTCTGTTGCTGTCGGACTAATTGGAGGGCTTTCGCTGCGCCACGAGCATCCAGATCAGAAGGTTGTAGCGGGATAATAACGAGATCCGCTCTACTAATGGCGTACGCGACCAACATATTGGCCGTGCCTTCAAGATCGATAATCACGAATGGAGATTCTTGTTTGGCTTTATCGATATCATCAAGGATTGTCTGTTCCGTCGGGGACTTCTTGACAGCGAGGCTTGGTGGCTTATCTGGTAGCTTGGCCCAGGTATCGATATAAGTTTCAGGATCTGCGTCCAGGACGGTCACCCCTATTCCCTTCTGGGCTAATTCGGTTGCGAGCAGGAGCGCCGCCGTTGTTTTCCCACATCCACCCTTCGGACTAGCCAGAGCAATAACGGGCATCCCCTCCCCTCCTTGTCAGCAACGAGTAGCAACAGTATGCATTGGACACGTTGTGTCTTACCTGAATTGGAAGCTGTTGTCTAGCGAATTAGTTCTAGACGGCTATCAGATTCTAAAAAGCTATCGAAAGGACATCTGGAAGCTTGCAGATTTCCAAATAGTATCTAAAAGCTATCCACAATATGCAGATAGGACATTTCAAATAACATCAATTAATACAAACAATCATATCTGATATCTGTCACCTTTCTAGTATCTCTAAGATAGCTAACAGATTCTAGCTGGCTATCAGATATCTTTTAGATACTATACAGATAGCTACAAGAACTTTTCCTTTACAGTCGTATCTACCAGCGGGAGTTCCACGTCTGTGAAGGCGGGAGTTAGAGCAAGGTCCTGCAAGACAGGACGAGCCTGCCTCGCAATCTATTGAGAACAACACCTGTAAAGGCGTCGGAATCTATGACCACGAATGCGGCAAGACAAAACAACCCGCGACCTGCAGGAGGGGAGAGTGCTCACTTAAAGAAATGTACCCGAAAACATCAATAACTGCCATATTGAATCGACCCAAGGGTTACTCAGCTGACGGGGAACCGAACCACTCAGGGTGCTTCGCGAGTAATCTCCGCCGATAGGGATAGGTGGTGAGCAGCCGATAATGAAGAATCTTCCGCACGAGATCAGCACTAGGAGTCATACCATCAGCCCGAAAGTTGAATTCAATATCCTCAGCCATTTCGTCTCGTTCTTGCGGAGAGAGTAGGGGAGTCAATCGCTTCAGTTCAGCGAGATCCTCTTGATCGAACTGATCGTAGCGTGTCACGACGTCTCTCAATTCTCCTCGTTTCTCCAGCTGCGGCAGCCAGTGTACGAGGTAGGTCGGGGCGACTCGTTGCCTGGCTGGCTGGATCGTCGTAACGAGCCCGATGGCCGTCAGCGCCTTGAGTTGTTTCTGCACGGTCATCCAGGCCAACTTCGTCTCCTTTACTAACCGGTCGATGGAGATCACTAGTTCACGTTCGCCCCGGCCATAGGTTTTCCTGAGCAAGTGTAAATAGAGGAGCTGCGCGGTGGGGGATTGAGCGAGAAACCGAGGGTCCTCCATCGTCAGATGGACCTTGTCGAGATACTCGAGTCGCCAGTCAACTGAGAGCGTCGCGCGCCCTTCGAGCGCGAGTTCAGGCGGGAGGAAGTCAGCGACTTCCGCTTCTTCATCAAGTGGTTGGGACGGTCGAGATTCGACAGGATTCCCCATTCCGAATTAGAGGTCTACTCTTAGAGGGAGGCCTAGTCAAGCCAAAAATGTCCAACGAGCATCTCTAGTATCCGGGATTGTCGCCTTCTCGGATGCCTTGACTTGTGATAGCGGGAAGGGGTAGGGTGGCGGCGGCGAGGGGAAGACCCGGGAAAATGAGTTGGAGAGAAATCCACTCCTGGTGTATCGAAGACTCCCCAGTCAGAACGGATATCCCGAACTGCACGGTCCACCTCTATCCATAATATAGGAATGAGTGCCTCGCTAGACGCTGATTGAAGCCCTTCGCTGCTCGGAAATCAGTCTTTCCAAAGAGGGATGGGGGCGGAGGGAGAAGGAGAGGGGGCTTCGGAAATTCGGACAGTGTGGTAAGTGGTTGCCTGGCTTCACTCATCCCGACGAGGGGTGGTCAACGAGAGGAGCAAGGCGATGAAGAGAACGAGACGCAATCACGGCGCAGCCTTTAAGGCGCAGGTGGCGTTGGCCGCCGTCAAGGGGGACCGGACGGTGGCTGAGCTGGCGGAACACTTCCAGGTCCATCCCACCCAGATCACGGACTGGAAGCAGCAACTACTGGCCAGAGCCGCAACCGTGTTTGGCGGCCTTCACCCAACAGCTGATACGCCGGATCTGCAGACGCTGCATGCCAAGATTGGGCAACTGACCTTGGAGAATGATTTTTTAGAAGGCGCGCTCACCAAGGTGGGCTTGCTGAGCGCAAAGCGATGATTGACCGAACACATTCCTTATCCATCGGGCGCCAATGCCAGCTTCAGCAGCTGGCCCGGTCAACGGCGTATTACCACCCGAGACCCGTTCCCGATACGACGCTGGTGCTCATGCGTCGGATTGATGAATTGCATCTGCAGTATCCATTCGCGGGTGCCCGCATGCTGCGTGATCTCCTCCGGCAAGAGGAGCACACCATTGGACGAGGCCAGGTGGCCACCCTCATGCGACGGATGGGGATCAAGGCGATCTATCAGATGCCACGGACGAGTCAACGTCATCCCGCTCATCAGATTTATCCCTATCTGCTGCGTCAACTGACGATCACGTTTCCGAACCACGTGGCGGCTGATATCACCTACATTCCCATGAAACGTGGCTTCGTGTATCTGTGTGCGATCCTGGACTGGGCTAGTCGCCGCGTGCTGGCCTGGCGGTTGTCCAATACATTGACGACGGACTTCTGTCTGGAGGCTCTCCAGGAGGTGGTGACCCGGTATGGCCCTCCCGAGATCTTCAATACGGATCAAGGCTGCCAGTTCACGAGCCAGACATTCACCGGGTTTCTCAAAGACCAGGGGATTCAGATCAGTATGGATGGAGCTGGGCGGTGGCGGGACAACGTGTTTGTGGAACGGCTGTGGCGGACCCTCAAATACGAGGAGGTTTATCTCCATGCCTACGAAACCCTTCGCGATGCCCACCAAGGGGTGGCGCGCTATGTGACGTTTTACAATCAGCTCAGGCCGCATCGCGCGCTTGACGGACGCACGCCCGATTGCGTGTACTGGGAGAACCTGCCTGCACGGCCCACGGCTGCGTAGGCGTACACCGCCAAGCACCACTTATGAAGTGCCAGATGCTGTCCAAAGAAGCGGAGCCACCTGTAGCTATATCGCAATCCAAGGAGAGTCAAACAGATGGACTGATCGGTCCGACCTTTCCTGATTAAGAGACGCATGACCCTCACACGACCTTCAACAGTGGGGGCACGGTCCTCAATTGGGAAACCGGCGCTGGTCGCAGTTACCTCATTCCCATGGGCGAGATCCTCGCCTATATTTTCCTGCTCAATCGATACGACCGGCACTTTACCAATCCCCAGGGTATCTATCGTACCGATGGAGATACGATCCAGCAACATCATACCGATTCAAAATGGGTTCTGGACAACGATCAGTTTTCCGTCAATCAATTCCTGCATCCATACGGCGGCAGTGTGTATTACGGGCTCGCCCGATCGGCCGGCCTCAGCTTCTGGGAATCGTTGCTCTATAGTTCTGCAGGGAGTTTCTTTTGGGAAATGGGGGGCGAAACATCGTCACTATCGATCAACGACATGATCGCCACTCCTATTGGTGGTCCATTGCTGGGAGAACCGCTTTTTCGCATGGCGAGTCTGTTACTCGAAACCGACGAGGGAAGCCCGGCTTCTGGCGAGAGCTTGGGGCAGCAGTGCTCTCACCTCCTATGGGGTTCAATCGTCTGATCTTTGGTGACCGTTTCGATACGGTCTCCCCGAGCCGCCAACCAGCCACGTTCTTGCGACTACGACTCGGAGGCATAGTGTCAACGAGCAGTCGTGGATGGAACACCGAATTGTTCAACGGGGAGAAGCGGAATCCCCAACGCATGCCCCACGGTTGGACACGGAAGCGACAACATGAAATATGAGGAGGTTGATCTTGCTTAGCACTCAGTGATAGGGCCAGGCGCTGAGGTCAATGTGTCTGATGGTCAACGTGCGAAGAATTGGGCGAAAAACATGACTGAGAAGACGCGGATTGAAATCGCTCTTTTGTTGCCCGCGGTGCCGGATGCTCGTGACACGTGCGTTCAGCGACTCGGCCACTTGTTGAGAGCGAAAGAAGGAATTGAGGCCACACACCTTCCGGACATGAAAGACAAGGGCTCCGACCACATCTGCATTCACTACGATCCCGAGCGGCTGTCGATCGGGGAAGTTCGAGATTTGGCCCGCCGGGCCGGAGTGGAACTCGACAAGCGGTTCGGGCACTTGTTACTCAAGTCGGCACCGATGCACGCTCGACAGGCGCGTACGGTCGAGTCGCGAGCCAGACAAATCGCTGGGGTCCTGGAAGCCGCGGCATCTCCCGCTGGCGTGCTGCGCATCGAGTTCGATCGCCAAGCGGCCGACGAACAAGCCATCCGAGCGGGGCTGCAAAAGATCGGTGTGCGAATCCTCGAACAGGCGAAACCGCGGACGCCAGCCGAACCATCTGAAGCCGGACGCCAGCCTGCGCCGAAAGAACAGGAACATGGCGGCCTGTTGGGCGAGAGGACGGAGTTGGTGTTCGCCGCGCTCTGCGGCGGGCTGCTGCTCATCGGATGGCTCTCGTCATTGACCACCATCACGCCGTGGGTGCCTTGGAGCCTCTACCTGGCCGCGTACTTTTTCGGCGGATTTTTCACATTCCGCGAAGCGATCGAGAACATCCGTGCCGGTCGTGTTGAAATCGATTTCCTGATGCTGGTGGCAGCCATTGGTGCTGCCACGCTAGGAGAATGGGCCGAAGGCGCTCTGCTGCTCTTTCTATTCAGCCTTGGACACGCGCTAGAACAGTATGCGATGGGTCGCGCTAAACGGGCGATCGAAGCGCTTGCTGAACTCGCGCCCCAAACCGCGCTGGTCCGTCGTGGTGGCGAAATAGCGGAAGTGCCGGTGGAACAACTCCGCTCCGGAGATGTCGTGGTCGTCAAGCCGAACGAGCGAATCCCTGCTGACGGGTTCGTGATCAAGGGTGAAGGGAGCGTCAATCAGGCCCCGATCACCGGCGAGAGTGTGCCCGTGGACAAGCGAGCAGTCGATGATCCGCGCACGGCGGCTGCGAATCCCGATCGACTCGATCCGCAATTCCGCGCGTTCGCCGGCACCATCAATGGAAGTGGCGCGCTGGAGATTCAGGTCACCAAGCTCGCCAGTGAATCCACGCTAGCCCGTGTCGTTCAAATGGTCAGGGAGGCCGAGACGCAAAAGTCGCCCTCGCAGCGGTTTACCGATAAATTCGAGCGCTACTTCGTTCCCGCAGCATTGGCGTTCGTCGTCCTGCTCCTGTTCGCCTGGGCCGTGATCGACGAACCGTTCAGCACGTCATTCTATCGCGCGATGGCGGTGTTAGTGGCGGCCAGCCCCTGCGCGCTGGCAATCTCGACCCCGAGCGCGGTCTTAAGCGGTGTCGCTCGCGCGGCGCGCGGCGGAGTGATGGTCAAAGGCGGCGGGCCGCTAGAACACTTGGGAGGGCTCGGCGCTATCGCGTTCGATAAAACCGGCACCTTGACTGAAGGCATGCCACGCCTGACCGACGTGGTCGGTTCAGACGGCGTCGCCGAGGACGAGTTGTTGCGCGTTGCCATGGCAGTGGAAAGTCTTAGCGACCATCCGCTGGCGGCCGCCGTGACGCGGGGCGGCAAAGAGCGGCTGAAGAGCGATGCGGTCTTACCAGCTCACAACGTACAAAGCATCACCGGCCGCGGTGTCAAAGCCACCGTTGACGGTCAGCCGGTGTACATCGGCAATGACAGGCTTTTCGCCGAAGTCGAGGGTTCGCCCGCACCGAAGGCGTTGCAGGCGTCTGTCGAGAAGCTCAAAGCCAGCGGCCGCACAACGATGATCGTCCGGCGTGGCGAAACCTACCTCGGTGTGTTGGGCTTGATGGACACGCCGCGCGAATCAGCCAAGAACGTGATTGCCCGCTTAAAAGAGCTTGGCATCCGGCGAATGATCATGCTCTCGGGTGACAATCAACAGGTCGCTGATGCAGTCGCCAAAGCAGTCGGTATCGACGAAGCCTTGGGTGATTTGATGCCCGACGACAAAGTCGAGGCGATCAAGAAACTCAGCAAACAAGAGGGCGTGGCAATGGTTGGCGACGGCGTGAACGACGCTCCTGCGATGGCAAATGCCACGGTTGGGATCGCGATGGGCGCGGCCGGTTCAGACGTTGCGCTGGAAACCGCCGATGTGGCGTTGATGGCGGACGACTTAAACCATCTCCCCTTCGCCGTCGGCCTGAGCCGGCAAACGAGCCGCATCATTCGGCAGAATCTCTGGTTCAGCCTCGGCATGGTCGCATTCCTTATTCCCGCGACCGTACTCGGACTGCAAATGGGGATCGCCGTTATGTTCCATGAAGGTTCGACGCTCCTGGTCGTTTTCAATGCCTTCCGGCTCTTGGCGTATCAAGCCAAGTAAATTGGGGATCGGAGACTCAGGAACGCTGATGTCTGATTGAGGAACTCACATTACGTCGTCGCGATAATCACTGTTGCTGATCCCACTTACTCACCAGAGGATTGAGCAAACGCATAGGAGATGGAACAGAACAACAGAACACACATCCTTTAGAACTGCGGGAGGACATTATGAGTCTGCCAATTTCTCTCGGATGATTCGTGCCCGCCGGTCTTTGCGAGATTGGAGGCGCTGATCAGCTTGATACGTGACCCGGTCCTGCGACTTACCGCAGCAAAGGCTTCTGGGCCGCAGCCTTTGAGGTGCTTACATTAACCGAGAAATCCGGTTTTTGGGCGAGGCCTTCAGCGGCGATCCGTTTATATCTGGAGAAACGTTTCCTGCATTTCAAACGGGATTTCGATGGTTTAAAACGCCGGAGGTCCAAATGGACTTCGTGTTTAAATGCGTCCGCGATGGGTCAGAACAGACAAGGTCATCCTCAGGGGCTGAGGTCGGGCCAGGATGGACTTATACGATCCAAGTAGGGCTTCGAGTGCTGTTTGATGTGTTTCGATGACCGTAGCAGTGTTTCTAGGGGTAGTTGGGGTCAGGATGTGGCCTGGACGGGGCGAAAGGCAAACTCATTCGAATTGATGGCGAACATTATGTTTTAAAAGAGACCAACGGAAATGAACGAACGTTTCATGGTGGATAGCCGCACACATAAAAATGCGGCAGTTCTCAAAGACAGGTTCAAGATCGACCATTCGACAGTCCAGGTGGAACAGGGCAGTCGGAGGTCGGCAGAAATGCAGCTGTGACAACAAGTGGAAGGGGCAACGGTATGGACTGGAATTTGGAACTCCTCATGGCCTTTCGCGCCCTGCTCGCAGTTACCTTGGGAGGGTTCATCGGCTTGGAGCGCGAGCGGCACGGACGCGAGGCGGGGATCCGAACCTACGGGGCGGTGGCACTGGGGGCATGCGTCTTTGCACTCATCTCGAGCCATATAACAACCGGGTCGAATCCCCACGTCATTGCCGCAGGCGTGGTTACGGGTATCGGGTTCCTTGGGGCGGGTGTCATTCTGCGGGAAGGTGGAACTATCATGGGGCTGACGACGGCCGCTACGCTCTGGTCCACCGCCTCCGTCGGCCTCGCGATCGCGTACGGGATGTACATCTTGGGCATGCTTACGAGCGTCATCGTGTTTGGCCTTCTTGCGGTGCACCACCTACCCCATTGGGGCCGTTTGAGGAGCAAGGAGGGGAACAACCGCCAGCGATGATGCCGTGGTGTAGGTTGTGCGTATGATGAAGAACGAGCCCCTCACTTTCCCACGTAAACGCGGCCGATGTCGGCGAGGCCGCCGAACAACGGCAGGCAGCTGACGGCGCGTCGCGCCGCAGCTGATGCCGGGCGTTGAGGTTGTAGAACCCCCCCCAGGACCTAACCTCCCATGAGATAATTAGCCGCACCGCATTTCATGGGGCGGGCGATGGGATGGCTCGATACAAACCCGTTCAACCAGGTCTGAAACTTCTGAAACTTCTGCCGTGCGTCAGGATCGGTCGTCGAGACATGCGTCTGGTTGGAGCGCCGCTCCCCCCGAAACGTGACCGTGGGATTGCTCGGGTCCTCGTCTTGGTGCTGCTCCGGCCCCGCATCCAGCGACCGAATCCGGCGCTTGACCGCCGTGGCCGGACTGAAGGGCGAGATCGCCAAAGGGACCCTTTACCGACACATGGCACACCTAGTCACATGCGGGGCCCTCGAGCGGGTCGGACGTGGCTATCGCACCACCCCGCTGGGGCAGCGGTGGTTGGCTGAAGCCCAGGCCCACATCGAGTGGAACCTGTTCGATCGTGTGTACCCTCCCTTCGCCCACATTCCAACTCCGTATCATAAGGCGCTCCTGGAGCTCCTCCTCGCGGCTGCGGTGGTCCGGCGAGCTGGCCTTCACGCGGATCATCTCTGCGCCTTTGTCGTGATGGGAACCACGTTACGCTGGAAGACGTCGCTGGGGCGCATGGCCTGCGCCATGCTCGGCGTCGATCCGAACGTGAGTCTGATCGATCTGGCGTCGGAAGCCGGCCGATCGGTGTTTGTCCGACGGACCAGCGACGGACATCTGCTCTCGGAACGCAATGTGCTGTCCACCCCCCCTCGCCGTGTTTGACGACTATCTGCAAGCCAACGACGCCGTCCGGGCCGCTGTGCGCCCCTTTTTGAGCGGTCGCCGCACCGTGCCCTATGAGAACGGCGTGATTGCCGTCGACTGCGTGACGCTGTTGACGCTCAATCCGCGAGCCAAGTCGACGGTGGAGCATCAAACCACGTTGACGCCCGCCCAGCTGCGGCGCGTGATCATTTGTAATCTGGACACGGTCGCCATGCCGGATCTGTCACTTACCGGTCATCAGGCTCTGGAGGCCGCCGGGCAGCACGGCCCGCTCACCCTGCCCGGGCTGCGCACCGATTTGCAGGAACATCGGGGCGCCGTGGTGCAGGGGGTGCGTGATCTGGTCCGGCCCGAGATGCACGATCGGATCGATACTGAAATGCTGCGCCTTCTCGCCTCGGGCATGACCGCGTTCATCGACGACGACACCCGAGCGATCCAGCAGATGCTCTACAATGTCGGCTTGACGATGGAAACCCTCGGATGGGCCCGTCCTGACTGGGTCCAGGCCGTGCGAGAATTCTCGCTCGTTCGCCCTCAGCCTGACCCCAGGAGACTGCCACCTCGACGGTGTCCCTCCACCACAGAATTGCGGCAGGCCGAGCGGATCAAACAGGCGATAGGGGCCCGTGGCCTCACGGACGTCGTGGATGTGCTGTTCATCCTGTCGGTGATTGATGGCCATGGACTCTTCCATCCGCCTACTCCAGCCCCGAAGCAGCGCAGCAAAGACATCCGGCGCAAGGCAAAGGCAACAGCCAATCGGCTCCGTCGACGCATTCAAGAAATTCGGGCGGGAACCCGTGCGGCCACAGACGAGCGAGAACGGCGGCTCGCCCAGGAGTGGCCTCGACTCGGCCAAGCGGCGCTCCACCTGGAGGAAGAGAAAATCCGGTGTGCGGAGTATCAGACGATGCGCGGGGGCCGGATAGTGCCGGGGGGAAAATATGCGAATCGTCGGCCCGCCAAAGAATTGACCCATGCTCTCTCGCTGATCGACTACCACCTCGAGCATGGGAAGCACTGGGCAAGACCGCAATGGGGCCTGTCTGACGGATATCGTGGTCGCGGTTCAAGCCCTCCGCGAGGACGTCGGCTTCGTGGCGGCACGCGTCCGAGACCGACTCCGCAAAGCGAAGAAGCATGATGCGTTGCAGATCTGGAGGAGTGAGTATCTGGAGGCCTTGAGCACGGTGGTGGTTACCGAGGAGATGCAGGGCATGCTGGAGCGGAAACGGCAGTTTGCTGAACTGCTGAGCACGCTCTACTCGCCCGAGTCGTCGGCATCAGAGCAAGAAGCGGTGGCGGCTCGGCTCGGTCCTTCCTTTCGTGTTGCTTAAGTGATCAGCATCATTGCCTGCTAGACATCGTCCTCTTTGATAAAACTGTAGACGTGCTCCTCAATCGTCCCACATCGGGCAAGCCCATGGGACGCTCCTGGGACAGATCGTGAGACAATGGGACATGGACCGCTCTGTCGAGGAGTAGCAGCGATGAGTGACACTGGGAGCATAGAAAAGTTACGAAATGCGATGTTCGGGCAAAACCAGGATTTCTAGCTTACGATTGTGTATGGTGCCCGCGATTTCTCCTTCTCGGTGGAGAAGAAGGTAGGGTGGCGGCGGGCCGGACCAGATCATCAAAAATGAGTCCCCGCAGAACTCTCGCATGGTGTCTCGGGCCGGCTAGGTCGGAGCGTCACCTCGCTGTGGACGGTCCACCTCTATCCATAAATATAGGGAAGAGTGCCTCGCTGGACGCGGATTGAGGCCTCCGTCGCTGCTCTGAAATCAGTCTTTCCAAAGAGGGAGGGGGGCGAAGGGAGAAGGAATGGAGGGAAGCATGGAGGCGCCACTGACTTCGGAGCAAGCGCCTCCGGATCGAGGTGCGTCGAGGGGGCCTCGTACCGTTACCCACAACGGTGCTGCGCCGGGCGGGTGGAGAACTCCCGCCAGTCTGTTAGATGCTCTCGCACTCCACGCTCGTCGGCCTGCGCATCTATCTGGATGAATTGGCAGGGCAGCTCGTGCAACAGAAGCCGACCTCTACCACAGCCCGGACCTATTTGAAGCGGAGACGCTTCTTCATCACATGGCTTAAGCAGGGAAGAGACCCACATCTACGTCGCCTCGATCGTCTTTGTCTTGAGACCTCTCGCGATTGGATCGATCGGCGGTTTTCGAATATCCGGACGAAAAATGGCTACCTGACGGCCGTCCGCCAATTTCTGAACTGGCTCGTGCCGTTGCATCCCGGATTGGTCAATTCGACCGATCTCGTACAAGGCTGGCGCTGCAGTCGGCAGCACACCCGGCGGCATCTGCCCGTGGAGGATGCCAAAGCGTTACTGACGTCACTTGAAACAGATCCGCGGAAGACAGAGGTGCAGCGTGCCCGCAATGTCGCGATGGCCTATCTGATGCTCAAGACCGGGCTGCGGACGGGTGAGGTGAGCCGGGCGCGGATCGAACATCTGCAGGAGCTCGTGCCTGGGGAGAAGTGGCGGCTGTGGGCGCATGGGAAGGGGAGAGCGTCCGCCGATGAGTCGGGGCAGGCCACCTGGGCCTTGAACGTCGCTCCGTGATTCCGTCTCGGTCTCTTCATTGCCTCGCTCCTCTCGTCGGCCACCTCCCGGTGGCGTGGGTGAAGCCAGGCTACCATTTATCACACTGTCCGCATTTCCGGAGCCCTCTCTGTGCAGCGATAAGAAAATCCCCCTCGCATGGGAATGGCTGCTACAGGTGTTAAACGTTTGAGTGAATACCTAAAGGCTAATTTCGTTGTAATGAAAATAGTCTACCGTTTTATATACAACCGCCTAGAGCAAAATAAGCACACTTGTACGGCAAGATGTCTCTCAGTACCGAGCGGCTGGAGTAGAACTAATCTGCACGTCGCGCACTGTGGTTCCGGTCATTGGAGTTTTATCGACATAGGCGGAACACCGTCATCTTCGGCTTGTTGATAGCCTAAGGTCAGCATGACGATTCCCACGAGCACCATGGGCAAGGAGAGAATTTGGCCCATGGTGATCGGTCCGAAAATAAATCCCAAGTGCTGATCCGGGTCACGGAAGAATTCACCGATCAGTCGGCTGATGCCGTATCCGGTGATGAAACTCCAAAAGAGTGTGCCGGGCGGGGTCGGACGTCGGTCAATCCACCATAATGCAGTGAACAAAACAAGGCCTTCCAGCGTGGCCTCATACAATTGCGACGGGTGGCGGCAGATGGGTCCTCCTGCCGGAAAGACCATGCACCAATCTACATCGGTTGATCGACCGAAGAGCTCGCCATTGATAAAATTCCCGATCCGACCGAACCCTAAGCCGATCGGTGTCACGCAGGCAGCCAAGTCTGCGATGGTATAGGCAGGGATCCCTTGCCTTCGGCTGAACCAGATCAGCGCGATGATGGTTCCGAGGAGCCCCCCGTGAAAGGACATGCCTCCTTCCCAGACCGCCAGGAGTTTCAGAGGGTTTTGGATATAGTCTGAAAAGTTATAAAAGAGCGTGTAGCCGATCCGCCCGCCGAGAAACACGCCGAAGGCGGCATACACGACCATGTCATAAATCTGGTCTTTCCTGATCGCTAACCCTTTACGCGCAACGTTGTGTTGAATAAAGAAGTACGCCGCGGTTAGGCCGATCAGGTACATCAGCCCGTACCAGCGGAGCTGAATGGGTCCCAGAGCCACAAGAACCGGGTCGATGTTTGGGTAGGGGATGGCGGCTGGGGGACCCATTACAGTGCTTTCAGAATCGGCCTTCGTGTGACGGTGCTCATAGCTTGAAAGGAACACGAATCTAGCACACGCAGTATCCTTTGCATCCTACGGCAAAACTTGCCGCGGGATCATACGGGGCTCATCTGTCAATACAAACGCAATCAGTCCAATGATGATCTCAAAAAATGGAACGGAGTGGTGGATTCAATGAAATTCCGTTTAGCGATCTACCTCTATGCCATCAGCAATCAGCGGCAAGCCAAAATGAAAGTGACGAACTAAGTCAACTTAAAAACATAGTGGAAAGCTTAGCGGCAGTTCATTTCTTCCACTAGCGCTACCTACGTTTCGAGATTTTGGGTCTCTTCCTTACACAAGGTTGTCAATAGCCACACGCGGTCATGTCGCTTCGTCGAGATGAATAACTGCCGTTGGACTCATCGAATGGAAGGGGTCTGCCATATCCGTCCAGATATTGTATTTAATAACCATTCGAGACCGGAGAAAACACAAGCTGGCATACTCACCCGCTGGAATTCTGATGATATCCTTTATCACTCCATACCATGTCTTAAACCCCCTTTCACAACCTGCCTGTGGCGTCGGCTGAACCCCAAGAAATCCGAGATAGATCGGGGCCGAGAGGTCATTGTGCCACCGGATTTCCTCACCTACAACCGCATACAATTCAGCGGGATCAATGGAGGCCTGGCCGGTGATATGGATGTCATGGACGCGAAGCGGCCTGGCCGCCTTTGAGAATACGGTACAGCCGACGAAGACGACCAAGAGCAATAGAATAGAGCTGAGGCCTACGTACGTTGGCATAATGACCATCTTTGATCGCTTTGAACACATATATGAAGTATGAAGGGAGGAAGGTCACACAACATCAGGCTTTCCGTTGTCTACTGTGCGATCGACGGTTTTCGTTTGTATTAACAATACTTCTGGAGAAGAAACTCAACGAGCTTGGGGAGACCATAGCCATGTCGCACAAAACAGCTATTGCGAAAGAATGTGTACTCTGGAAAAAGCTGCGATCAGGCATCACACTACATTAAATTTTTTCGACCTGCTAAACCGTTACCCTTTCGACGGCATCGTGCATATACCTATATAGTGATGGCTAACGGCATATGCAACATTTTAAACTCTCATGTTTTAGCCAGAAACTTATCACCTGATTGGATGAAGCTTCGCCGCGCCTGGCTTCTATGCGAATCCACGAACATTGGCGTGGCTGAGTCCCTCCTGCCCTATGGACTGCTGAGTTTATAGGACCTCTATCTCGACCCATATAATAATCTGATAAGTCATTGGTCGCGGCCGTTGATAGCAGAGAGTATGTGTGCCAATTCCTTCCTGAGTACCTCTGCAATCGCTCTGTACTGCATAGCGTTGTCAGAAAGCTTCGCCATTTCTAATTCCAGATTGACCGAATTTGCATCTAACGGAAGGTCGGCGGCGGGAACCTCCGCAATCCGTTCCTCGGTGGTCACGATTGGTAGCATCAGATGTCGAGCATTCGTTATATGCATGATCACGCCCTTTGCATCCTGACGCGCAGCAGCTAATGCATCTTTAAAGTGGAGCTCTTTGGCACGATACCCTGGTGTTTCTTCATTAGCGATATTGGCTATACTCACACGGTGCTGGACCGCTCGTAAATCCAAAACCCGCGCCAATTCAAACGATTCGTCAAAAATTTTCATGGCCCACCCTCCGTCTGCCAGCAAGTGGCAGTCGAATCAGATATTAACCTTAAGTCGATCGTATTTCCTCGGATTCTTCCACTTTTTAACATTCGCTCAGCTTATCCCTTTCAGCATTCTCTCGGACTTGATTCGTGACATAGTAATCCCGTATAAGCAAAATAAATACCAATTAGTCACGATAATTTGTTAATTCAATGAATTCCAAGGAATAATCAGAACATAGTACACGATTGCAACAAGGACGGGCGTCAATTAACCTGCCACACAACGGTACCACACGTCATTTCTTTGACAGAAAATGGGGACAGTGATCGAAGGAAGGGGAAGAATTGCGACTGAAAAAGTGTCCGAATCGATGACGGAGCTTCATTGATTAGAAGCGGCCGCTAAGCGCCTCACTATATTGATGTTTGTCGAGCACCAAATTGCTGAAGAGTGCAGCGCCACAAGGAGAAACTAACTAGCCAGATGGTCCTTAGCACGTTGCAGTAAGTGTTGTAAATATTCTGGACAATAGGCGCTGCGGGTTCTGCTTCTTTGCTCTTTCGCTTAGCCTTTCCGTATTCTTCGACACGAAGTTGCGCAGAGGCTGAAAAACGCATAGCCTGCTTAGGCTGCTTGTGTTGCTGTTTGATCGATAGTGCATTACTTTTTTGTGGTAATCAATGGCAGATCTTCACCCAACTTCTCGGTGCATCTAACCAATTGGTCATTAGTCGAATTTTAAGACCAATACTGCCATCAAGGCTGGTAAGTTTGCCAAAGTCTTAGATCAGTTTTCCATGTGGTAAGTATTGGCACGAAAACCGTTTGCATCTGTCTTTCCGCGATGGCCTGCACCGGCTAGGCTAGTTTCGCGTCCAGTGTTCGCACACAGTTATGGCTCATTTGTTCTTGATGTATCGCAGAGCAGACATTCGACCCTCCCTTTACATGAAAAGGATTATCCACGGACGGAGTGACTGCTGATTATCGTTCTTTGCATGCCTATGCGAAATATGCTGTTAGAAACGTGCTCGTCTTGCTTCACACAAAACGTTGGCGGGGGGAATGGTGTGGGTCGAAGAGTTCTGTATAACCGTGGCGTTGTCGCGATCATAATAATCATGTATCTGCTGGCAGGAAAGGCCTATGCAGGTGATGACAAGAAGCCGGATGATGCGCCGCCAAACAAGGTATTAGATTGTCGCTACCAGCAGGTTTCCAAATTCTCGGATAGTGAAACGATCAGTGATACATTTCCGACTGACGATCTCTTTCGCCCCCTCTTAGCCGATCCGAAACAGCCGCAGTTCTTCGCTCTCTGGCAAACCACCCAATCACGCCTTGAACGGACCAATGCGAATATCGGATCGATAGGTATTGGTGAGAATGTCGGCTTTTATACCAGGCGCAAGGGATGTAACGGCTGGCAGATCAGCCTGCTGACGGGCATTTTTGCGCAATTTGACTTGGATACGTCGAATGCGGAACTTATCAATGTCGACTTCAACGTCGGCATCCCGCTGACCTGGCGTCACGGAAACTGGTCGGCGCGTCTGCGCTTTTATCAGCAGAGCAGTCATATCGGGGATGAGTTCCTGGGGGCGCACCCTGGATTCCAATCGATCGGCCTCCAGTATGAGGAAGTGGACATGATCGTGTCGTATGATTTCCAGACATGGTTGCGCCTGTATGGGGGAGGAGCGGTGCTGGTTAACCGGCAACCGTCCACGATCGACCGCTTTACAGGACAATGGGGATTCGAAGCGCGGACGCCGACGCCGTTGGGGCGATCATATGTGTTGGGTCTGCTCTCGAATCCGATCCTCTTTTCGCCCCTCCTGACGGCGGACTTTAAGTCGGTCGAGACGCAAAACTGGCATATCAATACGAACCTCTTGATGGGCTTCGAGATGTCTCGGGCCGGTTTCCTGAAGCGTCTTCGGATTCTCATCAACTACTATCACGGATATAATCCGTATGGGCAATTCTTCTATTCGCAGAAGACCGACTCATTTGGTGTCGGCGCATATTTTATGTTCTAGAGACGTAGGCCTCGGCGGTGGTATCGTTGAAGACTATGCCCTCCACAAAATCGATTTCCTCAGTGGCGCCGTTTGTAAGAGATTCCCGAGTCAGTCTTGACGTGCCGACATAGCCGGCCATGAACGACAGGTTCGCTGGCCAAACGGGAGGCGGACTGCTTGGTAATGATGCACATGTTGCGACTCGTGGCATAAACGAGGGAGCTGATGCATACACACCGACCACAATAAAATTAACCACCAGCAGTGCGACAGCAATTCCTTTGTATAGTGGGGAGCTCATTGAGCGGATAAGACAAACCTTACGGCACCAAAGCTACCGCAGTATCCGACGAGAAGCCAAACTGACTGTCAGCGCCACAGTGGCTCTTTAGCTGCGCTATTAAACAGCTTGAAGACTGACACTCTATAGAAGGGACCAGCGCGGTTGTACAAGGTCCAAACTCTTGTGAGTTTATCAATCGCCTTTTCAGGCCTCCATTGCTGTTGCCTATCGAACCCGCATCCCATTCCTAAATTCGAGCTTCGACTGTCCCTTTTGGATTCTTACAGGAGAGTTTTGCGCTTCTCGTCAAATTCCTCTTTGCTGATCTCCCCTCTGGCGTAGCGCTTTTTCAGAATCTCCAAGGCTGATTCTGCTTCCCGTGACGCTGACCCAGGCCGTCCTCGTTCCAACCATGACTTGACCCATAGAACGATTGCCACGAGCGCGACTGTCCAAAATGCTACCATGAGCACATAACCGAACCATCCCCACATTCCCATCATGGGTTCATGCATGCCGGTCGCCTGTAGCGTTCATCAACTGCTCATTTGGGGCCTATTACGGTCAGTCTCTCAGGTTCTGTTCGACCGCGCGATTGGCTTCCTCCCTGGGAGCACATCATCTTAAGATTGACTTGTTATGGTTTGGTCCCAGGGCTGATTCGTATGAGCGGCGAGCGGTCGCTTTCCACCTGCACTGTTGTGTGTTCAATGCCGAATCGTTCCAGGAGAAGCGCTTGCAGGTCTTTCAAGATATGCTGGCCATCAGACAAATCATCCACCAAAACATGAGCGCTCATGGCCTCCTTGCCTGACGTGAGCGTCCAGACATGAAGATCGTGGACATCGCGGACACCATGGGACACACGCATGGCGGCTTCGATGTCTCGGACATCCAGGTGCGGTGGAACGCCTTCCATTAAAATCTGTACTGCCTGCTTGATCAGATTCCAGGTTCGAGGCAGGATGAATAGGCCGATCGCTCCACTGATCAACGGATCGGCAAGTGTCCATCCTGTGAAGTGAATGATGAGCGCAGCCGCGATGACGCCGAGCGAGGCCATGGCGTCACCAAGCACCTCGAAATAAGCGCCACGAAGATTCAAACTTTCATCGGCTCCCCGATGAAGTAGCCACATGCTGGTGAGGTTCACGCTTAACCCGACGACTGCGATCGTCAACATGGGGCCAGCTAAGACTTCCGGGGGCGACCAGAGGCGTTGATAGGCTTCGTAAAGAATGAAAGTCGCCATACTGAGCAACAACACGCCGTTTGCGAGCGCGGCCAGAATTTCCATGCGCACGTATCCATAGGTATTAGTCGCCGTGGGCGGCTTGGAAGCAAACCAGATGGCAAAGAGACTCAGACAGATGCCGGCCACATCCGTTAGCATATGGCCGGCGTCCGCTAACAACGCCAAACTTCCCGTCCAGATCGCTCCGACCACTTCCAGGATCAGAAAGGCGACGGTCAGTCCAAGCGCCCAGCCCAGCCTAACGCGGTGACGCTTTCCTGATGTTGTCCCGGGAGGTTCCGGCTGATCAGCGGATAACTCCATCTCTCTCATTCACGCATTTCCTTCCCTTTAGGTTTGCCCGCTAAGTCTGCTTACTGTGCTCATGAATGGACAGTGCGCAGGCACCCCATGGTAACCAGTCACGACACGTTTCGCTGGTACGCTTCGACTCCTTCTTTCGCATTGACGGCCGATCACAAGAGCGGCGCCGGATCGGGTCTCCATTACCTGAAGATCATTCACGAGTGCGTTCTGCTCTACGCGCCTCAAGGCGCATTCAAGCTGCCTTGAAAAACTATTGTGCGCAATTTTGGAAGATCTCGTCGCAATGGTCGTCGGCGATACCAGCAGTCGGGACGGACCTGTATTCGATCCCTATGACCCGATCCTCACTGATGCTGACCCTCGCCCAGCACCCATGATGAGCCCCTGATCTGCTCGATTTAGAGCCTGGGAACGACTTTTCAAACATCGACGCCTCTTTATAGTAGTTCAGTATGATTCCCCCGGCCACTGGGATTTCTCGAAGGGGACTCCCGGCACAGGCAAGGAGGTCCTGTCTCGATTTCCCAATCAGTGTTTCGGGAAGAGAGACGTGAGGCGCTTGATGGATGGTTGTGCAGCCGAGGAATACTACAACCGCGAATCCAATGACCATTTCCAAAAGCGTCATTGCGCCGCGTGACTTTATCGTGCCGTCCATGCCTGATGAATCCTACCTAGGTAGCGTCGACTGCCTGACCCCATGCTCGAGCGCGACATTCTCGAAGGGCTTAGAACCATGGTATCAATATCATATGTCGAGAGGACGGCAATGGCGTGCTTTCTACTGGCCGCACAGTTCACGACGTAGCCCGAATGCTCAAGTCGATCTCGACAGACGAGTCGGATATCCGGATCATCATCGACCACGAGAATACTTTTCACGCTCGTTCCGGCTCTTCCTCTGTACCTTTTGATGCTCATGACGATGATGTATTTCCGGGACATGCAGATGATCATGAGCAAACGAGTAGTGCCGATGGCGATGAGCATGGGGTCTCTGGGGTCCCACCTCTTCAATTTCTTCATGCTGGTGATGATCTGTATGCGCATGGTGGTGATCCTGTTCCATCTCATCATGAACATGATGATGAGCATGGCGTTCAGAGAGCAGCAGGACGACGCCGAAGCCCATGAGCAACCCGGCCAGCGTGGTCTTCATTGTCCAGTGCTCGCCGAGAATGGGAACCGCGGCCACCGCGCCCACGAATGGAGCGACGGCAAAAACCCCGGCTTCGCGCGCTGCCCCCAGGAGCCGAAGAGCATGCACATCCAGGACGAGGCTGATGCCATGGCTCAGGAACCCAATCGCCAGCGCTGTGATCAGGATCGGCGGGAACGGTATTGTCTGCCCAAGAAGGAACGCGATGATGAGACTGCAGGCACCTGCGCCAAGCGCTTTCACGCGCACGATTGCGATTGGGTCGTGAAGCGACAAGCGTTGGGTCAGGTTGTTATCGATGGCCCAACACAGACAGGCGGCGGCAATGGCGTAGGCGCCGAGCGACTCCGTCCAAAACTTATCCGGCTGATAACTCAGCACACCAGCACCGATCACAATCAGAAAAACTGCTCCCACCTCGCGTCGGCCGAGATACTCCTGGAACAAGCTGACGGCAAGCAGGATCGTGAACAGTGCCTCCAGGTTCAGCAAAAGCGACCCCACGACTGCCGAAACCCGCTGAAGTCCGATGAGGAGGAGAATTGGACCGAGGACGCCGCCGGTCATCAGAATTCCGAGCAGGAGACCGGCGTCTTCGCGTTTCACCGGTGTCTCGTGTCTGAATCGACTTGCGGTCCTAGAACCCGGCACCAGTCGTTCGAAGAGCAGCAGACCGATTCCTGCTCCCAGATAGAGCAGAGCGGCAAGAGGGACCGGATCGCTTTCCAGGAGAAGCAGTTTCGCGAGAGGGCTGCTGAGACCAAATAGGATCGCCGCTGCGAGCCCGCAGCAGCCCCTTGCAGGACCATCGTCTGGAAGAATCGTTGGTTCTTGGGCATTATCCTTGTTCAGTAATTGACCGTAGCAAGTCTTTTTTGCCGTCTCTGCCTGCTACGCGTTCGTTGCTGGCTCCACTCAGGCTTCCTGGGAACGTGCTCTGGCAGACACCTTCTCCATCTCTGAAGAGTCTATCGGCACTCCCCGAAAACGACGTGTCCAGACTTCCCGCAGGCGCTCTTCCCAAACATAGAGCGTGGGAAGGACGAGGAGCGTGAGTGCCGTCGATGTCACAAGTCCGCCGATCACCACGGTCGCGAGCGGGCGTTGCACTTCCGCACCGGCGGAGGTCGAAAGTGCCATAGGCACGAATCCCAAGCTGGCCACTAGCGCGGTCATTAGGACTGGGCGCATGCGAATCAACGCGCCTTCGTTGGCTGCGTCTTTGGCGGAACGACCTTGCTTGCGGAGGTCGAGAATGTAGGACATGAGTACAACACCGTTGAGAACCGCCACGCCGAAGAGGGCGATGAACCCCACTCCGGCGGAGATCGAGAAGGGCATCCCGCGAAGCGCCAAGGCAAAAATACCCCCGGTCGCTGCCAGCGGCACGTTGAGGTAAATAAGCAGCGCCGGCCTGAGGCTATTGAACGTCGTGTACAAGAGGACAAAGATCAGAAACAGCGCAATCGGGACAACAATGGCGAGCCGAGCAGACGCCCGCTGCAGATTTTCAAACTCACCCCCCCATTCAATCCAGTACCCAGGCGGCAGGGTCACTTGGCTTTCCACCGCCTTCTGCGCTGCGCCAACAAATCCGGCGAGGTCTCGACCGCGCACATTGGTTTCGACCGCCAGCCTCCGTTGGATGTTTTCCCGGCTGATCTGCGCCAGGCCGGTTTCGGTACGAATATCCGCCAATTGCCTGAGGGGAATGAGGCGGCCTTGTGAATCGGCGATGCGAATATCCAAAATGCGCTCGAAATTCTTGCGGTCTTCAGGACTGAACCGCACTTGCATGAAGAACCGGCGGTTGCCTTGCACGACTTGACCGACAATTCGGCCCCCCAACGCGGTGACAGTATCCAAAATCTGCCCGGCATTGATGCCATAGCGAGCGATCTTCTCCCGGTCGATGGCCACCACCTGGTACGGCATACCGGCCACCTGCTCAGCCTTGGTGTCTGCCGCCCCGGGAACTTGTGAGACCGCCCGGACGACCTGGTCGCCGAGGCGGCGGAGTGTCTCCATATTTTCACCGAAAATGGTAATGGCGATGTCGGATCGCACTCCCGCGATCAATTCCTGGACGCGGAGTTCAATCGGCTGGGAATAGCTGAATGTGTTGCCAGGAACGGCCTTGGTCAATGCCTGGTTGATCGCATCAATCAAATCGTCCTTCGTCCTGGCGGTCGTCCACTCCGAATCAGGCTTCAAAATGAGATAAATGTCGCTGACCTCGACACCCATCGGATCGGTCGCGATTTCTGCTCGTCCGGTTCTCGATACGCTCGTGACCACTTCAGGAAACTCCTTGAGGACCTGCTCGATGCGGGTGGTGGTCCGAACCGACTCCTCCAGCGAGACGCTCGGCAACCGCCAGGCTTGCAGGGCGATGGTGCCTTCATCAAGCGTCGGAATGAACTCCGCGCCAAGGAATGCCGCCACACCGAGGCTGGTTGCAAACAGCGCAGCGGCGACGCTCCCCGCAATGGCCGGGTGCTGCATCGTCTTTGAGAGGAGCGGGCGATACCCTCGTTTGGCTTGCCGAATGATCCAAGTCTCCTCTTCCTTCACACCGCGGCGAAGGAACAGGCTCGCCAGTACCGGCGTCAAGGTCAGGGTCAGCACGAGCGACCCGACGAGCGCAAAGATGACGGTCACGGCCATCGGACGAAACATCTTTCCTTCAATGCCTTGCAGAGTCAGAATCGGCAAGTAGACGATGATAATGATGCCGACTGCAAACACGATCGGACGGAGCACTTCTCGGCCCGCTTCGGTGACGACCCTCCGAATGTCTGCCTCCGACAGACGCTGGCTATCCTGAGCGACTCGCCGTCGTTCGGCGAGATGCCGAATGGTGTTCTCAATCATGACGACGGACGCATCCACAATAAGACCGAAGTCAATCGCACCGAGACTCATGAGGTTACCCGAAATGTTGGCGGTCAACATCCCGGTGAACGCCACCAGCATGGAGAGCGGGATGGCCGCGGCGACGATCAGACCGGCACGGAGATTTCCTAGAATGAGAAACAACACGGCGACTACGAGCAGCGCACCTTCCGTCAAATTCGTGGCGACGGTCTTGATCGTTTTTCTGACCAGGTCCGTCCGATCGTAATAGGGCTCGATGGTCACGCCGGGCGGCAAGGTCTTTTCGATCTGCTGAAGCTTGGTTTTCACCCGATCCACCACGACGCGTCCATTTTCTCCGATCAGCATCATGACGATGCCCGTGACGGCCTCGCCGCGGCCGTCGCGGGTGACCGCGCCTTGCCGGACCATCGGAGCGAAGCGTGCCTTGCCCAAATTGCGAATATAGATAGGCGTCCCGTCGTGCCCTGTCGCGACAATGATATTGTCGATGTCCTCCAGTGTTTGCACCAGGCCTTCGCCCCGGATCAAATACTGTTCTTGGGCATGTTCGATATAGCCTCCGCCTGAGTTGGCATTGTTCTGTTCGAGCGTCCCGAAGACTTGTGCGATTGGAATCTTATAGGAGACCAGTTTGGCGGCATCGAGTTGCACTTCATACGTCTTCAGCTCTCCGCCGTAGGTGTTGATTTCCACCACCCCGGGAACGGAGCGGAGCTTGAACGCAATATCCCACTCCAAAATCGTCCGTAGGTCCATGAGGGAGTAGCCGTTCCCTTTGACCTCAAATTGGTAAATCTCCCCCAGTCCCGTGGAAATCGGCCCCATTTCGGGATTGCCGAAACGAGGCCCGATCGCTTCGCGGGCCCGTGGCAGGCGTTCCATCACCAGACGTCGGCAGAAGTAAATGTCCATGCCCTCGTCAAAATAGATGGTCACCGCCGAGAGGCCGAACCGGGAGACCGAGCGAATCAGTGTGATACCCGGCAAGCCGGACATCGCCGTCTCGACCGGGAAGGTGATGAATTGTTCAACCTCCACCGGAGAGAGGCCCGGCGCATTCGTGAGGATCTGCACTTGGTTCGGTGTCACGTCCGGGACGGCATCGATGGGTAGCTGCCGCATGGCATAGACGCCGCTGACGACGATAAGACCGGCAAACACCAGGATCAGAAACCGGTTGGCGAGCGAAAATTCGAGGACTCGATTCAGCATGGTCGGTGACCTCCGAGGAGCATCAGTCGCTAGCCTCCACCGATCTGTTCTTTCAGTAAAATTGACTTGAGATAGAAAGACCCGGTCGTCACAATCGTCTCACCCTCACGCAAGCTCGACTGGATCTCGGCGTACGGTGGTGATCGCCGTCCCATGGTCACCTGCCTGACCTCATACGTGCCTGGTTTTTTTTCCACAAATGCCACGGTCTTGTCGTCCACCTGCTGAAGAGCGTCCAACGGCGCGACCAGCACAGCAGAACCGCCCCCCGGCAAGATGACCGCGGCTCTGGCAAACATGCCGGGCCGGAGACGACGCTGTGAGTTCTGAATTTCGACCCGCGCATCGATTGTGCGGGTCGCGGAATTCAGGACATCACTGAGATAGACGATGGTTCCCTTGAAGGTTTCGCCGGGAAAGGCGTCCACCGTAATCTCCACATCGGCTCCCTTCCGCACGACCGCGAGATTCTCCTCGTAGACATCAAGGATGATCCACACCGTAGCCAGGTCGGCGATCGTAAAGGCCTTATCCTTGGGACTGATCAATTCTCCCAAGGTTATTGTCCGCTCGATGACGGTCCCGTTCAAGGAAGCGACCAAAGGGAAATACGAGAGGGGTTGACCCTTGGTATTCCAGTCGATGTGTCTGATGTCCTCATCAGAAAGGCCGATGAGGCGTAATGCTTCATGCGCGGCGCGGTAGGCAGCCAGGCTCTTTTCATAGCGTCCCTTGGCATCCAAGAATTCCTTTTCCGAGGTAATCTGTTCTTTGTACAGTCCCTCTTCGCGAACATAGTTCCGCTTATCGACATCGTGATTCGTCTTCGCTTGAAGGAAGTCGGATTTTTTTTGGCCCAATTCGATACTATCCATGAGGGCCAGGACTTGTCCTGCCTTGACCTGCTGTCCCAGCTCCGCTTTGACCTCGATGACTCGGCCTTCGATGCGAGGGCTCAGATGCACCAGGCGGTATTCGTTGGGCTTGATCGAGGCCGTGGCCGTGATTTCATCACGAAAGGGGCGGCGTTCAACCCGGGTTGTCTGAAACGCCTGTCCAGACAGCGCTTCGGCCGGGACTGAGACTTCTTGTTGCACCGTTGACGGAGCCTGTTCTCGATCCGGCTCCTTTCCGGTGGACGTACGGCGCTCTGACGAACTCTGTTGGCCGCTTTCTTCGACGTTGCTCTGCCGGCAGCCGACGCCAAAAAGTCCCACTACGACCAGCAACAGAAGCAATCCACAATTGACCGTGCAGGAGTTGCAGCGGAGCATCGCCGCCCGGTCACAAGTGACGGTTCTGCCCCGCAGAACGACAGAGGCGGCAGTATATGAATTCACGCCGGTCATGGGAGTTCTCCCGTCCACCGTTCAAGACGAGCCAACGCCATCGAGAGGGCCGCGCGCGCCTCGGCGTATTCCAGCTGCATTTGTCGATACACCCGCTGAGAATCGATCAATTCCAGGAGACCCGCTGCGCCTTGACGAAAACTAATGCGAGCAATTCGCAAGGCCTCCTCGGCTTCTTTGAGCAGGCCCTTCTCAAATACCTCGATCTGTTCACGATCCGTGCGCACTTCCTGGGCCAATTCGGTCACGGCTTTGATTAATTCATTCTGAGCCTCTACGCGCTCTGCTTCCGCACGATCTTTCGCGCCCAAGGATGCCTCGATTTCACCTTGACGCCGATACCAGAGCGGCAGAGGCATTTGTAAGCCCGCCATGTAGGCCTCATCTCCTGCCTCCCGATGATATGTTCCCGTCACGGAGACATATGGAATGCGGGACTCCCGTTCCAGTGTGATGATATGTTCCGCTCGTTCGATCTGCTTGGCGGTCCGGCGAAGGATCGGATGCGATTCCAGGGCAGTGGTGATCAGCTGGTCCAGATTGAGGTCCGGCCGTACCAGCGCAAAGTCGCCTTGCACGGAGACGTCTTTGCCGAGCGCTCCAGCCGTCACCGCATTGAGGCCGGCGCGAGCTGCGACGAGGGCATTCTGGGCACGGCTCACATCTTTCGTCGCCTTCTGTAATTCCACATTCGCCTTCACGGCTTCGAAGGGGCGCGCTTGGCCGGCGTCTACACGCGCCTTGATGGTTTGAAAGATGTCTTGAACCGTGGAAAGGTTTTGCATGGTCAGGTCCACGTCCCGTTGAGCCAGCAACAGCCGGTAAAAGGCGACCTTTGCATCGGCACGGACATTCAAGCGCGCCTCTTCCACACCCGCCAAGGCTCCCGAAAGACCTGCCTCGGCAGCCTCTCGGCGTGCTTTTCGCTTGCTGGGGAATTCCACTGGTTGTTCGACGGTTACTGTTCGTTCGACGATCGAGACCCCTGTGCTCGGTTCGTGGATCGAGCCTCGCCCAGCCGACATGTTGATCGACGGATTCAGAAATGCACTCGCGGCTTTCCGATCACCTTGACTCTGCCGGACCCCGCCTTTCGCCGAGCTCATAGCTGGATTCCGTTTCAATGCCAGCTCAAGCACGTCTTCGAGTTTCAAGGTCGGAGTCTCAGCGTCGGCGGCCGCGAACTTCATGCAAGTGATGCTTGCCAAGAGCAGGGTAATGCCCATAACCCACATCTTTGTGTAGCGCATGACAGTCTCCTCATCGCAAAACCAGTTAACAGACGATCAGGCTTGATCGCGGTCCCGACCTCCCCCTATTATTTATCAACACAGCCGCAACGATAACGTAAGCGACGACCGGAATAGCCCACAGGATCTTCGTGTTGTCAAACCCCATGCTGTCAGACCCCCCTGGTGCCAAACCCCAGGAACAGCCATATCGGCTCATGAATAAAGAGAAAGATCACCAAAATTGCAAGGCCCAGCCAGTTGGTCCAACGCATGTCCATCATGAGAGTAGCTCCCTTCATTCCTTCTCGATCTTGTAATTGGGGCATCGTCCATGCGCGGAGCGGGTCTGCATCCCCGCAGGACCAAGCCGCTGTACCGCACCCTGAGAGCAATCCACTCAATACAGAGAGGAGTGTTGGTTGTTCGACCTGATAGACAACACACTGCTGCAACTCCGATGCTTCTAAGAGCAACGTAATGCCAATAAGTCACAGTATCGTCGTGCATGAAGCTTCTTCATTGCCCGCATGGCGGACAATGGTCGCCTATGGTGCGTTGTGTAAACGGCTCTTTGTGACGCGTTAGACGGTGAGGGGAGGATGGAACAGAACCACGACGAAGGTCGGCACGTATAACGAGGGAGTGGAGTTTACATCATCGGTGCGCGGGGACAGGACCTCAGGAACGGCAAGGAGGACCGACTGGAATACAACATGGCAGGGACACCCATCAGCGGTCAGGTTCTCAGGAGTTAACGGAGAATCGGCCGTCATTTTGGCCTGAGCTGTGGCGGGCCCGAGCGGCCACTCACCGAGACATGTGAGACCGGTGAGTTGGATTCCAAGCAGGAAGACCAGCCCGATGAGCAAAACATGTGTGGGTCTCGTATCCAACATCACTTTTCCTGACTATACCATAGCGCTGAGCCAAAGCCACACAATTTGTTGGCTGCATTTTACGAGCTGAGAACACAATGTGCTGGCTGTTCCACGTCTCTGTCATTACAGCCCAGGCAAGAGAAAACGAATAGGCTTCCAAGAAGAATATGCGTATTCCACCTCGTACGAGACTTCTTGAAATTCCCCGACGTGCACGGCCGGCTGCCTCGCGCGGAGATCGCTTCAATGCGCGTTCGTGACAGGAAGGTACGCCAGCTCATCGAAGTTCCCCTGTCCAACGTTCCAACCGCGCCATCTCGATGGAGAAACTCGCCTGTGCCTGTGCATATTCTAGCAACATTTGTCGATGCACTCGTTGGGCATCAATGAATTCGAGAAGGCTCGCAGCACCCTGCTGAAAACTTATCCTTGCGATCCTCAACGTTTCTTCCGCCTGTTTTAATAACCCTTTCTCAAACACCTCGATCCGATCCCGTGCGGCGTGCGCTTGCTCCACCGATTCGGTAATCGCCGCCACTAGTTCGTTTTGTATCCTCACATGTTCTGCTTCAGCGCGTTGCTTCGCCGACAAAGCCCCTGTGATTTCCCCCTGCCGCCGATACCACAGCGGGATGGGGACACTCAATCGAGCCAGGTAGGCCGTCTCGGCCGCTTCCTGTTGAAAGACGCCGGAGATTGTGACAAAGGGGATCAGCGATTGGCGTTCCTGCACCACGCTGTGCTCCGCTCGTTCAATCTCTTTTCGGACACGACGGACAGTCGGGTGCTGTGTTCTAGCGCTTGCAACCAGGCCATCAGGGTTAAGTTCTGGCGGAGGTGATACAAAGTTGCCCTGAACATCGAAATTCTTACCGAGCAAGCCGCCGGTCACCGCATTCAGTCGAGAGCGCCCGACAACCAGGGCGTGTCGTGCATGATTCAGATCATTGCTTACCTTTTGAACTTCCACGTTTGCTTTCAGGGCTTCAAATGGCCTCGCCTGCCCAGCATCCACCCTGGCTTTGACGCCGCGCAGGAACTCCTGCACGATGGCGAGAGCTTCCATTATCAGTTCTTCATTGCGCTGGGCGAGAAGGAGTTGGTAGAAGGCGATCTTGACCTCAGCAAGCAGATTCAAACGAGTCGCATCGAGAGCCGCCTGGGATCCGGCGAGCGAGGCCTCTGCCGCCCGCTGACGGGCTTGACGCATGCCCGGCCACTCCACAGGTTGGCTCACTGCCACTCCACGCTCGAAAAAATTGCTATCGCGGAGACCCTCTCGCGTTCTGCCCGGTCCCAATGTTCCGGTAATGGATGGATTGGGATAGGCCGCTGCAGTCGCTTGAGCACCTCTCCCTTGATCGATGAGAGTGGCCGCTTCCTGCAAAGCTGGATTGTGTTTCAGCGCCATATCGGTCATTTCGTCCAATCGATAGGAACGATGTTCTTGCGCCAGGACCACTGTGCAGGTCAGGAGAACCGGCAAGAGAGCTCCTGTAAAAATCCAAGGTCGAAGGGATAGGTGTGCCATGACTACTCCTCCTTAACTGTGTGGCCAGTAAATTATTTAAGCGTTACCGATCGAAATGAGGAGTCTATTGAAGAATAGGAGGATGGAAAAGAGACTCTACAAATGTGGCTGTGTAAATAGCATGATTTGGAGTCTCCCTGCTTGTTACTAGAGACACCGGCTGCAAGGTAGAAAACAGGAAAGACTGAAACACAAGATGACAGGGACATCCGTCCGCGTGTTTATCTCGAATGTCATTGGTCCCTCCTAATGCCCGATCCTGAGAAGAGATATGATTTACAAGAGGAGGAGAGGACTGCGATTGGGGATCGTTGATGCAAGGTAGCCCCGTGAGCTGAATTGCCAGAAGGAGAATTAGCCCTGTTACAAGTAAACGCTCTAAGGGAATGCTAGACGGGAAGAGACGGGTCATTGATTGCCCTTTAATGTTATTCGTCCTTATTGTGTTCACACGACCCATCTTACTTACGCATCAACCAACCGATAAGCGGCGGCATCCAACAGAGATTCGCCACAATCGTCTCGACGGCCGTTAAGGTCTGTGTGGTGGGACTGAACCCTAAGAGCCGTGCGATCAGCAGGCCAATAGGGACCACGAGAATAATGGCTGCACTGCTCAGCATGACGGGATGTCTCATGTATTCGCTCAGGGCTCTTCCCCAGGCCCCTGCTTTTTTACGAAGGAAGATGAGTCCGGCGACATTCGCCCCACATTGGTCGCTCAACGCGTAAAAGAACGGGATGTAAAATCCTTCCACGCCGTAGACATCAATTCCAACCATTCGGCTTCCCCAATCAATGATCCACGGGAATACCATCCCAGACAACTTTCCCCACCCGTACGCTTCGGCCATTGACCCGGCTGAACCTCGAATGCGTTGCCGAATGGCATAGAGGCCTTCAAACAGGCTTTCTCCTTCTCCGGAAAGCGTGCGTACGAGCCATTGCCCGAGTGCGCTTTGGTGGAATCCAAAATGGTCGAGTACTGCGCCGGTCATGAGTCCCCCGGCAAATCCTGCCCCGGTATACCGGAGCAGCTCACCGAATTCTTCCTGCTCATCACATGAGTGACACTGCGACTCGTGATCAACCATCCTTCCTCCAACTTACTTCTATGCTCCTGAGCACTGCCGAAACCTAATGTGATACCCATGAGCAGAATACGTGCTTATTGCAAGGAGCTTCCTCACTATTTGGTCTCTCCCTTTATTAACAGTAAGGCTGCAACGATGATGTAGGACACAACCCACTTGATGTTCTCGGTGTCCGACGACACAAACTGCGAGATCGGCACATAACTAACGAGGAGGATTACCAACATCGCAACCCCCACCCAATTCCACCAGCGCATATCCATCATGAAGTTACTCCCTTCATCCTCACGCTCTTAGAGCGTCTCTTCGCCTCATCGTAAAATCAGGAATCAGGATCGATCACGGTCTGGACCTCCTCGTATTAACAATACGGCCGCAACAATGACGTAGGCTGCAACCGGAATAGCCCACAGGATCTTCGTGCTATCAAATTCCGTGTCGAACCCGAGGAACAGCCATATCGGCTCAGCGAGAGGGATAAAGATCGCCAACATCACAAATCCCACCCAATTGGTCCAACGCATGCCCATCATGATGAGATTGCTCCTTTCGTCAACTCTGGATCTTGTATTGAGCCATCGTTCATGCGCGGCAGCGTGCCTGCTGCCGATAAGTACATGATCGTATAGTGCAGCAAACTTCATTGTCCGCATGGCAGACAATGCTAGCCTCGATCGCACTATGTGCAACGACTCTTGTGATGCGTTAGATGCTGAGAGGAGGATGGAAATGGGACACGACGAAGGTCGGTACGTATAACGAGGGAGCTGAGTTTACATCATCTGTGTGAGGAGACAGGATCTCAGGAACGGCAAGGTGGACCGACTGGAATACAAAATGGCAGGGACACCCATGATCCAGCACGTTTCCCTCTGGAGACGGAGAACTGTCCCTGATTTCAACTTGTGCTGCGTGCATCGCATCTTGCCACTCATCCAGACACGAGAGACCAGTAAGTTGGACTCCAAGCAGGAGAACCAGTCCAATGAGCAACAGGTTCGAGTGTCTGGACTGTAGCATGAGTTTCGCTAGCATAACATAGTCGCTAACTCAAAATCGGCATATTCTTCGTGTAACTTTGCGCCTGTATACCGATTACTTTTGCTTAAGTTTTAATCAAGTTCGTAGTCTCTCGCCACGTTGGGGACGTGAGACGTTTATTAGCTTCATCTATTCTGCTCAAGGGCAATCCCCGCCTCTATGAATCGAAGTCCCTGAGGTTTTTGGTGTTCAGCACGGACACTGAGCTTCTCTCTAGGCGTTAAGCGGCACACAATACTTAGTCCTTCTCAGCACGAATGGGCATGATGATATTGATGAACCAGGGCATCCCCGCGACCTTTGCTCAGTAACCATCGATTCACCGGCACTGCTGCCACAAATGCCAGCACCAGGGAAAAAGCCAGGCTGCCCCAAAAGAGGAGCGTCCCCAGGCTCGCGTCCATGGCGCCTGGAATAATTAACATCACACCGTTATTGATGACCTCCATGGTCGCAATGGATAACGTGTCGGACGCGAAGGCAAGAGCAGGCGCCGGGCGTAACGCCACTCCATTCTGTAACAGCGGTTTGATGGTCAACAAGTCCCAAACACGAATGCCAGTGCCACTGACATGGCTACCGTGGTTGTACTGGCCAGCCCAAGATACGTCCCGACGACCATGCCCAGAACTTCTCCAATTGCGCACCCGGTCAGGCAATGGGCTGTCGCAGAAAAAGCGAGAGAGGTTAGTGAGGCGGCCTGATGCCCAGCCGGATGGTGATGCGGCGTGGTGTGGTCATGAATCATTGACGCCTCCTTCGTTTCAGACTCCAGTGAAGGTTCGTGGGGAGTCTTATACCCGAGCGCTTCTATGGACTTGACAATGGCTTCTCGCGAGATTTTATCGGAGTCGAATGAGACCGTCGCGCTTCCGACCTGCACTGAGTGCACATGCGCACTTTTTAAGCTCTTCAAACTCTCGGTAATTTCTTTGACGCAATGCCCGCACGTCATGCCGTCAATCTGTACTGTCAATATCTGCATTACTATCTCCTTATCGTCTATGGGTTATGAGTCAATTCATTCGCCTCGTACATCTCTACAGACGGAAGGAGAGACCGGATATTACAGTTCAAGCGGGAAGGACTGGCAAATGTATGAAATCCCGCGAGGTTTTTAGGATTCGTTGCAAGTGCAGTTCAGACAACCATGCTTGCTGCACACGCCGCATGACTGCTCCAAGCTTTGTCGTAAAGGCCTGTCTGGCGCGACGAAGGCGAACCGTTGCATTATTGGGCGTGATCTGCAAGTCTTTCGCGACGACGGAGACGGTTTCTCCCGCCAAATCAATCCGCCGGATCAAGTCAGAATTGGCTGGACGAAGGACCGATATGGCATCATCCAGACAGCGGCACACCGTCGCTCTGACTTCATCCAACGACGGTACATGATCGTCGCCTAAGACCTTAGCTTGTTCCACAAAATCGCTTCGCCGGGCTTTCTCGGACGCTTTTGAACGATAGTAATCGATCACGGTATTGCGAAGTATGCGATAAAACCACGGGACTACGCTTGCTTCATTATTCAGCGAATGCTGTTGCTGGATAGCTTTCACCAAGCTCTGCTGGAGGAGGTCCTGGACGATGAAGTCATCCTCCACCCGACGGCGCATGAATGCCTCGAAAAGGGATCGATTCTCGGTGAGTCGATGAATGAGTGAGTCAGCATTAGAAGAAAAGTTCGGGTTGTTCCTTCCTTGGCATAGTCATGGAAAGCCCCCTTTTCTTAACCGAACGAAGATTTCATCGCTTATACCCGCAGTCCTCCGCTCAGGCCGGTGGGAATTCAGTCTTTCTGTGTGAGAGCTATGTTCGTGGAGATTCACGGGTATTGCGCAGAGAGGACGGCGCGACAGGCGAATAACATAGTCTTGAGCTTGACATGTCTCGTGGGATTGAGGCAAGCTACCACGCTATGAACGGCGGATGGATACTTGCCAAGGTTAGGATGCGGTTCTTCAGTCTGGTCTTGCTTTTCGCCCTCTGTCAGATTGTCGGGACGATGTGTATGGTGCCGGATCTATCGTTGGCCGACGATACCGCCCGGCTGGCTGAAGAGATGAGCGATATGGCCTGTCCAATGGACGGGACCATCATGTGCTCGCCATCCGCCGTATCATCACCAGAACGGCAACTTAAGCATGCAGCAACCATTGACTTGAATCACACACCGGTACTGCTTAGCCCTGTCGCAGCGTCCACCGCTTCCCCAATCTTAGAATCCTTGTCCTGGAGCTCTGCCTCGGAGATTGTCCCCATCTCCATAGCCTCGTCATCGGTCCTTCGAATTTAATTCATACCCCCGGTTTATTCACTGCTACTCCGTTTTTGTGTGCGGAGGGGGCATTGATTCATCCGTTCGGCTTGATCTGAAGGTGTCATGACGCAATCAGCCCGACGCCACTCCACCCTTGGTTATTAGTTCCACCTGAGTTCGAGGCAGGGATACCAGTGTGGCTTAACTCAGTGTCCAAGGACCAGAGGGAAGGTCGGATTATCACCTGAAAGGAGGCTGTCGCATAATGGGGATGCGCTGGTCTAATTGGGTTGGATTTCTGATGTTGGTGATCTTTCTCTTTATTCATGAGCCAATATGGCTGTTCCTGTCATCTGACACCACCAACATCCTGTGGGCTATTCCGGTTGCAGCCTATGTCATTGCTGTGGCTGTGTTGTTAACACGGGGAGCTCCAGATCCCAACCGCACCTAATCGTCTTTCGCGCTTGCTCCTCAACAGAGGCAGTGAAATGGGTCACTGCTAAATATAGTAAGGAGGATTACGATGCGACACGTTATGAGGGGGCTACCATTCATCGTCCTTTTGCTGGTCTTGATTATTCCAAGCTTTGCTGCGACTGGGCCTGAGCCTGGGATTGCCAAGGGCGATCATCAGGCACTCGCGATGTACTATGCGGAGCAGGAGCAGGATTTCAAGGCGAAAGCCCGGTTCTGGGACAACGCCGCTGAATCTTACGAGCATCATCCGGAGCTCTATAAGTCGAGCGACATCACCAACGAGGCGGCGCATTGCCGTCAGATTGCTGGAAACTACAGGAAGATGGCAGAGAGGCCGCGGCCTTGGCGAGCAAGCACTTGAATCTTACACGCAAGGGCCCGTTGGCAGGAACGCCAGATTAAGTCTTCGTTCGAGAGGTGCCGAGCAAGGGAGCTACGCCGGGGCGATCTGCCTTCACAAATTATGCGAAGCGGTGCCTCGGCGGTACTCTTGTCGACCTGTGCGAAGACCCATACTCGAAGGAGGGAAGTGCCTATGAAGATCTCGCAGCAGCTATCGTGGCTCCTTCTGTTGCTCGTCATAGCGGTCATGGCCTGTTCGACGGGTTCACCACGCGAACTCATTGAACGCAACGATCACAGTAGACTAGCGAGCTGGTATGAGCAGGAGGCCGTGCGCCTACGAGGAAAGGCAGAGGAGATGCGTCAGATGGGTGACCGATACGCAGCCTTCGCCTATCCGCTCTCCAAAAAAGAGTCCAAAGGAGAGCTGCTCAGGCATTGCCACGACTTTATGCACTATTACCAGAAAGCCGCCGAAGAAGCGGAGGCTCTTGCCAGACTGCATCGCGAGCAAGAGCCGGCCATCCCTTGATGACGGCAGGATGATCCCTATGTGGGTGTTGAGTTTCTGGAATTGTTCCGCGGTTGGCCCGCTTGTCTCATGGACCGGTCCCTGCTTCAGTCAAGGCAGTGCCCTTCTTGAAAAGAATCCCGCGTCCGTAGGCACGAAAGCGCGAGTGCGATGGATCATATCGCACGGTTCAGCAGCTCGCAGGACCCAGCAAGGATTTCATCCGTAAGACAGAAAAAGGAGGGAGCATGAAGCCGCAGCATTTGAAGAAACCGCCTAACGACGAGGCTGATATCACCCAGGCTGCTATCTCAGAACCGTTCATGTCCGATAACCTTCGTGAGCGGATTGCGAAGCGAGCCTATGAGCTCTACCTGGAACGAGGCTGCAGGCCAGGGTGTGATGTGGAGGATTGGGTGGACGCGGAGCGAGAAATGCTTTCGTCGCCGAAGCGACAGGAGTGATGGTTCTTCTGGCCGACTTCGGCTGGCCCCATACATTCATGATGGTCTGTGTCTCGCTTATCGTGCGTCGTTGGAAGAAGCGCATGAGCTCGTGCCGGGTTGATTCGTGACGCCGGAGTTACTCCCATGGAGGAACGTGCCGGTACACGACAGCGTTCGGGACGCTTCCAGATCAGCCAGCTGGTGATCGGACAGCCAGTCCTGCCGCTGTTGAACATCGGGTTGGCCCCGTTGATGCAGATGCTGGTGCCGCCATTGATTTTTACTCTGCTGGCGAGGTGGCACCGCAGGAGAGGGAATAGCGTATGAAAGATCCTGTCTGTGGCATGAACGTCCTCCAAGAACAGAACTTGTCTGCGACCTATAGAGACCGGATGTTCTACTTCTGTTCCGATCTGTGCCGGCGCACGTTCCTCACCGATCCCGAGACATACCTGAGACAGCTCGAGCCGGCCGGGACGATCGGCCCCTCCGCCAGACGTGTAGCATACTTTACGATGGAAGTGGCGCTTGATCCTGCAATGCCCACCTACAGTGGAGGGTTGGGAGTTCTAGCGGGAGATACGCTCCGATCGTTTGCCGATCTCAAAATTCCGGCCGTCGGAGTCAGCCTCCTGTACTGGAACGGTTATTTTGAGCAGAAGCTGGACGAGTGGGGCAACCAGCACGAGCAGCCGGTGTCGTGGGACCCGAGAGGCCGACTTCACCTCCTCCCAGCCACAGTGGCCGTGACCATCGAAGCACGGACCGTGATCGTCCAGGCTTGGCAATACGATCTCGTCGGTGTCACGGGCGCCCGGGTGCCAGTGCTCTTGTTGGATGCCAATCGTCCGGACAATGCCCAGCAAGACCGAGAGCTGAGCTTGTGGCTCTACGGAGGGGATGACCGCTACCGGCTGGCGCAAGAAATCATCCTGGGCATCGGCGGCATCCGGATGCTCCAGGCTCTCGGGTATACCGCGGTGGAACGGTTCCATATGAATGAAGGTCACGCCGCTTTCTTGACACTCCAGCTCCTGCGCGAGTCGACTCCGGCCGGTTCCACGGAGTGGGACTTCCTTGCGGTGCGACGGCGCTGTGTCTTTACCACCCATACGCCGGTTCCAGCCGGGCACGATCAATTCGGGTATGACCTTGTTCGTCGGGTCATGGGGAACCTGCTCCCCCTGGAAGTGCTCCAGATGTTAGGTGGACAGGACCGCCTGAACATGACGCTCCTGGGTTTCAATATGAGTATCTATATCAACGGCGTGGCGAAGCGGCATGGCGAAGTCTCACAGAAGATGTTTCCTAGTCATGACATTGACTCCATTACGAACGGGATTCATTCCGCCATGTGGACTTGCGAGAGCTTCCAGGATCTTTACGATCGGTCGATTCCCGGTTGGCGAACCGATCCATTCTCTCTGCGCTACACGATCAGTGTCCCAAATCAGGAGATCTGGGACGCGCATATCAAGGCCAAAGCGCGGCTGCTCGAAGAAGTGAGGCAGCGCACGCAGCCGCAGTTGAGACTGGATGCCTTCACGATAGGCTTCGCTCGCCGTGCGACCGTATACAAGCGGGCTGATCTAATTGTGTCGGCGCCTCGTGAATTAATCGACGTGGCAAAAAAGGCAGGACCACTGCAGATCATTTTCGCGGGCAAGGCTCATCCCAAGGATGAGCCCGGTAAGGACATGATCCGCCGGATCGTGCAAGCGGCCAAGCAGCTCGAACGGGATGTGATGATTCTCTACCTCGCCAACTACGACATGACCCTTGCTCGGCTCCTTACGGCCGGCGTGGATCTCTGGCTGAACACGCCTCAGCGCCCGCTTGAAGCGTCGGGGACATCAGGCATGAAGGCGGCGCACAATGGCGTGCCAAGCTTGAGTGTGTTGGACGGCTGGTGGGTGGAAGGCCACATCGAAGGCGTAACGGGTTGGTCGATCGGCTCACGGACGATGAGCCAAGGGATCGATCAGCAGGAAGACGCGCGCGAGCTGTATCAGAAGCTGCATTTGACGATCGTGCCGATGTACTACCAATCACGGGATCAGTGGATTGACGTGATGCGCTATACAATCGCATTCAATGCGTCATTCTTCAACACTCACCGCATGGTGCAGCAGTATGCCGCCAATGCCTATGTGTAAGAACGAATGCAAGCGTCGATGGTCCACCGGTGCGACCGAGGTCCCTAGTGATGAATAACCTACGACGGCTCGTTTTCTACGCATTTTTCGCTGTCCTGGGATTTTTCCTCGTGACCGAACACCGGACGCATGTGTTCGGAATACTCCCTTATTTGCTCCTGTTCGCCTGTCCGTTGTTCTATCTTCTGCTGCACAGGCGACACGGTAGTCATGACTCCGATCTCCGCAAGACAGCAGCCCGGCTCGCGGGCCGACACCGGAGGCCATTCCCATGGATGAAGGATCGACTTATGGGTTGTAGTCGTTAGTGATCATCAACTCCGATGTGGAGGGGAGGCAGGGATCATGAAGTCAACAGAAGAGTTGGATCGAGTTTGCGGTATGTGGATCGACAAGGAGAGCGCCCAATTCCAAAGCCTCTTCAAGGGGAAAACATATTATTTTTGCTCGATGCCATGCAAGGAGCACTTTGATCAGAACCCCGAAATGTACTTGAAAGGCTTTGCAGGTTGAAACCAGAAATGCCGCTGACCCTCACAGTCTTTCATTCTCCATGTGGGTATTGGACGGTCTGTTTCTGAAGATCATGGGCTAGGCTATTCTTCGGCTTGACGTACCTCCCTGGTTGAGGTGAAGCGGGGTAGGAAACATGGAAGGGATGGTCGCGGCCTTCATCATGAAATACTGCAGCCAGAGGTATACGACTGGGCTGGATACCTCCTGGAAGGCGCAGTGCCGGAATGTGTCACCATTACTCTGAAGAAGGAGATCGTCCGATGGATTCGACAGAACGAGTGGGCCAGCCTCTCATGAGGACATGAAGCCCAACGGCTGGCACACGCTCGCGTTCGAATCACTGGAACGTGAACTAGGCTCCGACATCAATGACGGATTGACTGAACGTGAGGCGGAGCATCGTCTCACGACAGGGGGGCCGAATGAATTGCCTGAAGCCCCTCAACCTTCTTCTCTCAAAATCCTTCTCACGCAATTCTCGAGTCTGATCGTTTGGGTCCTCATCGCTCCACCCGGTGTCCACGGACTCGGAAGAGTGGGCCGATTATCATATGAAAGGAGAAACTCTCATGATGGGGATGCGCTGGTCCAATTGGGTTGGATTACTGATGATGGTGATCTTTCTATTTATTCATGAGCCGATATGGCTGTTCCTGTCGTCTGAGACCACGAACATCCTGTGGGCTATCCCGGTCGTCGCCTACGTCATTGCTGCGGCTGTGTTGTTAATACGGGGAGGTCCGGATCACGAGAAAGCCTGATCGTCTTGGGAGAGCAAGGAACGTGGTGCTCTATCTCATATGGAGGTCAACATGGGATACCTTCGAGAAAAGATAATGTTGGTAGCGCTGACACTTCTCTCATACGCTCCGGCCACGGCTCAGCCAGTAGCGTTACCGGGGAGTGAGATCCCGCAGTTCGTAGACCCGTTGCCTCTTCTCGCTGTGGCAGGCGGAACCATCGAGACAATTACCTCCGCATCAGCGACGCTCTCGATGTGCGAGTTCAAGGCCAACGTCATGCCTTCGACATTCGTGCCGGCGGCTTCCTCACTCGCCTACTCGGGAACCTATGTCTGGGGCTACCGCAACGGTTCGACGTGTCCTGGATCGGGAACGCCGTTCCCAACGTACTTTGGGCCGGTGTTTGTCGCGACGCGTGGAACTCCGACCGAAATCCAATACATCAACAGTCTGCCCAATACAGCAGCGAGCCAACTGTCGGCGTGGAAGACCTCGACCGATCAGACGCTTCACTGGGCCGATCCGCTGAACCATGAAGCCAACAGGTGCGCAGACGCCGTCACTGAAAATCAATCGCCCGTCGGGGCCTGCGCATCGAATTATGCCGGTCCGGTCCCAACCGTGCCCATCTGCACGGAGGGGAGGTGCCGCCGGTGCTGGATGGAAATCCGGACGCCTGGTTTACAAGTGATGGAGCTTACAATGGGCATTCGTTCTACAGCAAAGCCGGTGCGGGTGCGAATGCGGCGATTTACCGCTATCCGAATAGGCAAGAAGCCGCGCCTCTCTGGTTTCACGACCATGCCTTGGGCCTCACACGCTTGAACATCTATGCGGGGTTGGCAGGAGGTATCTGATCGTTAATCCGGCCCTGACATTGCCGGCCGGTCTGCACCCGATCGGGTTACAACAAGGCGCCGCGGGCTCCGTAGACTATACCATTCCGCTGGTGATTCAAGACCGCATGTTCGATACGAACGGGCAGCTCTATTTCCCCAATATGGGGCCCAACCCGGAGCACCCGTTCTGGATGATGGAGTTCTTCGGCGACACGAATGTCGTGAACGGCAAGGTCTGGCCGTATCTGAACGTCGAGGCCAGGCGCTATCGATTCCTCCTCCTCAACGCATCGAATGCGCGCACGTATGAACTCTCCTTGCACGGACAGCATCTATGGCAGATCGCCACCGATGGAGGGTATCTCGATGCGCCGGCCCGGCTGCATAAGCTGACCCTGATGCCTGCTGAGCGCGCCGACATCATTATCGATTTTTCAGGATTAGAGGGCCGCACGCTGATTTTGAAGAATCACGGCCGCGCGCCATTCCCCGATGGGGCTCCACCCGATGGGGCGACGGTGGGACGCGTTCTCCAGTTTCGAGTGGGACCATCCACGTTGGCAGGGGCAGACGCGAGCTACAACCCGGCTCATGGCGATGCGCTCCGCCCTCCCATGCGCCGGCTGGTGAACCCGGCCACGGGGGCGCTGGCCGTCGTTCCTTCGAAAACGCGCCAACTCACCCTGAACGACATGATGGGTGCTGGTGGAATGGGAATGGTCGAATTGCTGCTGAACAATACGAAGATGTCCGGCAAACGTGCCGATAGAACGATCCGCAAAGATTTCACGGCTGTTACGGTGGGAGGCATGACGGAATATGTTTCAGAATTGCCGGCTGAAGGCGATACTGAAGTCTGGGAAATCGTCAATCTAACAGCCGACGCCCATCCGATCCACACACACTTGACGCAGGTTCAGGTGATGAATCGGCAGAAGGTTCATCTGAACCGGTACAATAAGGCCTACGCAGGGTCGTTCCCCGGCGGCGCCTCTATGTTTGGCGATGGTCCACCGTTGACGTATGCGCCCTCTGTTGCTTCCGGATTGAGATACGGAGGGAATCCCAACATTCAGCCAAATCTCCATGGCCACGTACATCCTCCGGAAGTTAACGAAGCTGGATGGAAAGATACCGTGATCGCGTATCCGGGCCAAGTCACTCGCATCGCCGTACGCTTCGCACCGACAGACACGGCAGTCGGCCTGGCAAGAAACTATTCATTTGATCCAGATGCCGGTGCACATGGGTTCGTATGGCACTGTCATATCCTCGACCATGAAGACAATGACATGATGCGCCCGTATAAAATCACCGCGGCACGAGGTGCGGCGAGAACCTACGTGATGGGCGTCGATTACTAGGCGAGAGTGAGCTGGGAAGACCGACCTGCAAGATGTCGGGCAGTCTAAAGAGACTGTCCGACATCCATGGACGGACAAAATCTAATTCATCGAATTTTAAATAGAAGCTGACAGTGCCGAAGAGATACGCGAAAAAGCTTCTCTATCCGCAGTATGGATGAGCCGCCTGCGTTAGGCATACGCAGCATCATGCCTTAATGATGATTTACTTGTCCTCTCCTAAATTGCACCGGACGGATCAACGTCCATACGGGGAGCTGTGCTGAACGGCGCGGAACTATCTTCAAGGCGCCTCATATCCGGAACGAATACAGAAAGCCGATCATCATGCAATCCAAAAGGACGGCACAAGACAACACCAACTTGATTTCCAGGCGTGTGCTACTGAAACAGGCCGGAACGTTGGGACTCCTCGCTGCGATCCAGTCGTTCTTCCCTGCATGCGCAAGTCATGGGTTACTTCCCATGATATCTGTTGGTACACAACCCTCAACCTTGAGCGGTGAGCTGATCGACCTGGTGATCGGCGAACGATCCTTTGTTCTGGACGGGCAAACCGGGACCGCCATGACAATCAATGGGACGATCCCGGGGCCGCTCATCCGTCTGAAAGAAGGCCAAGAGGTGAGGCTGCGGGTCACAAACCGCTTGGCGGAAATTACATCGATTCATTGGCATGGCATTCTTCTGCCGCCGGATATGGATGGCGTGCCGGGGGTGAGCTTCGGGGGCATCCAGCCTGGTGCGACTTTCACCTATCGGTTTCCAATCAAGCAGAGCGGCACCTACTGGTATCACAGCCACTCCGGTGGTCAGGAATTGCAAGGCATGTACGCGCCGATGATCCTAGATCCGGCCGAACCGGAACCGTTTACGTATCACCGCGAGTATGTGGTGATGCTATCCGATTGGAGTTTCGAATCACCCGACACGCTGCTCTCAAACTTAAAGAAGCAAGGAGGGTACTACAATTTCCAGAAGCGAGCAGCTCGTGAGTTCTTGAGCGATGTCCGACGGATGGGGCTTGGACCAGCGCTGCAGAACTACCTGATGTGGGATCAAATGCGGATGGACCCGACCGACTTCGCGGATGTCACCGGGTACACCTTCACCTATCTAATGAACGGCTTGCCGCCTTCTGCGAATTGGACGGGCCTGTTCCATCCCGGAGAACGGATACGCCTCCGCTTCATCAATGCTGCTTCGATGACTTTCTATGACGTCCGTATCCCCCGGTTGACCATGACCGTTGTGCAGGCCGACGGGCAGAACGTCCAGCCGGTCATTGTCGAGGAATTTCGCTTCGGCCCTGCCGAAACCTACGATGTAATCATCGAACCGACCGAAGACCAGGCGTACACCATCTTTGCCGAGACGATGGATCGCAGTGGGTACGCTCGTGGGACGCTTGCTCCTCGTCCAGGGATGGAAGGAGAGATTCCCGAACGCCGCCCCCGTCCGCTTCGGACTATGGAAGACATGGGGATGAGCATGGAAAGCATGGAGATGCCGCATATGAACCACTCTGACGGCGGTGGCACGACGGACAAAACTCCTTCCAACGACATGCCCAGCATGGAACACGGGCAACACGATATGGGAACGCACGATATGGCGAGCAAAACTCCTGATGGTCAAACTGTTTCGATGATTCCCGGAGCCCAGCCTGTCAAACATGGGCCAGACGATCACGGCACTGGCAACCAAACGGTGGCTGAATATTCACAGAATCGATTCGATGAACCAGGAAGAGGACTGGAACACAGTCCTAGGCGAGTGTTGCGATACACCGACTTGAGAAGCCTTGCGCCTTATCCCGACCAACGTGAGCCCGAACGGGAAATTGAATTGCATCTGACGGGACACATGGAACGGTTCCTGTGGTCCTTCGACGGGAAAAAATATTCGGAAGCGAAACAGCCGATTGCCTTCCGCTATGGGGAGCGAGTGCGTTTCACCTTCGTGAACGACACCATGATGGAGCATCCGCTCCATTTGCATGGGATGTGGATGCACCTGGAAAACGGCGCAGGCCAGTATTTGCCGCGTAAGCACACCGTCATTGTGAAGCCAGCCGAGCGTGTCTCGGTTGCCATCACGGCAGACGCGCCAGGGCGATGGGCATTTCACTGTCATTTGCTGCTCCATATGGAAGCAGGCATGTTTCGGGTCGTCGACGTATCTGGGTACGAGCCATAAGAAGGTCATGTCTGTTCGAGCTCTTCAGCGACAGGTGGTCCTAATTGGCCTTTTGAGTGTGGCCATACATGCACCCCTTGTCTCAGCAGAAAGCCAGCCTACTCGGTCTCCCATGGACAATGCGCATCATTCTGGCGCATTCACGGAGTTGAGTGCGTCTGGGCCGCAGCGCCAGGCTATGGATACAGAGGCGGAGTCGGACACTCTGTCATCTTCTAGAGAAACGCGCACACTCCCAAACCTCTCTCCGGAAGAGGGCTGGCCGAGTCCGGTTAACGATCGTGAGAACCGCCTCTTTACACTGATTGACGTGCTCGAATATCGGCCAAAAACGAGTGGGGGTGAGCGTACAAGCGACTATCGTTGGGACATCGAAGGTTGGTACGGCGGGGATTACAACCGACTGTGGTTCAAGAGCGAAGGACAACAAGACACGGCCTTCAAAGCGGACTATGACGTGGATTTTCAGCTGCTGTACGGTCGATTCATCCGAAAATATTACGATTTTCAGATCGGCCCACGCGTCGAGACGCAAACGTTCCGTGGAAGCAATGTCACGCGGGGACTTGGGGTGATCGGGATACAGGGGCTTGTCCCGTACAATTATGAACTAGAGGCCGCTCTGTTCATTGATCAGAACGGCAAGGTGTCCGGGCGTCTTTCGTTTACCAAGGACTTTCTGCTGACGCAGCGGCTGATCCTTCAAGGTCGTTTTGAAACCAATGTGGCGGTTCAACGGGTCGAACAGTTCACCACCGGTTCAGGACTGAACAATCTGGAATTCGGGGTGCGCCTGCGTTATGAAATTCGGCGCGAATTTGCGCCCTATGTAGGCTTCTCGCTCGATAGAAGTTTCGGCGAGACCGCCACGCTGGTACGCCAAGAGGGTGGAAACCCGAGTCAGATCCGATTCGTGGCCGGCGTGCGTATGTGGTTCTAGCATCCGGTTGTCCTTTCCTTCATATCAGCATTTGTTTCTTTTTCCAGGCTCATCAGGATCGGACAACAGTCGGTGGACTGACCAGCTTCACAAGTTTGGATGAGTTTTTTCAGCGCACGAGCCAGGACCCGTAGTCTTGAACCTTGGATTGCACCTGCACGAGTTTCGCCTGTGCCCGTTTCTGCACATCACCACGGCAAGCCGTTGAGGCTATCCGGAGAGTAAGTAATTCGGCAATCTCGCGTAGGGTGAAGCCCAATGCTTGGGCCTTCTTGATGAACCTCAGGCGTCGTTTCTCTTCCTGCCCGTACAGTCTATATCTCGAAGGCTTCCTCGCTGACGGATTGAGCAAGTTCAGACGCTCGTAGTAGCGGACGGTCTGGACATTCACTCCGACAATTCTGGCAAGCTGGCCGATAGTCAGTTGAGCAGCCATGTCATTACCGTGAAGGGAATCTACACCTTGCACTGCAGTATAGAGTCATGCGCCTCTACAGAGTTTCGCACCTCTTGACTCGATACTGTGGTACAGCCCGTAGGATGGCATTCAAAGGGAGGTGATGACTATGTGTCCCTGGGTAGAACAGTTGGGCTTTTGCCCCTATGAGGCTGCGTCCAAGGTATGGCAGTGGATGCACAGCTTCGTAGCATAATCTTACCGAAGGGCGGCAGCCTTCGTATGCTGCCGCCCTTGTGCCGTCGCCTCACATACATGAACACGACATGATCTCAGTTGAATGCGTTCCAGGCCTTCTCGATACAGAGCGCAACTTTCTTTGGCCTTTGCCAAATCACCCTCGTGCTTCTGAATGCATTGCCGATAGCCTTTCAGCAGTTCGTCTGTTTCGCGGCTAATCTCCGCGTTCGCTTGCCGCTGACGGGAGTCCACGCAATTGGTTTATGTAGGCGATCCTTACTTTTCCGTTCAGAAACAGCGATACCGAACAATGCGATGAAACCAACGGAAGCCGGAACGGAGAAATAGAGACTACCGATCTGCAATGCCACGAGATCACCGACCATGGCAAATGGAATCGCAGCAGAATCAACGTCGCCTGTCTGAGATTCCTAAACGTGACGAACAAAATAAGGACAATGAGCCCAATTGACCAACGGACATCACGATGGCCAGACGAGTCATGGCTCGCTGCTGATTTCGAATAGCTCACCCCACGTCAGCAGTTCAGCGATAATCGGACTCGGTTTTCTCAAAGATCTGAACAGCGTGCGCTGGACAACCGTGTGTGACAGATCCTGGCGTGGGTGGCGACGCTGCCGGGCTCCGCAATTCTTGCCGCGCTTGCCTACCTGCTGCTCACTCGCATTTGAGTGAGCGGTCCTACAGTCTCGTCATGATGTGACGTGGTACATCTCGGTGATGCCTAGTCTGCACAGCAGCTCATTTTGGACACGTCTTTTGTGTAGGACAGCGCGACGATTTTGAGCGCCTCGGACATGGTTGGATAGACGTGCAGCAGGTGGGCGAAGTCGCCGATCGTCGCACCAAAATGAAGCCCCATGGCCGCTTCATGAATAACCTCCGCTGCGTTCATTCCGTGCATGGAAACCCCCAGCACCTTCTTCGTGTTCCTGTCCGCAACCATCTTCAGGACCCCTCTGGTCTCGCGGACCGCCCCAGCTCTGGGAACGAGGGACATAGGAATGATGCGACAATCGCACGTGTACCCGCGCGCATTGGCCTCCGCGTCCGACAGTCCGACGACGCCCACCTGCGGGTCGGTAAAAATCGCTCGCGGTATCACGGCGTGGTGTACCTTACGGCCCCCTTTGCCGTTGAGAGCATTTTCGGCCGCAATCCCGCCGTCCTGCGCCCCCACAGGAGTCGCCATCTGGCTTTCCGTGTAGGAACCAATGACGTCTCCGGCCGCATACACGTGCCCGGCAGACGTGCGCAGCTCGTCGTTGACCTTCACGAAACCATGTTCATCCAGATCGACACCTGGAAGGTCAAGTCCGAGCTGTGCCGTATTCGGTGTGCGCCCCGTGGCAACCAGGAGCTTCGCCGCCGTCAGTTCCTGCTGTCGCCCGTCCACCTGGAGCGAGACGACGACATGGCGTTCATCGCCCTGCACCCGGCTCACCGTGGCTTTCGTATAAATGGAAATTCCCTCCTCACGAAATACCTCTGCCACTGATTGCGCAATCTCCGGCTCGTAGGCCGTAAGAATTCGCGCTCCGCGTGCCAGAATCGTGACGCGGGTGCCGAAGCGCGCAAACATCTGGCCCAGCTCCAGTGCGATGTAGCCGCCACCGAGGATGATGAGCGACGCCGGAAGTTCTGTGAGCTCGATGTCTTCGTGACTTGTGAGCAGATCGCTGGTGAGATACGGCGTGTCACGAAGCCCAGGAACCTCTGGTACGGTGGGCGCCGTTCCCGTCGCGACGAGGAATCGAGCCGCTGAGAGCACTTGCCCGTTCACGGTCACCTCGTGGGGGCCGCTGAAGCGGGCGGCTCCGTCAAAAACGCGGATGCGTTCAGAGTTGGAGATACTGCTCTGATACTTCTTTCCCCGGTAATCTTCAATCACGGCATCCTTCTGCTCGATCAGCGCGCGGAAGTCCAGGCTCATCGAGGTTGGCGAGAGCCCGGGGTAGCGCGGATGCCTCGCATCGTAGAGGATTTTCGCGGCTTCGATGAGGTTCTTTGACGGCAAGCAGCCACGGTTGACACAGGTTCCTCCGAGCGTACGCATCTCGGTCATGGCTGCCGTGTGTCCGCTTGCTGCCGCGCGAAGCGCCGCAGCAAACGCCGTCGAGCCGGAACCGAGAATCACCAGGTCAAATTTCTCCGCCATCATGTCCCCTCCTGGGTTGGTTGTCCGGGAATTTTCTTCAGGTCACACGCACGTTTGGCGCCGCACGAAGTAGTAGCCCGCCGCGGCCACTCCAATGAACACCACAAGAAGACCGATCAATATGGCATCATTGAGAATGAATCCGAGGCCAAGCGCGGTGACCAGCCCGGCGACCATAAACGGCGCCACGCAGCAGAGTGCGGCAAACGCCGCGCCGCTGATGCCGACCGCCAGGAGCGTTCGGCCCAACCATGATGGCGCTTCGTGACTCGCTGTTTTGTTCCCTGGCATTCGCTGCGCTCACTGTTTCATGGTGGACGGATAACCCGCGTTCATTGTGGCTTCCATCAACGTCTTGACACTGGTCTTGCTGTCATCGAAGGTGACCAGGGCTTCCTTCTTCTCCAAGTTCACTTCGATGTTCTCGACGCCTTCAACCTTGTTCAGCGCTTTCTTAATTGTGATCGGGCAAGCCTCGCAGGTCATGCCCGTCACCGACAGTGTGACCGTTTGAGTAGCGGCCCAGGCGGGTGCGCTCAAGGCGGCCGAGAGGGCGATTGCAATGATGAGTTGTTTCATGACGTGTTCCTTTCAGTACAACAGCGGCAGAATGTAGGGGAACGCAAGCGCGAGCCCCGTCAGTGCGGCAACAATTACAAAGATGATCTTCTGCGCCGGCTGGACTTGCGGCACGGCACAGACCTCCCCTGGTTTACAGGCTTCGGCGGGCCGGAAGATGCGCCGGTAGGCGAAGAAGAGCGCCACGAGTGCTGCGCCGATAAAGATTGGACGATACGGTTCGAGCACTGTCAAATTGCCGATCCACGCGCCGCTGACGCCAATCGCTACCAATACGAGCGGGCCGAGACAGCAGATCGAGGCGAGGAACGCCGCGAGACCGCTGATACCCAAGGCGCCACGACCGTTTGGGGGGTTAACCCACGGGTTCTCTTTCTCCGACCTGGACAACCTCTCCATGCACCACCTATTTTCAGAGCGTCCGCAGTACAAGCGGTCATGCCTGTTTCTACGGACTTTCTCATTGATTCAAGTCTAAACTCCGTACTACGGTACGGAATCAAGGGAAATTTTCATGGCGTCAGAATTAACGATAGGCCGGGTGGCGAAGCTGGCCGGGGTGAATGTCGAGACGGTCCGTTATTACCAGAGACGGGGACTGCTGGCCGAGCCGAACAAGCCGCACATGGGCTATCGGCGGTATCCGGCGGACATCGTAAAACACATCCGCTTCATTAAGCGGGCGCAGGCCCTTGGGTTCACGTTGGAGGAAATCACCGAACTGCTACGGCTGGAGAAAGCCCGCGCCTGTGCGGAGACCCGCGACCTGGCCGCCCACAAGATGCGACTGATTGACCAGAAGCTCATGGGCCTCACGGCGATGCGGAAAGCGTTAGCTAGTCTGGTTCAGCAGTGCAATAGGAAACAACCTGCGAAGGGATGCCCGATCATCCAGGTGCTCGAACAGGATTAGTTTTCCGATTCATCACGCGTACACCATCTGACACAAGGGTATCTCGCCAGTGGACAGCGCATCCGCGTCTGACGAAGCAACAGTTGTTCGCAAGATTTGAGCTTTCTTTTTGCTCGATGCAAGAACCCGCTGCGCGACACGTCGAGGAGGCGGCACATCACGCATGGCGTGCACCTGTGGCGAAGATCACGCTCAGGACTGTTATGGCCAGCAACAAAAACCGAATTGAACGAGTCATGTGAGGGTCCCTCCCCAAGAGCTTTCCTGCCCACGTCCGTCATGGATCTCAGAGTCTCGTCCCGCTACAGAAAAAACGACGGGATGAGCTCAGGCTCAGAGCAGGGCAGATAACGCCATGATGAAACGGTAGAAGGAAGAACCGGAGAGATCAGATACGAAGCACTGTGCTTGCGAGAGACTGATGTGGAGGAGAACTTGATTCGAGAGCGCAATATAGATTGGAAATCTGTACGAGCCGAGGGCTCACCGTGGGAAGCGTAGGCAACGTATGGTCTGCCGACCAATGATGGTCCACGAGCAACGATGACGACTGCGCGTGGGATTCGACTCCCAAGATCTTGAAGGCGTCACATAATTGCCGACTAGGTTGTTCGCCAGGAGTTGAACAGCCGTTGGCCATTGACGCATCGGTGGTCCCTGACAGCGGCAAGAGACAGGCGTATGCGTTGAAACTGAATGCCAGCAGAAACACTACGATGGTCGCAGCGAGAAAAGATCGGGAGTGATGAGAACTCAAGCGCATGGAGTAAGTCTATCCTTCCGTCAGCTTAGCCGTCAACGGTATTTATAGTACTGCAGCCCTCGATCACGGGGTATGAGCAAATCAGCCTTATCTGTGTAAAGAAACATGCTCCAACGGCATTGCCTATTCATCAGACAGGCTTCCTTATCAGTCGGCCGGTACTCCCCATTCTTACCAACAAATTGAGCCAAACAGGCCATTTATGTCTCATGTGTCTTCCCCAGAAGCTGATGTAAGTGACTGGCGATGCCGAAGGCGTGAGTGGGCCGCCTCGCTAGTGCATACTGGCGCGCCGCCGGAGAAAGCTGCCCGCTATTTCCCGGTAAGCCAAAGAAACTGCACTGGAGCACGCCCAACCCGGCCAAAGCTGCGGGCAGTGAGGCCGATGCCACCTTCGACACCGCGTTTTTCATGCTCAAACGGAATGTAGAGGAGGTCACCAATGGCCGCCTGCTGTTCAACCCGACGCCTGTCGTTTCTTGACCGCTACCTCACCGTCTGGATTGTTCTGGCGATGGGCGCAGGTATCGCCCTTGGCTCCCTGTTTGGGAAACGGCCGAATGCACTGAATAGCCTGTCTGTCGGCACGACCAATATCCCAATCGCCATCGGCCTGATTCTGATGATGTACCCGCCGCTGGCCCGGGTGAAATATGAAGAACTCCCGCTTATCTTCACGGATTGGAAAATCCTGCCTTGCCCGCTGCATCGCGATGGTAATTGTCTGAAACCACTTGGCCGAGGGCAACAACCAATATCCCGACGCGCTGGTGGCCTTCAACAGCGTGTTCCAGCTCTTGTTCTTTTCCGTCTATGCCTGGCTGTTTATCAGCGTGCTGCCGCCGCTGTTTGGACTAAGTGGCCAGATTGTCGATGTGAACTTTCGCACCATTGCCGAAGCGTGTTCATTTATCTTGGCATTCCTTTTCTAGCCGGATTTCTGTCCCGTACGATGTTACTGCGGCAGAAAGGCCTCGACTGGTATGAACAGAAATTCTTGCCGAAGATTGCTCCGGTGACCCTGATAGCCTGATTGTCCTGATTGTTTACCATCCTTGCGATGTTTTCCATCAAGGGCGGCATGGTGATGGAATTGCCGCTCGATGTGTTGCGGATAGCCATCCCGCTTGCGATTTATTTCGTGGTGATGTTTCTCATCAGCTTCCTGATGGGCAGGGCTCTAGGGGCTGATTACGGAAAGACGACCGCGACCAGCTTTACGGCGGCCAGCAATAATTTCGAGCTCGCCATCGCCGTGGCAATCACGGCGTTCGGATTAAATTCTTCCGTCGCGTTCGCCACCGTCATCGGCCCACTGGTTGAAGTTCCGGATCTCATCGCTCTGGTGAATGTCGCGTTTTGGCTGCGTGACAAATTATTCCTCAACTATCAAAACACGCCAGCTGCAGATTTAGCGAAAGCCCAATCCTAGTCTGCACCTTGACAAAATGTCGGATTCTGGGAAAGTCTGTGCTTGGCCTGGCTGAAGCAGGCAAGACAGGAGTATATGTTCACACTTTTAATTTATGTCGCGGCGGCCATTGCTGAAATTGCCGGGTGTTTTGCCTTTTGGTTTTGGTACCGGGAAGGCAAATCCATTCTCTGGCTGTTGCCCGGCATGCTTTCCCTGGCGTTGTTCGCATGGTTACTCTCACTGAGTCCAGCAGAGTATGCAGGGCGCGCCTACGCGGCCTATGGGGGCCTCTACATCGCAACCACGCTCGGCTGGCTTTGGGTAGTGGAAGGCATCCGCCCCGACCGTTGGGATATCATCGGAGCCACAGTATCTCTCATCGGCGCAGCCATCATTCTGTGGGCTCCACGTCCATAATCTACTCACAAGTGGCCCGCCTCGTGACCTTGTTTTCGGCCGCATACCATCTTGCCATGACGCTTCATTCCTGCATCTGCCCCGGTGGGCATTTTACCGAGCCATAAGAACAGAACACGCAGCAGTCCCCAGTTTTTCGACGCAGCACCGCTTTACATTGCGGGCATTCGTAAACGTGCAAACATGCGTCTGTCGGCATCGTTTCGTTCACAGCGTTCTGGCACTGCGGGCACGTCAGAACCGATTGAAGCAGTACGTCTGCCATATCACTCCTTTCATGGCGCAACCCACGGCACCGCCAGTTTTTGTTCATAAGCAAATCGTTCGAGCGCTATTCAGAAGCGAAATAGTAGAGTGGGCGTTAGCTCTCGAAAGGATTTCCGAGTCGAAGAGGCCGTCAGGAAGCAGCTCTCAAATCATTTCCGCAAAATCTTCTCCATTGCTTTTCCCTTTGCTAACTCGTCGAGTAGCTTATCCAAGTAGCGAATTCCCTGCATAGTTGGTTCTTCTATGTCCTCCACTCGGACACCGCAGATCGTACCCTTGATCAAAGCACGCGAAGGATTCAGTTGAGGAGCTTCCGCAATAAAGGTCTCAAAGGCTGTCTGGTTCTTCAGTAGGGCTTCTAACTCTTTCTGACTATATCCCGTCAACCAGCGAATGATTTCATCGACTTCTTGTTTCGTGCGTCCTTTCTTCTCCGCCTTGGAAACATAAAACGGATAGACACTTGCGAAGCTCATTGTATAGACACGATGATTTGCCATGACCCTCTCTTCTGTCAGCTGTTCGCACTAGCTGGCTTGCAAGGCAGTCATCAGGGCCTGAATCGTCAATGGCGCATTTCCTTCTGACCTATTATTCACGATGACATAGGCGCGCCGCTTGTCTTCCATCGCCTTCTTTACAAGATCAACAGAGTCCCGCCGCATTTCTGGAAGTTCTCCCACGATCTTGTTGTAGGGCTCCGTACGCTTCTTTGCGGCTTCATACGACATCTTCAACGGCGTGAGCAGCCGCAGGACGGTGAACGGGGCAGTGAATTGTTCCATCCGCTGATGTTGTTCATTCAGCGGCGGCATGTAGGACCAGTGATTGTAGACGTGTGCCACTCCATGCCGTTCCAACACATGTCGGTACTCAGCGCCGACGAGTCCTGCGTTCCGAATCTCGACCGCGTACATGAAGTCTTTCGGAAGTTGGCCGAAGAACCTATCTAATCGGGTACAGAACTCTTCGCTCGACATGCCATGGCGCTGGAATTCGAACAAAAAGGGCCCCGTGTGGGGCTCGAATTTGGCTTCACGGTACGGTTTTAGCACCAATTCATTGAAGAGCTTCGCGTCCAGAAAGTTCGGATTGGTCTGTCCAGCTTTGGACCCGTAACGCGGTTGCATCGCGTAACTCGGAATGGTGATTTCCTCCCAAACTTTAAAGCACATGTGAAAATCTTCGGGTATTTGGTTGAGGTAGTTTCGAAGTTGGTTCGGGGTCGGAGGCCGGTAAAAAGTCGCGTCGTTGCCGACCGCCCGAAAGCACGGCTCGCCGTTATAGAGATACTGGCAATACTCGCCTAAACATTCCTTCGCAAACTTTGTCTTGGCGTATTGCTTCAAGTAAATCTGGCCTTGCCAGCCTTCATAGGTCCATGTGGATGTTCCAAATCTAACGAGCGGTGAGAGTGGCATGGCGAGAGAGTGTACCGGCTATGCGTTCATTTCCTCAAGAGCCTCGCTCGGTGTCTGGATTTCGGCGGTGCTCAAGAGCCGGAGCGTTCTCACGGTAATCGTCACGGTCGAGAACTGCTCTTCCACGAGTCCGGTGATCATATAGGCCTGATTCGGAGCCAGTAGATGGCAGTATTGCCGATAGGTCTGCGGAAATACGGTCGCATCGTACATCCCGGTCTGATCCTCCAAGGTCATAAACTCCATCGGATCACCTTTCTTCGTGGAGACGATCTTCTCGGTAAGCAGCCAGCCGATGAGCGTCACTTCTTTCCCGATGTGCAGAGCCAAATCTTTTGCCCAAATGTAGCGAGTGTCTTTATACGCCTCGTGAAACACATCAAGGGGATGACACTGCAACGGAAACCCGAAAAGCGCCAGCTCATGAGCCAGGGACTTTTGAAACGAGTAGGGTTCTGGAATGGGTATATAGTTCGGAGGCGTCGGGGCCTGCGATGCCAGCAGCCGCCAGAGCAAGGCCGGTCGCGTAAGCTCTCCAGCAACGGAATCAAAGCACCCTGCTTTGATAAGGGGCTTGGTTTGCGCAACGTCAGGATTTACTCGTGTCAGGAAATTCGAGAGTGACCGATATGGCCCATTTTCCTTTCGTTCTTCAATGAGCTGCTTCACAAAATCCTCTTGCAGTCCTTTAATCTGCATGAAACCGACGCGAACACTGTTGCCTGAGCCGGTGTAGGTCCAGACACTTTCGTTAATGTCTGGCGGGTGAATCGTGAGTCCCATCCGTCTCCCCTCAGACAGGTACGCGAAGGCGGAATAGTATCCGCCCTGATTGCTCACGACAGCAGCAATAAACTCGGCTGGATAGTGAGCGCGAAGATAGGCTGATTTGAACGAGACTTGCGCATAGCTCGCCGAATGCGGCTTGCAGAAGCTGTAGCCCGCGAAGCTCATAATCATGGCCCAAATGGCATCGATGACATGGAGTTCCACGCCACGGGCTAACGCGCCCTCGTAGAACAGGCGGCAATAGTCGCGGAGCTGCCGCGCCTTATGTTTCTTGCTCAAGACCTTTCTGAGCTGGTCGCCATCTTCCACAGAAAATCCTCCCAATGCCACGGCGACCTTCATCACGTCTTCCTGATAAACCATGATCCCATGCGTTTCGGAGAGCACCTCATCAAGCAAAGGATGAGGTGACGTGTAGCGGTGTCCATGGGCTCGCCTGACAAATTCCTCAGTGAAGGTATTCGCCGCCGGACGAATGAGCGAAGACACGACGACAAGGTATTCAAACACATCCGCCGCCGCTCGCCTGTCCGGCGGCATCCCAGCCCAGAGCTTTTTGAGCAGGAGTCGTGTGGCGGGTGATTCCACGTAGAAGCACCCCATGGTCTCTCCTCGCCGGATCAGCTCATTCGTTTCCGGGTCACTGAGGGGGTCCCATGTCGCATAGTCGATTTCACGCCCCGTGTTTTGCTCGATTGCAGCCAGGGCATCACGAATGACCGCCAACGACCGGTTACCCAGGAGGTCGATCTTCACCAGTCCTGCGTCTTCAGTCTGGTCTTTTTCCCACTGGATCACCGGCAAGCTGGAGGCCGATATTTCCACCGGCACGTAGCGCCGGATTTCATCCGGCACCAGCACCACGCCGCCCGGATGAAGCCCAAGGTTGCGGAAATGGCCTTCAAGCTGGACTGACCAGTAGAGGATGTCCGGCCATGGAGACTTGAGCCGCAAGGCTGAACAGACTTCTCTCGCCCAACTTTTGACGTTGATGTCCGAGTCGACCTCAACGAAATCCGCTCGCCGATGCAGGAGGTTCAGGGCCTTCTTAATCTCACCAGCAGGAAGCCCGTGCACTTTTGCGATCTCGCGGAGCGCCGCCCGTGCGGCCAGCGTGTTCTGGTTGGCCACCATAGCAGCCTGTTGATGCCCGTAGTGCTTGAAGACCCATTCGAGAATGGCCGGACGTTCATCCCAGGGAAAATCAATATCGATGTCCGGGGGATCGTGCCGGCCAGGATTGAGGAAGCGTTCAAACATCAGATGATGCTTGATTGGATCGACATGCGTGATGCCGAGACTATAAGACACGATTGAGGCCGCCGCAGAGCCACGCCCACAGGTTCGTGGCGCTTGCCGCACGATTTCATCGACGACGAGAAAGTAGTCGGCATACCCTTTGTCACGGATGACCGTGAGTTCCTTCTCGATACGCTCAGTCACGGCAGCAGGCAACGTGCCATAACGCCACCGAGCTCCTTCATAGGTCTTGCGGTGCAATGTCTCGAAGGCATCGCGAGAAGACAATTGCCGAAACGAAGGAAAGATCGTCTGCTTGAAGTCCCAAGCCGTATGGCAGGATTCAGCAATCCTTTGTGTGTTGAGCAAGGCTTCCGGAACGTGAGGTAACGCGCGTGCTATCTGAGTTTCCGGTATGAGCCACTGTGAGGGGGCACAGCACTGGTCCGCTTTCAAACGGGACAGCGTGGTGTTTTCGGCGATGGCCCGTAAGAGCCGATGTGCCTGATAGTCGGACGGCATCAGGAAATGTGCTCGCGTGGTGGCGACCGGCGAAAGCTGGTGAGCCCGGCTAAATGCTATCACATCAGACACTCCGGGGCCTGGCGTGAGTTCGACATAGAGGTCGTCATTCGACTCCTTCTGCCATTCGCTCAGGGCGCGTTGAGTATCAGATAGAATGACAAGCCCCGCGCGATGTTGCGCCACGGTCTTGATGAAGTCGAACGACTCGTCACAATGCCGAGCGGAAAGAATTCGGCAGAGATTGGCATAGCCGGATGGTGTTTTCGCTAGCAGGACGGCCCGGTGTAAACCATGGACCAGCTCAGTGCCCAAAATCGGTTTCAATCCCGTCTCACGAGTGACCTCAAGAAAGTGAATGACCCCATAGAGTCCGTTCGTATCGGTCAGGGCGAGATACTGTGCTCCTTGTTTTCGTGCGGCCTGACAAAGCGCCTCCAACGTCGGAATGCCCGACATGGGCGAGTAGGATGAATGCGTATGCAGATGAACGAACGACATTTAGGACCTTCCATAGCGAATCGCGTGTTCACCAAATCGTGCCTTGAGGGTGTCAAGGGCGACCGCAAGCTTCTGGGCTCTCTCCCGTTTCCGGTGATCCGATGTCCGTTCCTCAAACAGCAATCCTTGCTCAGCGTAGCCTGTCAGGCCGGACATGCTGAGAGTGAACGCCCTTAGCCGGATGCGCCGACGCATACATTTGTGAAAGAGTGACACCACGATCGGGGAGAGGTCACATTCCCAACACGTCTCTGGCTGAATCCACTCGTGCTTGGTGACTTCAATTTGGTCGCTGTACCGAATGCTGAGTGTCAGGCGTCCACAGACACGGCGCTGATTGCGCAAGATACGGCAGAGTCGCTGCAAGGCGCCGAGGGTTCGCCCGATCAGCACCGGGTCATCGATCTCATCCGGCTCGAAGAGGACCGTCTCTTCCAATGTCGGCTGAACCGTCGGCGGAAGTACCGGTACAGAGTCGATGCCCCGCGCCCACCGGGAGAGTGATCCGGCATAATCCCCGAAGGCCACTTCCAGGGCATCGAGCGGACTTCCTGCCACGTCTCCCAGCGCGCAGAGGTTGAGATCGTCAAGGAGGTGAACCACCTTGCACATGCAGGGCCGTTGCAGGCCCGGCAGTGTGCCGACCGGGAGCGGCGACATGAAGACTTCTTCCGATCCCGGCCTGACATCGTAGAGTTCCGAGGGGGCAATTAATGTCGCGGCGGTCTGCGCGATCAATTTGTTACTTCCGACTCCTGCCACGCCGTCAAGGCGATACTGGTCAAGTACTTCCTGTTGCACCTTGGCTGCGACATCATAAGCGGGTCCAAAGAGTTTCCCGGTTCCGGTCACGTCCATGAGAAAGGAGCCTGGCTGGGATAATTCCCACACGGGGGCATACCGAGCAACGACCCGCAGAAGTGATTCGTCCACCGTGCGTACCAGAGTGGGGTTCGGAGCCAGCACATGGAGCGATGGACAGACGCGCCGAGCCAGGTCCACGGACATACCGACCGCAAGACCAGCCTGTGCAGCATCAGAAGAAATTTCGCGAATAAGGGCACGAGCCGTGTTTAGGGGAGCGATGGCAACGGGCCGGGTTCTGAGGCGGGGGTCATGGAGTTGCGCAAGGGCGACTTCAACGGCAGAAATCGCAAAACAGACAATCTGGCGGTCCATGAGACTGACTCACTCTCGTCTCACTTCCTGAGGTGACGGATGACCCCGACGACGATCCCTTCAATTTGGAACGCGTCGGTGGGCTGGACGACAATGGGCTGCATGGTCTCATTGGCCGGATGGAGTTCGACGGTTCCGGCTTTTCGCTGGTAGGTTTTGATTGTCGCCTCGCCATTCACCAGAGCGATGACCGTCTGCCCATTGCGGGCAGTGGCTTGTTTCTGCACCACGACCACATCGTCGGGAAAGATGCCGTCGTCCCGCATGGACGTGCCTTTCACCCGAAGCGCAAAGGTCTCGCCGCGACCGACCATACTTTTAGGGACCTCGACCCGTTCCATCTGAGGAATCGGTTCAAGGGGCGCCCCCGCCGCAACGACCCCGGCGAGCGGGATCTGGGAAGAGCTGAGCTGCATCAGGGCTAGTTCAACGGTGGTGGGGATCGGCACGATCTTCTGCTCGTACCGATTGATGGTCTGCCGTGTCAGCTGGAGCTGGTGGGCGAGGGCGTCTTGAGTGAACCCGAGGGTCGTCCGCACCTGTTTAAGCTCATGAGGCTGCATGTAACAAAATGTTACATGGCTAATGGGAAGCTGTCAACTAGCAGCCTGCGTCCATATCAGCGTTTCCCGGTTGTTTGTCGGTGTCGGAATGATGAGACATGGACTTCGCTCCCAAATGTATCACCGAAGTGTGCGTTCTCCTCCTAAATGATGTGGGTGTTTGAGGGGGTAAGCAGGAAAAGTCTTAGATTGGAGCTTGTCCTCCCGCAGGGAAGAGAAGCGTCAGGTAGACTTAAGACCGGAGGCGAGCTCATGCCGGTTCATCCCTGGATGACTCGGGGGTTTCTTATCGTCAGTCTACTCTTCTCTCCAACCATGGCTGATGCCCGTGAACCGGAACACGTGTCCATTCAGACATTGCTTTCGCCCCAAGCATCATCCTATCAACGACATATGGTGACCATGCACGGTGTCGCGAACAACATCGAGATTATCCCGGCAGCCCCACCGAGACCCAGCAAACAACCATGCCTACTGGTGTATGGCCGAGCGACGTTCACCCTGGACGATGAGACAGGATCATTACCGGTGGAGGTCTTGGGATCGTGTAGTCCCAATGCACTAGATGTGTTGCCGAAGGAAGGAGAAACAGTACGCCTCACCGGAACCGTGCATGTCCTAAAGAGTGACCACCCGCGTCACGTGATCGTTCAAGCTGCAACGATTCAGATTCTGGATACGCCATAGACATTACCCTTTCTACTTAGAACATAGTCCTCACCATTTCCACAGCTTAGACGCGGTAGGGGGTCCTAGCGCCTTCGGGGAAGCGCGATGCTTGGTCACACGGCGTAGACTCCGGCCATGCGTCGGTCTCCCAGCATCAAGCACTTCTCCTTGAGGGTTATGGTCAGCCTGCTTGTCGTTGCAGTCCTGGCAATGGGCTCCAGTGCTGGAGCCTCAGAGCAGATTACGATCGAGACGCTCCTTTCATGGAATGCGACGAGCTTCCAGCGACATCTCGTGACAGTTGAAGGGGTCGTCAGCGCGATGATTGCCCTTCCACCCACCGCAAACACTCGGTGTCGAGTGTTGTATGGTCGAGCTGCCTTCATGATTGACGATGAAACGGGCATCCTACCCGTTGAGATCTTAGGGAATTGCAATCCGAACGCATATGACGAGTTACCGCAGGACGGTGATCGGGTGCGAGTGACTGGCATTGTGGAGGTGATGAGTACGAACCCGCCACGTCAAGTCCGAATCCAGGCCATGAACATTCACATCCTCAGTCCCGCCTATTAATGCCAACGGACCGATTACCCACCTAGCGATATTCGATGTGGCTTGATGAATCTTGGGGTGGAGTAGGGTTCGATCTCTGAGCTTCAGCCAGCTGATCCGAACTCCGCTCATCCAGCGCTGAGAACTATCAAACGCACAATTGATCACAGATGCGCGCAAGGCTTGGGGCGGAACAGAAGCAAGGTCCGAGCCGTGCAGCTTCACCCCGTCGTCCCCATCTTTTGGGGATAACCTTGTGAACAAGTCGAGCGGTGTGCACGAGTCAGCGCTAATCATGGCTTGTTCTACACATTGCCTACTTTTTAGGCATCTGCACCCGATTCACGTTCTCAGTTCCGATTAATCTTTGATGTTCTCGGAAGGACGCCTGTCGTCATCTCTCGTGTCGAGAGTGGAAAGGAAGGAGGGAACTGGGAAAGCGTGCCTCGGTGGGGCTCAGTGGTTCGAAAAAAAAGAGCCTGGTGCTTCAGCGCATCTAGCAATACGTATCCTCACGTATTATCCTGGTGAGGTGGGCTGTATGCCCGATGAGGACCTTATTACTTATCATACCGTAGTATCTGCAACGGAAGGGGTCATACGGACCTATGGCGCTTTCGGGCCAAGAGGATTATAACGCCGGGAACAACGACGCGATGACCAGTCCAAACAGTGACAGCGAGGACCAAGTGCCATGTTGAGCGTGGGATCCGAGCGGAGTCGGCGGATCACGGAGCGGGTCAGAGAGAAGCAGACCATCTTGTGTGCCGGACACGCCTTTCTGAGCCATCTCGCAAAGATGACCCCAGTGATACGAACGACCGTTTGGGTGCTGGGTCCCAAGCGGTATCACGTGAGCCTCCGTCTGAAAACCCATCCGCATGACTGGTATGTCGCGACCGCCAGAGCGACGGACCGTCCGAGAACCTTCGTCCGACTCGATGTGGCCACACAGTATGCGCATCGGCTGTCCAAGGCGCCCACCGTCGTGGTCGAGTTCAACGGCCTTCTCCGCAAGTAGCCCCATCCATTGCGTCCGTTCCCTCACCGCCACCCACACCTTGCGAGTTCCTGACCCGTCGCGAGTTCCCGTTCTGGCATAGAACGGGAGAAGTATTTTCCGTTCGACAAACTTACATATTTGTACATCGCGCGGTGATGCGCAAAATTCAATGGCTTGCGACGCGACACGGGAGGATCCCTTACTACATTTATGAGTTGACAGCAGGAAGGTGACTCGGTACAAGGCAAAACCACCAGCCGTGCAAGTAGATTCGAGCGCGTTCATGGCAATCGATGAGGAGCGTCGGTGAAGACACCCGTGTGCGGTGACAGGAAGGATGACACACGATGTTAGATCTCGCCGCAGAGGTTCAACGGTGCGCGGTCGAAGTGCATGAGCGGACCATGATGAAGATCGTGGCCGTGGAATCCGCCGGAAACCCGTACGCCATTGGCGTCGTGGGTGGCCACCTGGAACGGCAGCCTCGGTCGAAGCGCGAGGCAGTGGTCACCGTGCAGCAGCTGGAACGAGATGGATGGAACTATTCCGTGGGTCTCGCGCAGGTCAATAAACACAACTTTCGTCGCTTCGGATTGACCGCGCAGTCGGCGTTTGAGCCCTGCACAAACCTGAAAGCCGGAGCGGCCATTCTGAAAGCCTGTTATGAGGCGACGAAATCCGGACGCATGACCAAAGCCGAGCAGCAGCGCGCCATCCGGGACGCCCTGAGTTGCTACTACTCGGGGAGTTATATAACCGGCTATCGTCTGGGGTATGTGCAGAAGGTGGTGTCCGCTGTGCCGATCCTACCGGTAGACAGAAAGGAGGGTGGAAGAGGCAATCGTGGCGAGTTCATACGGTAAAGACAAACTATAGGTATTGTCAGACAGAGGGTAGTGTTCGTATCTCTCAAGAAGGAGACTGTCATGCTCAACCATCGAGAAGGTTCGGAAAAGTCCGGAGGACGACCACAACGAGCCGAAGAAACCCTGCGCGGCGTGGTCACCGTCGCGTCTCTCCTAGTCACCATCGGGGTGCTGCTGGTGGCGAGCCCGGCCTATGCGCAGATCAGCAAGCTCAATTCCGTGGCATCGTCCATCCAAACGGCGTTAGTCAGTGTCGGTGTGAGCCTGTTCACCATCGCGCTGCTGTGGGTTGGCTACAAGATGGCCTTCGATGGCGCGCGATGGGCGGATGTGGCCAACATCGTGTACGGGGCGATCTTGGCGGGTGGGGCGGCGGGCATCGCCTCGTTTCTGATGTCCGCGTAAGGCAGCGCGATGGACGGCTATCGTGATCCCATCTTCAAAGGCTGTACCCGCCCGGCGATGCTAGCCGGTGTGCCGCTCGTGCCCATGGTGCTGGTCATGATCGCGGCGTTCCTGGCCGGGATGTGGAGCTTCTATTTCATCAGTGGCTATCTCGTGGTCGTCATCGCCCTCAGCACGACCGCCATGATCGTCAGCATGCGAGCCATGACGAAGCGCGACGATCAACGACTGCGCCAAGTGCTGCTGCAAGCGCGGATGCGACTCCGGCACCGCACGAGTCGGTCGCTGTGGGGCGCCATCTCCTATGGTCCCTTGCACTACAAGGTGAGACGGGGATGAGCCAGCAGACCAGCGCGAGGATGCGGTGATTCAGCTGCCGTCGTTCGTCACGAAAGCCGCCACCGGCCATGTCGCGGGCAGCTCCTCCATCCCCTACGGCACCATCCTCACCGACCATGTCGTGAAGCTGTCCGGTGGCGCAGGGCTATTGGGCACCTGGCGGCTCGATGGGATTCCGTTTGAAACGGTGGATGAAGGCGACATCCTCGCACGAAAGGAAGCGCTGCACAATTTTCTTCGCGCCCTGGGCGGCGGGTCGTTTGCGGTCTGGACCCATAAGATTCGCCGAGTGGTGCATGAACGGCTCCAGGGCGTGGCCGCCAATCCGTTCTGTCGCGAATTATCGGAGCGGTACTATGCCAGCTTCGAGACGCATCGGCAGATGGCGACCGAGTTATATCTCTCCATTCTCTACCGGCCTCCTCAACAGAAAGGCGTGAATCTCTTTGGCCGCGTCGGCACGAAGCAGCTCGCGGAGTTGCAACGGCAGGAGCAGGAAGGGCTCGCGGCCTTTGAGGATGTTGCGGAGCAATTGGAAGCGAGCCTCCGTCGGTATGAGCCGGAACGGTTGGGCACCGTCGAGCGCCATGGTGTCGTGTACTCGCAGCATCTGAGTTTCCTCGCCTATCTGGTCAATGGCGTCTGGGAATCCATTCCGTTACGCCGCTGCCCCTTGAACACCTATCTCCTGTCGTCTCGTCTTCATTTCTCGGATCGAACCGGCATGGTGGAGATCTGGCATCCGAACGGCACCAGAAAATTTGCCGGTCTGCTCGATATTCAGGAGTACCCAGGCTTCTCGGAACCCGGCATGACGAACGGCATGCTCTACGGCGACAGTGAATATATCGAGACGCAGTCGTTCTCCTTTTTGGGAAAGCGCGATGGGTTGAAGTATCTGGAGCGGCAGCGCAATCACTTGATCGCCGGTGAGGATGCGGCGGCCCGCGAGATCGAACAATTCAGTCAGGCGGCGGAGGATCTGCAATCGGGTCTGATCGACTTGGGCGAGTACCACTATTCGATCGCGCTCTTTGGCTCGTCGCTGGAGGCGGTCACGAAGGCCCGCGCCCTGGCGCGGGCGACCTTTCAGGACGGACCGGGCTTCAAGATGGCCGTGGTGGATGTCATTCCGGAATGCGCCTGGTTTGCCCAACTGCCCGGGAATTGGTGGGTGCGGCCGCGGGAAGCCACCCTCACGACACGCAACTTCGTCTGTCTTAGTCCGTTTCACAATTTCGCGCGCGGCAAGCCCAAGGGCAATCCTTGGGGCGAGGCCTTGGCACTCTTTCAGACGCCCAGCGGCCAACCCTACTACTTCAACTTCCATTCGTCCCCGACGGACCTCGATTCGCGGGACGAAAAGTATCCGGGCAATACCTTCATCTGTGGCGCCACCGGATCCGGCAAGACCGCGTTGGAACTGTTTCTCCTGGCACAGGCCATGAAGTATGCGAAGTGTCGCGCCATCATGTTCGATAAGGACCGCGGCGCGGAAATCGGCATCCGGGCGATGGGAGGCAAGTACATCGCGCTCCGACGTGGCGAACCGACCGGGTTCAATCCTTTCCAGGCGGCGATCACCGAAGGCAATATCCAATTTTGTGAACGGCTCGTGGCTCAGCTGGTGAAACATCCGGGCGACCCGGAGCCGCGCCTTTCCGCCAAAGAATGGACCGATCTGAGCCATGCGGTGCGGACGGTGATGAGTCCGACGGTGCGCCCTGATGTCCGGGGGCTCACGACGGTCTCCCAGAATCTGCCGGCGACGGGGGAAAACAGTCTGAAGGCGCGCGTGATGAAATGGACGTGGGGTCAGCCGTTGGGCTGGGTGTTCGACAATCCATTCGACACGCACGAGTTCAGGCACCATGTCCTCTTTGGCTATGACTACACGGAATTTCTCGACGATGCCGACCTCCGCACCCCCATCATCGCCTACCTCCTGCATCTGACCGAACAATTGATTACCGGCGATCCCTTCATCTTCTTCATGGAGGAATTCTGGAAACCGCTGCGTGATCCCATGTTCACCGAGTTTTCGCTGAACAAGCTCAAAACGATCCGGAAGCAATCGGGCCTCGGTGTGTTTGTCACCCAATCTCCCTCCGATGTCGTGGGCCATGAGATCTCCAAGACGATTGTGGAACAGTGCGTGACGCAGATCTATCTCCCGAACCCGCGCGCCGATCACGATGATTATGTTCAGGGCTTCAAGGTCACTGAGTCGGAGTTTCGGATCATTCGGAATCTGGGCGAAGCGAGCCGGAAGTTTCTCGTCAAACAGGGGCATCAATCCGCGATTGTGTCGTTTGACCTGGGCGGCATGAGCGACCTGCTGAATGTTATTTCAGGCACCACCGAAAACGTCGCGTTGTTAGACCGCATTCGAGAGGACGTAGGCGATGATCCGGCGGCCTGGCTGCCGATTTTCCACGCGCATATCGCGGAACGCAAAGGGTTGATCGGCACCGTTCAGGGGGAGGTGACCCGGTGAAGTCCATTCGATCTATGGTGTCCGTACAGAGAAGCCTGTTTGTCATCCTCATGGGACTGAGTCTGCCTGGTTGCACGAAGGAAGCATTGGATCCCGTTCAGGATGTGCAGTGGTACAAAACGCACGAAGCCGAACGGAAAAGCATGTTGGCGAAATGTCACAACAATCCTGGCCAGCTGGCTCTCACGCCGAATTGTGTCAATGCGGAGCAAGCGTGGAAAGAAGTCACGGCGACTTCCACCCGATCCTCATTCGACACCATGAAGCCTATGACCGCAGAAGAGTTCAAAAAGTGACGTGATTATCAGGGGCATTAGTGTATGGGTGTAGCCACTTGGTTGGAAAATTCCGTCAATGCGGCGATGGCCACGTACGTCGTCACGTATAGCGACGCCGTCATTGCGGTGTTTACACCGGTTGTCCTGACCGTGTTGGGCATCTATGTTTTTTGGACTGGTTATCAAGTCATGAGTGGGCTCGTCGAGGATTCCTTGGGAGCCGTGTTCCGACGCTGGTTGCGGTACGCCATCATTTCGGGAATCGCGTTGAACGGCCCGGTCTACCGGTCCATCGTCCAAGATGGCTTGGAAGGCATTCAAGGAGCCTTCGGAACTGCCCTGGGAGCAGGACCGACGGTCGGTAGCGCTGTTGATGGCATGCTGGATCCATTTATTGCCATGGCCAATACCTTATGGAGTACCGCCATGACGGGCCTCTTGTGGCCGGCATTTAATCTCTTATTCGCCGGATTCTTCTATTCGGTTGCCGGATCGCTCATGGCAATCGTGTCCCTCTGTTTGGCGCTCATCGCGAAGATCATTCTCTCTGTGCTTTTCGCAATCGGCCCAGTCTTTCTGTTCTGTGCCTTATTCCCGACGACTCAGCGATATGCGGAAAATTGGCTCATGACAGCATTTGGAGCCGTATTCACCAATGTGATGCTCGTAGCGAGCATTACAGTCCTCACGTCTATTACACGTGTGGCCTGTCAGCATGCCTTAACGAATTATGGAGGGCCAAATCCAGTCTCCGACTCTATTGGTGTCCTCTTAGTGTCCGCCAGTTGTGCCTACATCTTGATGCACGCTCAGTCGGTGGCCTCCGGACTGGCTGGCGGTCTTGCCATCGGCAATCTTGGGAACGAGGTCGGACGACCGATGGCCGGAGGCATGGGCAAGGCCTTGTGGGGAAGCACGGTCCTCGGCGCTGACATGGCTCGAAGCCTCGCGGCTAGCTGGTCGCGCTTCTTTCCGACCGCCAATCACATGTCGCAAGGCGCAAAGCATGCGATGACCGCGCTCCCCGCTCCGGGATCTACGCCACCACCGATGTACCAACGCGGACTCATCGAACGACTGCGAAACGGCTGACAAAGGAGGAGGCCATGGGGAAATGGAAACACAGCGTGCTGGCGACAATCCTGGCTGCGACCATCGTGCTCGGAGGGAGTCTGCCAGCTCGTGCCTCGGGCATCCCCGTGGTGGATGTGGCGAACCTGGCGCAATCCGTCTTACAGGTCCTGGCGTGGATGCAGCAGATTCAGGACATGAGCTGGCAGTTACAGCGTCAGCAGCAACAACTGAAAGCCATCACCGGCTCTCGCAATATGGGGAGCTTGCTCCAGAACCTCGGACTGATGGGCATTGTGCCGTACGACGCCAGCCTGGTGTACGAAGCGATCCGGATGGGTGGCATCAATGGGTTGTCCCAGGCCGCACGAGTCTTACGGAACAATCGCATGCTGTACAACTGCGCGAACAAGACCGGCGAGGCTCTGAGAATTTGTCACAACATTCTCAATCAATCGCCGCAGAACCTCGCCAACATCGATGGCGCCTATCAGGTGTTGCTGCGGCGCTCCCAGCAGATCCGCGACCTCACCACTGCGATCAACAGTTCTGATGATGAGAAGGCCAGTCTGGATCTCATTGCGCGGATCGGCACAGAACAAGCAGCCGTGGCCAATCAGACCAATCAATTGCTGACGCTCAAGATGATGGCCGAGGAAAACAAGGAGGCGGCGAGACAAGAGCACATGGAGTACATCCTAAATATGACCTCACCCGAACGGCCCAGTTCGTTCGCTACGATGCCGCCATGGACGCCCTAGGACGAAGCGACCACCGCATGATCCCTGAGGCAGCCGATCACACCGTCGTGCGCGCGGGTGACCAAGCCCAGTATTTTGCCGATGGAGTGAGCTGGGAACGAAGCGAGAGTATCCGGGCCGCGCAATCGGAGCGGCGGGCCTGGTGGGTCGCGGGGGGAGCCTGCCTCGTCGCTCTTTGTGCCGTGGTGGGACTTTCGGCGCTAGCACCCCTTAAGCAGACGGTGCCGTACGTCTACGCCGTGGACAAAGCCACCGGGAATGTCGAGTTGATGAGCATCGGCGACGAGCGCCTGGTGCAGGACTATCGCACCATTCTGGATAAACATTGGGCGCACAAGTATGTCATCGCGCGGGAGTCCTATTATTGGAAACTCCTGCAGCTCGATTACGACACGGTCTTGATGATGAGCAACGATGTGGTGGGCCGCGAGTATGCCAAGCTCTATGACGGCCCGAATGCCCGAGACCGGAAGCTCGGGTCGACCATCGACATGCGGGTGAAAGTGCTGAGCATTACCCTTGCCCACGACGAACACGGCTCCAAGGCTACGGTGCGGTTTGAAAAATCGTCCAAGCGGCTCGAGGCCGAAATGCCGGACCCGCCGCAATTCTACGTCGCGACCTTGAGCTACGAGTATCAGCCTTCCATGAAAGGCAAGGAACAAGAGCTTCTGCTGAATCCTCTGGGCTACAAAGTGACGGCCTGGCGGGTCGATCAAGAACTTTCCACAGCCACTGCGACACCGACCACCGGCTCACCAGAGGGAACCCCATGACGCACGAGCAGCCGATGACTGTGTGGGTCGTGCTGTTCCTGGTCGCGGTGCTGGCCTCGGCATCCGGCTGGGCAGCAGAGATTCCCCTCCCAGGCGCCTTCGATGAACGGGTGCGCTACATCAATTACAACCCCGATCAAGTCGTCACGCTGCATGTCCGGCGCGGGGCCGTGACGCGGGTGGTGTTGGGCGAAGATGAAAAGATCGTGGTCGCCGCGGCCGGATTCATCGGCGACTGCACCAAAGCCGAAGGGGAGTGGTGTATCCGGGCGGAGGTCGGCACGAATCAAGTGTGGATCAAACCCAAGGATCGGGCGACCCATAATAATGTGGAGATTCGGACGGACAAACGAGACTACAGTTTTGAGCTCAAAGTACTGCCGGACAATCGGCTCGGACGCTGGCGAAAGCCCCCGGCAGGCAAGGGATTGGAACGAGAACCGATGTACCGCGTCATCTTCCGCCATGCCCGCATGGATCAGGTCAATGTGGACACCATCGTGGGATTGGCGACCCGCACGGATCGGCGCACGTTGGACACGATCGAACAGGAGATGATCCAAGAGCGACTGGCCGAGGCCCTGCCGGAACTCCGCAATGTGCGTTATTCCATGGAAGTGCTCTCCGGCGGGGAAGAGATTGCCCCGTCCCTCGTGTTCGACGACGGCCGGTTCACCTATTTCCGGTTCCCACCGAATCATGAAATACCCTCGATCTTTTATATTTCGCCACGCGGCGAGGAAACCCGCATCAATTTTCATATGCAGGATGATCTTGCGGTCTTGCAACGGACCGGTCGCCGCTTCGTGTTGCGCCTCGGCGCGGCGGTCGTGGGCATCTGGAATGAGGCCTTCGATGAAACCGGCGTGGCGTCGAAAGATGGCGTGACCGTCTCCGGTCTACGGCGGGTCGTGCGATAGGACGATGGCGGCACCAAATCAATCAACGAGTCAGCCTGACGGATCGAGCGACCGGTCCCAGCAAGCCGCGGCCCCAGCGATGGACATCGTGTCGGTGAACGAAACCGGTCCCGGCAGCAACCAGGTGGTCAAAGTCGTGGTGGCGGTGGTGGTCGCCTGTGTGCTCATCATTGGGTCGATGATGGGTGTGAAACAGTGGCAGGCACACAAGCAAGCGGCACAGGCCAAAGACGAGCAGAGCGACAAGACGGTGAACAAGCCCGCGCAAGTCGCGCAACGGCGGACGTTCGACACCGATGCCCTGGCCCTTCACGCGGACGTGGACATGAAGGGATCGCGTGGTCGTGGGCGCCCGGTGGTCCCGGAACTCGAACCGCTGCCTGGAGAGGACGCGAGACCGATTCCCCTGTCGGGAGTGCCGGCAGCCTCATCGAATGGTTCGGCGAATGGGACAGCACCGATGAGCCGCTTCGGTGGCGATCTCATCTTGACCTCGGCGGCGAGCCCCACCGGACCCAAGACTCAGCATGATGAACTGACTCCACAGAACGAAGCGCTCGCGATGCTCCGCCAGCTCGTGAACCATCGCATGAATGACGGACCGATGGGACCTCCTGCTATCGGTGCGGGTGAGGGATCTCCAGCGAGCGGTCCTCCTGATAGCCATACGACCGGATCGGCTGATTCGAGTGTGCCTGGATCGAGCGGGAACGTTGGGTCAGACAACGGAACATCCTATGGAGTGCGGCCAGGTGCGATGGGGAACACGTTCGCGCGTACGGCCACGGCCAGTAACGTGCAAGGAGAATCGTTGGGCAGTCAGCTCACGCCTTCGGCTACACCGAAAGCGCAGGCCACGATGTTGGGCGATCGGAGTTTGATCTTGCCGAAGGGCCGCACTATCGATTGTTCGCTCGCCGTGCGGGTGATCAGTGGTATCCCGGGACTCGCGACCTGCACGCTCAACAGCGATGTCTACAGCGACAATGGGCGGGTCGTGCTCTTGGAGCGCGGGTCCGAAGCGGTCGGCGAATATGCGGCGACCATGGCGCAGGGGCAACAACGTCTCTTCGTCCTGTGGAATCGCGTGAAAACACCCACCGGCGTGGTGGTGGAGGTGAATGCTCCGACCGCGGATGAGCTTGGGGCGGCCGGCTTGCCGGGGTACATCGATCGCCACTGGTTCGAGCGGCTGGGCGCCGCCTTCATGCTCTCCATCGTACAGGATGCGATCGGGTTCGCCACGGCGACCCAAGCTGGTGGAAGCGGGGCGCAGCAACTCGGGATTTACCAGAATTCCGCCGCGACCGGCAATCGCATGGCCGAACGCATCCTCGAATCCACGATCAACATCAAACCGACGCTCTATAAGAATCAAGGGGATCGGGCGATGATCTTCGTGGCGCGGGATCTGGATTTCAGTGGAGTCTATGCCCTCCATGCTGATTAACGAAGTGGTGCAGCGCGATACGATGGTGCGGGAGCTGTTGCGTCCGCTGCTCCACTATCTGTCCGAACCGGGCACCACCGAGATCGTCATCAACCGCCCGACGGAGGTCTTCTGCGAAGTGGGCGCAGTCTGGACCAAGCACGACGAACCGAGCCTCACGTGGAGTCGCCTCCACGCGCTGGCCCGCGCAGTCGCCACCTATACGGACCAAGATATCGGCCCGGAGAAGCCCATCCTCTCCGCCACGCTGCCGGATGGCGAACGTGTGCAGATCCTGGTCCCGCCCGTCTGTGAGATCGGCAGGATTTCCTTCTCGATTCGGAGACCCAGCGACACGATTCGCACCTTCGAGCAGTACGAACGGGAGGGTGCCTTCACGCGCTTCTGTTGGGCGCGGCCGGAAGATCTCGAGAGCCGTGGCAGGGATCTGGATCACAAGGACCAAGAGTTAGTGGGACTGTTAGTGCAGAAGCAGCTGGCCCAATTCATCCGACGGGCCGTCGCCCTCAAGAAGAATCTCGCCGTGGTCGGCGATACCGGCTCGGGCAAGACCACGCTGATGAAGACGATCTGCCAGTGTATCCCTACGCGTGAACGCCTCGTCACGATCGAGGATGTCCGCGAACTCGTGCTCCCGAACCATCCCAATCGCGTACATCTGCTGTATTCGAAGGGTGGGCAAGGCGTGGGTTTTGTCACGCCGTCCGCCCTGATCGCTGCAACTATGCGGATGAAACCGGATCGGGTGCTGCTGGCGGAGTTACGCGGGAGTGAAGCGTTTGATTTTCTCAAGCTGCTCACGACCGGGCACAGCGGGTCGATTACCTCCTATCACGCCGAGTCCTGCGCCTTGGCGGCGGAACGCTACGTGTTCATGTGCAAAGAGCATGACCAGGCGGCGATGTACGACTCGCCGACCTTGAAACGGCTCGTCGCCCTCACGATCGACGTCATCATCCATGTCGTCGCGGCGATCGTGCCGGGTATCGACGGCCTACCGCCTCGGAAGGAATGGTTCGTGTCGGAAGTCCACTACGATCCGATTGCGAAACTCGTGGCGCGGTTTGGCAAAGCCACACTGGTGCGTGCGTGAGGAGGGAATGAGCAAGAAAAGGCCGGTGCTCGCGGTTCTACTGCTCTACATCCCCCTCGGATTGCTCGTCGCCGACTATCTCGCGGGTGCGCTGTTTTATGTGGCGAATAAGACGATGCCGGTGAATCTCTCCCTCTGGACCTGGCTGGATGCCTGGGACGCGTACCGGAACGACCCGGTGCAACGGCGGCGCTTACAGTTTGGAGCCGTGGTCGGGTTGGGCCTAATGATTATCGGCCCGGGACTTCTTCTGCTGGCGCAGCGCACGAGACGCCCGTCATTGCATGGGGATGCGCGGTTTGCGTCGCGGTCCGAGATCCGCGACGCCGGGCTATATGGTACGAACGGGATCGTCGTCGGCAAAGATGGACGGCGGTTCCTGCTCTATCCCGGTCAGGAATTCGTCTTGGTGGCCGCGCCGACCCGCTCCGGCAAAGGCGTAAGCCTCGTCATTCCGAATCTCCTGAACTTCCAGGGTTCGGTAGTCGTGCTCGACGTCAAGATGGAAAACTTCGCCTACACCTCCCGGTTCCGGGCCATGCATGGACAGAAGGTGTTCCTGTTCAATCCCTTTGCCGACGACTTCCGAACGCATCGGTGGAATCCATTGGATGGCGTGAGTCGCTCGCCCCTGACCCGCATCGGGGACATTCAGGCCATTGCGCAGGTGTTGTATCCAACCGAGCACGTCAAGGAGGCCTTTTGGAGTGAATCCGCGCGCAATCTGTTCTTGGGTCTCACCCTCTATCTACTCGAAACCCCGACGTTGCCCTGTACCTTGGGCGAGTTGCTGCGGCAAGCCTCTGGAAACGGCGCCCCGATGAAAGAGTATCTGAGTGGGATCATCGCGCAACGCGCCACCGGCGAGCAGGCCTTGAGCCAAGAATGTCGAGAGGCGTTACAGCGGTTCTACCACAACTCCGAGAATACCTTGGCAAGCATCCTGGCCACTTTCGTGGCACCGCTCACCATATTCAGCAATCCCATCGTGGATGCGGCCACCTCCGCGACCGAGATTCGGGTCGAAGACATCCGGCGCCAGCGGATGTCCATCTATGTCGGCATCCCGCCGAATCGGCTGAGCGAGGCATCTCTTCTCGTCAATTTGTTCTTTTCGCAGTTGATCCAGAAAAACACCCAGGAGCTCCCAGCGCGAAACCCATCGCTCCAACATTCCTGTTTGCTGCTCCTCGATGAGTTCGCGGCCTTAGGCCGGGTTGACATCATAGCGAAAAGCGTCGGGTTCCTGGCTGGCTATAACCTCCGGCTCATGCCGATTGTCCAAAGTCTGTCGCAGCTGCAAGGCGTCTACGGGGACCGTGACGCGCGCACGCTCGTGACCAATCACGGGTGCCAGATCGTGTTTGCGCCGCAAGAACAGGCGGATGCCGAGGAGTATTCAAAAATGCTCGGCACCTATACAGCGAAAGTACGGTCCACAGGCCACAGCCATCCCCGTGGCTTCAGCAGGGGACAGCAGGCCTCGCGGAGCACCCACGAATCCGAACAGGCGCGGCCACTGCTGTTACCGCAAGAGCTCCGCCAGCTGAGCGAGGACCAAGCGATTATTCAGATCCGAGCCTGCAAGCCGATTCTCTGTCGGAAGGCTCGGTTCTATGACGATGAAACCTTTCTGAATCGTCTTCGTGGCGTTAGCCCCTCTCTGGCTGCGAGTGGCACTCGCATCCCGTCGCACGCCGAGCTGGAACAGGCTGCGCTCGTCCTGGGAGAGTTGTCGGTCGAGGTGCCGCGCCTAGATGTGGATCTGCATCGGGCTCGAGTGGAACAACGGAGAAGGCCGCTACAGGCTGGAGAACCGATCGATGTGGCGAAGTTGGCCGTCGATCTGGCGCTAATACCGCCCGTGACGACTGACCAGCCACCGGACCCGGAATACGTGCAGCGGTTCGTGGACGCGTATTTCGATCAATTGGAATGGGTCACCAAAGAACCCGTGCCGAGCGGCTCAGCAGCCGTCGAGTCTGATGAACAGGAGCGGGAAGAAGACGGAGCAGCGCGAACAACCGGTGCGGCGGTGCAGCCGGTGAAGACGCATGTGGACAGGGCGACAACGGTGGATCTATCGGTGCTCGATGTTGAGTGACGGCGAAGAAGGAGCGGCAGGATGAAGCGAGACGGAGGTCGTTGGGCAAGACGAATGGTCGCAGCGCTGTTGTTGCTCGCTGTGATGGAGCTGGACCTGGGCTGTGCGCCGAAGCCGGTGGTGCCCTCCGGGTGGCGACGCGTCACCATCAATTCCGACGAGGCGATCGCGAACTATCATGAGCACGTGACCCGCACGATGGAGGAGCGCCAGGGCCGCACGCTGTGGCAACGGCAGTTGGACCTGCTCAATCAACAGGTGTCGGAGCTGCGCGGGGTCGTGACCTATCTCCAGCTGAAGCAACAGGATTACGATCGGATGCGAACTGGCCACTCTCATGACGCGACGGAACGCATCCCATCCCGCAGGATGCGTCCAAGTCGCTCAACCCCTCAGGACCCGCCGGTCCCTGATGACCTCGCGGCACCTCCGTCTGAGATGAACGGCCGCAACTTGGAATCCCGTCGGGCAAAGCCGGAACGCCGCACGGACGCCTGTGTCGGCGCGACCACCCAGAGCGATGAGGGCTCTGCCCGTCTGTGGAACGACGCCTTTCAGCGACTGAGCGGGATCAGCCAGAGTGGAACGTGTGGGGAGGGAAGCAAGACAGGCACCAAGCTCGTTCGCGTGAAGCCCCTCTCAGGTCCCTTGATCGCGCATGAGGCGCCCGGGCACCGATCCCGTACCGAGACTGAAAAGATTCTCGATGATACGCGACCGCGGATGGTGGCGTGGGTGAACGCACGGGAGAAGTTGGAGGTGCGGAACCATGCGGTGATTTTTCGAGCCAGACCGACCCAGGGCGTGACGGCGTTTACGCCGAGTCGGTCATCTCAGGAATATCTGAAGAAAGCGGCGGCCCAGAGTCCCTTCGTGGAGGTCCGCTCCTATTCAGATGGCTCGGAAGGCGACCAGTCCGTCGAAGACGTGACCCGAATGCGCGCCGAAGTCGTGCGGTCCTACCTCGTCGCCTTGGGCGTGCCCGCGATGAACATCGACCTCAAAGTGTTTCCCGTGGTGGTGCATGACTCCGCGGGGCAAGCCATCCCAGTGAAGAGTCGACGAGTGGAAATTGAATTCATCCTGCGCGACCCCGCGCGAGTCTATCCCGCTTGGGATGCACGACAGGGGTAGGAAAGGAGTGTGGCCATGAACGAAATCACGGCGGGAACAGCGGTGTTTGCCGAACGGGAGTCAACATCGAGCTCCGAGGAGCAGGAGGCGATGCGCCGGCGGAGGCCACAGCGGGCAGCGGAACCGCTCAGGCAACACAACGACGTCGGAGCAGCCCTGCGAAAACGGTTCATCATCGCTGGAACGACCTACTACTACCGCGATCGAGAAGAGACAGTCGCGTTTGAGGATCGCGGCACGCGCCTCACCACCGAGTGGCAGGATCCGAATGTGATCCACGGCATGATGCTGCGGGCGAGTGAAAAGGGATGGTCCGGTCTCTACATAAAGGGCACTGAAGCCTTCAAAGCCGAGGCCTGGTTGCAAGCGAAGATCGCAGGATTCGAGGTCGCGGGCTACCAGCCGCGGGCCTTGGATGAAGCCAAGCTCGCGGACCGTCTCAAAGACGTGCCGCGTCCGTCCACCGATAATCGAGAGGGAAGCCAGACCCACGAGAATGTGATCGAGAAGCAGGCGTCACACCAGCGGCGTGAACGCCCGTTCACGGAGAAGCAACAGGTGGCCCTGAAGACGTTGGAAGCCATTCTGCTGGAGCGGGGTGATAGTCCAGCGATGCGAGACGCGGTGCTGACCGAAGCGAAAGCTCGACTGCGTGGGGATCGGATTATCGTGGGACAAGTGCGAGAACATGGGATCGCGCATTTCGAGCACAACCCCGACAAGGAGAAGAGCTGTTACGTGAAACTTGAGACGGGGCAGGGGGTGAAAGAGGTGTGGGGCACCGACCTGGCGCGGGCGCTGGAAAACAGCGACATCACGACGGGGGATCGGGTGGCGCTCGTGCAGAAACGGAAAGAACCGGTGGTTGTGCAGGTCGCCGTTCGCGATCAGCAGGGACGGGTGACGGAGACCACTCCGCGGACGGTGTCACGGAATGTCTGGGACGTGGTGAACCTCGACCGGTTGGGCGAGCGGGAACGAAACGAGACCATCCGCACCGCGGACAAGGATCCGGTCGTGCCAGTCTATGATCGAGCGGCTGCACGTCAACAGCCAAATCCGGTACTAGTGGCGACGAAGCGTCGGGAACGCGAGCGCAACGATCGGTGAACCAATAGAGTACTTGAAGGTAAAGGAGGAGCATGGTGATGACGAAAACGCGAGCAGGCGGCATCCTGGCCGTCTCAGCACTGTTGCTGCTGAGCGTCGAGACAGTCACTGCACAGATGCAAGAAGACCCACAACTGCAGGCAGAACTGACGGCCAGTCAGACTCAGGTACGGGCGGTGTCTCAGCTCTCCGGCATTGATCCACGAGCGTTAGACGCAGCCATCTCGGGCAAGGGGATCACACAACTCGTATCGCCTCAGGCCGCAGCCGGGGCACCCAAACCATCAAGCCCGTCGTTCTTGACGGGCATGACGCGCACGGCCTGTGAAGCCGTCCTTTGTCTCGGCGCGATCAGGGAGGCACCCGGCGAATGTGCCGAAGCCCTCGCCGAATACCATGCGATGCAGATGTTTGGCATGGGCAATGCCTTGTTGCTGATGTGTCCGACGCAGTAGGCGTCTCAACGAGCGCTGTGACTATTGAATGACGAGTGCTGCTGAGCGTGGCCATCCACTACAGAAGAGAAAGGAACCAGAACGATGACCGTACGTGTCGAGGATTGCGTGACCGAGCGAGAGGTCAAGATAGCCGTGTCGAAACAGACGGTGGGGGATGTTATCGTCACGGAAACAAGCGAGGGGTTTTATGTACAGGTGGAATTTCAGTACATCCGACCGCGGTGGTTCTGGTTGACATCCAAGCGATCCCCTGCCGTCCCACGATGCTTCAAGCACCTGGGACGGTTAAACGACCATCTCCGAACGTTGGCGCCCTCCGCTACCGTGCGCATTCGGCGCGAACGGATGGGTGAGGAGTGCGTGGCCAACTCCGCATGAACGCCCGCACGACTCAAGAACGTTTCCCTCATGCACAGAGCCATGTCCCGAGCTGGGACATGGCTGATGACAAACCGCAAGACTGCTAAGCGAGTACGTCGCGCCGCGCGGTCGGCTCGAAGAATCCTTGCTCGTGCAAATTGGTAAACCAGGTCTGAGCCAAGTCTGCTAGTCCAGTTTGGGATGAGGAAACTCATGGGTGCGGCCTCCAGCACCATGGGACTGGCAGACTTCCATTCCTAGGTAGTCGTTTCTGAATGAGATGGGCTCGGCCGCCTCGCCGTCGGGCATATCATACAGTAGGAATACCATGTCGGGATCACGCATCAGGTCGCCATTCTGCTCGCGATAGTGACAGAGCGACACTAGCCGTGTTCCGTTCTCACTCATCCCGATTTCCTCTACCGATAACGACAGGTAGCCGGACACCGTAATGCGAACGACGGTGGCCCCACCGAGCAGCTGCGTGAGGTACTTCGCAAACTCTTCATACATCTTCATTCTCTTCATCCTTTCGTCAGGTGAAGGAAACCTCCGGCGCGGAGGCCGGAGGTTTCCGATGATTCGTTACTGCTCCGGCTGCTCGCCGATCCAGGTCTTGGCCTGCGTCACGAGGACCACGAGGGCCTCAAGATCGGTGAGTCCGAAGGACGCCGAATCCTTCCACTCGCCGTGGGCGTCCTTGTAGGACCGCGCGAAGGTCGTGTTATAGAACTCGCCCTTCTCGCCGGCGTTTCGCCAGATCGTGGCCTTGATCACGCCGCAGCGAAGCGTGGTGACTGGTTTGTTTGATTGAGTTGCCATGTGTTTGCTCCTTTTGTGTGAGTTGATGTGTTGGCCTCTCACCGGGAGGAGGAGGCCACGCATCAACGGAAAAGGAGCAGGGAAGGACACCGCTATCCGGCGGGCCGGAGGGCGAGAGGCGGAGGAATGACCGTGGAAAGAAGCCGGTCGAGAGAGCGGCGCACGGGCGTGATCGACGCAGCCCGCCGGTGGAAAGCCGGGGCGGGGGCCGGACACACACTGGCAACGAACATCAAATCGGCACGCGTGGGGCGGGAGAAGATCGGCTATCGAGCATGTGTAAAACGCCAGGCACCGAAGGCATCCGTAAATGACGCTGTAGAAGGCATGTTCCTATGACGGCAGATATTAAAGATCGCGGCGCTTCGGCGTTAGCTGTGACGGGATGGAGATAGCAGGAGGACGGTCTATATGCTGGTACAAATGATAACCTAGCCTGATAATCTGTTGACTAGTGGTGCGCTACACACTACAGTGTAGAAATGATGCTATTCTGGCACGGCTTCATCAGGCGGAAGCGATTGACATGAACATCCATTCTTATCGACTGCATTCGCTCAGAGGCGATCGGAAAGGGGAGTGGAGCGTGACGGTAAGAGCCAATTGGCGAATCACCTTCCGATTTGAGGAAGGGTATGCGTTGGACGTGGATTTAGTGGACTACCATTGAAAAGGAGGAGGATATGAAGGCTTTAAAAATGAAAAATCCGCCGCATCCTGGCTTTCTGGTGCGAGTGGACTGTCTGGAGCCGCATGGGTTGACGGTGACAGAGGGGGCGAAGGTTTTGGGTGTATCGCGGTCAGCCTTAAGCCATCTGGTGAATGAGAACGCCGATCTGTCATGGGACATGGCCATTCGACTGGCGAAGGCCTTTGGCAGCACGGCGGAAGGTTGGATGCGATTGCAGTTTCAGCATGATGCAGCTCAGGTCCAAGAGCGAGCCAAGAAAATCAAGGTGAGAACCTTCGTTGGGGATGGAATATGCGCGTAAGCAACGATTCTAAAAGCGTATTCATGAGCGCTAAGAATGAGGCGTTTGCACGTGTCTTTATCGATGCCCAGCTGAAAGAGCAGGGCTGGGACGTAAAGGAAATCAATAACTTAGATTTTGTTAGGATAGCCGTTCATTTATTTTCTCTAAAGAAGCAGTTGACATGTACGGCAATTAGCCGTACGCTTAGATGCGGGAGGGCGAGAAATGACAACAGCATATGATGCAGTGGAGTCTTCTTCTGGTAGGACAGCCAGATTGGAAGCACGCATAACAGAACAACAGAAAGCCATTTTTCTAAGAGCGGCCAAATTAACCGGGCGTTCTTTGACGGATTTCGTAGTTGCCTCTGCTCAAGAAAACGCAGCGCGAACATTACGCGATCATGATGCAATGGTCCTGAGCGACCGTGACCGTAAAGTATTCGTGGCGGCGCTGTTAAGTTCGCCTGAGCCGACTACGCGCTTAAGAAAAGCGGCGCAGCGCTATAAAGAACGTCAGCAGCGCGGCGTCAATGCCCGCTGAAAATAACTTATCCCTGTGGATCGTTGAGCCAATAGGAAAACATCACAACCGTGCTGATTTTTCGTGTGGCCATGAAACGCTTGATCACTATCTAAAGCAACAAGCCACTCAGGATGCACGGCGCAGGGTCGCCGCACCCTTTATTCTCACCAGAGAGAGCGATCACAAGATAATCGGCGGGTATTACACGCTATCGGCTTCCGGCATTTACCTCGAAGATTTGCCGGACGAGATTGTGAAAAAACTCCCACCCTATCCGATGGTGCCAGTCACTCTACTGGGACGTTTGGCCGTCGATCAGCGTTACAGAGGGCAGGGAATAGGGGAGTTCCTGCTCATGGATGCGTTGCAGCGGGCCTTTATGCAGTCCTCGCAGATTGCCGCTATGGCTGTCGTGGTCGACGCGATTGACGACAAAGCCATCGATTTCTACCGGCATTTCGGGTTTATAGATTTTCCGGACAAGCCAGGGAAGCTCTTCCTGCCCATGAAGACAATCGGTTCCCTTTTTACGAGTACATAAACTGGATCACCCCATGAAACCAGAGTTCTTCGTATTTATAGATGAACGATACGAATCAGCAAGCAACCATAAGCGGATTATTGTGAGCTCAGTAGTTATCGAAGAAGATAACTGGAATGCTCACGGTTCAAGAGTTGGTTGCAGCCATCCCTATGAACATCTGTGCACGCTTTCAGAATTACTTGGTGAAGTAGATGCTTTTGGGGTGGTCACGTATGCAGACATTAAATACCTCGCCCGTCGGAATCATTTTTCTGGTGATATTGGCCGGGTAGCACGGGACAACACTATTTGGTCGACCACCGTTTTGTCTGCCATATTCGCGGCAATGCGCCACCTGGAGAAGATTTCCCCATCAGGAATAATCGACGTATACTACGATCCGCAATCTCTTACAAAGAAACACTCCTTGGCCTTTAAAAAGCTCATACTGCAGTCGCCAGAAATAGCAAACGCCAAAATGGGAAGCGATTTTTCAATCAGAAATATCAGTTCAATTTCAAAGGCAGAATCTCCGGACTCAACAAATGCACTTCAGGAAGGAGTAGTGGTAGCTCACCATCTATGCAGTAACGCGACACAGATATTTTCTGGCAAGAATATGCCACGAATCTTTTGCGAGAACGCGAGCAACACCGTGCAAAATCATCTTACTCTATGTGATGCCTTATCCCGTTAAACTGGTCGCACGGTATGAAAACAATTTGCGCAGGGTGAAGCGATGACTAACACCAAAAGTAGCCCCAATGATGGTAGTTCTTTTGCTGTTCCCCACGCGGCAATAAAGGCGTTGCTTGATGCTCGCGCCGACGCCGTTACCATTGGAGCCTATCTAAAACTAGCCGCTCACACTGAAGGTACAGGGCAATTCAGCTCTGCTAGTGTAACCGCTATACAAAACGCTGTCGGCGGCGGCAAAGACCGCTTTAACCGCAAGCGTGCTGCGGACGCCATTGCAAACCTCTGCACCATTCGAGCACCAATTCAGGCTGCTGAAACAACTCCGGCCGTTACTCCTACACCAACTATTCCGGTGCTGAAGGGAAAGAGGAAACAACGTTCCATCCCCACAACGGATTCGACGCCGGCACTTCCAACGCAGCCGCTCGTCTACACACGGGAGGCATGGCTAGAAGAGCGGGGTGGGGAGTTGCCCGACGGTCCGATTGAACGAGGAAGAATCCGACATGTGTTACCGACTTTCGGGGAACCACTCGATAAACGAGTCTGGTTTGGAAGCGGCCTAGTATTCGGAGATGGTGAAGATGGGATTTTTGCCAATCCGCTACAACAGCTCAAGAACTGTGGAAATGTGGCTGCGCGGCTGTTACTAGCCTTGTATGCTGGCCAAGACCTCGACCGCTGGTATGGAATCCCGCCTCATGGGTTCTCGTGGAACTCCTACAAGCTACAAGAGACGATATACGGACAATACCGCGTCCTGCGCGGTGAAAGTAATTCAATAGTAGGAGATCATGATCTGTTTGACCGCGTTGATAGTGGCAGAACGAATAATGATGCCTGCTTTACCGCTATCAAGGCTTTACTATCGGCTGGCTTTGTCTACGAAATGGTTGCTCTCCTGAATCGCAACCCTATTCCCGCTAAATTCAGCAACGGAAATCCATACGGCAACATTCCTAATGACGCCGAAATTCTGTGTGATCTGGGAAGCCCAAGCCAGTTCGAGCCAGTCCAACCAGAAATTGAACAAGGGCTTGGGGTGGATTATCTGGACACGGTGAAAGCCTTACATTGGGAAGAGCACCCATACGATTATCTGGCCATTGTTCCAACCGGTAGCCAGGCCATGATCGCCGGCCTATATCGCCTCCGGTTCCGCGTCACGAATCATGATAATGCTTTTATTGAAGTCGCCGAACGGACGCGTCTTGATGCAAACGCGACCGCGCTCAAAATGCTGAACTATATCCGTAAAACGAAGAATCTAGAACGTATAACTCGTACCCTTCAATCTTCTTCAATCCCTCTTCAATCTCCTTCAATGATCTTCAATAGCCCTCAATGACAAGGCATGGGGAAGAGATTCCAAAGAGAAACCCCGTACCTTTCTGCAAGAGACGGTTCGTGAAGATGGTCAAGAAGAGAGTCGGAATTGTCGGTAGGGGCGAAAAAGGAAGAAGGTGAGCGGTAAAAAATCGGTAGAGGTCGCTATGGCACTGACTGGCGTAACTCGACTGTCGTTATACTAATGACGGAAACGGGGGGTCCAGGATTCGATTAAATCTTCCTCCTCTTTTTCTTCTTCCTCGTCAGGCAGCTCGATGTCGGAAAGGACAGTGAGTGTTTTGCCATAGCTGCCGAGCCCGACCACATCTTCTGTCACTTCAATATTCCGGTCGCAACTAAACCATTCCTGGAGATTGGCCGTGCCTTGGGTTCGTGCACCACGTTGAACTTTGTTTGAGTCCAGGTTCAGTTGGAAAGTCGCTGAAGTGCGCGGAACTGGTTGTCCTTTCTTAAGCCAGGTGATACCTTCGATTTCTTTAAAGGCGTCTGACATACAGCAATAATCGATTTTGTTGGCGGTGCTGACAACAATGGCCATCGGGTCGCCGGTACAGTCGATCACGCGGATGGCTGTTGCGAGTAGCGATGTGTTGCATGCATCGGCGAGTGATTCGATGGCAGCTAAGCCTGTACCGGTGCGACGAAGTATGGGAAGAAAAAGGTGGCTAGGCATAAGGAGGCCGGCAGCAAAATGATCTGCTTCTACTTCATAGCTGTTGGAGGATGTGAACCCGGCATGTGATTCATGTACATCGCTTTCGGCTAGCACTGCATCGATATGTCCTGGAAGAAAGTAGTGGCCGAGTTCATGGCTGATGCTAAATCTTTGAAACGGGATGTTGTCGATATGTGTGGCGTAGCCGATGGCAAAGAAGTTCCCGACACGGATGAGCATTCCAGAAACGCCGGCACTGGAGGAAGGTTTTGGACGGATTTCGATTTTGCGGCCGCTGGCTATCGCAAAAGGGTCGATGGGCAAAGCAGTGATCCCCAAGTCTCCAATGAGTTTTTCGGCAGCGCGTGTTGCAAAATGAAAGTCTTCGTCCTTCGGCATCTATTTCCCCTGCGACTTCTTTGCAAGCAGCTCGATGAGGTCATCGGCAAATTTGCGGTCGTCGCCGTGGAGCGCGTTGTAGTGCCGATGAAGCCTGTCAGCATCGGCCAGAGCGGTGAAGTCATCGACGCGACCGAGCAGGTAGTCGGTTGTGACATCGAGCGTGTCCGCGAGAAGACGCAAATTATCGAAGGATGGTTTCCGAGCACCGGTTTCAAAATGAGAAATCGCCGAAGGCTGAAGATCAGCGCGTTTGGCAAGCTCGCCTTGACTGAATCCTCGGTACTCTCTTGCACTGCGGAGACGGTCCGGAAACATTTCTGATGGACTTGATTGTGGCATGACGATTTAGTATAATTAAAGTTGACGGTTATGGCATGGCCCAGCGAGGGCTTTTTATTTGGGTTTACAGTTGACGAATTCGTCTCATTGTAGATGACCATTTCACTATAAGCAAGGAGGAAGATCATATGAAAGAAGATCACGAGAAGCAGTTCACCATTATCGTCAACGGCCGCGCCAAGGTTGTGACCGAAAGGGAACTGACCTATGCCCAGATCGTCGCACTGGCTTTCGATAATCCACCGACAGGTGAGAACGTTGCCTTCACGATTACCTATAGGAAGGGTGAAGGGAACAAGCCGGAAGGGACGCTAGTGGAGGGCGAAACGGTCAAGATCAAGGAGGGCATGATCTTCAATGTCACAGCTACTAATAAATCGTAGTCCTGATTTAAAACGGATTCGAGATGAGGGATATGATGTTCGGGTGAAAAGCGGGCATTTGGTGGTTGGAAACATTCCATATGTGAATGCCGCGAGAGAGATCAAGCGTGGCACGCTAGTTTCGAAACTAAATCTTGCAGGAGACGTGACGACGAGACCAGATACGCATGTGGCCTATTTTGCGGGTGAGTATCCTTGCAACAGAGATGGGTCAGAATTGGGGAAAATACGTCACGCCAGCGGACCACAGCAGCTCGCGGAAGGCCTTGTGGTGCAGCATTCTTTCTCGGCGAAGCCGTTAAGCGGCGGTTACCGCGATTATTATGACAAAATAACGACATATGCGGCCATACTGTCAGGTCCTGCTGAAGCAATTGATCCGACCGTAACAGCCAAAGGCTTTCCGGTCGTTCAGGCAGAGGCAGATGAATGTGTCTTCAACTATATCGATACAGCCTCAAGCCGAGCCGGTATCAGCATGGTTATGATGAAGCTGGAGATTCCAAAGATTGCGATCGTCGGCTTAGGAGGGACAGGTTCATACGTATTGGACTTGGTTGCGAAAACCCCGGTTAGAGAGATCCATCTGTTTGATGGAGACAAGTTTTTGCAGCATAACGCATTCAGATCACCGGGAGCGGCATCTATCGAAGAGTTGCAGGAATCGCCAAAGAAGGTAATCTATTACAGGAATCGGTACATGAAGATGCGGCGCGGTATAGTAGCGCACGAATACCACATCGACGCTACAACGGTTGAGCAACTCCGTGGCATGGATTTCGTATTCTTGTGCATTGATGGGGGAGCTGTGAAACGGCTCATCATCAAGAAATGTGAAGAATTCGGTATTGGTTTTATAGATGTTGGCATGGGAGTTGAGCTTGTCGATGGCAGCCTCATAGGAATTCTGCGGGTCACCACGAGTACGGTTAAACAGCGCGACCATGTTGAAAAACGGGTGTCTTCTTTAGAGGGTGACGGCAATGACGACTATTCCAGGAATATACAGATCCCAGATCTAAACGCTTTGAACGCCACATTAGCCGTTATTAAATGGAAAAAGCTGATGGGATTTTATCTCGATCTTGAGAACGAGCACCATAGCACCTATACAATCGATGGCAATACTGTGACGAATGACGATCGACCATGAAGCGAAGGACCGTACTGAAGCATGAATTTGTGGAGCACATCCCCAATAAGCTGGAAGACGGGACGCTCTACGTGTGTAAGATATTCGGCACGGCGGCGCACAAGTGTTGCTGTGGATGCGGCAAGGAAGTTATCACCCCAATCGGTCCTACAGATTGGCGGTTAAATTTCGAGGGAACGACAGTTTCTCTCCACCCGTCGATTGGAAACTGGAGCTTCGAGTGTCAGTCACACTACTGGATAAAGCGAAACAGGGTGATTTGGGTTTCTCAGTGGTCGAAAAGAGAGATCGAAGCAGGCAGGTCCTATGAAAGAGCGGAGAAGGAGCAGTATTTCCAAACGGGGAAGGTTCCAACGGTGCCGTCGGATAGTCTCTGGAATAAGCTGATGAAGTGGTTGTTTAACCAATAAGGAGGGCTTATGTCGAAAAAGCGAGATATCCATGTAGTGCCGCATGATGACGGTTGGGCTACAAGAAAGGAAGGTGCCGAACGTGTAAGTTCCACCCACAGAACGCAGAATGCTGCCATTAATAGAGCAGTAGGAACAGCTAAGAAGGATGGTCTGGAGGTGGTCATTCACAGAAAGGATGGGTCCATCAGGGATAGCGATAGCTATGGTAACGATCCGAATCCGCCCAAGGACAGGAAGCACTAGATCATCTTCAAATAACGTTTCTCAAAGAACAAACCCGCAAGGCCAAAGCCCCGCGGGTATGGCTAGTCAATACTCGCCCGGCAGCATGATGACGTTGTTGCAGAAGTACGGTTTCACTTCCGGCAATGGGAAATCTGTATATGGTACAGATTGATCATACACAATGTGACCATTTCCATCGTCACAGGTGAGCAGGCAGAGGAGTCGGAATTCACTTTGAGCGTCCAGACCTGGAACTCTTCTGCAGCCACCGCGTTGACATGTGCTTGCGCAATTGCGATAGCAGCTAGTAGGCCCCCCTTGTTCTGCCAGATATTGCGCCCCCTCCGTGTACAGCACTTTGCGGTTGAGCGAATACCGATACAAGGTCTCGCTGCCAGAGAACTGGCGAAGAGCTTCGGCCGTTAGGGTTTTCGTGTTGCTCATAAAGGCCTCCTTATAATTGTTATCCCACGGCGGGGGCGAAGAGGCAAAGAGCCGCCGCATAAGCCGCGGCTGTCATAGCTTTTGGGGGGAGACCTTCAGGGGAAACCAAACAAGAGTCATTGACAGCAAGGCGCGGTGGCTAGAATGCCGATACCCCGCCCGCTGGGGGTACGTGAGGAGGCCGGGAACACAAAAACCCGTAAACATGAGATCGGCAAGGGGATAGATGGTGAGTTCACCATCGATAGGCAGGCTCTTAAGCTTGATATTGAAGCCGTTACCGCCTCGATGCGCCCGGGCGGGTTTTTCGGCGACCCTTTCAGATTTGGCATTGATGCACTGGTTGCCGAATTTGGCCTCTTTCGCCCAGACCTGGAATCAGACCCCATTTGAGTAACACATACTCCCGCCTGGCCGACTCCGCTTTCAGGCGAATCGCAACGACACTTTGCGTGGGGGAAATGTTGTAGTTCGCCTTGAATAAAGGCATCGGCTCATCAACCTTGAACTGCTGCGCGATGAGTTCCGGGGTTATCGTCTTTGTATACCTTCCGCACATGGTGGCTGATTCCCTAATTATACGTTTTTGAAAAACTCCCCTATACTAAAACCATGACCTACTACTCACAACCAAGGAGAAAATATTGTGGCTAGCGAAAAGGCATATGTTCCAGATTACAAAGATCCTGACACTTTTTACCGTCTTAATTTGCTCTTAGAGCGGAAATCAAAGAATTGTGAGGTTTGGGTTTACGATGGGAATCATCCTAAGCCTGACAAGATGGAGATTAAGGCAACGGCTACACTTACATCAGATGGCAAGGGAATCCACTTTGCAGTCCACGAGGAAAGCGGCAATTCTGATTTTCAGTTAGACCGTAGCAATGTGATGGCACTTAAAAAAATGTACCACGAGGACAAGTTTTAGGAGATAAACATCGTCTCCTGAATTCACAATATTAATACCGCACTTTGAAGACCTGTTCGGGATGGCGGATCAGGTATCCAGCATGTCCCATTCATCCCCAAGCATCCAGCGGAGGGCGGATAGTTTGCCGTTGAGCATTCCCCATTCAAAATCATCCCAAGGGCCTAAATTCTTTAATCCGTATTTCTTTTCGACTTTAGCGGCGGCTTTGAGTGCGCCTTCCCAAACGTCACGTTGAATAGGACGGCGAAGATGGTCTTTTACCGGAAATGTTTCCTTCTCGACGATCTTGATTTTGCCGAGTTGTATTTTTTGACGACAGACCTGGTGACGGTTGTACCAAACCTTTGTAGTAAGTTCCTCGATCGCATTGAGAATCTCAGTTAGTCGCCTCGGTTCTTCAATCCATTGATGCTCAATCATGAGATCGGCAAATGTTTCGGGCTGTACGCGGCGTAACGCCTCGCCGAGGGTGGTGAAGTAAAGCGATTTCGACCGTGAAAAATAAGCAACCAAGTCAGGGTGGGGGAGTTTGGTGGTAGCGTTCGGATGACTGAAATCTTTGGTGTTATGAGTGATAAAGGCAAAGCGGATGCGAGAAGATGGCTTCGCGGAAACTTCAGCATACATTTCGATAAGAAGTGCATCGTTCATGCTGTTGCGTTGCCTGTGAAAAGGGGCGCGGTTATCGATCGCTCGTTGAGCCGCTCGGAGCTTTACCGCGTCGGAAATATCAAGAACCGGCGTGCGGGCGAATAGCTTCTCAATCCGGTTAATCGTGCCGTTGGCCGAATCACCTAAAATGGGGATACGGTGATCGATTTCATTGAGCTGGCGTAACATCCTGGTCTTTTGCTTTGGGTCGGCAAACTTTTCGACGGCTTCTTTAACTCGCTTAAATGTGCTGGAAAGGCTTCGATTGCTCTCTTCGATAAGGCGGATTTTGTTGCGATCGAATTCCTCCACAACGGTGCGCGGGAGGATCAGGCTTATTTCATTTTGCCGGATGAGATCTTCGAGCGCGGACAGAATGGCCTGTTGCTGGTAATCTTTCGCAAGATCGAGCCAAACGCAGGTATCAATAAGAATTTTAAACAAAGAGCGGTTTCTCCATGAGGCCAAGGAGCAGTGTCTAGGCGACGGTACGTTCTAAATATCATCAACCCTGTAAATCAACTGCCTGCCGCCACTATGAAATCGCTTGCCATGTTAAACATGATAAAATAAATTGTCATGTTTGAGTATTTCAGCGGACAAAGAGTACAAACATGTGTGGCGGGCTCTGCCTCGATCTAAAATCTAGCACTTCGCCCCCTATTTCACTTCCTACCTCTTGACAAGACCTCAGTTCCTCCCGTAATCGACTGAACAAATTTTCCGAGGATTGCCCCCTCTCCATGCGCATCACCGCTCAAGCCCTTTACAACATCACCAAGTGTGCGCATCGCGTGTACCTCGATGCGAATGGTGATCCCAAGGACCGAAGCGAGGTCGGCTCCTTTGTCAAACTGCTCTGGGAGCTAGGCCTTCAAACTGAGCATGAGTACATTGGCACCCTCGGCGAGCTGGCCGTCTCAGATCTCTGCCAGTATGGAATTGAAGAGGCATGGGTGGAGACGCAGCGACTGATGCAGGAAGGGGCAGACCTAATCTACCAAGGGTGCCTCGTGGACGGGTCATTCGTGGGACGACCTGATCTGCTGCTCAAACGAACTGATCTCTCTTCTCGGTTTGGCCCGTATGGCTACGAACCCATTGACATCAAAGCGGGAAAGGGCTGGGAAGAACGGGATGGAAAACGGACACACTTCAAAGAACACTACGCATTCCAGATCCTCTTTTACCGCGTGTTGTTAGAGCGTATCCAGGGAACATCTCTTTCTCTTGGGCGCATTGTAAATGTCGAGAAACAGCTCGAAGAATTCACGGTCGCCGACTTCGAACACAACTTTCAAGAAGCGCTGGCCGAGGCGCAGCGCTTGATCTCCGGACAAGAAACATCCGAACCGGTCCTTGGGAGCAACTGCCAACTCTGCCCGTGGCATCGGCGCTGCGAACGTTGGGTCACCGAACAGGCTGATCCCACGGGGTTGTTTTTCGTGGGGAAAGTCAAGTTTCGCCTCAAGGAGGTCGGGCTCAAGACGATCCATGACATCGCGGCCATGGATGTGAACGAATATCTGAAACCGCCGAAGAAGATTCCACGCACCGGGAAAGAATCGCTGCTGCGGATGAAGGAGCGTGCTCGAGTCCGGTTGGCCGGGAAACCGGAGATTCGACCAGGCTTCACCTTCCCTGTACGGATTCGCGAGGTGTATTTCGACATCGAAGATGATCCGACGCGCGGCGTGACTTATCTGTTTGGACTTTTGATCAAGGAACAGGGGAGGGCCCCTGTCTTTCAGTATTTCCTCGCCAAGCAACCGGATGATGAAGAAGCGACCGTGCGAGCTTTTTGGGAATTCCTGCTCACGGCCGGTGAGGACGTATACTACGTTTATCGCACAAAGAACGGAGCACCCTCAAACAGCTCATGGAACGATATGAATTAGATCCAGCTGTGCTGGAGACGTACAAAGGGAAGGAGTATGACCTTTACAGTGATCTCATCGTGGCCTACTCCGACTGGCCGACCTATTCCTATGGGATCAAACAGATTGCCAAGCAGATTGGCTTCACGTGGCGCGATCCAGATCCGTCCGGAGCCAACTCAATCGCCTGGTACAATCAATACCTCGCGAACCCGACGGATGAAGCTCCTCTGCGACGGATTCTGGCCTACAATGAGGATGACTGCTTTGCGATGGCCGCAGTGAAGGACTATTTCGAACAGGCCCTCCGCTAGTTCGCGCAGCTGTTGTCCTACGGAACGTGAACGTTCTTAGCAGGCGAGCATGGCATGTACCCCATTACCAGTCTATTCACCTGCGGTGTGTTGGCGAACGCGGCCTAAACCCGTTTCATCAGCCCATGATCGCCCCACAATTAGTAGTCACTCGGCGACAGGACTCCCTGGGCTTTAACCATAGAGTGCTGTTCTAAACTGGAAGACGTTTATTACACGCTTTCCATAAGTTATAGCCGCAATCCCTCATCTGTATTGTTGCTTTCCACAACCTTTAGGCGTACGAATTGGCGCAATTTATCACCTGTAAGTCGTGACAGAGCTTGAACCATATGTCAGAGGCTAACCTCCAAACTCGCGTACTTCATAAAGCAACCACACCTCTCGAATATACTGTATATAGGGCCGGACTTGAATGGGACTTACTAGACCCCATAGTCATAGAGAAGCGCGATGACCTTAAGTCAGAATCGCGTTGGCACGACTGTGTTAGTCCATACCAGCACCAGGTCACAAATCTCATCACGTTTTGTCGCCGCCTCCCCGTCACGTTACTCGCCGATGACGTTGGACTTGGGAAAACAATTAGTGCAGGTTTGATTGTTAGCGAACTGATTTCCCGGTCGCGCCTTTCAAAATTCCTCGTTGTCTGTCCAAAGTTATTAGGACCTCAGTGGAAAGAAGAACTCGCGACTAAATTTGGCATCCCCTCGACGATTGCGACAGGTCGAGAACTCATTCGTAAAGAGCCAGAAGAGCATGGCGCCATCATAACGACCTACAACTCCGCTCGCTTGTACCTCGACGACATTCCACGTGACCGTTTCGAAATGCTCATTCTCGACGAGGCTCATAAGCTCAGAAATTTATATGGCGTAGAGTCTCCGCCACAGGTTGCTCGACGCTTCCGAGCGGCGCTCCAAGATCGCCGGTTTCGCTATGTCCTGATGTTAACCGCAACACCGATCCAAAATCGTCTCTGGGATCTTTACTCGCTCGTCGATCTGTTGACGGTCGCGAGGGGACATCAGAACCCATTTGGCAGCGAAGGGATGTTTGCCCGCAAATTTATCGCTGACAGCCGTGAGAAGGCGCGCCAATTGAGGCTAGAAGCAAGGGATGAATTTCGCTCCATTATTTATGGTTACATGTCTCGAATTCGGCGCGCGGATGCCAAACTCTACTTCCCCGACCGCAAAGTCCAGATGCATAAGGTTGAACCGACCCCGGCCGAGCTCGAACTCATTCGAACGATTGCTAAGCCGATCCAGAAACTAAATCGGCTGGCACAAATTTCTATATTACAGGCACTCACGAGCAGCCCTGAAGCCCTTAAGACCCAACTAGAGAACATGGCTCGAAATGGCACTGTTCCGCTTGAGCTTGCACAGACGGTTAGCACGCTCGTCACGCAAATGCCATTGACCGCAAAACTTCTAGGCTTGGAGGCATTAATTGACAGACTGAAAGGTGAAAATCCTGAGCGCTGGCGACTTGTCATCTTCACGGGGCGGCGTGAGACTCAAACGACGATTCAAGCCTTCTTGGAAAAGCATGGTTTAAAGATCGGAGTGATCAATGGGTCTTCCGGACCTCGTAACCAAGAAACGCTTGCCGGGTTTCGGAAAACGCCACCGGGTTGCCATGTAATTGTGTCGACCGAAGCAGGCTCCGAGGGCATCAACCTTCAGGTCGCGAACGTGTTGGTCAATTATGACCTGCCTTGGAATCCCATGATCGTGGAGCAGCGCATTGGGCGAATCCAGCGTCTCGCCTCTGACCATGCCAGCGTGGCTATCTTTAACATTATCCTGGGCGGGACATTTGAAGAGTTCATTGTTGGGCGGCTCATGGAGAAACTTCAATTAGCTTCACATGCGATTGGAGATATCGAGGCTCTTCTAGAGGCCGTCGGGATTGACGAGGGAGACGAGGAAGGCCCTACTGGTTTCGATGAGAAAATCCGCCAACTCGTGCTTGCTGCCCTTGCAGGAAAAGATTTCGAGCAAGCGACTCGTCAGGCCGAACAAAGTATTGAGGATGCAAAACAAACCTTGACGCGGGAGGAAGAAAACATCAATTCACTGCTCGGCGGAATGGATGGTGCCGCTTACGCCGGTCCACGAGCCCCGAGGCTACCAGTGGTCACACGATCGATGGAGCCGCGTGAGTTCACAATCTCGGCTTTTCGCGTCCTTGGTGCGCAGGTCACTGAGCTCGCAAATGGGATGGTCCTTGTTGAAGAGAATCGCGACCGCCAATACATCTCCTTTAGTGATCAGTCCAACAAAGAGATGAGAAGCGTCCTATACGAACCGGGGACAGGTCCATTCCTCGACCTTGTTCATCGAGTCGTAAGCTCTGCGCTGTACAATCTAGAGGACCTTGATAATCACCCTGCCACGCGTTGCAGTGAAATCTCTTCCGGTTGGCTTCAATCGTTCAATGCCTCGTTAACTGGCACAGATATCCAGACCGTGAGCCAATGCTTTGATGGGAATGCGACGGTTCGAGTTCGAGCTACAGTCGCGCATGACAGTTACGAAAGGCTTGTCGACGTGCGATGTTCTGGAGCAGAACACATGACCCCCTTTGTGCGTAGAGGATTCGATGCAATACCACACATAATTCAGTATCCACGAGACATAGGGCTGAAGTTGGAACGCATTGTAAGAGATGCCAAGAATGACTGTGGCATTTCCGAATTTTGCCGCTTTTATCTAGAACGACGAGACGAGGAGGTTCGAGCCGCGGGAGAGGATCGGCGAAGGGCCAAAAAGCTCGAAGATGAATTTACCCCCCGGCTTGAAATGAGCCTTGTCGCCTTAGAAGGGAAAGTCTATAGGCGCGCCGAGGTACAAGTTCGTTTTAAATTGGAAGGGGAGAAGGAATATGGGACCACAATAGCTCTCGTCCCACACGATCCGACTTTAATCGATGCCCCTCAGCTGATGACATGTGCCAAGAGCGGACGAAAAGCTCCCTCCGTATGCTTCAAGCAATGCGAAATTTCTGGCCAATCCGTACTTGAAGACCTGCTTACGCAATCCGATGTTTCTGGAAGATACGCCTTGCCCGAGTTTACAGTTCTTTGTGCATCAACCAAGAAACGGTTACTAAAGGATGAAGTGGAATACTCCGTGGTCACGGGTCAGCCGGTCTCTAAATGGTTGCTAAAAACATCACCTATAAGCGGGAAGCGAGCCGAGCCAGAGCATTTTGGCAAATGCGACTTTACAGGCATAGAAGCTCTTAATTCTGAGCTAACGACCAGTGAAGCCTCCGGAAAACGATATCGGAATGACGAGCAGGATCAATCCTCTTATTCCGGTAAATCCGGCCACGTCTCAGAATTTATAACTTGTGCGGTTACAGGACAGCGTTTGCTGGCTTCCGAAGCCGAGCGGTGTGAATCGACCGGCAAGCCTACACGTCCCGGTATTCTTCAAGCGTGTTCGATATCTGGCAAGAAAGTACTTCCTTCTCAGCTTGAGATTTCGACGGTGAGCGGCCGACCGGTTATGCATTGCTTTTTAAAGACATCGGCAATAAGTGGAAAGCGCGCAGAAGCAGAGCATTTTGGATGCTGTGATTTTACTGGGGCTGAGGCGCTGAAGACAGAGCTTGCTATAAGCGAAGTGTCCGGCAAGTGGTATAGAGCAGATGAACAGCTGCGCTCTGTCGTGTCTGGAAAGTATGGCCACAAGTCTGAGTTTATATTGTGTGAGGAAACCAGACAGCCGCTTCTCGTGCCGGAAGCCGAGCAATGCGCAATAAGCAATGCTTATGTCAGGCCAGGAGTCCTAGAAGAATGCTTTGTTTCGAAGAAGCGGGCCCTCCCAAGAGAAATGGAGCGGTGTGCGGCAACTGGAAAGCGGGCCTTACGAAAATTCCTTGTTACCAGCAGTTTGTCTGAGGCGCGAGTTCTAGAACAAGTTGCTATCAGATCCGCCACTGGAAAGCTTTGCACGCCTGTTGAAGCAGAATCCTGCCTATGGAGCGGACGTAGATGTCACCCCGAAGACCTTCGCAATTGTTGGCTGACTAACCTCCCCCTTCATTTCGAGTTTGCTACATCCGGAAGGCACCCTTCTCTTGAGGTACTTATCAATCTACTTGATGGCAACAGAAGAACGGAGGATGAACCCGAAAGATGGACTGCAATAGCCCAGAAACTTGAAGCCGCTTTGGGCAAGGGGCGATGCCGAATAGTTGCCACTTCACTTTCGCCAGATAAATTGCACCTTGCAGTATGCGCTGAAGTTCGTACGCTACTCGGGTTTCAACGCAGGCATGCCGGTGCGGTCTACTCCCTTAACGACAGTTCCTTTGTCGGTCGAGTCGCTCTTGGTAGACGCACATCCGCAGGATGGTTGGATGACTCAAGACAAGCACTAGCTTTATAAGATGGTTCTTAAGGAAGACAAACTTCGAGTTGTCTCAGATTTGCGCAATGAAGCTCTACGAAGAATCTTGAGTATCCTTCCGCTATGGACGATGACCCCCCATCTCGAATTTATTACTAATGACAGCTCCGTCGCTCGCGAGAATTATGTCAGCGCTCGATGCGGGATCGGTTCACGAAAACTGACGCACAATTTCTACGATCTTCCGTCGAGCATGACGAACTTGATGTCCCGCCTGGTTAACCCCGCTCAACAAGAATAACCGTCCGTTCATTGCACAGCTGGACTGATGAAACCAGTGCTGCCTGAACTAGATACCTCTAATTTAGGCAGCGCTCTTGGCTGGCCGTACCCGCACTTTTACCTCGACCCGAGACCCGAGACGGTTGAGAATCATGATCAATCGGTCAGCAGTGAAACGCCCGAGAGCAGCGTGACGAATGCGCGAAAAATCAGCCGCGGCGACGCCGGTCCGGGCATGGGCGTCACGGACTGTCAAACGTTCCCGGTCCAGCACCTGGATGATCTCATTGGCGAGCATCGCCTTGAACTGTTCAGCATCCGCATTGTTCCGGCCGAGATCCCGGAACACATTGCCACTACCACGTACGATTTCCAATTCCTCTTTCCGCTTCATGAACGCATCTCCTTCAAATTCTTCAGTCGATTCCTGATTTGCTCGATCTCGCGTCGTGGTGTCTTGATACCCGCGGTGGATTTCTTCTGAAAGGCATGGACCACCCAAATCTCATGCGCTAATTGGACTGCGTACACGACCCGGAACGCATCGCCTTTGAACGACAGCGCGATCTCAAACACGCCGGAGCCCAATTCCTGGAGCGGCTTCGCGAGATCGGCCTTGCCCCCTTCAGCCGCGATCGTCAGGGCTGTGAGGCAAACCGCTTGAGCCTCGTCGGGAAAGCGCCGGAAATCCTTCAACGCAGCCTTGACCCAGGATATCGGGCGTGTCTTCAGGATCTCGGCCATCAGCTACGCCGCACATGTCATAGGGTTATATGTTGTCATATCTGACAACAAGTTTCAAGCGGATACTCGGGAGTGCGTCCAGCACACAACGACTCAGATTCGCATCTTCTTGGCCAACGAGAGGGCTCTCCGCTGATCCATGCCGAGGTAGTGGGCGGTACTGCCGATGTTCTTATGACCGAGCAGATGCTGACAGGCCGCCAGATCTTTGGTCGCCTGATAGATCGCCGCCGACTTCGACCGGCGCATCGAATGGGTACTATACCTTTTCCAATTCAGATCCGCGTACGAAACCCAGCGCTTCACCAGATTGGCATACTGCTCCCGCGTCAAATACACCCCGGTCTTCCGATTCCCGATACTCGTCCACAGGAACGCCCCTGGTCCTTTGCCTGAAACTGCAATCCATTCAACAAGCGACTTGCGCGTTTGCCATGAGAGCGCCACCACATGACTCCGACCGGTCTTGCGCTGCCGGATCGGAAACTCCTCCACGATCCGCCCACGATGATCGGTGACTTGCCTAACACGCAAAGGCAACAGATCCGAGGCCCGCAACATGGTGTCGAGCGCCGTATTGAAGAGGGCCAGATCACGAATCTTCTGTTCGGCAGTCAATTTGGCACGAATCACGGCGGCCTGGGCGGCGGTGAGCGGGGTCATCTGCCCCACGGCCACACGTTTATTCCACGGCGGGCGGGGAGGATGCTTCACGAAGGGTTTCGCGGGCATGACCTGGAGAGTAGCACGAGGGCGGTCTTCTGTCTAATTTCTGCTTTTCATAAAAGCCAAAATTGGTTAGCGATAAGCATCTCTGGAGGTACGCTCCCCATAAAGCGAGACAGTTAAACGTAAAACATTCTGACACATGACGTCGACCTATCTTGATGATCTCGTGCCCATTCTAAGGCTGTCCCTTCCAAGTAGTCCCCCATCACTAAGCGAACTGCTCCAGTTCCGCATTGGACCGTTTGAGCTCGGCTACCGTCTTTTCTAGTTCTTGGCGTTCCCCACCAAGAGCCGATGGCGGTTCTCCATCAGCCACCCCGTATACTTCGTACGGGATTTCAGCCGGCGTGTCGATCGAGCCGTACTATGACAGAACACTGTTTGTATCCAAGGTAGCCGTACCGACGGTCGGAACTCGGGAGCCACGTATGCAGACGCGCTTTCTCCCCTGCACGACGGTCCCGACGACATGGCCCACACGGGTGGTCTGGACCAATGTCAAAACGCGAATGATTCAGTGACGAATCTCGACGGTCGGTTTCATCACGTCACGAACGCGTATGTTGCGGGCCCAGCGATTTTCCCGACGCTCGGCTCTGCAAATCCTTCACTCACGGCCCTTGCCCTCGCGCGCCGAACCGCGGAAGCGATCGTGCGCAACGCTCTTGGCGTAGACTCCGGTTTTATGCCACTTGGCAGCGGCGGCATCTCTGGCTGGAGAATGGCTGGTTCCGGCGGCTTCATCGAATTGGGTGGCAACATTATTGAATCGTTCGGAGGAGTTGGACTGCTGTGGTTCACGGGACAGCAGTTCAAAAACTTTATCCTCCGTGTTGACTGGCGTACCTCCACCCCGGATGACAACTCCGGTATTTTCATTCGTTTTCCCGACCCTGGAAACGATTGGACGATTCCGGTGACACAAGGCTACGAGATTCAGATCGATAACACCGGAAAGAATCCCGACACGAATCCGCCGAGCTTTGGAGATCCGCTGCACAACACGGGGACCATCTACAAGCTTGCTGGATCCACGGCTGTGCCTTCGGTCGGCCAATGGCACACGTATGAAATCGAAGCCTACGGCGCGACGATTACGGTTCGCCTCGACGGGCAGCAAGTGAGCCAACTCAACAACGCCAACCGTTCGCCGAAAGGATTTATTGGGCTACAAAATCATCACGATGGATCACGCATACAGTTCACGCGGCTGCGAATCAAGGAGCTGCCGTGATTCAGAAGGAGATTCCCATTCCGTTCCGGGCGTCGGTTAGCCGACCAACCACGGGAAGGGCAACAAGCATGAGCACAGTACGTATCAGCCGGGCGGCGCTGCTTCGCCAGTCACTGGCACATGCTCGCAGGGCAACGGCGACTGCGCCAGAATACACACCATATTGTGCGAGGCATGGGTATTTCGAATCGAATGCGGCGCGTCCTTAGGAACAAAGACGAGGTCACCGGATTTCACTGCATACGATTCCTTGCCGACCACACATTGGCCCATGCCTTCCACGAAGTACAGAATCTCGTCTGAAAGCGGGTGCCGATGTAACGGATTCTGTTGGCCGGGCGCGATGCAATACACGTTGAAATGCATGTCGGAGGTTTCAAAGAGTCGTTTGCGGATGAAGAAGCGATCTCTGAACTCCTCGGCCTCTCGCAGGGAAAAGTGTTTTTTGTCTTCACTGCCGATCGGTATCATGGTGTTCCTCCTGTTAAGTGAACCTGTGACATGTTCCCTTCCTTGACCCCTGTTCGAAACGCGAGCGCCGCGAGCACGACGAGCAGGGCGATAACAGCAAATGCCATTCGAAAATCATGGTTGTCGGACAGGCCGATGAAGAACCCGGCCAGCAGCGGCCCGGCGGCATGGCCCACATCGAACAATGTACCAAACGCTCCCATCGCTGAGCCGAGATGCGCTTCTTTGCAGAAGTCCGCCACCAGTGCGGCAGCAGATGACGTGACCATCGCTTCGCCAAGCCCAAAGCATGCCGCCAAGAGGAGAAGGGTCCAGTAATGCTGGGTCCACGGAATGAGCGCGAATGGAATCGCACACACGAACATTCCCCAAAACAACAATGGTGTCCGGCCTTGCCGGTCGGAGATTTTACCCATTAGCGGTTTGGCGCCAATGACTGCGAGAATCTGAACACCCCACAACGTTCCCGCCTGAAAGGCCGATAAGCCGCACACTGTCACCGCATACACAGGAAGAAAGGCCTCCAAGGCTCCGACCGTAAGGTTCTGCACACCTTCCATGTTACTGGTGAGCAGCACTCGACGATCCAGTAGAATCTCATGAATGGCAGTACGGAATTGCTTAAACACGGCTGCGACGGTCCTTCCGCCGGTGATTGCCTCATCTGCTCTTGGAAGAATCATCAGCGCGAGCAGCAGTGACGCCATCCCGCTGGCGGCCACGACGCCATACACGATATGAAAATGTTCAAGGGCCGGCCCGGAGTCGCCACCGAGGAGGCTCAGTAACAATCCTCCTAAAGGTGCTCCTACCAGATTGCCCAGGATGGTGACGGAGGAAAACCACGAGAGGAGTTCGGCCCGCCTGTCTCCTGCCATGCTGACCACAACCGCCATGACCACGGGGCCATAGATTGCCGTCGCAAATCCGTGGAGAAAACGCACGACGACCAGAACTTCGAACGAAGAAACCCAGAGATAGGCGAGAGGAACAATGGCGAAAACCGTGAGGCCCAGGAGCAAAGTGCGGGTCCTGCCGATCACATCGGAGAGGACACCTGCCGGCATTTTGAAGAAAATGCCGGTCACCGTTGAGATGGCCACCGCAAAGCCAATGGCCTCGGGACCGACGCCAAAGGAGGCGGCGAATAATGGAAGGACCGGTGTGCGGGCCAGACTATAAGAAGCTCGGGCGAGGAATCCGACCACACACAATCCGGCGATCGACGATGGGTTCGAGGACATGGGTCACGTCGTCTGGGCTGGGCGACTCATGCGTGACAAGGCGGTGAAGAGACCTTCAAACAATGCAATGCCGCGCTGCTCAATCTCCCTATCGGGTAATCCCGCTTGCAGCCACCCTTTCAGGATCAGTTCCAGACCCGGCGTTTCGGGTCGGGCATAACGGCCATCACGGAGATCAATTTCATGGACGATTTCTGCAAGACCCTGCAGGCCCGGTTCCTTCAGACCAAAGACGCTCATCATCGTTTCGAACGTGCAGAAATTCCCCTGATGTCCAAACTCAGCCTCACGCATGTCGAAGCCGACCTCGCCAGTCTCTAAGCGAGCTGCATAGCGAATTTCTGCCGTGGAATTAATGAAGCGTCGAATCAGCCACGCACAGGCCAATCGGTCAACGTGGGGACGCGGGCGCGTGACCCACCGCGCCTCGCGATAGTCCGCGAGCTTCTTGAGGGCAACCGGAGCCACCTTTGTATTGCCTTGCCTCAGCTGCTCCTGAATGCGCCGTAACAAGTCGTTCACCTTGACTGCGTTCGGGGAGTTGAAAAAGTCTACTTGGGCAATTTCCGCTTGCCGCTTGCGAAGCTTTTCCAGCTTCTCCACCCCTTCCGTGTGGGCGAGGGCCTTCTTGCCACGCCGCAGCGTTTTCTCTAAGTCTGCAGCTTCAACTTCGAGTTCGGCATACTTCGCTCTGGATGCCTCCTGAAACAACTCCACCAGCTTGGCATCGGGAAGCCCTTCAAACCGGTCGACTCGCATCACGACCGCGTCGCCGCCGATTTGCTGCACTTCTTGGGCAAGCCATTGAAAGGCTTCGACGCACTCATCCTGACTTGGCAACACATACACCCCGGCCTTCGCCGTCACGGCTCCCATCCGCTGCAAGCGGCGCCAAAACGAGACGCGGGCGCTCGATGCGCGTTTGACGGAGAGCGAATAGGAAAAGACGATCCAGCTCATACGCGAGTAGGAAATGAATTTAACGGGTATTTCATAGAAAAGCAACACGTGTTACAGTGTAGTTAGTGGCGGCCGACATCATGTTTCCCAATGCAGAACACATTGAAACGACACAAAGACGAGGCCTGTATGAAACCCTCCTCCATTGGACTCTGGTGCTGCAGTGCGCTGACTTTCCTGCTCAGTGCTACAACCGCGTCGGCTGCCGAAGTGCAGCTTTGGAATTTTGATGGTGACCAGCCGGGGAAAATTCCATCCAAATTCCACATTGGAACGCTGTTTGATGGGCGGCCAGCGGGCGACTGGCAAGTCACCGCAAGCGACAAGGCCACTAGCTCACCTCATGTCCTGGCTCAGCTCCAAGGGAAGGGGGCGGAGCATGCCTACAAAATATTTCTGATTCAAGGCACAGAGTCAGCAAATGTCGGTCTCAGCGTCAAGCTGTTGCCCATTGACGGCAAGGCCGACATGGGCGGGGGACTCATCTGGCGGGCAACTGACGATCGCAATTACTATCTCGCTCGCGCCAATCCTCTGGAACAGAACATCCGCATCTATCGAGTCGTCAAAGGGGTGCGGCACATGCTCCAGAATTTTGACCATGTCATTAATGTTCGCGAGTGGCACCGGCTGCGCGTGCACATGGAAGGTTGCAACATTCAAGTTTCCTTCGATGAGCGGCCGGTATTTAGGCTCTGTGACGAAACTTTTGATAATGGGCGGATTGGGTTATGGACGAAGTCTGACGCGGTCACGCATTTTGACGATCTACAGTTGGAGGTGATGCCATAACAACGGTGCACAGTGTCCCGGCTCACTGCGTGAGACAAAATGGCACTGTGCCAGTGGAATTTCTTGACTACACCAGGGTGATAACCCGTGGTGTCAGGGCAGAATGATTAATAAGATTCAGAAGGGGTTCGTCTAACAAACACAAAGGGAGAACACTATGAACCGCACTTGCACCAACATCATTATAAGCCTATTGGGAATGGTGTTCTTGTTTGCAGTCTCTCTTCACCCCGGCACAACCTTAGCTGGCAGCCTCGATACCAAAGCGATCGAACAGGCGTTCGGTAAGCCCGGCGAGATGAAGGACGATGTCTATAAGATGTCGCTGCCGCGCAAGGATTTGTCAGTCTCTCTGAATGGAGTCAAACTGAGACCCGGCTTTGCCCTGGGTACTTGGATTGCGTTCAAGCAGACTGGAAATGATGCGGTCTTGGATGGAGATTTGGTGTTAGCAGAACCAGAGGTCGGCTCGGTGTTTAAGAAGCTGCAGCAAGAAGGCATTGAAGTCAGTGCTCTCCATAACCATCTGATCGGTGAGACGCCCAAGCTCATGTTTCTCCACATTGCGGGCAAAGGTGATGCAGGGAAAATGGCCATGGCTGTGAAGGAAGCCTTACGGCTCACGGGTACGCCGATGGAATCTCAACCCGTCAAAGCGACCCCTACAGCCAAAGCGACCCCTACAGCGATGAGCCCTACCACTGAAGAGCATGATTTTGACGTTGGGATCATTGATAAGGAACTCGGCCACACGGGGAAACTCAAAGATGGCGTGTTGCACGTGTCAGTGTCGAGACCGGAAACCATCAAAATGCACGGAGCAACGCTGCCTCCGAGTATGGGCATGGCCACCGCGATCAATTTCCAATCGGGTGAGGGGAACAAGGTTGTCGCAACTGGTGACTTTGTAATGAATCGTGATGATGTGAATCGGGTCACTAAGGCGCTGGCCGAACATGGCATCTTAGTCACGGCCCTCCACAACCATCTGGTGCATGGATCGCCGGATCTGTACTTCATGCATTTCTGGGCAGACGATACTGCCGAGAAGGTGGCCAAAGGGTTACGGGCCGGCCTCGATGCGATGAAGAAAGGCTAGAGCATCATTCAGACGGAGCCTCCACAGATGTCTGAGAACGTCCGGAGGGGACTTCGATCAGCGCATCGATTATGTGCCTTTTAGAAAGACCGGTCGCGGTCTGGGGAATGAGTCTTCGGCGCAAACCGCGACCGCTCGTCGAAATAGCGGACGAGGTCCGCAGCCAGGTCTCGATCCTCGCCCCGGTCCGATCGCGCTAAGGCCTTCATTACCTGCTCATAATTCCGCATGACCTCCCGCGCTCTCCCAGGTCGTCGCGTCGTGCGCTTCAGCCGCTCAAGACTCTTTCCCTTTGTGCTTGCCTGATGAAGGTGCCGCACGGTCCAACGTTCCCGCGTCGGGCGGTGGAGACGGCTCATGGTGGTGGCGTCAATGCCATGCTCCCGCAACGCCTCGGCAAACCCTTCGCGCCAGCGTTGGAGATCGGGTTTGCGCGGATTCAGCCTGGTGCCCTCGAAACTCACGGCCTTCACCGTTAGATGAACATGCGGATGCACGGACGGGTGAGGATCGGGATCGGTGTCGAAGGTGTGCAGGACCATCACATATTGATGAGTCGGAAATTCGCGCTTGGCAAAGTCACGCGCCGCGCGCTGCACACCCTGTGGGTCGGTTCCCTCTGGCATGGACAGGACCAGATGGAAGGCATCACGGGCGTGAGACTGAGCCGGGATCGGCGTCCCGCCATGCTCCCATTCTGCCTTCAAGTCGGCCACCGCATCCTTCCCGCTGATGAGCTGGCCGTCCTCGTCTTCCACATCGAGCTGGCCGTTCCGCGAAATGTACGTCAGGTTGTTTGAGATCCCGCGCATCCCTTTCGGCGCCTTCGCGAGCTTCACCATCACTTGCGGCGCGCGTCGCACGAGATCATGCAGTTTCTGCCGCACCGCGGCCGCACGGGCCTGTGACGAGCTGAGTCGACTGCCGGTGCCACTCGCACGAAAAGACGCAGGCGAAGTGGACCGTTTCGGAGGTCGCGGAGGCGGACCGGGCGCGAGGTTAAATAAGCGGCTCCCCCACTCGTCGAGCGTCGCATCAATCGGAAACATCGGCTTGGTCATGGGCGCAGCTCCCAGCGTTCGAGACTCGCGCGAGTGAGGGCCGTGATCTGGTCCACATGGGTCCGAATCCGCGTCGAGAGGTCCGACAGCAGGGCGAGCCGCACCGCCGCCTGTTGGGCGGGCGCTTTGTTCACGGCGCGCGCGATCTGGTTGAGGTTTCGTCCCAGGGCAAGGAGTTGCTTGGTTGAATGGGCGACGGCCTGCCGTTCCGGGTCCGAGAGCGACGGCTGCCGCGTGAGCTGAACTCGAATCAACGCAATGAGCCAGTGCGTGGGGCGGTAGCCCTCGGTTTTAGCACGAGCGGACAAAGCCACATACTCCGAAGGCGTGAGGCGGAAGCTGATCTGTCGCGTCGCCCGTTCACCGCGCCGCGACACACTCCGATGCGGCGTGGCTCGTGGGCGGGGCACGCGCTGCAAGGTCTGACGCAGGAGCTGCCGCAGGGCGGCACTCGGCGTGAGCTGCTGCTGCGCACACCATTCGACCCACGGTTCTTTGAGATCACCGAGATCGACGGTCAGTTGAGAAGGACGTGCGCTGGGCATGGTCGTCTGCTGCCAATGTGTAGCAGAAGAGGCGCGACAGTGCAATGCAAATGCTGGCGACAGCCATATCCTGCCCAAAATCTTCAAATTCGGGAAACTGTGGAAACGGCGGACCAAGAACAGCATCGCCTGGGCACTGGCTTGGCTGCTCCAGTGCACAACGGAGGAATCATTGATCTTCGGTACGGAGCCGTGTAGGCTGATGCACAGTGCGAGCCACGCAAATGACGACTGCGCAGGAACAGACGATTCTTCAAAAACTTCGGCATCTTCCTCCCGAACGCGTCGCCGAGGTGGAAGACTTCGTGGATTTTCTCGCCCACCGTCAGGCCGAGGAGCACGGTCTGACTCAGGCCGCCGGCCAGTTAGCCACCGCCGCATTCGCGCGGGTCTGGGACAACCCCGCTGACGCCGACTATGACCGGTTATGACTTCGGGGATGTGGTTTTAGTCCCCTTCCCGTTTACGGATCAGTCCGCCGTCAAACGCCGTCCTGCCGTCGTAGTCAGCAGCCCGGCCTACCATCAGGCTCGCCCCGATCTCTTGATTATGGCGGTCACGAGTCGGCAACCCTCTCCCCTCTCCGTGGGTGAGGTACAGGTGCAAGATTGGCAGGAGGCGGGATTGCTCAAGCCGTCCGTCCTCAAACCGATCCTCACGACCATCGACCCAGGCCTCGTTCTCAAGAAACTGGGCCGACTCACCGCAACGGATCAAGCCGCGCTTCGCCAGGCTCTTCGGACTATGCTCGGGTAAGTCCTCGACACACGTCCGACACCCTTTCCGCACGCGTATTCTCCGAACGTAGGCCGATTACCCTCTGGACGTCGGGCATCTCAGCTCTGCCATGAAGCGGTTACGATCGCTCTGTGGTGCGGCTCGACGACCCGGCACCTGCGCCACATCAGCATGTGGCACAGCCGCAAGGGTCCTCGAGCCGGACTCTAACCCATCAGGCGTTTCCGCCCCTTTGGTTTGGTGGGGGGCAGGAAACGCGAGTCTTTGTGAAGAGAGAAAAGCGAGGAGAGGTGGTCTCCTTCCCCCACTCATGTTGGTCTTAGATTTCTATACACCTACTTGTGTGGCGGGACGGGGAGAACGACCAGTGGGATCAGGCATGGCGTGTCGCGCCCCGACCTTGTGACGGTTCATGAGGCGAAGACGCAGTTGTCCAAACTCCTTGCCGCCGCACCGTCTTGATCGTGGCCTTCATGCGGTCCCTCACATGGACTCCCCTGAGTGTGCTTCTGCTCCTTGCGGGAGTCAACCATCTCGTCTCAGCGGAACCTAGAGACCGTGCGGCGCAGCCATGATGATTCGTGACCAGGCGGCGCCGAGGTGAGAACGGTTCATTTCGGCTCCGGTAACACATTGGGATAGTGCGTGGCGATGATCCGGTTCAGCCGCTGAATAAGATCCGGCCTCTTAAAGGTCACATGCCCATTGTGATTTTTAAAGAGCCGAATGGAGACATAGTCATTCTCGGCGAGCTTGGGCCACTCTGAGGTGGTCTGCATCGCATCCGCAATGAGACGATAGGCACCAGTCCGGTGATCGGCCTCCGGCTTTCCATCACAGAGGTGAAAGACGCGGAGCAAATCGTCCAGATGATCGGTCTGCCGCATGTTGGCGCTGCCGTAGGAAGTCAAATACGTCATCACCATGCGTTTCCCGAATTTCTGCGGGAGATTGGTCTTGTAGTCCCACGAGAGGCGGCGAAAGCACTCAATCACACCCTGCTCGAACATATCCACGCGTGAGTCATGGAGCGTGGCGAAGGTGGAGCGAATGGCGTCACGCGTCAACGCCGGCACGTTCGCGCCGTGAATCTGCTCATCCACTTCCTTTCTCTTCGATGCGGACATGATCGAGCGCATGCCGGAATCGTGTAAGAGTGTGGTCCATCCGCCGGCATCGACACAGGCTTGGAACGTCTCCAGCAGTGTCGTTCGATGGCAAACTCACCCGTCATACGGAGGCCGTTACCTCGCCACCCTCGGGCCATCGAGAGGTCAGAAAATCCTAACCGTGCCGCAGTCGCAAGAGTGTGGGCCTGCTCGAGTTTGTCGAGTGCCTCGCGAAAGAGCGTCAGCACCGCCTCTCGTTGCTGCAACAGATTGGCAATGCTGAGGCTCGGAACCAGCTCATGCTCTTGTCCTGCGTCACCGTCTGGAGTCACAAAGATGGTGTCTCCTTGAATCGTCATGATGTCTTCCTTTCTGTTCCCGCTGTCGGGCTTTCGTATGGAATCTGAAACGGCCCGACCCAGGCGCCACGTTGAGCCTTCGCGGTGAGGTCGGCCAAGATCTGGTCTTGTGTCGCTGGATCGACACCCTGTCGTGTCCAGCGCTCACGTCATCGTCGTTCTGGATCCTCCATGATCGTCTCCTGCCTCATAAGGACGCCGTAATCGTGACGTGGTTGCGGTAGGCGAGCGCCCGTGGTCCCACGAGCACCCGATGTGCTCGGGAGCGCTGGGCTTTGTCCAAGATGTATGCACGTAACTCGATGCCGTCCCATGAGCGGGGAATCAGGTCCTGTTTGATGGCGGCATGGATGTCATGACGGATACTTCTCAACAGATCGCTCACGAATCGACGTTGGTCTCGTTTCGTCATGCGTCACGCTCCTTCGTGCCGAAAAGACGCCACGGGTGCCTGTCGCTGGCAGTCGTGGCACATCCCAAACGCCTGGTCGTCGTAGTCCGTGGCACCGTCGTCTTCAAGGAAGGACGTCCCCTCCTCGCTGAGCATCACGCGCCTGGTCGCGTCAACCGTAAACGGTCCCCAGCTCTGGCAATCCGGGCATTGCCAACCTTCTACGTCATTCGTATTCGGTAATTCGTCGAGCGTGTCCGCAATCATGCTGCTGTCCTCTCTTCCTCGTCCTAGTGGGTCTCTTGTCATGTGGCGTTCCTTTCCTGAATGTTCACTGGTGAGAAGGTGGTCTCACCTCTCACCGTGCAGCCAGCCTTCATCGGCGAAGGACACATGCCGCCCTTCCCCCACTACGACATGATCCAGGACACGAATGCCCAATAACTCCCCGGCGCTGACGAGTCGTTGCGTCAATGCGCGGTCCTCTTGGCTGGGGGTCGGATCGCCGCTGGGGTGATTGTGTTATGTGGCGTTGCCAGTTATGTGGAGT
>FRDC01000354.1_pt1 | contig 107577 bp, 89 predicted proteins | sample 1106171 | NCBI WGS metagenome assembly FRDC01 (sample SAMEA3930566, study PRJEB13176) | freshwater metagenome | biome: Drinking water system; feature: drinking water; material: water | place: Singapore | collected 2014-12-20
GGATTTATTAAATTTCAAACTGAGACACTACCCTCTCGCTTATCTTGTTGACATATCTCGGTTGCTGCGTTCCGTGCGGATCGTGCGTCATCTCGCCCATCGAATTAATCAACGGATCTCTAGATTGCTACTTTTAAATCGATGAAAAAATTTCTGAACTACACAAAGAAAACTGCAATGTTTAGTATCGAATGAGTGTGTGTTGAGTTGAGATTTTATGGCTGTTTGGTGTGATTTGGGTTCGATGGAGTCCCGGTAGCGCCACAGCCTGACCAGTTCCTCAGTCTTGACAAGACATTATCCCAGAGGCAAAATGGCCGGCTTGTGTTTTGCATGTGGCGAATTAGCTCAGTGGTTAGAGCAGCGGAATCATAATCCGTTGGTCCGGGGTTCAAATCCCTGATTCGCCACCAGTTTTTTTACGCTTATCAAGAAATATAATTCTTCTTAGGGCGTTTATTCCCTTAATTCAGAAAAATTTGCAACACATTATCACTACAGAATTCTCTGTCACAATTGATACGAAAGCTGGCACTTATCCAAGGATTTAGCTGAGTAGTTCTTCTTATCTTTTTCGTACATAAGATACTTTGTTGCATTATTTTGTCGTTGCCATCCTAGTGGTGAAAATAAGTCTTTTACAACCAAATTCACAGTGTTATACTTACCGACTTTTGTTGTGCTTAGCATCTGACAGCCACAACGAGTATGTGAAGTTAAATATCAATCAATCTGCAATGTGAGGGTAGTGCCTATTTATGACAACGATTAAAGTTAAGGAAAATGAGCCATTCGAAGTAGCTATGCGTCGTTTTAAACGTTCTATAGAAAAAACAGGGATTTTGACAGAATTGCGAGCACGTGAGTTTTATGAAAAACCGACTGCGGAACGTAAAAGAAAACTGGCAGCGGCTGTGAAAAGAAACTATAAGCGCCTGCGTAGTCAATTGCTACCGCCTAAACTTTATTAAGTTAGATAAGCAAGAACAGAATAAAAACTGCCAAACAAAGCATACTCATAAGAGGTTGTGCTGTTCTGTTGTTATGCTAACCAATGATTCAGTAGTAACCTGCTTACATTAAAACAAGATATGAGTTTGAAGGAAAGAATTGCCGATGATTTGAAAGCGGCGATGCGAACAGGCAATACGAAGCAGCGGGATACGATTCGCTTACTGCAAGCAGCAATTAAGCAACGCGAAGTTGATGAACGCGTTATCTTGGATGATGCAGCAGTGATTACTGTAATCGAGAAAATGCTTAAGCAACGGAAAGATTCGATTGAACAGTATGAATCAGCAAAGCGCACGGATTTGGCAGAAATCGAGAAAGCCGAAGTTGCTTTTTTAAGTGCGTATATGCCTCAGCCATTCACTGATTCGGAAATTGATAATCTGGTGATTGCGGCAATTGCAGAAACGGGTGCTTCGGGGATGCAGGATATGGGTAAAGTCATGGCTATCCTGAAACCGAAACTCACCGGGCGGGCGGATATGGCGAAAGTATCAATGCTTATTAAATCCAAATTCGCATAATCATTTTTATACTTATTAAGTAAACGCAGTTCTCTTGATTTACTTATACTAGGTGCTGAGAGTTTTAATGGCTTCTAGTAAATGATTCCACAGTCTTTTATTCATGATTTGCTCAATCGGGTTGATATTGTTGATACGATTGATCGTCATGTTCCTCTGAAAAAAGCAGGCGCTAATTTTGTCGCATGCTGTCCATTTCATAACGAGAAAACCCCTTCTTTTACCGTCAGTCAAGCCAAGCAGTTTTATCATTGCTTCGGCTGTGGTGCGCATGGCAATGTAATCAGTTTCCTAATGGAATACAACGGATTGAGTTTTGTGGAGGCGGTGCAGAGCTTGGCAGGTTACGCCGGAATGGAAGTGCCTGTACTACCGGGAAATATCGCTTCTAAGAATCGTTCTTCAAATGATTTTTCTCAGAATCCTGAGTTTAATCAATATCATGGAAATGACGAGGTATCGGCAGAAGAGTTGATGCATGCAATGCAAATTGCGACCCACTATTATCGTGAGCAGCTTAAACTGTCCGAAAAGGCAATTGCTTATCTCAAAAAACGCGGTATATCGGGAAAAACTGCAGCGCGATTTGCGATTGGTTACGCACCTTCGGCCTGGCAGAATCTGGAAGCCGTTTTTCCTGACTATGCCTCCGAAAATACTAAAAAGGTACTGGCGCAAGCCGGCTTGATCATTATTAACGATGATGCCAAACAATACGACCGTTTCAGAGATCGGATTATGTTCCCGATTCTTAATCAGAAAGGACAAATCACTGGGTTTGGCGGAAGGGTTATCGCGCAGGGAGAACCAAAATATCTGAATTCTCCGGAAACAGCCCTGTTCGCAAAAGGACAGGAACTCTATAACTTATTTTCAGCACGTCGCGCCATCCGCGAAGCAAATTGCGTAATTGTTGTGGAGGGATACATGGATGTGATTGCGCTCTCGCAACATGGCATCGACAATGTAGTGGCTACCTTAGGAACGGCCACTACCGGTGTTCATGTCCAAAGGTTATTGCGTCAAACAGACAACATTATTTTTTGTTTTGATGGTGATAAGGCGGGTAGAAAAGCAGCCCGGCGAGCACTGGAGAATAGTTTGGAGTTGCTGACAGATGGTAAATACCTGGGATTTCTATTTTTGCCGGAAGGCGCGGACCCCGATAGTTACGTGAATCAATATGGGAAAGAGTCTTTCGAGAAACAAATCGCGCAAGCAGTCCCGTTATCAGAGTTTTTTTTCAAAGAATTATGTTCCGGACTAAAACTGCAAACCAGCGAAGGTCGTGCGAAACTGGTTAAAGATGCAAAACCACTTCTGCAGCGAGTTTCAGCGCCGGCACTGTCATTAATTCTGAAAAGGCGTTTGGCGGAATTGAGTGACCTCGCTGACAAGGAATTGGATTCTTTACTGCAGATCAAGCGTGTTTCTGAAGTCAAAAAGATTGGAAATAATGACAAACGGCAGACAGTTACATTGTACCGGCGCTTGATCCGGATATTATTGGATGATCCGAGTTTGGCCACTAAACTTGATCGGAAATTGTTGGTCAAATCGAATGCAAAAAATGAAGAGATTGCCGCATTGGAAGCTTTATTTGATTTTTTCGACGCACATCCGCATTTAATTGAGAATGATTCGGTATTTTCAATAGCCGGCTATTTTCAAGATAGTCCCTTCAGGACACTACTGGAAAATATCGAGTGCGAAACCTTGGAGTGGAATCATTCAGCCGGTGTCGAATCCGAATTTTCGGATATTCTGAAAAAATTGCGACTGATGCAGTATAAGGAACGTATTACCGAATTGCAGAGCAAGTCGCTGCATATGTTGAGTGATGAGGAAAAAAAAGAGCTGCAACAATTGGTTAAGAACCAATAGAAGTTACATAGTGTTAGTAGTGTCGAATTTTGATACAATTCCAGATTTTAAGCGTCTTATTTAATAAATTATTGTATTGGGAATCCAATATGCCAAAAAAAGCGGTCGAGTCAAAAAATAAAGAAGCTGTTAAGAACTTAGCAACCAAGAAAGAAAAAAAACCTGAGAAAGAAACAATAGATAAGGAAGAATCAGAAAAATTAGCGACGAAATCTGAGAAAAAAACAAAAGCAGTCAGTAAGCAATCCTTGGAAAAAGCTGCTAGCGGCGCTGTCGCCGCTGAAATGACTATTCCCGATGGTGCAGAGCTAGAAGGAGATCGTGTTTCTCAAGCAACGATGTCCGATTCTAATGCGGAATTAAATGATGGTAAGAAAACCAGAGGAAGAACGCCCAAGAAAAATAAAGTAAGCGCTGCGATCGATCAATTAGACGAAATGGGAGCTGTTTCTGCTATCGAGAGCGGAAATCATCAGCCGCAGGATATCGAAGCACGCCGTATGCGTCTGAAAATGCTGATAGGCTTGGGTAAAGAACGCGGCTATCTGACTTACGCGGAAATAAATGATCATTTGCCGGATGATATGCTCGATGCTGAACAAATTGAAGGCATCATCAGCATGATCAATGATATGGGCATATCGGTGCATGATGAAGCACCGGACGCCGAAACATTGTTGATGTCGGATGCGGCAACGACTGTTGCCGATGAAGATGTCGCAGAAGAGGCCGAAGCAGCACTTTCCACTGTTGATTCCGAGTTTGGCCGTACAACTGACCCGGTTCGCATGTATATGCGTGAAATGGGTTCGGTTGGCCTGCTGACCCGTGAAAGCGAGATCGAAATTGCCAAGCGTATTGAAGGCGGGTTACGTCACATGATTCAGGCAATTTCGGCTTGCTCTCCTATTATTGGGAAGATCGTTGATCTGGCAACGGAAGTCGAGAAAGATGTCATCCGCATTGATGAAGTAGTCGATGGTCTGCTGGACGCAAATGCACAAGAAATTACTAACGAAGAGTTTTCTGAAGAATCGCTCGATCAAGAACTGGCGTCAAGCGATCTTGGTGACGAAGATGAAGATGAGGAAGGTGATGGTTCCGCAATAGCCAGTGCTGATCTGTTAAAGCTAAAAGCAGATGCACTGGAACGTTTCGCAATTATTCGCGATATCTACCATGAAATGCAGGCCTTGCTTGATAAGGAGGGATCTTATCAGCAAGCGTATCTGGATTTGCAGGAAAAAATCTCATCCGAATTGATGGGTATCCGTTTTTCAGCGAAAATGGTTGAAAAGCTATGCGATACGCAACGTGAGTTGGTTAGCGATGTGCGGAATTATGAGCGCAAAATTATGGATTTGTGCGTATCCAAAGCGAAGATGCCACGAAACCATTTCATTAAAACTTTCCCTGGAAATGAAACCAATCTTGATTGGATAGTTCAGGAAATCAATGCTGGGAAGCCTTATAGTCAATCACTTGAACACTATAAACCGGCGATTCTGGAAGAGCAGCAAAATTTGCTGGCTTTGAAAGACAAAATTGGTATTCCGATCAAGGATCTCAAGGAAATCAACCGCAAAATGTCGACTGGTGAAGCCAAAGCACGTCGAGCCAAGCGCGAAATGACGGAAGCGAATTTGCGTTTGGTTATTTCCATTGCTAAGAAATATACCAATCGTGGTTTGCAATTCTTGGATCTCATTCAAGAAGGCAATATTGGTCTAATGAAAGCGGTTGATAAATTCGAATATCGTCGTGGTTACAAATTTTCAACGTATGCCACATGGTGGATACGTCAAGCGATTACTCGCTCGATTGCCGATCAAGCGCGGACGATCAGGATACCGGTTCATATGATTGAAACCATCAACAAAATGAATCGCATTTCACGTCAGATTTTGCAGGAAACCGGTCAAGAGCCTGAACCCGCAGTATTGGCGCAGAAAATGGAAATGCCGGAAGAGAAGATCCGAAAAATTCTTAAAATCTCGAAAGAACCCATTTCGATGGAAACACCGATCGGTGACGACGAGGATTCACACTTGGGTGATTTTATCGAAGATGCTGCAACGATGGCACCGGCTGATGCTGCTGTATACGCAAGCTTGCGTGGGGTCACCAAGGATATTCTGGATTCATTGACCCCTCGTGAAGCCAAGGTGCTGCGCATGCGTTTTGGTATTGAAATGAATACCGATCATACGTTGGAAGAAGTCGGTAAGCAGTTTGATGTCACGCGTGAGCGTATCCGTCAAATCGAAGCGAAAGCGTTACGTAAATTGCGTCACCCGGCCCGCTCGGAACGATTACGCAGTTTTCTGGATACCGGTAATAATTAGTGATGTAGGAAGGGTCTGTAGCTCAGTCGGTTAGAGCAGGGGACTCATAATCCCTTGGTCGTTGGTTCGAGTCCAACCAGACCCACCAAGAAAGCACTTGTGTTCTTAACAAAGTGCTTTTTTATTTTCAGGGTAATGCTGTTAGATTAAAACAGGCGACAAAGGTATCCAACAGATTTCTCAATCTTGAACCCAGGTAATTAGTTTTCCCGGATGAAGCGCACTAAAACCAGCAAAGCCTGGATGAAAGAGCATGTCAGTGATTTTTTTGTCAAGCAAGCAAAGAAAGAGGGTTATCGCTCGCGTGCGGCATACAAATTATTGGAGATTATCGAGCGAGATCATATTCTGAAATCCGGAATGATTGTGGTTGATTTAGGCGCTGCACCAGGTAGCTGGTCCCAGGTTGCCAGTCAGAGGGTTGGCTCTAAAGGCAAAGTGATAGCGTTGGATATTCTTGAAATGTCGCCACTACCGGGTGTGGAGTTTATTCAAGGCGATTTTACGGAAGAGATTCCGTTAAGTGAGTTGAGGAAACAGCTTGACGGACATCAACCTGATCTGATCATTTCAGACATGGCGCCTAATATGAGTGGCATCGCCGTTAGCGATCAGGCGAGGAGTATGTATCTGGCAGAATTGGCTTTGGCCTTTGCTCTGGAGCAACTGAACTATAGCGGAAATTTCTTAGTCAAAGTTTTCCAAGGTAGGGATTTTGATCAATTTCTTCGTGAAATGCGAATGGGATTTAAAAGTGTGATGATACGCAAACCGAAAGCCTCTCGTGATCGAAGTAATGAATTGTATTTGCTTGGTGCAGGTAAGCGGTAGTAATTAATTGTCAGCATAAAATGAGTGGATCTCCCCAGAGATAACAGCAACATTAAGTAGTAGTATCATTACGTGGAAATGGATTTGTCGGACTTAATAAGTTTTCTGTTATATTATTTTGAATAGAGTTAGAATGACCAATCAATGATTTTTAGGTGCAAACCAAGGAGCTATCTTGAATAATCTAATTAAAAATATGGCCATATGGCTGGTAATTGCACTGGTGTTGATGACTGTATTTAATCAATTCAGCGTTCGTCAGCCGGCGCAAGTGCCAATGGAATATTCTCAGTTCATTTCTGAATTGAACCAAGGAAGAATTGCAAAAGTTGTTATTGAAGGCCGCACTTTAAGAGGCACAAAGTCGGACGGCAGGCGTTTCACGACTTACGCGCCTTCCGATCCCTGGATGGTAAGCGATTTACTGAAAGCGGGTGTAATTGTTGAAGCCAAGCCCGAAGAAGAGCCTTCCATGTTGATGAGCATTTTCATCTCATGGTTCCCGATGCTGTTATTGATTGCTGTATGGATCTTTTTCATGCGTCAAATGCAAGGTGGCGGTCGGAATGGCGGTGCATTCTCATTTGGGAAAAGCAAGGCCCGTATGCTTGACAAATCGGCGAATACCATCACTTTCAATGACGTTGCCGGATGTGAGGAAGCCAAGGAAGAAGTCGCTGAACTGGTGGAATTTTTGCGTGATCCCACTAAGTTCCAAAAACTCGGTGGACGTATTCCCCGCGGCGTATTGATGGTGGGTAGTCCTGGTACCGGTAAAACCCTGCTTGCAAGAGCGATTGCCGGTGAAGCAGGTGTGCCATTCTTCAGTATCTCAGGATCCGATTTTGTTGAAATGTTTGTTGGTGTTGGTGCATCCCGCGTGCGTGATATGTTTGAGCAAGCGAAAAAGCATGCGCCCTGCATCATTTTTATCGATGAAATTGATGCGGTCGGTCGTCAACGAGGCGCCGGTTTAGGTGGCGGCAATGATGAGCGCGAGCAAACACTTAACCAATTACTGGTTGAAATGGATGGTTTCGAAGGCGCGATGGGTGTTATTGTGATTGCAGCAACCAATCGTCCGGACGTATTGGATCCGGCGTTGTTGCGCCCCGGCCGTTTTGACCGGCAAGTGACAGTTCCGCTCCCTGATATCCGGGGTCGTGAGCAAATTTTACAAGTTCATATGCGCAAAGTACCGCTTGCTCCGGATGTGAAAGCGGAAGTCTTGGCACGCGGCACGCCTGGCATGTCTGGCGCGGATCTGGCTAATCTGGTTAATGAAGCAGCGCTGTTTGCTGCGAGGAGTAACAAGCGTCTGGTTGATATGGAGGATTTTGAACGTGCGAAAGATAAAATTTTCTTGGGGGCCGAGCGCCGCTCTGCGGTAATGCCTGAGCATGAACGTAGAAATACTGCTTATCATGAGTCCGGGCATGCAGTGGTCGGTTATCTGCTGCCTAAAAACGATCCGGTGCATAAAGTTACCATTATTCCTCGTGGCCGCGCTCTGGGGATCACGTTTACCCTTCCCAAGGAAGATCGCTTCGGGATGGAGCGTGAACAAATTTTACAAATGATCTCGATGATGCTTGCCGGTCGCATTGCCGAAGAGGTATTCATGAATCAGATGACCACTGGCGCATCGAATGATTTTGAACGCGCAACTGATATGGCCCGGCAAATGGTTACTCGTTGGGGTATGTCGGATGCTCTGGGTCCAATGGTTTATGGTGAGAATGAAGGCGAAGTTTTCTTGGGTCGTTCAGTGACCACGCATAAGAATGTCAGCGAATCAACGATGCAGAAAGTTGATGCGGAAGTTCGTCGTATCATTGATGAACAATATGCACTGGCACGAAAACTGATCGAGGAAAATAGAGACAAAATTGAAGTGATGGCCAAGGCTCTGTTGGAATGGGAAACCATCGACAGCGATCAAATAAAGGACATTATGGATGGTCGCACTCCGCGTCCGCCGAAACCGCCGCAATCCATGTCTACAACAACGGACGGTGAGGCTTCATCAGCGGAAAGCGAAGGGCAACAAAGCAACGAACCGGCAACACCGCATGAAGTTGTTAAAGAAGCTGATTAACCGTTGATAGCTTGTTCGACACGGGATACGATTGTAACAACGTATCCCGTTTTTATTTTTAATTGTTCTGTAACCTGCTGCTGTGATGTCTTTGCTCGATCAGCTTAGTTCAATAGACCGACCATTGATAATGGGGGTTGTCAACATAACGCCCGATTCCTTTTCGGATGGCGGACTTTTTTTTTCTACACAACAAGCCATAGCTCATGCCAATCGGCTAATATCAGAAGGTGTAGATATTCTTGATATCGGTGGCGAATCCACTCGCCCAGGGAGCCAGCAGGTCACTATTGATGAAGAATTAAAACGCATAGTACCTGTGGTAGAAGCGCTTGTTGATTCAGGTGTGCCAATTTCGGTTGATACTTCTAAATCCGAAGTGATGAAACATGCGATCGCAGCAGGTGCTCAGATGATAAATGATGTGCATGCACTTCGTAACCCGCATGCGCTGGACGCTGTAGCTTCACATGCGCATGTGAAGATTTGTCTGATGCATATGCAAGGTACGCCGCAAAATATGCAGGTCAATCCGCAATATCAGGATATTGTGACTGAAGTAAAAACTTTTTTGCAGCAACGTATCCAACTTGCGGAGACGTGGGGCATTTCGAAAGATCGTTTGGTGATCGATCCTGGGTTCGGTTTTGGTAAGACGCTCCAGCATAATCTGACATTATTGAATCAACTGGATAAATTTTCAGAGCTGGAAGTTCCTATATTAGCAGGTTTATCGCGTAAATCCATGCTGGGTGCGATTACCGGTAATGAAGTGCATCAGCGGCTGCACGAAAGTGTTGCTGCAGCCTTGCTTGCAGTCATTAAAGGTGCCAGAATTGTGCGTGTGCATGATGTTAAAGCAAGTAAAGATGCACTCGCAATCTATCGTGCGATGATTCAGCAAAATGGCACAAACTACTAGTAACTGCAGCTATTTTTTTCCAATTAGCAAAAATACTCATCAAATTGACTAAGAAATATTTTGGAACTGACGGTATACGAGGTCGAGTAGGTAAGTTTCCCATTACCCCTGATTTTATTCTTCACCTAGGCTATTCAGCCGGGAAAGTTTTAGCAGCGGCGGATTGGCATTTAATGGAGGGGAAGCGCCCGACAGTTCTGATCGGAAAAGATACGAGAGTGTCCGGTTATATGCTTGAATCCGCACTGGAAGCCGGATTATGTGCTGCGGGAGTGGATGTTATTTTATCGGGTCCAATGCCGACTCCGGCCATTGCTTACTTGATTCGTGCGCTAAGGTTGCAGGCAGGCATCGTCATTTCCGCTTCACATAATCTGTTTGAAGATAATGGCGTGAAGTTTTTCTCGGCATCCGGCAGCAAGCTTCCGGATGAAATGGAACACAAAATCGAGGCTGAATTAAACTCGCCGATTGAGACCAAGTCTTCGATTCAACTGGGAAAAGTACAAAGAATCGATGATGCGGCCGGACGCTATATTGAATTTTGCAAGAGCACTTTTCCCTATCATTTGGATCTGCGCGGACTGCGTATCGTTGTCGATTGCGCGCATGGAGCTGCATATCATATTGCCGGGCACGTCATGCACGAGCTGGGTGCCGATGTCGTTGCAATCGGTGTGCAACCCAATGGCCTGAATATTAACCTTGAATGTGGCGCTACACATTGTGCAACGCTGCAGAAAGCCGTCATACAGCATCGTGCGGATCTCGGTATTGCCCTGGATGGTGATGGCGACCGTGTCATGATGGTGGATAAATTGGGCAGACTCTACGATGGCGATCAATTACTCTACATCATCGCCAAGCATCGGATGCAGAAGAATGTGCTCAGCGGAGGGGTGGTGGGTACATTAATGACCAACTTGGCAATTGAGAATCAATTTAAGAAATTGCACATACCGTTTCTTAGAGCAAACGTGGGTGATCGATATGTTCATGAATTGCTGCAAGAAAAAAGATGGCAACTGGGCGGGGAAAGTTCGGGTCATATTCTTTGCAAGGATAAACATACGACAGGGGATGGCATTATCTCGGCATTGCAAGTGCTTTATGCGCTTCGCGATACCCACAAGACTCTGGCCGAATTTATGCGTGGAGTCACTTTATTTCCACAGCGCCTTATCAATGTAAAAGTTCACAAATCGTTCAACCTCAATGCCAATAAAGTGGTGAATGCTGTAAAAAAAGAAGCGGAAGCCGACTTGGGTGATGAAGGACGTTTATTAATCCGTGCTTCGGGGACAGAACCGCTCATTCGCGTGATGGTTGAAGGAAAATCCAAGCAGAAAGTCAATTATTGGTCTGAACGCATTGCGGGAGTTATCGAAACGGCCTGCATCCCTTGAATGGTGTATGTTTACCTGGTTCAGGTTTATGTGAGCAATTGTTTCTTGCAAGATTCTTGATCGTTCAAAATTATAACAAAGCTATTGAATGTCATAATATTGTAACAATTCTGAAATACGATAGCGCATCGTCTGGGTAGATTGTTCAATTCTTTTTTTATGGAGCAAGGAATAATGATTAATGTGTTGAGTCTTAGGACTTTTTCCGCAGTCGCGCTGTTAGTGGCGGCTACTTACGCAACCAAGATCAATGCTACACCGATTGTGAAGATTGATGGCTCAAGTACTGTTTTTCCGATAACAGAAGCTGTCGCGGAAGATTTCCAAATCGCTAAGCGTGGTTCGATTCGGGTTACTGTCGGTATTTCGGGAACGGGTGGAGGTTTTAAGAAGTTTTGCCGTAACGAAATCGATATTGTCAATGCTTCCCGTCCGATAACCGAGCTTGAAATGGAAGCCTGTAAACAAGAAGGCGTGCAATTTATCGAAATGCCCATTGCTTTCGATGCATTAACAGTCGTTGTAAACCCCCAGAATACCTGGAGTAAAACTATTACCGTTGATGAATTGAAAAAAATCTGGGAACCCGCTGCGCAAGGGAAAGTCACCAACTGGAACCAGATCAATCCAGCTTGGCCTGACAAAAGAATCAAACTCTATGGACCGGGCGCGGATTCCGGAACCTTTGAATACTTTACCGAAGCAATCGTTGGTAAAGCAAAATCAAGCCGTGGCGACTATACCGCTTCAGAAGATGATAATGTGCTGGTTCAGGGCGTTGCGAGCGACATCTATGCGCTTGGATTTTTCGGCTTTGCTTACTACATTGAGAATAGCAACAAGATCCATGCGGTTGCTGTTGATAGCGGCAATGGTGGTGTAATACCTTCGTCTGCAACGGTAGAGGATAATAGCTATAAGCCGCTATCGCGCCCAATATTTATCTACATCAATGCAAAATCAGCTGATAAACCGGAAGTCAATGAATTTGTTAATTTCTATATGAAAAATGCGACGGAGTTGGTTACGGAAGTGAAATATTTTCCGCTTTCCCAAGAAGTGTATAACCTCAATATCGAACATTTAAACAAGAAAAAATTGGGTACCGTGTTCAAGGGAACAGGAATCAACATACGGCTCGAAGACATTCTGAAATTGGAATCAAGCTTGTAGAACAATTTCAATTAGCCTCGCGGCAATTCACTGCTCATTGTAAGCGTATGTGAAATTAGAAACCCCGCAGGGAAGTTCTGATCGACTCGTAAGCCGCTGATGGCTTAGAATTGATCGGAACTTCCCTTTTTTATTTTTAGAGATATCTTTCAGAGCGAATATACTGCGATAAATGGAATTCCTGCCAATTTTTTATAACATCAAAAATAAAGCTTGCTTGGTTGTTGGTGGCGGTGAGGTTGCGGAACGCAAGGTGATGTTGTTGCTGCAGGCGGGGGCGCGGGTATCCGTGATAGCCCCGGTGATTAGTAGTGCATTAATTGAGCTGGCGGCGCGTGGCGATATTGACCATCGGGCGGAACCCTTTCAATCCGAATATCTACGCGATCAGGTATTGGTCATTGCAGCGACCGATGATCAAGCGTTGAACCGGAAGGTATCAGATGGTTGCCAACAGCTTCGGATACCGGTCAACGTCGTGGATAATCCGGATTTATGCACGTTTATCATGCCTTCCATCATCGACCGTTCTCCGCTATTGATCGCAATATCCAGCGGCGGACAGTCGCCGGTGCTGGCAAGACTGTTACGTGCGCAACTGGAAGCTGTCGTGCCGGTTGCGTATGGGCGACTCGCTGCAATGGCGGGAAGATTCCGTAAGTATGTCAAACAGAAGATTACGCAACCGGATAAGCGCCGTCAATTCTGGGAGCGGGTTTTACAAGGGCGATTGACGGAACTGGTGCTGGCGGGGAAAGATAAAACGGCAGAGGAATATTTGTTGCAATCCCTGAATCAGGAAAAAGATAGTTTGCCTCAGGGTGAAGTCTATTTGGTCGGAGCAGGGCCGGGTAATTCTGATTTGCTGACATTCCGTGCTATGCGCTTGATGCAGCAAGCGGATGTGGTGGTTTATGACCGGCTGGTTTCTCCAGAAATTCTCAATATGGTGCGTCGCGACGCAGCGCGTATTTATGCAGGTAAGGAACGGAACCGGCATACGCTCCAACAGGAATCTATTAATCAACTGCTGGTTCGCTTGGCTCAAGAAGGTAAGCGGGTATTGCGTTTGAAAGGTGGTGATCCATTTATTTTCGGTCGTGGTGGCGAAGAGATCGAAACCTTGGCGTCACATCATATCCCCTTCCAAGTGGTGCCTGGGATTACTGCAGCCTCAGGGGTTGCGGCATATGCCGGTATCCCGCTGACGCATCGGGATTATGCGCAATCGTGCATTTTTGTTACCGGTCATCTTAAAGACGGTACAATCGACCTGGATTGGGAGCAGCTTGCGCGGCTGAATCAAACTGTTGTGATTTATATGGGAATGCTGGGTTTGCCAGTGCTCTGCCAGCAACTGATAATGCACGGTCTGCCCGAATCCACGCCTGCCGCGATTATCCAGCAAGGCACCACACAGAAACAAAAGATTATCGCTGGGACACTGCAAACCCTGCCGGTTCTGACCGAGGCAGCCAAGTTGACGCCACCGACATTAATCATTGTCGGAGAAGTGGTAAAATTGCATCAGCAGCTGACATGGTTTGAACCGGCGCAGCAAGCCTCTGCAGCAGAAATCATAGCGCTGAACCCGGATCCAGAAGTTTAATGAATTAAAAGGATTTATGCTAACTCTTACTGTTACCCATCGCCAGGCACTAAAAGCGCAAGCCCACGTACTGAATCCGGTTGTGATGATAGGAAAATCCGGGTTATCCGCGAACGTTATTGGAGAAATTGAGCGGGCATTAACGAGTCACGCGTTAATAAAAATCAAGGTTCAGATGGATGATCGCGTAGCCAGAAATACTTTTCTCGAAGAGATTTGCGCTTTAACAAACGCCGCGCCAGTGCAGCATGTGGGGAAGACTTTGGTTATTTATCGCCCCAAGCCGGAAGAAACCGCGAAGAAAACTGAACGTGCGCCTTCGAAGAAAAAACGTGCACCGTTGCGAAGAAAGCGGGATTTTCAGAACTGAGAATTTTGGGAGACTCAAATGTACTTGACATCGAGTATTTCATACTCGCGGATACCGCTTGGAGCTTGAACTTCTGCGATATCGCCAGCATATTTTCCGATCAAAGCCCGTGAAATGGGTGAACTGATAGAAATTTTGCCGAACTTGATATCCGCTTCGTCGTCCCCGACGATTTGATAAGTGACAATTTCACCGTTTTGTAAATCTTCCAATTCGACGGTGGCGCCGAAAACACAAGCGCCGTCTGCATTGATAAGCGACGGGTTGATGATTTGAGCGCTGGAGAGTTTGCTTTCCAGTTCAGCGATGCGTCCTTCAATAAAGCTTTGTTTTTCCTTGGCAGCATCGTATTCGGCATTTTCCGAAAGATCACCATGTGAACGCGCTTCAGCGATTGCAGCAATGACCGCAGGACGATGTATCGTTTTCATCTCATGCAATTCCTTACGCAATGCTTCCGCGCCTGCTACCGTTAATGGGATAGTACTCATCGTAATTTCGTGCCTTTTATGTTCATCCTGTTGATTAATCTGTACTGAAGCTGATCACATTTGCCCTGATGATTTAAGCTGGACATGCAATTTTTGCAGATTATAGGTCTGCAATTCACGCTTGTCGGTAATACCTACGCAAGCAGCACGCGCACCGGCTAGCGTTGTATAGTAGGTTACTTTCGCTTGAAGCGCAGCATGGCGGATTGAATAAGAATCCCGTATGGCGCTGCGCTGATTTTTCACAGTATTGATAATCAGGCTGATTTCGCCATTTTTTATCATGTCAACAATGTGTGGCCGGCCTTCCGCAACTTTATTGATGACATTGACGCTGATTCCAGCTTCTGTGATCACTGCGGCAGTACCTCGCGTAGCATAAAGGGTGAAACCGAGTTCCGCAAGGCTTCTTGCAATTTCGATGGCGTGTTGCTTGTCGGATTGCCGCACGCTGATAAAAATCTTTCCAGAGGTTGGCAGACGTACATCGGTAGCAAGCTGGGATTTGACGAATGCTTCCGCAAAAGTTGCTCCCATGCCCATTACTTCTCCGGTTGACTTCATTTCCGGACCCAGGATCGTATCAACGCCGGGGAGTTTGATAAAAGGAAAAACAGCCTCTTTAACCGAGAAATATTGAGGAATGATTTCCTTGGTAACACCCTGGCTGGTCAGTGATCTGCCGACCATGCAACGCGCTGCGATTTTGGCAAGCTGCAAACCGGTTGCCTTGGAGATAAAGGGGACCGTGCGCGATGCTCTGGGGTTCACCTCGAGTACATAAACCGTATCATCCTGGATGGCAAATTGCACATTCATCAATCCCAGTACATTCAATGCGCGCGCCATTTCAGCCGTTTCGCGGCGCAGCTCATCCAGCATCCCGGCAGACAGATTGAAGGTTGGCAATGAGCAAGCGGAATCTCCGGAATGGACGCCGGCTTGTTCGATATGTTCCATGATTCCGCCGATAAGCACGGTTTCACCGTCATAGATGGCGTCGACATCTACTTCCGTAGCATTCGTCAGGAAATGATCCAGCAATACTGGCGAATCGTTGGAAACTTTTACCGCTTCCCGCATATATCGCTCCAGATCCGCTTTCTCATGGACAATTTCCATGGCTCTTCCGCCCAGGACATAGCTGGGGCGGACTACCAGCGGGTAGCCGATTTCCTCGGCAGCAATCAAGGCTTCTTCCGGATTGCGTGCGGTGCGGTTCGGCGGTTGCCGCAGCCCTAGCTGCTGCAACATTTTCTGGAAGCGTTCGCGGTCTTCGGCGCAATCAATCATATCCGGGCTGGTGCCGATAATCTTGACACCGTTGGCTTCCAGGTCTCGCGCTAGTTTTAAGGGGGTCTGACCGCCATACTGCACGATAACCCCATCGGGTTTTTCAACAGCGACGATTTCAAGTACATCCTCAAGCGTCAAAGGCTCAAAGTACAAACGATCCGAGGTATCGTAATCGGTTGAAACCGTCTCCGGGTTGCAATTAACCATGATGGTTTCAAAACCGTCTTCGCGTAATGCCAGTGCTGCATGGACACAACAATAATCAAATTCGATGCCTTGCCCGATGCGGTTAGGGCCGCCACCCAATACCATGATTTTCTTATTGTTGGTCGGATTGGATTCGCACTCGTCTTCGTAGGTGGAATACATATAGGCGGTGCTGGTCGCAAATTCAGCCGCGCAAGTGTCGACGCGTTTATAAACCGGGTGCAAATTGTGTTGATGGCGGAATGCGCGGACAGCCGTTTGGTCGGTCTTCAGCAATTTTGCCAGACGACGATCGGAGAAGCCGCTGCGTTTGAGTTTGCGCAAGCTTTGCCGATCCAGATATTGCAGCTGAGTAATAGTCAACGCTTGTTCTTGCTGGACCAGGTCTTCGATTTGCGCCAAGAACCAGGGATCAATATGCGTCAACTGATGGATTTCATCCAGTGACAATTGGCAACGGAACGCATCGGCGATATACCAGATCCTGTCGGGTCCGGGGTTGGCCAGCTCGGAACGTATCGTTTCCAGATTATCGGTTTTTTCGTCCAGACCGTCGACTCCGGTTTCCAGCCCGCGTAAGGCTTTCTGCAGCGATTCTTGAAAAGTCCGGCCAATCGCCATGACTTCTCCGACCGACTTCATTTGCGTGGTCAGACGATCGTTGGTTTGCGGGAATTTCTCAAATGCGAAGCGCGGTACCTTGGTGACGACATAATCAATGGTTGGTTCGAACGAAGCTGGGGTGACGCCGCCGGTAATGTCATTGCCCAGCTCGTTCAGCGTGTAGCCGACGGCGAGCTTGGCGGCGATTTTGGCAATCGGGAAACCGGTCGCTTTCGATGCCAGCGCGGAAGAGCGCGACACCCGCGGGTTCATCTCGATGACCAGCATGCGACCGTTCTCCGGATTAATCGCAAACTGCACATTGGAGCCGCCGGTTTCCACGCCGATTTCGCGCAGCACCGCAATCGAAGCATTGCGCATCAATTGATATTCTTTGTCTGTTAACGTTTGCGCCGGTGCGACGGTGATCGAATCGCCGGTATGAACACCCATTGGATCAAGATTTTCGATGGAACAGATAATGATGCAATTGTCATTTTTGTCCCGTACGACTTCCATCTCAAATTCTTTCCAGCCAATCACGGATTCTTCGATCAGCAATTCTTTAGTCGGGGAAGTTTTTAAGCCGCGTTCGCAGATATCCAGAAATTCTTCGCGATTGTAAGCAATGCCGCCACCGCTGCCACCCATGGTAAACGAAGGGCGGATAATCACCGGGTAACCCAGCATGGCTTGAACTTGCAACGCTTCCTCCATACTGTGCGCGACGGCGGAACGGGCGGAATTTAAACCGATGCGCGTCATCGCCTGTTTGAATTTTTCCCGGTCTTCGGCCATGTCGATGGCTTCGCGCGAGGCGCCGATGAGCTCGACGCCGTATTTTTCCAGTATGCCATGTTTCACCAGATCCAATGCGCAGTTCAACGCCGTTTGTCCGCCCATGGTTGGTAGTAATGCTTGCGGACGTTCGATCGCAATGATTTTTTCCAGCATTGTCCAGGTAATGGGTTCGATATAGGTCGCATCCGCCATTTCCGGATCGGTCATGATGGTCGCAGGGTTCGAATTTACCAGAATGATGCGATAGCCTTCTTCACGCAGCGCTTTGCAGGCTTGCACACCGGAATAATCGAATTCGCATGCTTGGCCAATAATGATAGGACCGGCACCGATGATGAGTATGGATTGAATGTCGGTACGTTTAGGCATACTAGATAGTGGATGTTGTTAAAGGCGGTTGTGAAGATTATTTTGGTATTGCTGCATCATGGCGATGAATTTATCGAATAAATAATCAGCTTCATGCGGACCCGGGCTGGCTTCCGGATGTCCTTGGAAACAAAAAGCCGGTTTATCGGTCAGTTCAAATCCTTGCAGACTGCGATCAAAAAGCGACACATGGGTAATGCGGACACTAGCGGGCAAGGTACTCGCATCGACGGCGAAGCCGTGATTCTGGCTAGTGATGATCACTTTTCCGGTGGCGACATCCTGAACCGGATGATTGGCGCCGTGATGTCCGAATTTCATCTTGATGGTGCGGGCGCCGCTGGCAAGGCCAAGCAATTGATGGCCAAGGCAAATTCCAAAAATCGGAATATTTTTCTGCAACAAGGTTTGTGTTGCGGAGATGGCGTAATCGCAAGGTTCCGGATCGCCAGGGCCATTCGAAAGAAAAACACCATCAGGTTGAAGTTTAAGAATTTCTTCAGCGGATGTTTGCGCTGGCAAAACCGTTACTTTGCAGCCGCGTTGCGCCAATTTTCGCAAAATGGTGCGTTTAATGCCGAAATCATAGGCGGCAACATGAAATCTAGCATTCTCTTGTGGCCGGAAGCCGGATTCGAGCGACCATTCACCTTCATTCCAAGTATAAGCCTGGCGGCAACTGACCACTTTGGCAAGATCCATTCCGGCTAAACCGGGGAATGCTCTCGCGGCTTGGAGCGCAAGTTCCTCGTCAACCGATCCAGCCATGATGCAGCCGGATTGCGCGCCTTTTTCCCGCAAAATACGTGTCAATTTCCGCGTGTCAATTTCCGCGATCGCAACCACATTTTGTTGCACAAGAAATTCCGATAATGTGTGGGTTTTCCGGAAATTGCTTGCGACGAGCGGCAGATCGCGAATTACCAGGCCCGCCGCGTATACTTTGTTAATATTACCGGATTCGTAATCTTCCCAATTGGTGCCGGTGTTGCCGATATGCGGATAGGTCAGGGTGATGATCTGCTGGCAATAAGAAGGATCGGTTAAGATCTCCTGATAGCCGGTCATTGCCGTGTTGAATGCCACCTCACCGGTATTGATGCCTTCAACCCCAATAGACACGCCACGAAAAATTGTTCCATCGGCAAGAGCGAGGATGGCGTGCGGTCGTTGTGACACAAAAACTCCTTGGAAACTGACATGATTTGAAAAAAAGGCCCAGGATCAATCGCTAAAAAGCCCTGGCTATTGAAGACCGAATTATACGTGAAAACGGTCTTTTTTTGTATGCGCGCGGTATTATCGAGCGCTTGGTTTTTTGGTAAGTTGCGGTTAATCTATTAATTCGTTTTCGTGGATATATCCGGATCAATGACTAGGGATAGACGGTTGTCAGCTATCCAAATGTGGTCGAGAATAGTTCTGTGGCTGCATTTCGAAGCGCTGTTGATCGGAAATTTCTCTTGTATGAATCGTATTTAGTGAATGATATCAACTTATTAGTTGAACTGGTTTTGGAATCTCATAATCGTTAATCATGCATGTTTTTAACTCTAAAATCGACAAATGGCTATTGGGTTGTTTCATACTTTCAATGATTGCTTGTCTGCTGGGGATGTCGGTCATGCTGAAGCTTGGCGGGACTTCCAATTATGTGATGGCTGCGATCATCATTGTTGCCGGTGTCGGTTTTCCGCTATGGATATTGGTATCGACCCGGTACATTACCGATGAGGAAAATCTCAAAATAATCAGTGGCCCGTTCTCTTGGGTCATTCCGATTCAATCGATAACATCCATTCAAGAAACACAAAGCGCCATAACAAGTCCGGCCTTATCGTTTGACCGCTTGGAAATCACCTACGGCGAGGATAAAGCGATTCTCGTTTCACCGCTTGATAAGACAGGATTTATCGAAAAGCTGGGCAAAGAGAAATTGATTGGCGCTGACAAGATTGCAAAAAGAATCTCGAAAAAAAACAAGAAGGGCCGTAGGAATGGATGATTGTAACCGGTATTCATGGCCGGAGAATTCAATCATCTTTCAAGCGAGCAACCGTGGCGGATTTGAAGGATGTGCCGATTAACACTAATTAAGAGGGAATCATGGGAGAAGCCAATCGAACGAAGCCTCAGCTTCTTGAAGAAATCCGGGAATTACATTCCGAACTGGCTGCTGTCAGGTTGATGACAGAAAAACAAACCCATGAACTTTATGTTAGTGAAGAACGGTTTTCTCTGGCAATGCGCGGGGCGAACGACGGGCTTTGGGATTGGAATCTGGAAACGGATGAAGTGTATTATTCGCCGCGCTGGAAAAGCATGCTGGGTTATGAAGAAAGCGAGCTGGGAAATAATTTAAATACTTGGGCAAGCCTGGTTCATCCGGATGACAAAGAGATCGTGCTGGGAAAGGTGCGCGATTACATCGAAGGCCGCAAAGATTCCTTTGAAGTGGAAATGCGCATGCGCCACAAAGATGGGCATGAGGTTTTTGTGCTCTCCCGCGCATTTCTGGTGATTCGTGATACCGACGATAAACCGGTTCGCTTGGTTGGAACGCATGTCGATATCACTGAGCGTAAAAAAGCTGAAGCTTACGATAGTAAACAGGCCGATATTCTGGAAATGATCGCGGTCGGACGCCCCGCCGCCGATATCTATGATGCCATTGCATTAATGTACGAAGCGCGGCACCCGGGCATGCGTTGCTCGATGCTGGAACTGAGCGGCAATAAACTTATGCACGGCGGCGCGCCGAGTTTGCCGCAAGCCTATTGTGAAGCCGTGCACGGTTTGGAAAACGGACCGAGTGTCGGTTCTTGCGGAACATCGACGTTTACCGGTCAGCGCGTGTTGGTGGAGAACATTGAAACCGATCCTAAATGGGCAAAAATCAAACAATTCGCATTACCGCATGGCATGCGCTGCTGCTGGTCGGAACCGGTCAAAAGTTCCAGTGGAAAGGTATTGGGTGCGTTCGGCATGTATTACGATCATCCTGCACTGCCAGACGAGCAGGAATTGAAAGATCTGGTTGCCGCCGCCAGACTCACAGGTATCGTCATGGAACGCGATCAAGCGCAAAAACGCATACACCGGCTGGCTTATACCGATGAGCTGACCGGCTTAGCCAGCCGTGCTTCCTTTATTCAACATCTGGAAGAAATCACCAAAACTTCCGTCCGGCATAGCCGCCATTATGGATTGCTCTACATTGATCTGGATGACTTCAAGAGTGTCAACGACAGCTTGGGGCACGATGCCGGCGACGTGCTGCTGAAAGCGATCGCGCAGCGTTTGCTGAATACTTGCCGTGAATCCGATTTCGTTGTGCGATTGGGCGGGGATGAATTCTGCATTTTGATCGAAGAAGTGGAAGCAGATTATGCTGCCAATGTGGCCAAGCGTTGCCTTGAAGCGATTTCTCAGCCGATCGAAGTGTATTCCAGAAAACTGATGTCGGCCTGCAGTATCGGTATCGCCTATTTTCCTGATGATGCAACAGATTCATTGGCTTTGCTGAAGGCAGCGGATATTTCTCTTTATACCGCGAAGGCCAATGGCAAAAATCATTACGCGTTTTATCAGGCTGAGCTTACCGAGAAGGCGGAGTACCGTTTTCAAATTGAGCAGAGTCTGAGAGAAGCTATCGAAAAACAGCAGCTATCGCTGGCTTATCAGCCCCAGATTAACATCAAAAGCGGCGAAATTTTCGGAGTCGAGGCGCTGTCTCGTTGGCTGCATCCGCAATTAGGCCAGATCCCGCCGGGAGATTTTATCGCCACTGCTGAACGGATCGGCATGATAAAACCGTTGACCGAATGGGTGTTGCGAACCGCGTGCGGTCAATTGATCGCATGGAAGGCACAAGGTTTTCAATCGCTTCGGGTAGCGGTTAATATTTCTCCCAGTCTTTTTTTGGATAACGCATTTGTGTTGCTGATCAAGCGGATCATTGATGAAATTGGGATCGCTCCGGCTCAATTGGAATTGGAGGTGACGGAAGGCGTCGTGCAAACCGATCCGCGGAATCTTGCGATCTTTCAAGACTTGAAAGACTTGGGCGTGTTATTGTCCATCGATGATTTCGGCGCCGGTTATTCATCTTTTGCGTCTCTAAAGCATCTCAGAGTGGATTATCTGAAAATCGATAAATATTTCATTGACGATATGCTAGCCGATAGCAAGACGTTGACCCTGGTTGGTTCGATGGTGGAGATGGCGCAAAAATTGGGGTACGGAATTATCGCCGAAGGCGTTGAAAAAACGGAACAACTGGATATTTTGCAGAACTTTGGCTGTGAAATCGTGCAGGGTTATCTATTCAGTAAGCCGGTCAGCGCGGATAACATTTCAGAACTGCTGAGAAATGAAACGCACAAAGCGATTCTTGGTCAATACCGCTTGGATAAGATCGCGTCGTAGTGGAAGAAAGCTTTAACTTCTGGAAGGTTCCGGGGAATCACACCAACCAAACGGATTCCCCGGCGGTATTACGAAACTGAATTAAATGGTTGCTTTTCTGCGCAGCATAAAACCGAGCATTCCTAAGCCGGCGAGCAGCATGGCGTAGGTTTCCGGTTCCGGTACCGCAGATACCGATACGTTATCGAGCAGTAACCCAATGTTGTCCCCACCCAGATTCTCGAAGCTGAAACTATAAATTCCAGAAGCCGCCGGCGTGAAGTTTAAGTCATATGCTGTCAGCCCGGCACTGCTGCTTAACGTAACCGAAGTACTGGCAGTGCCGAAATTGACATTGGCGGTTTCAGTCGAACCGCGCTGGCTGCCGGCCAGACCAAATGATAAGGTATAGGTAACGCCGCCGGTTAAATTGACACTGTTGGCAAAAACGCCGCTATTGCTGGTGCTGCCATCCAGATCGATATAGTTTCCGTTGCCAGGCAAGATGTCATTAAAACCGGTTCCGATTAAATCAACCGTGCCGGCGGTAACTGTCCAACCGCTTGCAACGGGTGGTGTCCAGTTCAGTGTCAGTGGCGAATAGCTATCGAAATTGTCGGAAAAAATGGTAACTGCCGCGCTGGCAGGCGCAGCGAATACGGTGGTTATTGCTGCAGCAATAATCGTTGATTTGAATTTATTCATAGAATCTCCATGTTTTACTATTAGGTTAATCGGTGCATCCCGGTTGCCGGACCGGGTGTGATAAATTTATTGTTGCCGTTACACAAGTGGTTGTTAACTTTTACGCTTTTTCTTGGCCCACTTCCTCCATGGGCGATGTTAATTATCGGATTATGCGGGCGCAATAGCAAATCGCTCCCGATTTTTCTGGTACATTTGTCCTATCCTCTGCCGGAATCCGTCGTAACGATACGCGTTTCACCGCAATGGACTTGTGCAGATGAAGACAAAAGTCATACAATGACGCCCTCGTTTTTACCCATGAAACCAAACAATTGAGATCCTGTTGCTATTGGTGTGCATATGCGCTTGCGCGGCAAATGAATCAGCACTTCCCAAATCAACTTTTTTTACTCGGCGTTCTTTTATTGTGGAGCTGGGCGTCGTTTGCCGTAGCGGAAGAAAAAGTCGCTCATGTCATCGATTTTTCCGGCAAGTCGAATGGCAGTGCCGTTTCCTGGCTGGAGGAGCAAGGCTTCGAGCTGCAGTTGGATGCCAAAAAGCTCAACCCCCGGTTTGAAAATGATGCCTTGGTGATCAGTGCGCACGGCGAGATGGCCGGATTCTTTGGCTTGCAGTTGAAGCAGCAGAATTTTATTCATAATGTGAAGCGGGTGGAAATCGTCTGGGGCGTCAACAAGTCTCCGCAAGGCGCCAATTGGAATGAAGGGATTAACAGCGTCCCCATTGCCGTGATGTTGTCATTTGGAACCGAGAAACTTTCAAGCGGTTTGCCTTTCGGCATCTATGAAGCGCCCTATTTTTTGAGTCCTTTTATTGGCAAGGCCGACGAAGTCGATCGCATGTATGTGGGCAAGCTATGGAAAAAGGGGGGACGATATTTTTGCGTGGCCTCCGGCGATCAACCGGGTACGGTCATTACCACCGATTTTGAAGTCGATGAAAAATTCCGCGCCACTTTCAAACACGATAAAACACCGCCGATTACAGGAGTTGCTTTTCAGACCAATACCAACAATACCCAAGGCGGCGCCGAGGCGTTTATCAAGAAGATTACCTTTTTGTCCCGCTAGGGGTCTGCCGAATCTAAAGCTAATCAACTATGCCGACGGAATAATGCTCCATTTTTTCATCAGTTTCTCGTTGCATAGCGAAACTATGCGCGTCAAAATCCAGAAAACCTGAACTTGATTTTCCGCTTCACTCGCTACAATTGTCTTAGTCCGGCAGATCTCTAGATTATTGGATTTTATTGTTCCGATAATCCGTTAATAACCCAACCGCAATAATGACAATCCCGGCGGCGATATAAAAATTGCGCGCAATTTCATCTGAAGAAAAATCTAAAATAAATGGTATCGCAACCAGAGTTGGTCCGACGATACGCTCGATCCATCCATGGATTGGGAAAGGGATAATTTTGATGATCCCGAAAGGGAAGTCGGATGTCAAAGTAACTATCAGGTGAATGACCGCAAGACTGTAAGCAAGCAAGGCTGGTAGTTGATTCAGTCCAAAAAGCGTCGGCGCCAGTAAAAATAATAGTACGGTGACAATATCCAAATAACCATGAATTCGCGGTGAGATTAATTTCATGTCAATGCTCCTGTATAAATAATGGTCAACCCCTGCGGTTGTCCTATACAGCACATTAATACAACATAGCAGTGACGTCTGTTAGCTACATAACAGGATTGCTGGAATGGGCGTTACATCTGGTGGTAAGCGTTAATGAGAGCGACATCGTTGATGCAGATCTGATCACGAGTATAGTCAAGTATGCCGCTGTTTCTGAAATTATTCAGATGGGTACTGACGACGGAACGACTGGCGCCGATCAGATCCGCTACATCTTGCTGCGTTAAATGGATTTCCAATGCATAGCCATGCGAGCACTGTATTCCAAACATTTCAGCTAATTCTAAAAGCGTTGTCGCAAGACGTATCTCGACTGGTTGCGTTAAGATGGTTCTGAGTTTGCGTTCGGTCTTTTGCTTTCGTGCGTAAGTTTTCTCAAAAACAGGCCATAACAGTTGTGGGTGTAGCAATAGCATTGCCTTGAAATCGTTATGGGACATACAATAGCATTGAACATCCCCGATCGCTTGTGCGGTTTCTTCCATTGTATGAGGCTCGGCATGACTGGGTGAATAGCCGACTACTTCTCCTTTCTTAAGTAATGCAGTAGTGATCTCGGTTCCCTGTGCTGTCAGATGCGATAATTTTACGATTCCACTTTTGATCCAATAAGCATAAACGCTTGAGTCGCCCTGGTGATATAGGAAGCTCTTACTCGCGATGGCAATTTCTTTGATCGAGGGAAACTCAAGGCTTAATTGCGCAACATTGGCTTCGAAGAAATCATCCGTCATCTAGTTGAGCCCGAACAAAAGCACGAACAAAAGCGAACAAAAGGGTCCGAACAAAACGAACAAAAGGGTCCGACTCGATTGATTATTGATCATCTGACCGAATCAATGTAAGCATTTACCCATCCACATTAACACACACTGCATCACCGCTATCCTGCGCAGCAAAAGAGGGTGTCATTTGAGCAATCTCATTACGCATACATTAACTTACCTTTAGGTTCCGGGATCGGCTTGCCCAGCTCCCGAGCGGTTTCTATCCACTGTTCGATGACAGTTTTTATATTGGCGACTGCTTGTTCGTAGCTTTCTCCGTCTGCCATACAACCGGGTAATTCCGGAACTTCGACAATGAAAGCGCGATCTTCCTCGCTCCAGTAAATAATTAGTTCGTATTTAATCAACGCTGTATTCTCCCATGCGATATTTCATCAGTAGAATCCTAACCTGCTTAACTTGATAGGGTTTTGCCTTGCCGTCTTTTGGTTGTAAATTAATAATTTCTTCAATATTCTCGCGGGTAAAAATGTGGTGACTGCCTTTTATTCGCTCATTGAACCTTAATCGGAGCAATAATTGGCGAAGTTCGGAAAATGCAATGTCGGTGTCAGCATTTCCCGTCAGAATTTTCATTCTGAGTTTTGAGAACTTGCCCATTAAGTCAGTTCCGTTTAATCAATTTTCACAATCGACTGTTGTATGTAACATTGAGTTCATCGCCTGTCTATAATTACCCCGCCACAATCTCAATCAACACCTCATTCGGATTCACCGATTCGCCTTTGATCACGTGCACGGATTTGACGGTGCCGCTGACTGGTGCCGTAATTTCGGTTTCCATTTTCATTGCTTCGGTAATCAGCACCGGTTGTCCGGCGGTGACTTTCTGGTCGACTTTGACGAGCACGTCGAGGATGTTGCACGGCATGCTGACGACGACATCGCCTTCGGCGGTGGGGCGGCGGCGTTTGCTGCCAATGGTGCTTTTGACCGCGCCTTGAGTGCCGCCGTCGAGCACGATTTCATCGAGCGTTTCAACAACGATTTCTTCCGGCATGCCGTCGACCATGAAGTAGAAATGCCGCAATGTGTCGTTCTTGGGGCCGGTGCCGGTGACTTTGACATGATACGATTCGCCGTGCAGCGCCACGTTGAATTCGGTTGGCGCTTTTTGCAAACCATCCGCTGTTGTTGCTGCTACCTCTAACGGTTCGGGTACCAAGTGTCCGGTCGAGCGCAGTTCCAGGAATTGCTTGCCGACTTCGGGGAACATGGCGTAACTCAGCACGTCCTCATCGTTCAACGCCAAATGGCCGATTTCGCGGCGCAGGTTGTCGAATTCCGGTTTCAGCAGGTCGGCGGGGCGGCAGTCGATAATCTCCTCCTTACCGATCGCGCGTTTTTGCAGTTTGGTGTCGATCGGCGCCGGCGCTTTACCGTAGCCGCCTTGCAGGTAGCGTTTGACTTCGTTGGTGATGGTTTCGTAACGCTTGCCGGTGAGTACATTCAGCACCGCTTGCGTGCCGACGATTTGCGAAGTCGGCGTGACCAGCGGCGGATAACCCAGGTCTTTGCGCACGCGCGGGATTTCCGCGTAAACTTCGCTGATGCGATCCAGTGCATTGCGCTCCTGCAATTGGTTGGCGAGGTTCGAGATCATGCCGCCCGGCACCTGGAATACGTGCACGCGGGTGTCGACGCCAGTGAATTCGCTTTCGAAACGGTGGTATTTTTTGCGCACTTGCGCGAAATAATCGTTCACTTCCTGCAGTTTTTGCGGGTCCAAGCCGGTATCGTATTCCGTGCCTTGCAATGCCATCACCAGGCTTTCGGTCGGCGGATGGCTGGTGCCGCCGGACCAGGATGACAGAGCGGTATCGATATGGCGGCACCCGGCTTCGATCGCTTTGAGCTGACACATTTCCGCGAGTCCGGCGGTGGCGTGCGAGTGCAGATGAATCGGTACATCAATCGTGTCTTTTAAGGCTTTGACCAATTCGCTGGTAGCATACGGCGTCAATAATCCGGCCATGTCCTTGATGGCGATCGAATCGCACCCTAAAGCCGCCAGATCCTTGGCAAGGGACACAAAGCTGTTGATATCGTGCACCGGACTGGTGGTGTAGCAAATCGTGCCTTGTGCGTGCTTGCCGGCTGCTTTGGTCGCTTCGATCGCGGTTCTGAGATTGCGGATATCGTTCAGCGCATCGAAAATGCGGAACACGTCCATGCCGTTGGCGGCGGCGCGGTTGATAAAGGCGCGCACGACATCGTCGGAATAATGCCGGTAACCGAGCAGATTCTGGCCGCGCAGCAGCATTTGCAGCGGCGTGTTCGGCAACGCGGCTTTGAGTTTGCTCAGACGCTGCCACGGATCTTCTTTCAAAAAGCGCAAGCACGCGTCAAACGTCGCACCGCCCCAGCATTCCAGCGACCAATAGCCGATTGCGTCGAGCATCGCGCAGGCCGGCAGCATGTCTTCGGTGCGCATGCGGGTAGCGATCAGGGATTGATGCGCGTCGCGCAAGATGACATCGGTGATATGAACTTTTTGCATGAGTTTTCCTTCGCTATCCAATATTTCGCGCGTTATAAGCCGGTATGAGACGCAACCACCGCGGCAATGACGCTCGCCAGTACTTCCGGCCGAGGTTTATCGGAATAATTGATCAGATTCGGGTTTTGTTCGACAAAACCGGTGTTGAATTTTCCGGTGCGGAATTGTGGGTGTTTCAGAATCTTCAAATAATACGGAATCGTGGTTTTGATGCCGAACAAGCCCATGTCGCGCAAGGTGCGCTGGCCACGCTTGATGACATCTTCCCAAGTCAACGCGCTGACAATGACTTTGGCTACCATCGAATCATAAAATGGCGGAATTTCGTAGCCGGTATAAATCGCAGTATCGGTGCGCACGCCGGGGCCGCCCGGCGCGTAATAACGCGAAATGCGGCCGAAACTCGGTAAAAAATTGTTTTTCGGGTCTTCGGCGTTGACGCGGAATTGAATGGCGTAACCACGCCGTACGATTTCGTCTTGCCTGAAGCGCAGCGGCAAACCGGCGGCAACGCGGATTTGTTCTTCGACGATATCGACGCCGGTGATGGTCTCGGTGATGGTGTGCTCGACCTGCACGCGCGTATTCATCTCCATGAAATAAAACCGCCCGCTGTCGTCGAGCAGAAATTCCACCGTACCGGCATTGGTGTACCCGACCGATTTCGCTGCGATCACCGCTAGGCCGCCGATGTACTGACGTTGCGCTTCGTCCAGTTGCGGCGATGGCGCAATCTCAATCAGCTTCTGATTGCGGCGCTGAATCGAGCAATCGCGTTCGTACAGATGAATGACGTTACCGTGATGATCGGCAAGCACTTGCACTTCGATGTGTTTCGGATTGACGATGCATTTTTCCAGAAATACATCGGCGCTGCCGAAGGCTTTGGTTGCTTCGGAAATCACCCGGTCGTAATTGCGTTTCAGTTCTTCCGCGTTGTCGCAGCGGCGGATGCCACGACCGCCACCGCCGGAAGTTGCTTTCAGCATTACCGGATAACCGATTTTTTCCGCGACTTGCAAAGCTTCGTCAACTGAATACAGGTTGCCATCCGATCCCGGCGTGACCGGAATTCCTGCGGCGATCATCGCATTGCGCGCTTCGGTTTTGTCACCCATGCGATGGATCACTTCCGGCTCGGGGCCGATGAAGATCAAGCCGCGTTCTTTGCAAGCACGGGCGAATTGCGCGTTCTCGGATAAAAAGCCGTAGCCCGGATGCACCGCGTCGCAGCCGGTCGCCAATGCCAGATCGACCAATGCATGGATATTCAGATAACACGCCATCGGCTCGCTGCCGATGCAATACGATTCATCCGCTTTTTTGACATGCAAGGCAAAGCGGTCTGCTTCGGAATAGATAGCCACCGAACGGATGCCCATTTCGGCACAGGCGCGGATGATACGCACCGCAATCTCGCCGCGGTTGGCAATAAGAATTTTGCGTAACATAGTTTAAATTTTTAATGATGATCGCATATTCTACTCGATCAATTTCAGTATTTTATCCGACATTCTTCTTTACGCTACCCTAGATATGGGTGATAAAGCAAGCTACCTCCGCTTGATCCGGTTTGAAGAGGAAATGTTCAACCAAGAAATAACCTGGGATAACAAATAGTTTTCCTGGGATTGGTTTGATTGATCGGTCGATATAATTGGAAATGGTATAGAATGAAAATCATTGAACAATGAAATGATTCGCTTGTTCAAGAATTTTAATGGGTTAATCGGTTTTTCTGAGAAAGGTTATTGGAATTATTAATATGGCTGAACCGGAAGTTAAGAAAGAAAATTGGGAAAAAGATTTGTTGGAAAATCTCGCGCTAGCATCGTTGCGGGAACAGCAGCGGGCTCGCAGATGGGGGGTATTTTTTAAGTTATTGACGTTTGGCTATCTATTCATATTGTTGTTTGTTGGGATGGGTTGGATCGAAGACGGCAAAGTGCGGATCGCGGAAAAGCACACGGCGGTTATCGACGTACAGGGGATGATTGTCCCCAATGGCATGAACAGTGCCGACAAGATCAACTCGAGCTTACGTTCGGCGTTTGAGGATAAGAGTACCAAGGGTGTGATCTTGCGTATTAACAGCCCCGGGGGAAGTCCGGTGCAAGCGGGGTATATCAACGATGAGATTCGGCGGTTGCGCGCCAAATACCCTGAAATTCCGGTCTATGCCGTTGTCAGCGATATCTGCGCATCCGGTGGTTATTATGTGGCTTCGGCAGCGGATAAAATCTATGTTGATAAAGCGAGTCTGATCGGATCGATCGGTGTGCTGATGGACGGCTTCGGATTTGCCGGGACACTGGACAAACTCGGCATTGAGCGGCGCTTGCTGACGTCCGGTGAGAACAAAGGTTTTCTTGATCCTTTTTCGCCGTTGGATCCGGTACAAAAAGCGCATGCGGCGACATTGCTGCACGAAGTACATGAACAATTCATTCAAGTGGTAAAAGCCGGCCGGGGAGAGCGATTAAAGGATTTGCCGGAGTTATACAGCGGCATTGTCTGGACAGGGAAACGCAGTATCGATTTGGGGCTTGCTGATGCACTCGGTAGCGCCGAATATGTCGCGCGCGAGGTGATCGAAGCGGAAACGCTGGTCGATTTTTCACCGCGTGAGGGATTTGCGGATGTGTTTTCCAAACGCTTCGGTCAGATTGCGATGAATTTTCTGTTAGAAAACGGAGCTTGGTCGCTCAAGTGATCAGCGTGATAAAGGATCCGGTTTACTGAGAATTTCCGTCAGTGTCCGTTGAACGCCGGTTCGCCAATCGGGCAGTTGCACACCCAACGCCTGCTCCAGCTTGCCGGTGTTCAAGCGCGAGTTCAGTGGCCGCTTGGCGGGGAGCGGGAATTCGCCGCTGGGTATCGGTTGTAAATTTCCGGATTGTGTTTTCAAAGGATGATTTGCAGCCATCGCGTGCGTCAGAATGAGCTGGGCATATTCAAACCACGAGGTGTATCCTTTTGCCGTCAAATGATAAATACCGCCGGTGAACGATTGGCGCTTCAGCATCAGCAGCGCGTAAGCCGTGATATCGGCAATCAACTCAGCACCGGTCGGTGTCCCGATTTGGTCGTTGACGATGTTGAGTGAGTCGCGCTGTTGCGCCAGCCGCAGGATGGTTTTAATAAAATTGCTGCCGAAAGCAGCATAGACCCAACTGGTACGGAAAATCATGTGTGAGCAGCCCGATGCTTGAATATTTTGCTCACCTTCCAGTTTGGTTTTGCCATAAACGTTCAACGGCTCTGGATCGTCGGTTTCAGCAAACGGCTGATCGCCGTTGCCGTTGAACACATAGTCGGTGGAATAATGAATGAGCCAGGCGTTTAATCGTTTGGCTTCTTGCGCCAACAGCCCGGGCGCTTCAGCATTCAACGTCCTTGCCAGTTCCGGCTCCTGCTCGGCTTTATCGACTGCGGTATAAGCGGCAGCATTGACGATAATGCCGGGTTTGATGCATCTAATGGATTCCTGGATCCCGGTAAGATCGCGGAAATCGCCGCATAAATCCGTACTGCTTGAATTAAGCGCAATGAGCTCGCCTAACGGCGCCAGACTGCGCTGTAATTCCCAGCCGACCTGGCCGCTTTTGCCGAACAGTAAAATCTTCATGTTACTGCCGATCGTTATAGTTTTTTTCCAGCCACGAGCGATACGCGCCGGTCTGAACATCTTTAATCCATTGCGGATTGTTCAGGTACCATTCGACGGTTTTACGAATGCCGGTCTCGAAGGTTTCAGACGGTTTCCAATGAAGCTCGCGCTCAATTTTCTGCGCGTTGATCGCATAGCGTCGGTCGTGTCCCGGCCGGTCTTTGACATAAGTGATCAAACGCTTGAAGTCGGAGCCTGGGTAAAATTCCTCTAACAATGTGCAAATGGTGTTGACGATTTCAATATTTGCTTTTTCATTCCAGCCGCCAATGTTATAAGTTTCTCCTGGAATGCCGGCTTCCAGCACACGGCAGATAGCCCGGCAGTGATCGATAACGTACAACCAATCCCGAATTTGCAAGCCATCACCATAAACCGGCAGCGGCTTTCCTGCCAAGGCATTTACGATCATCAATGGAATCAATTTTTCCGGGAACTGAAACGGACCATAGTTATTGGAACAATTGGTGGTCAGCACCGGCAATCCGTAGGTATGGTGATAGGCGCGCACCAAGTGGTCGCTGGAAGCTTTACTCGCCGAATAGGGACTATTGGGTTGATAACCATGCGTCTCGGTAAATGCCGGAGCGTCTTTTTCCAGCGAGCCGTAGACTTCGTCGGTCGATACGTGCAGGAAACGGAAATTACTACGAGCGCTAGGTTCCAATGCCGACCAATAAGCGCGAACCGATTCCAGCAAGCGGAAGGTGCCGAGGATATTGGTTTGAATAAAATCTTCCGGGCCGTGAATCGAACGGTCGACATGACTTTCCGCCGCCATGTTGATGATCGCGCGGGGCTGGTGCGTCGCCAGGAGTTGCGCGACCAGTTGCGTGTCGCCGATATCGCCTTGCACAAAAATATGCTTCGAGTTTCCGGACGCCGACGATAAATTTTGTAAATTGCCAGCATACGTCAGTATATCGAGATTGACGATGGGCTCGACGGTTTGCACCAGCCAGTCGAGTACAAAATTACTGCCAATGAATCCGGCACCTCCGGTAATTAAAATCATGTTGAATATCCTAGATTGTGGCGAAGTGAATACATTTGATTGTTAGTAATATACTATTTTCATTAGGAATTCCAGATAGGTAAAATTCCAGTTTCACCCGATTTTACTTGAAAATTACATTCGATACCGATTCCTGGCACCCAAATCAGTTGATCATTACAGAACAGCAATGGCATGGTATGGCGCTGCCATGGCGGAATTGATGCCTCCTGCAGCAGATTTTTCAAACGCCGGGTGGGGCGGTTGCATGCCGGCTTGAAATGCTCACCGCCTTGACGGGTCCGTAATGAGACTGACTGATTTAAGATTTTCTGCGGGTCGATACCTTGCGATCCGGTTTCAGTCAAGCAAACGGTACCGCTCAGGTGTGTCAGAGTCAGCGGTAACTGGCCTTGCCAGATGAATTGTGAAGACCGCGGTGCTTGCAGAGCAACTTCCTCGGGGAAAATGTGAACCAATCCTTTAAAGCAGCGAATGGCGGTATCACCGAAACGAATATGGATTTGATTATCCGTGCTTGACGATAATAGCTGCTTCAATATGTCTTCCAGCTTCACCGCACTGGGTAGCGGCAGGTTTTGCTGACTTAGCGTATGGCGCAGCAGATTTTTTGCGCGGGAAAAACTGAGTAAGCGCAGCTTGTCGATTGCCAGTTTTCCCCCTGACAGGCAATTCGCGCTATCGATTTCCGCTAATTCGTCGAGTAATTGCGAAGCTTCGGATAAGTGGCGGCTGGTCCGCAGTAAGGTTTTGCCATAACCGGGGTAGCGTTTTTTGAGTACCGGCAGGATTTCGTGGCGCAGGAAATTTCGATTGTAAGTAGTGCTGTCATTGCTTTCATCATAAACCCAATTCAGTCGATGTTGCCGCGCATAAGCTTCAATCTGATCCCGCGTGACTTCTAAAAATGGCCGTAATAACTGCGGTGCGGCAACGTCAGATTGCTTTCTGATCCAGGGCATGCCGCTTAGCCCCTTGATACCTGCGCCACGGAATAATTGCAGCAGTAGCGTTTCAGCCTGGTCGTCCAGATGATGGGCTAACACCACGCAATCGGCTTGGGTGCGACTGAAAATCCGGTAGCGTTCTTCGCGGGCAAGTGCTTCAAGGCTGATGCCGGGTTCTTTTTTTAGATTCAGATTGGCGATATCAATCGGAATGCCATAGCTGTGGCAGAGATCGCTGCAAAATTGGCTCCAGAGCGGTGCATTCCGGCTGATGCCGTGATTGACGTGAACCGCGGTGAGCGAGAAAGGGATTTCTGCGGATAGCTTAGAAAGTACATGAAGCAAGACAACGGAATCGACCCCGCCGCTTAAAGCAATGGCTAACCGATCATCGGGTTTGATATGTGTATGTAATGCTTCTTGAACATGACACAGCAAGCTAGTCGATTTTGACTTCCTTGAATGCGCCATAGGTCATTAGTCGATCCAGACGTTTTTCCAACAATGTTTCAATGGATTGATCTTGAAGTTTGCGGAGGGATTCTTGTAAAACACTTTTGACGGATTGCATGATCGCCGGATAGTCACGATGCGCGCCGCCGATGGGTTCGCTGATGATGCTGTCGATTAAATTCACCGCCTTTAAGCGGTCGGCGGTAATGCCCATGATCTCGGCAGCTTCCGGCGCTTTGTCGGCGCTTTTCCATAAGATCGATGCACAACCTTCAGGAGATATTACCGAGTACGTGGCGTATTGCAGCATGTGGATAACATCACCGACTGCGACTGCCAAAGCACCACCGGAACCGCCTTCACCGATAATGATACATATCACGGGCACTCGCAATTCCGCTAGGACATAAAGATTCTTGCCAATGGCTTCCGATTGTCCGCGTTCTTCGGCGTCGATGCCCGGATAAGCGCCCGGAGTATCGATAAAAGTAATCAGCGGAATAGAAAATTTCTCAGCCAAGCGCATTAAGCGAAGCGCTTTACGATAACCTTCCGGCTTCGGCATGCCAAAGTTGCGATAAATTTTTTCCCGTGTGTCCCGTCCTTTCTGATGTCCGAGCAGCATGACAGTCTGACCGTTGAATCTTGCCAAGCCACCCACAATGGCATGATCGTCAGCGAAATTGCGGTCGCCATGCAGTTCCTCGAAATCGGTGAATAAATGCTCGATATAGTCGAGTGTATAGGGACGTTGCGGGTGTCGTGCGACTTGCGAGATTTGCCAAGGTGTCAGCTTGGCGTACACATTTTTTGTTAGAGAGAGACTCTTGGCCTGTAAACGAGCGATTTCTGCTGAAATATCGAGTGCCGAATCATCTTGCGCAAATCGTAATTCTTCAATTTTTGATTCAAATTCTGCAATATTCTGCTCAAATTCCAGAAAAGTGATCTTCATGTGAACTGGGAAAATTATCTAAAAGTGTGATGATACAGGATTTGTCAATAAATCTGCACGGCGAGTAATGCTAACTCGGGTGTTTTCACTGGCGCATTTGATGAAGCCGTTCCAGTAAAATGGATTGAATCCGGATACGGTAGAATTATGCTTTCTTGTATCAATTATCAAGGAGCGTTTTGCAATGGAACGGCGGGTATTTCTTCGTCAGATTATGGTCTTGCCGTCAGTTCTGACATGGTTACCGCTTCAAGTGATGGCGGGGGACCACGTGACTGGGACACTCCGGTCATTGAAAAAACCTGATCATGAATGGCGTGAACTCATATCGCTTGAAGCGTTTCAAGTGCTGTTCGAGGAACACACCGAGGAACCGGGCAGCAGCGCGTTAAATAACGAGTACCGGGAAGGGACTTATATTTGCGCTGCGTGTTATTTGCCATTGTTTGAGAGCAAACATAAATACGACAGTGGCACCGGATGGCCTAGCTTTACGCAACCGATAGCGGGACATGTCGGCACCAAACAAGACTATTCATTGATTTTTATGCGCATGGAATATCATTGTGCCCGCTGTGGCGGGCATCAAGGGCATGTATTTAAAGATGGGCCATTACCACGCGGTGAGCGTTGGTGTAATAATGGATTGGCTTTGCAATTCATATTGCAATCGGAGTCCTTACCCGAACTGAGAGGTTGAATTACTGAATGATTGAAATGATTACGCTCGGAGATTTGACCCCGAAAGCTTTTTTGCGTGATTACTGGCAGAAACAGCCTTTGTTGATCAGAAATGCGCTGCCCGGCTTTAAGGGCTTGCTGACGCGAGATGAGTTGATCTCGCTTGCGTGTTCTGAGGACGCGCAATCTCGGCTGGTTGTCCAGAAAAATGGTCGTTGGCAACTGAAGCATGGGCCATTGGTTGATCAAGATTTTGAAAGATTGCCGAAAAAACAGTGGACGCTGTTGGTTCAGGATGTTAATCATTTTCTTCCGTCGGCACGGGAATTGTTGTCCAGGTTTCGTTTTATTCCACATGCGCGGCTGGATGATTTGATGGTGAGTTATGCGCCTAAGGGAGGTGGAATTGGGCCGCATTTCGATTCTTATGATGTTTTTTTGCTCCAAGGCCTTGGATCAAGACGTTGGCAGATATCGGCTCAGTCCGATGATGCTTGCATTGAGAATGCGCCGCTGCGCATTTTAAAAAACTTTTATCCGGAACAAGAATGGATACTGGCGCCAGGTGATATGCTCTACTTGCCCCCCAAATACGCGCATAACGGGATAGCGGAAGACGATTGCATGACCTATTCGATAGGTTTCCGTGCGCCCAGTTATGAGGAGCTAATGACACAGTTTTTGGTTTTTTTGCAAGATCGCGTGTCAGCAGCAGGCCGGTATGCAGATCCTGGACTGCAATTCCAAACTCACCCATCCATTCTAAGTTCAGCGATGCTATCGCAAGTACGGACCATACTGCAAGAAATCAAATGGGATCGCAAAGATGTCGAAGATTTCCTGGGTATTTATCTCTCCGAACCGAAATCTCATGTTTTTTTTGAACAACCTGCAGAGCCGATATCGTTACGGGATTTTATTCGATTGGTTTGTGAGAATGGCTTAACGCTTGATCTGAAGAGCAGAATGTTATCCGGGCGCGATCAATTTTTTATCAACGGCGAGAGCATCAGTGCGGGCGCAGAAGCCTATCGGATCCTGGTAAAACTGGCGGATAATCATGAGTTGATGCCAACTAAAATCATTGATAAAGAAACCGCGAAAATTCTTTATGAATGGTATGAAAATGGATACATTAAGCTGAAAAATTAGTTCTGATTGGATTTGATGATAGTCGTCGCTTTGTTTAATGAATGATACGCAGACGTGTTAAATTTGTGTAATCCGAAAAGTTCGATTAAGCTATTAGCGCCTATCAAATAAAGAACATGGAGATTAAATTTTGAGATTTTCACTTGTAGCGATCGCGTTCGCGATTTTGACATTAAGTGCATGCGAGGGCAAAAAGAGTCTGGATGGTTACCCAATGGATAAACCGCCTCCGTCAGCTTATGCACCAAGAGATTCTGAGCCTGAAGAATTGAAATAAACAGGATGAACAGACTTGAAAGGTCCTAGGGTTTTTAAGGGCGTTCGGTGAGGTTCTGTTCAACAAGTTTTTCCCTAAAAAGTCACAAATTCTCTCTTTGGAGCGTTTGTGACGATTTGATCGGTAGTTTAAAGCCCGGATTGCTTAATTGCTTTTATACCAATCAAAATCTTGAAATTCCATTTTTAACCAGAGGTGCGATCAGTTAAGAATGGTTTTCATAAAATAGGAAAGCATTAAATAGATAATACTTATCTCGGCGATGTAATCCTTAAACGCAGATATTTCCCGAGGAACTTTCCCTTAAGCTTATGATTGGACTTGAGTGATTGTTAAAATTCGTTATATACTGCGAAACTCTTTTAAGAACTTTTATAAGGAAAATTTATAATGAAATATTCACTTCTGGCTGCTGCATTGTTTGCCTTGACATTATCTGCTTGTGGTGGTGCAAAAAATCAAGCATTACCTGAGACCGAAAAAGCAAATTATGAAAGAGCCCTTCGTGGCGAAGATGTCGATTGTCCTCATGGGATCGACGCCAATGGCAACTGCTTGAAAGAAGGAGCGGATCCTCGTCCATACGGTGGAACAAGCAAACCAGGGCACTAATTGATAGTCAATTAAATGGCTCATCACAAAAAAACCGCCTTCAAGGCGGTTTTTTTGTTTTCCAGCAACCTCGACTTTACTAAAGCTAAAGCCTTGTAAGGTTATTTATTTAAGCTGCTCGTGCAATAACTTCAATATCCGGCTGGTTGTGACGGAATTTACCGCGGATCCGTCGTCATTCGACAGCGTGATCTTGCTTGAATTGGTTCCGGCATTGTGTACATAGATGCGATATTTTGCCGCTTTCGAATTATCTTTATCGCCGCTTCGCCAAAACATGATATTTGAGAGAATCCCTTCATCGTCGCCTTTTTTCTTACTATCTTTGTCCAGATTGACGAAGCGCACATAATAAATACCTTCTTCACGGTTGCGATCTTCAACGGTGAAACCGATGCGATCCAACGCTAAGCCGACGCGCCGCCACGATCTGTCGAATGCTTCATAGACAAGCAGCGAAGTCTCTTCCTTGTCGATAAAAGCGCGCTCATAGGTGCTGCTTCTACCCGTCGTTAATTCCATTTTTGCTTTTTGTTCTTCCACGCCGAAGCGCATCATCAAACGCGATAGCATTTCCGCTTCCAGATCAGGATCCGCGGGGCGGGGTTGCCAGACTGACCGGTTTAAATTGCCGCCTTCCAATACCTCGGTCATGCCGCGATGACTGATATAAATTTCAGTATTGCCAGTTTCGCTACGTTCGAGTCGGGTGCGGAATTTATCTCGTTCAGCGGTTGAATATATGCTATCCAGAAAAGTGGAAATAAAAGTCCGGAGAAAATCCTGAGGAATTTTTGCGCGATTCTCAGCCCAATCGGTTTCCATAATGCCGGCCTCCGGAACCTCGATTTTGATTAAAAAACCCAATTCCTGCCAGAATTCTTTGACAACCGGCCACACCACCTCGGGAGATTGCGGTATTACCAGCCAGCGTTGCGTTCCGGATCGTTCGATATGAACATTTTGTACCGATGACGGTAATAAACTGGACATGCCGGTGTTTTGCTGTCCACCGCGTTCACTGCTATACGACGAGAAAGTAGTGCTGCCGGATGAACTCAGCTCCGGGATCGAATAGCGTTCGTCGATCGCCGGTTGTATGAGATCCGGCGGGATATCTAACGCAGGTAATCGCCCAGCCGATTTATAATCAATCGTTTTGGTATCGGGGAACAGGTCGATTGTTTTGCAACCTGCCTGGATTAATGAAAGCGTCAATACTGATGTAGTTACGATTACCTTGCGCCATTTCATTTTTGACATCTTATCCCTTTAATTATTGGATGCTGGCCAATTCCATAGCTTGACGAATAAGTTGATGGTATTTTTCGGATAAAGGCGTTAGAGGCAAACGGATTCCGCGGCCAATTAATCCCATTTGCGCAACGGCCCATTTGACCGGGATCGGATTTGCTTCGACAAACAGATCAATGTGCAAGCGTAACAGCTTGTTATTGATTTCACGTGCAGTGGCGAGATCGTCTGAAAAAGCCGCTACGCACATATCGTGCATGAGTCGTGGCGCAACATTGGCAGTTACTGAAATAACACCGGTCGCGCCCAATAACAGCAATGCCAAACCGCTGGCATCGTCGCCGCTGTATACCGCAAAATTTGCTGGGGCGCGTTGCAATAATTCCGTGCCCCGGCCAATATCCCCGGTTGCATCTTTAATCCCGATAATATTGGGAATCTGAGCCAAGCGTAATGCGGTTTCATTCTGAATGTCGGCAACTGTCCGACCGGGTACGTTGTATAAAATTTGTGGAATATCAACAGCCTCAGCGATGGCTTTAAAATGTTGATAGAGTCCTTCCTGAGTGGGTTTGTTGTAATAAGGGGCAACTGAAAGGCAAGCATCAATTCCCGCGTTTTTTGCATGAATTGATAAGTCAATGGCTTCACGCGTTGAATTGGCGCCAGTCCCCGCGATTACCGGTATGCGTCCCGCTACATGATCGACTGCTATCTGCATCAATAAATGATGTTCTTCAAAATCAACAGTCGGTGATTCACCTGTGGTGCCAACCACAACCACGCCATCGGTACCCTGTTCAATGTGGAAATCAAGAAGGGAGCGGAAACGATCCAAGTCCAATCCACCTTCTTCATCCATGGGAGTGACGATAGCAACCAAGCTACCTTTAATCATGACGAACTTCCCAGTCAAAAAAAACACATTTTACCCGAATCTGGTATTAATTAAGCGGTCTCACGAAATGCACAGGCAAGCCAATGGCTTGCCTGTAACGTTGCTATCATTTGAATCATTATTCAACCTATTGAAAATAATGGTCTATTGTGTTTTTTTGATAAAACTGATGGCATCATTTTTTAGATCAACCCAGATTGTGTCTTTTGCAACAAAATTTCCTTCCAGAATCTCTTTAGCAAGCGGATTCTCAATTTGCGCTTGAATTGCTCGCTTGAGAGGACGCGCACCAAATATCGGATCGAAACCGACTTGTGAAATCGCCGATAACACCGCATCGCTGACCTCCAGCTTCATTTCAAGCTTGGCTAGCCTTGCCTCCAAACCGTGCAACTGTATTCTGGCAATTGATTGGATATGTTTTTGATCCAGCGAATGGAATACGACCACTTCGTCGATCCGGTTAATGAATTCCGGGCGGAAGTAGGTTTTAACTTCGCCCATCACCGCATTCTTAATTGCCGGATACTCGCTGCCGGCCATTTCCTGAATCATCTGAGATCCCAGGTTCGAAGTCATCACAATCACGGTATTTTTGAAATCCACCGTGCGTCCTTGGCCATCGGTCATGCGGCCGTCATCGAGAACCTGCAGTAATACGTTAAAAACATCCGGGTGGGCCTTTTCAACTTCGTCGAGCAAAATGACCGCGTACGGTTTCCTGCGAACCAGTTCGGTTAAATAGCCGCCTTCTTCGTAACCGACGTATCCAGGCGGTGCGCCGATCAATCGTGCGACAGAATGTTTCTCCATGAATTCGGACATGTCGATCCGGATCAAGTGATCTTCGGAATCAAACAAAAATCCAGCGAGTGCTTTGCACAGCTCGGTTTTACCGACGCCGGTTGGGCCGAGAAACAAGAATGATCCGTAAGGCCGGTTAGGATCGGACAAACCGGCGCGTGATCGGCGGATCGCATCTGATACCAATCGGACCGCTTCGTCTTGGCCAACAACCCGTTCATGCAGTTTTTGTTCCATCAACAGCAATTTTTCCCGTTCACCTTGCATCATTTTGGATAAAGGAATGCCCGTTGCGCGTGATACAACCTCCGCAATTTCCTCGGCGCCGACTTGCGTGCGCAGCAACTTGTTTTGTCCGCCTTCGGCTTCGTATTGCGCAGCTTCTTTCAATTTAGCCTCGAGCTGCGGCAGCTTGCCGTATTGCAGTTCGGCTACCTTTTCCAGCTTGCCTTCGCGTTGAAATCGCATCACTTCCGCTTTTACGCGATCAATCTCTTCCTTAATGCTGGCCGCACCTTGCGCTGCTCCTTTTTCAATTTTCCAGACTTCTTCGAGATCAGCGTATTCGCGTTCAAGTTTCTGAATTTCTTCTTCGATCAGCGTCAGGCGTTTTTGCGAAGCTTCATCCTTCTCCTTTTTCACCGCTTCGCGTTCAATCTTGAGTTGAATCAGGCGACGGTCCAGCTTATCCATCACTTCGGGTTTGGAGTCGATTTCCATCTTGATGCGCGCGGCTGCTTCATCGATCAGATCGATGGCTTTGTCTGGCAGGAAACGGTCAGTAATGTAGCGGTGAGAAAGCTCTGCTGCTGCGACGATGGCCGGATCGGTGATTTCCACGCCGTGATGTAGCTCGTATTTTTCCTGCAAGCCGCGCAATATCGCGATGGTAGCTTCAACGGTCGGTTCTTCAACCAGCACCTTCTGGAATCGCCGTTCCAGCGCGGCATCCTTTTCAATATATTTGCGATACTCATCCAGTGTCGTGGCACCGATGCAATGCAATTCACCGCGTGCCAAAGCCGGTTTCAACATGTTGCCGGCATCCATCGCGCCTTCCGCTTTTCCGGCACCCACCATGGTATGCAGCTCATCAATGAACACAATGGTTTTTCCTTCGTCTTGCGCAAGTTCCTTCAGCACAGTTTTGAGACGTTCTTCAAATTCCCCGCGGTATTTTGCGCCCGCTAAAAGCGCCGCCATATCGAGTACCAAAACACGTTTTTCTTTAAGGCTTTCGGGCACTTCGCCATTGATAATGCGCTGGGCAAGCCCCTCAACAATGGCGGTTTTACCGACGCCCGGCTCACCGATCAGCACCGGATTATTTTTTGTGCGGCGTTGTAATACTTGAATGGCGCGCCGAATTTCATCGTCACGGCCGATCACCGGATCCAGCTTACCTTGGCGAGCCCGGTCAGTCAGATCCAGCGTATATTTTTTTAGCGCTTCGCGGCTGCTTTCGGCTTCCGCGCTGCTGACCTGTTCTCCGCCGCGCACGGCATTAATCGCCTTTTCCAAAGCGGACGAACTGCCGCCGTGCTGTTTCAGCAGTGCGCCGATATCGCTTTTGTCTTGTAACACCGCTAACAGAAACATTTCGGATGCGATAAATTGATCGTTGCGTTTCTGCGCTTCTTTATCAGCTAGATTAAGCAAATTATTCAGAGTACGGGAAATAGTAATCTCACCGCCGGAATTTTCCACCTTCGGCAAACGCTGAATACTTTGTTTGATACTTTCCTGCAAAGGCGTTGTGTTGACACCGGAGCGCTGCAATAATGACAAAGTGCTGCCATCTTCTTGCTGCAAGAGCGCCAGTAGCAGATGCTGAGGTTCTATGACCGGATTATCCTGGCCGATTGCAATACTCTGCGCATCAGCGAATGCTTGTTGGAATTTAGTCGTAAGCTTGTCAAAACGCATGAAATTCTCCCATCGTAGGTAATTGATGCCTACGTGGGGGGAAGCTGCGAAATTTCAAGTGGGAGATTACTTGACGGAATGGATGGCGCGAATCTTGGTTTTTTGCAGAACCGGTTTGAGCATGCTTTCAATCTCAGGCGCCGGTACCGGTTTGCTGAAATAATAACCTTGGTAATGATTACATTTTTGTTCGGTAAGGAATGACAACTGTTCTTCTATTTCGATTCCTTCCGCGATGACGTCCAATTCCAGGCTATGCGCCATTGCAATAATCGCCGCAACGATGGTTCGATCGTTCTTATCCGTAACAATGTCGCGCACAAAGGATCGGTCAATTTTAAGCGTATGGATGGGGAATTTCTTCAAGTAGCTGAGACTTGAATAACCGGTTCCAAAATCGTCAATGGAAATGTGTAATCCCATTGCATGCAGGCGGCTCAACGTTTCGACTACTTTATCAATGTTATCAATCAGCATGCTTTCGGTAATTTCCAGCGAAATATATTTCGCGTCTACCTCTGTTTCCTTAAGAATGCGTGAGATATTGGTAATTAAATCCTTATCGCGGAATTGCCGGGCAGATAAGTTAATAGCAATCCGTGGCACGTACAGGCCTTGACTTTGCCATGCTTTGATTTGCAAACAGACCGTTTTCAATACCCACTCGCCGATGGGAATAATCAATCCTGTCTCTTCCGCCAGGTTGATAAATTTGTCCGGCGATACCAACTGATGCACCGGATGCTTCCAGCGCAACAATGCTTCGAGTCCGTAGAGTTGATGATTGGGCATGTCCATCACGGGCTGGTAATGCAGTAACAGCTCGTTCCGTTCCATCGCGTATCGCAGATCCAGACTTAAGGTATGTCTTTCATACGCGGATTTGTTAAGCTCATCGGTGAAGAACTGGTAATTGTTCCGGCCATTTTCCTTGGCATGGTACATGGCGACATCACTGTTTCTCAGCAACGTTTCAGCGGTTCCGCCATCGTTGGGGAATACCGCAATGCCGATGCTGCCGCCGATGTGAAGCTCGTTTCCATGAATATAAAAAGGCTGCAGCAAAGAATCCAGAATTTTTTGTGCAACCTTTGCGGCATCGAGTGATTCGGCAATGGAATTGAGCACGACAATAAATTCATCACCACCTTGACGAGCTACCGTGTCTTCGGTACGGACACAAAATTTTAAGCGATTGGCGACGGCTTTTAGCAATAAATCCCCGATATCGTGCCCGAGCGAATCATTAATCGTTTTGAAGTGATCCAAGTCGATAAAAAGCACTGCCATCTGCCGTTGCCGCCGGGTATCATGGACCAGAGCCTGTTCAACCCGATCCTGCAACAAATGACGATTCGGCAAACCGGTCAATGCATCGTGCGTCGCCATCTCAACAATGCGTTTCTCGGCTTCCTTACGTTCATACCATCTACCTAGATCGTGAGCGATGGTTCCGATCAGGTTTTGCTGATAAACCAATCCATGCGGCGCGCCGCGAGTGAATGCCACTTGCAGCGATCCACACTGCTGGCTGTTTGCGATCACTGCGGCTTCGATACAATCGGGCAAATGATCCTGATATCCCGGGGTGGTAATCTGATTGTTTTCGAGGTTGATTTTGGCGGCGACCGTTTCCTGGTTTTCAAAAGCTGACAGCAAAAAACTTAAAATATTTTTGCAGGTCTCTTCGATGCTCTGATCTTGTGCCAAACAATTTCTAATTTTCTGCAGGCAGATGTTTTCCTTTAACCGCTCGTTCAAGTAAGATTCTTTCTGTTTAATTGATCGTTGGATGAAAGGCAAAGTCAACCAGTGAATTGCTGCGATTCCAAACAATAAAATCAAAGCCAGAAAGGTAACGATGATTTTAACTTGATGCGTGAGATAGCTATTGAGTTCATCTTTATCTATTTTCAGAACAGCGCCAAGTCCGTAGGCGACGGGTGAATGCGCCGCGACCACATCGACTTGCCGGTAATCCTTAACAAATTTCGTGCCCGTTTCGCCATTCAATGCATAATGGATGGGTAACGGCTTATTATTCATAATACGCTGTATCCGCTTGAATTGATTGCCGTCAAAAGCGCGGAAAAAACAATCCATCTCGAGTCTATTGTTTGCGACTGGCGCGCACAGTAAAAAATCGCCGGTTTCGCCAATCAGAGGCGCTTCCGTGAAGATTCGCGTGAGATCCGGTAATGGTTCTTCCGTAGTAATGCGGCCAATTAATTGGCGGTCTTGGTTAAATAGCCGGATCGAGTTTTGTAATACAAAGCCTTGATTCCAGAACAATAAGGTGTGAACATCGGGATGGGCGTTTAACTCCACGGGAAGCGTGGCTCGCTGCGCGACATTACCATCCGTTATCATCAAGTTATCGTTAGCATCGTAAATGCTGATACTTGAAAAATGCGTTGTAAGGATTTTTTCCGCAGACTCGCGTAATCCAGCAATACCTTCGGATTTGGATTCATCCGAATAAATTTTTTCCAGACTTTGTGTTAAAAAAATGCGCGTGGATATGGCCCGGGTATTTGCTACCGAATGCGTGATCTGATTTTCGATCAGTTTTACAGTGTTTTCCAGCGTGGCTTTGAGACCGGTAGCCGTCATGGATTCGATCTGCCGTTGCATGACGGTGTAAACCGACAGGCCCGTCAGAATAATCAATGTTGTCAGTGTCAAGCCACTTATTACAATTGTTTTTGTGCCGCCCTGATTGCTGAAGAAACGAAGCATTGCTTGTGATTGCCTGTTATATGAAGTTTTGGAATCGATTCAAAGGCATGTATTATCGGTTATTCTATACAATACTTAAGTATGCATTTAGATGGTTTTTTCCGCTCAATTCTCAGAATGCAGTATTCCAACGGGGTTTGGCGGTGACTGCGGTTTTAAAGATCGATAAAGCGGTTGCGATGTTTACCGCTGATAACTTGCTTGGTTAATCCGGAATTTTTTTCTTCGCGGCTTCGGGGTAGGGATACAAAATATTCAGCGCCACACTTTTACCGGCGGTTTCAACGATGCGCACGTGCTCGCGCCGGAATTCGCGCGCATGGCGAAGCCCGCACGAATGCGCGATCATGTTGATTTCTTTGTTAACATTCCGGGCATAATTGGCGACGCGCAGATATTTTTCTTCCACCACCAGGCCGTTTTGCAGCCGCTCATCGTGCGTGGTGATACCGGTGGGGCAGGTATTCAAATGGCAACGCATTGCCTGGATGCAACCGAGCGAGAACATGAAACCGCGTGCGGTATTGACAAAATCGGCGCCGGCGCACAATGCCCAAGCGCCTTCCGCCGATGTCACCAGCTTACCGGCCGCAATAACGATAATGCGTTTTTTCAAATCTGCCTGCAGCAATGCATCGACTACCCGCGGTAACGCCTCGGCAATCGGCAAACTGACATGATCCATCAAAGTTTGCGGTGCTGCGCCGCTGCCGCCTTCACCGCCGTCGATGGTGAGAAAATCCGGCGCATATTCCAACCCCCGGCGGTTGATGCTGTCGCACAATTCGTTGATGAAATTCCAGCCGCCGATCGCGGTTTTAACGCCGACTGGACGGCCGGTCAATTCGCGGATGTAACGGATTTTGTCGAGCAACTCGTCGATGTTGTTGATGTCCTTGTGGCGGTTCGGGCTGATCGAATCCTGATGCACCGGGATGCCGCGAATGGCGGCGATCTCCTCGTGTACCTTACCGGCGGGCAGCAAACCGCCCTTACCGGGTTTCGCGCCCTGCGACAACTTGATTTCAAACGCCTTGACCACCTTGCTCAATTCTTTTGCACGTTGCGGCGAGAAATTGCCTTGCTCATCGCGGATGCCGTATTTTGCAGTGCCGATCTGCATAATCACATCGCAATCACCTTCCAGATGATACGGCGACAACCCGCCTTCGCCGGTATTCAACCAGCAACCCGCTTGCGCCGCGCCCAACGACAACGCTCGCACCGCCGGCTTTGAAATCGCGCCGTAACTCATGCCGCTGATATTGATGATCGATTTCGCCTCGAACGGATGTTCGCAATAGCCCTCGCCGATCCGCAAAGACGGCGTCGGCAACTGATCCTCTTCCTGAATCGGAAAAGCGGCGTTGACGAAAATGATCGAACCCGGCTGGCGCAAATCGTTGGTCGATCCGAAGCCGACCAAACTGCCCTTATTTTTGGAATTCTTGTAAATCCAGCCGCGGGTGGCGCGGTTGAACGGCATTTCATCGCGGTCATTGGCGAAAAAATACTGCCGGAAATACTTGCCCTGGATTTCGAAAAAATAGCGCAGCCGACCGATCACCGGATAATTGCGCAGAATCGAATGCTTCTTTTGCGTGATGTCCTGGATGAACCAGACGACGATCAAACCGACAACAGCCACACCCAGCATCGTCGCGATACTATAAAAGATAAAGTCAAATGCGCCGGACATGTCGTCTCCTTATTCCGCGGGCCAATCGCTATACTAGCTGTTCAAGGAACGTTAGTGAACAACTTGAGTACACTATAATGCACGGCTTGACAGCTCAAAAGGATAAAAATTGCAAGATTTACACAATGAAATTCACACCAACGTGCAACGCGCATTGCAAGAGGATATCGGCAGCGGCGATCTGACGGCGTCGTTGATTCCGGATGACAAAGCCCTGCAGGCCACTGTGATCAGCCGGGAAAACGCGGTGGTATGCGGTACGCAGTGGTTCGACGCATGTTTCCGATCGCTGGATCCGGCGATTGCTGTCGAATGGTTTGCCCAGGATAGCGAGACGGTAGAGGCCGGGCAGGTGTTATGCGCCATTCGCGGCAATGCCCGCGCATTGTTGACAGCGGAGCGCTCGGCGTTGAATTTTTTGCAATTGCTGTCCGCTGTGGCGACGCAAACGCGGCGGTTTGCCGATGCCATCGCCGGAACCGGCGCGGTGATTGTCGATACCCGAAAAACGCTGCCGGGATTGCGGTTGGCGCAGAAATACGCGGTCACGTGCGGCGGCGGCGTGAATCATCGCATCGGGTTGTACGACGGAATTCTGATCAAGGAAAACCACATCATCGCCGCCGGAGGCATTCAACCGGCGTTAAACAGAGCCCGGGAAATCGCCCCGCCGGGCGTGTTTATCCAAATTGAAGTGGAATCGTTAGCGGAATTGGGCGAAGCGCTGGCCGCCGGCGCACGCATGATATTGCTGGATAATTTTACATTTGCGCAATTAAGCGAAGCCGTCGTATTAACGCGCCAACAGGCGGATGCGCCGGTGATTCTCGAAGCTTCCGGCAACATTACCTTGGAAAATGTGCGTCAGGTGGCGGAAACCGGCGTCGACCGGATATCGATCGGCAGCCTGACCAAGAATATCCAAGCGGTGGATTTGTCGATGCGGTTCGCATGAAGCGCGCGCCGGGAACGGGCGCGCGTTGCGGGATTACTTGCTGTCCATCGTGTTGATGAACGCATTGGCTTCGTTGATCGAGCGTTCCATCGAAGCGATTAGCGCCGAGACGTCGGATTTGATATTGCCGAGTTCACCTTTGAGCGATGCGATGGCGCGGGCGTTGAGGTTGTGCTTGAGGTACATAACTTGATCGTTGAACACCGTCAGAATCGGCTGGATTTTGCTTTCCGCCTGCTTCATCGACGAGATGAGCTGATGGTAATGCGCTTGGGTGGCTTCAAGTTTACGTTGGCTGTTTTGCCGCATGGAGGCGTTGCTGTATTGCGTGATTTCCTGTTTCCATTCGGTGAATAACGCTTCCGATACGCTTTCGATATCGGCGATGCGGCTGCGGACTTCTTCGGCTTTGCCGAGACTGGCTTCATAGGCGTCATTCAGGCGTTTGTAAGTGGCTTCCAGATCGCCGCCCTGGAAGTGGGTGGCGGCGGTGAATTGTTCCAATGCCGATTTGAATTGTTCCTTAGTTTCCTGCTGGGTGTCGCGGGCTTTTTCAACGCGGTACACCATCACGTCGCGCTTCGGAATGCCGACTTTTTCCAGTCCTTCGAGGTACATTGTGGTACAGGCGGTGAGCAGCAGGATTAATACCAGCATGAGTAGACGGATAGACTGATTCATAGATTTTCTCCAATGAAAGTTTTGGTGGATAGTTTAATGCATGATGACCGTTAGCGTAACACGCCGCGGCGTATGAGCCGGCTGGCGACTTTCAAACCCCACAAGATCGGATGGCGGCGCAGCAGCGGCGTGACTTCGACGCGCACGCCGGTGTGGCGTTCGATTTTCCAGGCGGCGTAGTCGACGCTGTTGGCGAAGGTCAGCGTAGCTTTCGCCAGGCGCAGGATCGACAGAACCCGGCCTTGCCAGCGGCGCACACGCCAGCGCCACAAAGCCTGCTTTTGGGTTGCTGGATCGGTCAGGCAACGGTAGCAGCCGTCTGCTTGTTTCTCCAACATATCAGCCAGTAACGGGTGAGCGGCCGCAGTGAAACGGGTGAATGCGGTTAAGTTGGCATTCGCCAGATGATTGGCGCGGCCCGCTTTCTCGGCGCGCAGTTCGGCGGCGTAAGTCAGTAACAAGCAGCGAGTCCACAGTTGTTCAACATTGTAACTGCCGGCTTCAAGCGCCCCTATGCCGGTTCGCAAAAAAGTCAGCACCGAATGCGCCATTGCTGCATACAGCCGCTGGCGGACGGTGCCGTCTCGCGCAAACAGCAGCCGCGACGGCTGCGCGAAGCGCGCCCAGATATACGAATGGAACCATCCGCGTGCGCCGGCTTCAAAATCGCCGGTGGAAATCACTGCGTACTTGGCGCGCAGGATTTTTCCCTGATGCGGCACTTCCAGATAAAACACATTCGGCGGCAGCCAGGCGTTGAAAAGGGCTAAATGCCGTTCGGGATAGGCTTTGCGGTAGTCGTCGACAACCACGTACAGATCGACGATACCTTCGTCCAGACTGATCGCGGAATGCAAGCAGGAACCGTACAGCACGACGGCATCGAGTGCATCGCTAAAATGCTGAACCAGCGCATCGACCAGCGGTGCAAAATCCGGCGAGACCGGTTGATCGCTTTCTGCCGCGACGGCATCGAGCAACTCGGCGGGCAATGGTTCATGGGTGGCAGGCGTTAGAGTCATGAAGTTCCTATAACACCAGAAATGTAACCGGTTCGGTGGCGGCGATGGTGATCGGCGATTGCGGCGCCGAACGGTACAATTCGCCGTCGACGATGTATTCGTCGTCCATTTCGATGGTCATGCGGGCAGTATTATGGCTGTAATAACCATCTTTTTCCTGCAGCACCTGGCCGCCACCGGATAACAGCGGCCACAGCGAACGCCACAAGCGCTTGTGCTGCTGATCGACCAAGGTGACGTGCAGCGGCTCTGGTTCTTTGCCCCAGTACGGGCGGATATTGAGTAACAGGCAATGCAACGCGCTGACCAGGGCGAACAGGTAAGTGCCGCGGTACGTTCGCCCGTTGGCTTCGGTCAAGGTCAGGGTGACCGGCGACCAGGCGCTTTGCTGATGGCCGAACAACATGCCGAACAATGAGCGCAGCATGATTAATGCGGTGAAAATGCCGCCGGTGATACCGATCTGCTTGACCGGACTGCGCGAGAATTTAACGCCGCGGGCAACCAGGCCGACTGCGAAGAACATGCCGTAAATCGCCGGAATGCCTGGCTGTTCGATCCGCAGTACCGGGCGTTGCACCAGATGGGGCGCTGTTGGTTGGCGCAGATACTGATGCAAGCGCTGAATGATTGGCTCAGGTTTGCCTTGCATGCCTAAGTCCAGCGGCGTCATGTTGGTGGTGCCTCCGGGCACGATCATGATGAGCGGCCAGTCGGCGGGCGCGCGGGCCGCGAATAAATGGCCGAAAATCGCATGCGTGGTGCCGTCACCGGCGACGATCACGAGCAGATCGATGTCCGCTTGCAGCAATTGCGTAATGGCGGTTCCGAAAGAAGCGGCATCCTGGGCTTCGCATACGATTAAATCCGGGATCGCATGCAGCGCTTGCCGGATCGAGGCCGCGCGCTTGCGTACTTGACCGCCCATCGGATTGAGCAGGCATCCGGCTTTGGCTGTCCCGGCTTTCAGCCGTTCGATGCGCGTGGTCAGCGTCATGAGATTTGTTCAGCAGTTATCAAAGCTACGATAGCGGGAATGGTTTTTTCAGATTGACCGGTGCGCGGGTGAAGATTCTGACCGCCAAGATATCCCGGTCGCGTGCTGGATCGATATCCTGCAGCCAGGATGTCAGGGCTCCGCCTTGCAATTTAATTTTCCACGCGGTGACAACGCGCCAGAGGAGGAATACGGTGGAAGCCAGATGCCAGATGACGACCATCAGCAATCCGAAATCGGGTTGATCGGTGAGCCAGCCATAGCTGAGCAATACCAGATTCGGGTTGCGCCTCGCGGTGATGAGGCGGTTGAACGAGTCGAGTTTTTTCCAGATAAACATATCAAACGACGCTAAACCGAATTGGAAAGCGCCTTCGCATAAGCGGCCGCCGATATATCCGAGAAACATCAATGTCATCAGGACGCCCAGCCCGGTCAGCGGCGTTGCCGTTCCCGCCAGGCCGACGCCCCAGGCCACATACCATAGCGGCGGGTGGACGATATCCAGGCCGTGATCCAATACATCACCCAAGCGGCTGGATGTGACGGTCACTCGCGCCAGCTTGCCGTCGACGGTGTCGAGGAAAGTCATGAACCAGCCCATGAACAAACCGATGCCGAACAATCCGTACCAAAACGCGACACCCGCCAGCACGGCCAATACGATGCTGGCGTAGGTAACATGGTTCGGCTGCCAACCTTGGCGCACGCAGTAATGCGTTGCCCAATACGCAGGGAACGGCCAGACCCATTTGGTGACGAAATCGGTAACGCCTTTATACGATCCGGAAAACAGTTCTTTTTCCAGCAGTGGTTTGTTTTCCAGGCTGATCGGCAAAATATACGGCGGATCTTTCTTTTTCAAATTTTGCTGGACATCGATTTTCAGATCTCTCAAACCGATGCGCGGGATTGTCAGCAACGCGAATTTATAGTTGTGGTCTTTGTTGTTGTTGAGATTGCGCAATAACTGCGGTGCGTAGTTACCATCGGTGAGGATCGCTGCGGGGCAACCTTCGTCATTGTATAACGCGACTTTTTTATCCAGTTCGAGCAAAGCTTTCAATACCCGCGCATCAAACAGGAAATTGGCGTTCAGAAACAGTGCCTGAGCACTGACAGGAATTTTCTCGGCATCGTCGGTGAATTTTAAATGCGTGTAAGGTCTCAGCATCCGCGCCAAGCGTTCACGCCCGGTTAGTCCCCAAATGGTTATTTCATCTTCACCGAAAATATAAATGTAGGTTGAAGTCGACATGTGTGATAGCTCAAGGGTGTTATTCTGATTGGACCGTCCGATTTCGGGAAAAATGGTCGAGCCTTGCAAGACCCTGCGATTTTAGAGGTTTTCCAGCAACAATAACAGCTTGTTGCTAAAAAGTCCGCCGCAGCCAGATACTGGCGGCCAAAATCATTACAAAGCTGGGTATCAAGGCAATGACGGTGGTATTAACGCGCAGGATCAAGCCGGTATTGGCGATGATTTGATCGAGCAAATAAACCGCGATTCCGATCAGGGTGGCGAATACCAGTTTGTTGCTGAGGCCGGTACGGATGGATCCGAACACGAACGGGATCGATAGCAGCAACATCGCGATTGTCATCAAGGCGCTGCCGATTTTGCGCCAAAATGCCAATGCATAGGAATCGGCGTCTTGTCCGGTGCTGCGTAAAAATTCCACATGCCGGGCCAGCTCAACCGGCGATAAGCTCTCCGGCGGTTTGGTCAACGTGGCGATGTCGTCGGGTTTGACAAACGAATTCCAGTTGATTGTGTCGGCGCGTGTTGCAGTAATCTGGCCGTCTTTAAACGTGCGGACGGTGACATTGCTCAACTGCCACATGTCGTTATCGATGATATCGGCATATTGCGCGAGGGTATGTGTCTGTAAAAAACCTTCCGGGTCCAGTTGCAGCAGTTCGATGTCGGCGGCTCTGGTGTTATGAACAATTTGGCCGATGCGTAAAATGCTGTGTTCGTTCCGGGTCCAAATGCCGAGATTTCTGCCGAGTTCAACCGATAATTCCAGTGCGTTTGCGCGGTAAGTGATGGCTTTTTGTTGCAATTGCGGCGCTACGAATTGTTCCAGAATCGCGACGCCCAGCAACAGCACGATCCCGATGCTGAGTGGCGCGAGACTGATGCGTAGTGGCGATAGGCCGGCGACCCGCATCGCAATCAATTCCGAGTGTACGGCCAGTTTTCCGAGTGCGATCACGGTACCGATCAACGCGATGAAGGGCGCGATTTGAATAAACCGGCGCGGCAACAGCATGGCGGTATAAAGAAACGCATCGCTGACGCGGTAGGTGCCTTTGCCGACATCGTCCAGTTGATCCAATAAATCAAAAAAACTGAAGAGCGGTAACAGCACTGCGGTGGCAATGACAAAACCGACGATTACTTGATTGATAATATAACGATAGAAAATCATGATGGGTGTGACAGTTTTTTGTTGCTTGCAATCCATCCATAAACGGCCAGGGCGAGCAGCATCAAGAATTCCAGCCACCAGACGCCGGGGATGCTGCCGACCACACCTTGTTCCACCCAGGTTTTAGCCAAGCCGCTCAGATTGTAGTAGGCGGCGAAGATCAGTGCGGCCACCAGATAAGTCCGCTCGGTTTTGTCCTGGCGCGGCGTGAAGCGGATAAAGGCCATTGCGATCAGAGCCAGCAGAATGGTGGCGAGCGGGCGCGAAATCCGCCATTGCAGTTCCGCAATATCGCGCGGCTGGTCCGATTCCCATAGCGTCCGGGTTGCCGCTGCTTTGCGCCGGTAGTTCATGACAGTATCGTTATCGATGTAGTAAGTCATGCTGTTGAAGTGAATCACGTCATCGATAGTGGCTGCATTGGTTAATTGATAGACCACACCGTCGGATAATTGAATATTCGGCCGCGGCTCCTGGGCTGTCGGCTGAATCTGATGCGCTCTTCGGGCGAATACGATTTCACTGCTATCCGGCTTTCTCATGAAATGGAATATGTTGTGCATTTCCTTGTTGAATTCGTCTTTAGTCCGCACATACACAATCCTGCCGGATTTTTCGCTGCCGTAAAAGCGGCCGGCTTGAAAGCGGTTAGTGTTTAATTCCGCTTCCGCTTGCGCATCCAGAATGTAACTTTCGCCGTAAGCCCAAGGCCGGACATACGACGACAGCGTGCCGCTCAAAATACCAACCGGAATCGCCACGGACAGCACAATGAGCACCAGGCGCGAACCGCTCAAACCGAAGGTGCGCATCACAATCAATTCATGATCTTTATTGAGTCTGCCCAGACCGACGATGACCGAGATATAGAGTGCGATGGGAATCAATACTTCCAGCGCGATGAGCGTCTTGAGAAAAACCAGTTTAATCAACGCCGCGATGCCCAAAGTTTCCGTGACCGCACCGGCCAGCAGCCGGGCGCTGCTGAAACTGGCAAACAAACCGATCAAAATGAACGCTACGACAGTAAAGGGCAGCATGATTTCCCGTGCGATATACCGTTCGATCAATTTCATCGGCCACTACCTGAAATTAAGGAAAGCCAGCGGCTTTGGGGTGCGGTAAAGCTTGCGGTTGGTTCGTCACTCATAATAATTTCTGATAGATGCGGTAACGTTTGTATTGTTCGCAACCGATTTTGTCGAGGATGTGACGCATGGCGGTGTTATCTTCCAAAATCCATGACATTTCAACTTCTTTGAAACCGCGCGCAAGCCCGGCTTGACGAGGTGCGTCGATGACCAGGCAAGCCAATGCGATACCGATGGGAGTGTTGTGATACTGCCTGCGCACGCCCATCAGCGGCACGCGACCGGTTCGAATTTTCCGGTTCTTAATGCGACTGATAAGTTTGAGCCAGCCGAACGGCAGCAAGCGTCCGTTTAATTCCGACAGTACTTCATTAAGATTGGGGATACCGACCATGAATGCCGCCGGTTTACCGTCGACTTCGGCGATCTGGATAAAGTCATCCGGCAACAGCAACCGGAAAATACTGCCCAGTTCGGCGAATTCTTCCTGGGTGAACGGGATAAACCCCCAGTTTTCAGACCAGGCATCGTTAAAGATGCTGCGTAAAATTTCAATTTCTTCGTCGAAGCGGTCACGCTGCAAAGTTCTTAACCGGATTTGCGGAGCAAAGCGGTTCATGATCATTTGCATGACCGGCGGTATTTCAAAATCGATGTTGACTTTGTAAGCCAGCAAATCTTTTGCCGGATGATATGCTTGTTCTTCGAGTAACCGGCCATACCAGCGCGCAGAGTGCGGCATCATGATAACCGGCGGTGTGTCGAAGCCTTCCACCAGAATGCCGCATTCCTGATTGATTGACAGATTGAACGGACCGCTGATCCGGCGGATTTCCCTCGCTGCCAGCCATGCTTCGGCATTCAGGATCAGCGCGGCAAATACCTCGGAATCGTCGATACATTCGAGCAGGCCGAAATGACCGCTATCCGATCCATACCGTTCCTGGTGCAGTTTGTCGATTTGCGCACTGATGCGGCCAACAGGTTGGCCGTTCCGGTACGCAATCCAGGCTTGCCATTCGCCATGTTTAAAATAAGGATTGAAACGGGAGAAATGAAGGCGGCGTTCGAGACGTAACGGCGGCACCCACATCGGGTCATCGGCATAGACGTGCCATGGGACATCGATAAACTTACCCATATCCCGATATGACATAACCGGTTTGACGGTTATGCGGGAATTGGCCGGCATCGGGTGATTACTCATCGATGATGGAGCACCGTTTCTGGTAAATGTTGCAACGAGCCGCGAGCGATAATCTATTCACTGGGTAACGAAATGATTCTGATGATTAACAACGGATAAATACAGCAGCCCGGCGCGATAGCGAAATTATTTAAAATGCGTGTGTTTCAGTAAGTTTTCGATCAACTTATGAAAAACTTCTTTGGGATCCGGTTCATTGCTTGGCGGTTGGCCGGATACCGGAGATTGCTCCGCTGCAGCAATCTTTTCATCAGTGAGATTGCGGCAGAAATCCCGGAAATTGTTCCAATCGGCATTATATTCGGGCAAGTTTTTTTGAGGAATGAACACGCGGAGCACTTCAAAATTTTGATGCATTTCCGGTAACCGGACGGTGAGGTAATGATTGATATTTTTGGGCCAACGCTTATGCACAGGGTACATATCCGCCAGCTCCTCCTCAATAGTGGCACGGAAGTTTTCGATGGCATAAGTGCGCCGTTTGCGGTTGACGATGTCGATCATCAATGCCACCACTCCCAAGAAGCCAAAAATTAAAAAAGGCCACAACGGAACGGTCTCAAAATATACGGCGATTTGTTCAAAAAATTCGTTCAAGATCGTCTCAATAAATGTTAATGGTTATTCAATTGATTCTGTTTGTAAGATCTCTACCTGAAAAACATAGGGAGATTAGCGGTTCACTGAATGAGAGGCAATGTTCCGGAAGATTTATGAAAAAAATTAATAGACTCCCGCTCATGCTAGCTCAGGTCTGTATCTTGCCATAGTCGGTTTCATGTATCAATATCGCGGTTATGGATGGCATTCGTTAAACGAAACGGAGACTTCATCCACCGATGTCATTCAACCTTGTCGGGCTATTAAAAAAAACCTTTGGATTGCTGTTCCAGTGTTTTCCTAAATTTGCATTGACCTGATACGGCTTATTGCGTTATTTTTACCCATTTTTATAAATGAACCATCAATATGGTCTCTATCGGTTTTATTAGCTGGCTTACGTTTTTATGACCAAATCATCGAAGCAAACTGCTTCGGCTCAACCAGAGAGTTTTGAAGCGGCGTCGGCTGAACTCGAAAAAATAGTGGCAGCCATGGAAGCAGGACAAATGTCATTGGAAGACTCACTATCAGCCTATCAGCGCGGTGCGGAATTAATAAAGTATTGTCAGGGCAAACTTCAAGATGCGCAACAACAAGTGCGGGTATTAGAATCCGGCATGTTAAAAAATTTATCAAAATCGGATAGCGATGAACAATGATTTTCAAAACTGGGCCAGCAGCTGTCAGGCGCGGATTGAAGCCTTTCTGGAAGCAAGATTACCGGCCTGGGATTGCGTTCCCGAACGCTTACATAAGGCCATGCGCTATTCTGTGCTGGGAGGTGGTAAACGGGTCCGGCCGTTATTATCATTCGCAGCAGGAGAACTTGCGGTAGCGGATGTTGAACGCGTCACGATCGTGGCTGCGGCGGTGGAGCTGATCCATGCGTATTCATTGGTGCATGATGATTTGCCGTGCATGGATGATGATATCTTGCGTCGCGGCAAGCCGACTTGCCATGTTGAATTCGACGAAGCGACGGCGTTATTGACCGGAGATAGCCTGCAAACCCTCGCGTTTGAGTTATTAGCGGAAAAGCGTATCGCTGACGCCGCGGAAACGCAATTGGAGATGATTACGCAATTGGCGCTGGCCTCCGGTTCGCGCGGCATGGCGGGTGGGCAAGCCTTTGATTTGGATAGCGTCGGCAAGATGCTCAGTCTTCCGGAATTGGAATTCATGCATATTCACAAAACCGGGGCATTGATTCGCGCCGCGGTGATGCTGGGAGCGCGTTGCAGTAGTTATTTGCGTGACGATCAATTGGCGAAATTGGATCATTTTGCCAAATGTGTCGGTTTAGCCTTTCAAGTCGTTGACGATTTACTTGATTCCGAAGCGACGACCGCGACGCTTGGCAAGACTGCTGGAAAAGATGCGGTCAATAATAAGCCAACGTATGTCAGTATTCTGGGGGTCAACCAAGCCCGTGAATTGGCCGAGAAACTCCAGCACGATGCGCACCAGGCACTTAATGAATTCGGTGATTCTGCGTTAAGATTGCGGCAGGTAGCCGATTTTATTATTAAACGTAAATTCTGATTGTTTTTTTCACACTTTTTATTTTCAGGCATTGAATGTATCCACTGTTAGATACCATTAACTCACCATCCCAATTACGCGAACTGGATCAAAAAAAATTACCGCAACTCTCCAATGAGTTACGTAACTTTCTGATTGATTCGGTAGCACAGACCGGTGGGCACTTATCATCTAATTTGGGGACTGTCGAATTAACGGTCGCGCTGCATTATGTGTTCAATACCCCTTACGACCAATTGGTGTGGGATGTCGGACATCAAACCTATGCGCACAAAATTCTGACGGGGCGGCGAGAAGGCATGAGCAAGCTGCGCATGCACGGCGGAATCGCCGGATTTCCGCGCCGCGATGAAAGCGAATACGATGCCTTCGGTACCGCGCATTCGAGCACTTCGATCAGCGCTGCGCTGGGAATGGCGGTTGCAGCGCGGCTCAATAACACCGGCCGGCGTGCCATCGCCATTATCGGCGACGGCGCGATGAGCGCCGGCATGGCTTTCGAAGCGTTGAACAACGCCGGAGTGATGGACGCCAACCTGCTGGTGATTCTGAACGACAACGATATGTCGATTTCCCGGCCGGTTGGTGCGCTGAATAATTATCTGGCCAAGCTGATGTCGGGAAAATTCTATGCCACTGCCCGGCGGGCCGGCGAGAAAGTGCTGGGGGTTGTGCCGCCGGTATTGGAACTGGCCAAGCGCGCCGAAGAGCATGTCAAAGGCATGGTAACCCCGGGGACCTTGTTTGAAGAATTCGGATTCAACTATATCGGACCGATCGATGGTCACGATCTGGAGGTGTTGGTTACCACGCTGAATAACATCAAGGAGCTGGACGGCCCGCAATTTTTGCACGTAGTGACCCGGAAAGGCGCCGGGTATAAGGTGGCGGAAGAAGATCCGATTTTGTATCACGGGGTCGGCAAGTTCGATCCGAAGAAAGGCATCGTCACGAAAGCGAGCGGCAAACCGGCTTACACGCAGATATTTGGTGATTGGTTATGCGACATGGCGGCGCTGGATTCCCGCTTGATCGGAATTACCCCGGCGATGCGGGAAGGTTCCGGATTGGTGCGGTTTTCCCAGGAATATCCCGACCGCTATTTCGATGTCGGCATCGCTGAGCAACATGCTGTCACTTTTGCCGCCGGTGCGGCATGCGACGGGCTGAAACCGGTGGTCGCGATTTACTCGACCTTTTTACAGCGCGCTTACGATCAACTGATTCATGATGTTGCAATTCAGAATCTGCCGGTGGTGTTTGCGATTGACCGGGCCGGTTTGGTCGGCGCGGATGGACCGACGCATGCCGGCAGTTTTGACTTGTCCTATTTGCGTTGCATTCCCAACATGACGGTGATGGCGCCGGCTGATGAGAACGAGTGCCGGCAGATGTTATATACTGCTTTTCAATTGGATACTCCATCGGCGGTTCGTTATCCACGCGGAACCGGACCGGGCGTTAACGTTCAAAAGGAAATGCAGGCATTGCCGGTTGGCCGGGGTGAAATCCGGCGTCAAGGCGGTAAAATTGCATTACTGGCATTTGGCAGCATGTTGACGCCTTGCTTACAAGCCGCCGAGGAATTAAACGCAACCGTTGCCAATATGCGTTTTATCAAGCCATTGGACGATGATCTGGTGGCGTCGTTAGCGGCGCAGCATGATTTGCTGGTAACGGTGGAAGAAAATACCGTGATGGGAGGCGCTGGCAGTGCGGTAACGGAATCGCTCCACAGCCAAGGACTTCATGTCAAAGTGTTACAGCTCGGTTTGCCGGATATCTTCATTGATCAGGGCGATCATGCACAGATGCTGGCGGATTGCGGATTAGACAAGAATGGAATCATTCAATCAGTGCGAGCCATAATATCTGCATAACGTCACTGGAGTTGGTGAATTATCAGATTCGTCGGTCAATGAACCCGGCCTCGTCGCACAGGAGATAAAACATGAATAAGGAAATAGATTTACCGATTGCCGACGTGCAAAGTTCACCCGATACCCGGCGTATTGCGATTGACCGGGTCGGAATCAAAGCCATCCGCCACCCAGTCGTTGTGGCGGACAAAAGCGACGGCGTGCAGCATACCATCGCGGTTTTCAATATGTATGTGAATTTGCCGCATAATTTCAAGGGAACGCACATGTCGCGTTTCGTCGAAATTCTCAACAGCCACGAACGGGAAATATCGGTTGAATCCTTTCAGATTATCTTGCGGGAAATGATCGAAAGATTGGAAACGGATTCCGGCCATATCGAAATGACTTTTCCGTATTTCATCAATAAATCGGCGCCGGTTTCCAAAGTAAAAAGCTTACTGGATTACGAAGTGACCTTCATTGGTGAGATTAAAAGCGGTGAATATTTTTTCACGATGAAAGTGCAGGTGCCGGTGACCAGCTTGTGCCCGTGCTCCAAGAAAATATCCGATTACGGCGCGCATAACCAACGCTCGCACGTGACCATTTCGGTGCGTACCAATAGTTTCGTGTGGATCGAAGACATTATCCGCATTGCCGAGATGAATGCCTCCTGCGAATTGTACGGCTTGCTGAAACGTCCCGATGAGAAGTATGTGACGGAGCGGGCTTACGACAATCCCAAGTTTGTCGAGGACATCGTCAGGGACATCGCTGAAGTGCTCAATCACGATGACCGTGTCGATGCCTATGTTGTCGAATCGGAAAACTTCGAATCAATCCATAACCATTCGGCGTACGCGCTGATTCAGAACGATAAAAACCAGCGTGCTTGATTGCGCGCGGCGGTAACTGCTGATGTGCTGTTTTAGTGCTGCGATTCAAATCCGGTTAGCAGTCGATTGACCGGATTCCACCGGAGAAGAGCAATGATAAACAACGCGATCCGGGATCGTGCCGCCGGTGCGATCATGGGCGCTTTCATCGGCGATGCTTTGGCGCTCGGTCCGCACTGGTATTACGATCTCGCGCAAATGCGCCGCGATTACGGTGATTGGATTACTACTTACACCGACCCCAAACCAAACCGCTATCACAGCGGCTGCAGAGCCGGGCAATTGTCGCAAGCCGGGTTCATCCTGACACTGATGCTGCATTCCCTCGTCGAGCACAACGGCTACGATGAAGCCGATTTCTGCCGCCGTTTGGACGAAGCGCTTTTTCCGTTACTCGATGGAACACCGGTCTGCGGGCCGGGTGGCTATACCAGCCAGTCGATCCGGCATGCTTGGCGTTGCCGGGTAGAACAAAAACTGCCGTGGGGCAGAACCGGAGGACACGCAGACACCACCGAAGCCATCGAACGCACGCTGGCAATCGCCGTCCGTTACGCGCTGCAACCCGATCGATTGGCTGTTTCTGTCGCCAGCAACGCGTGCCTGACGCAAATCGACGATACCGTGCTGTCGATGACGGTGGCTTATGCCGCCGTGCTGGGTATGCTGGTGCAAGGGCACGCGTTGGACGAAACCTTGTCCGGCAAGCTGATGCAACTGGTCAAAATCGGTCAATTGCCGTTTCACGTAGTCACGGTAGACGACTTGCAACCCCCGCGTCCGGGGGATCCCGATCCGCCGCGCGCCGGGCGCTTCGCATCGCCGGATGCATTACTGACGCCTTCGTGCATCGCGGCGGCCGCCGCCGATCCCGCGATTTCGATTGAACCGGCGTGGAAAGTTTCGGTGGTGTACGGGATGCCGTGCGCTATTTATCATCAACTGCCCGCCGCGTATTATCTGGCATCCCGCTTCCGTCACGATTTTGAGTCCGCGGTACTGCATGCGGTCAACGGTGGCGGGCAGAATTTGGCGCGTGCTATCCTGACCGGTGCATTAGTTGGGGCGCAGGCCGGTTTGTCCGGGATTCCGCAACGGTTTCTTGACGGGCTGGAAAATGCGCCGGTATTGCTGGCATTGGCAAACGATCTGGCCGGACAGATCGGCACCGGCCGTTAATTTTCCGACCGCGCCAGTTCAAGGTTTGCGGCCGGTCACGATGCTGTAGTAACCGAACGCTTTGTGAATCTGAATGTCGATAAAGCCGATTTCCTGCAACATCGCCGATAATTCCAATCCCGAATATTGCTTGCCCTCGGTCCAGCCCATCATCATCATACCGAAGGCAGCCGGAGCAAACGGGCCGGTCTTATCGTCGTTGCACAACATTTCATGAATCACGATACGTCCGCCGCATTCCAGGTACCGGAAGCTTTTTGCAGTTAAGAAATGGCATTTTTCCGGCGGCCAGTCATGATACATATTGGAGAAGAAATGCAGATCGGCGGATGGCCAATGATCATTCCAGATATTCGCGCCGCAGGTTTTAATGCGCTCTTGCAGGTTATATTCAACAATGTATCCTTCGGCCACTTCGCATACCGGAGGAAAATCCAGAACAATCGCCTGCAGATCAGGCAATCGCAAAGCCGCGCCGATCGAATGCGCGCCGGAACTGCCGCCGATATCCAGCATGATGCGGTGCCGGGAGAAATCCAGAGCCCCTGGCCAAACCAGCGCTGAAGCCATGCTCATGCTGTGCATGCCGCTGGTGAAACGATGCAGCAACTCAATCTGCTCTTCGTGCGATTGATAAATGCTGCCTCCGCCGTATGTCTGCGGCGAATCGGTCAGAATCGCTTTTTCCAGGCTGGTGAAGGAACAGACCTGATAATTGTCGATCATCAGGTCCCAGAGAAAACCGAAATAATTGGGGCTCGTCTGCAGCAGATACTCTTCTGATACCGCAGTGAGCGCATAACGTCCTTGCTGTAGCGACAAGAAACCCAGCGAAGCCGCGACGGTCAGCATGGCTTCCGCCGGGCGTGGCTTGATGCTGAGCGCATCGCAAATCTCCGTCAGCGTGCGCGGATTATCCGCCAGCAAAGCAAAGACTTTGAGCCGGTACGCCAGCAATAAAGCCGGATAACCATAAACCGCGAACACCACGTCCCATACCGGACGATCATCGACGCGAGGTATTGGAATATTGGGAGAAGTATTTTGTGTCATCAGTGCTCCTTTGATCCTATCCGGTTTATGAAACAGTTATCGCGTAAAACAAAACATCCGGAGACGGCTGGCGCTCTCATGATTTTTCCGCTTCGACCAAACGTTTGATGTTTTGCACCGTACGTTCCGCGCCATCTTTGATGGCGACACGAACCAATCCTTCAAAAGGCCGCATAATCGCCAGAATTTCCAGCAACTCGAACGAAAATGTCAGCTTGGTTGACTGCGACGGATTGATTTCCTGCAACTCGTAAGTGCAGCGGAATGGATCGGATACGCCAACCAGCGTAATGCGCTGCCCCGGCTCGAAGGTTGAAATTTTAAACTTCGATTCCGAACGCCGCCCTTGATCGACACGCACCTGCCGGCCTTCGGTGCCGAGCCGGACCGGCCCCGGCGTCAACTGCTCCAGCTCTTTGACTTCCGGTGACCATTTCGGGTAATTGTCAAACAGACCGTCCCCGAGAAAGTGGAATAACTCAGCCGCCGGGCAGGATACGATCGTATTCGCCCGTCCGATGACCGGATCGGTCGAACCCAGATTGAGCATGGAACCTAAATTGAACATGGCGCTAACCCTTGATGGAAAATCCGGTTTGTCGATTGGCAGTGAATAGAGACCATAAACCAATCAAGGGGGGATTTCAAGCAATTTGGGTGTTTGCCGAGTATTAAGGAAGGGAGAACGATGCAATCAAATTTGAATTCTTCTTCAGCTATCAGGCGAAACATTCTGGAATTGGATAAATTGTTTAACTTTCTAAGACCCTGAGCATACTATGATATCGCTGAGGGCGAGGTTACGAAGCTACAATATTTTCATTCAGGTCGGAGTGCTTTTGGTTCAATGAAATAGCTGTTAGTTAAAAGCTGCAAAGAAATGTCGATACAGAAGTTAGTAAAATTGACCTGAAGTAACGCTACGAACCATTATCTGTATTCATCATGGAGAAAATGAATTTGCCAATGGAAAGCAGCATGTTAACAGTATCGAATCTTTCTGAAGTTTTGCAGAGAGGTCTGGCAAAATCAATGATTTTCTATTTGTATCTGAAAGAAACTGAATTTCGTTTTAATTATTATCGCGATAATCTCGACTATGAAATTCTCAACAAAACCCTAATACAGATATTATTTAAGTGATAAAAACAAGCAAATGAATAGAACACTTTTTCCACCGATTGAGGAGTCAGAAGAACAAGAACTAATTACCTCAGTTTATGAATTTGTAAAAGTAATAACTAGCGATAAATTTTATGACGAAAAATCTTTAATTGCATTTCGTGGGCATGCAGATGAATCATTCAAATTAGAACCTAAAGTTTTGCGGAAAGAACATTATAAAAAAAACGAAGATAGGCTATTGCGTGATCTAATTGCTTCACATCCCCATGAATTTAATTATGATCGAACTATGTTTGATAAATTAGTCAGGATGCAACATGTTGGCCTCCCTACTCGCCTTCTTGACGTTACAACCAATCCTTTGGTTGCGCTTTGGTTTGCAGTCAGTGAGAAAAAAGAAACCGATGGGGCAGTGGTGGTTTTTTTTATCAATTCAAAAGTAAAGTGCTATTTCGACAGCGATAAAGTAAGTCTCTTATCAAATTTGGCAGCTCTTCCTTACGAGGATAAGGAGTGCATCAAAAATAAAATTCTTGATGACCGCCTTCAAACTACACAATCAATCACGAGGTTTTTGCATTTCATCAAAGACGAGAAGCCATACTTTGAATCTAAAATTGACTTTCTTGATTTGCTAAAGGTTTTATACGTTATCCCAAAAATGAGCAATAAGCGGATTCTTGCACAGTCAGGAGCTTTTCTTCTTTTTGGTATTGATAAGAAGGATATTTATTACAATATAGAGGAGACGCAAGATAATGGAAATCCAAATTCATCCTTGATCTCCACAAAAAGAATCAAACTCGATCATGGATATAAGCCACAAATGAAGAAAGATCTTGAGAAACTAGGAATTCATGCTGGAACACTTTTCCCAGATTTCGATAAGAGTGCTGAATACCTTTCAGATCGATATAACAGGGTTACTGATACTTAAAAATAGTCTGCTTATTTTATCTTCTTAGTTCTAATCTCAATGTTCTACGCCACAAATACTCAAGTCTGCGCAGACACGAACTTGTAGGTGTCGATTGGAGAGAGGAATTATCTACCAATTACTCCTGTGCATTCATGATCAACATGGAATGTCCGGATAAGCCATTCAACTCGACACAATTAATCGAATGCAGATTGGCGTTTTCTATGTATCTGACTCGGGCAATTCTCTTAGTTTTGGTGTCGCCGAGTAGCATCACTTTAAGTTTAATTTTAACGAGCAACAGGAGCAAGAGAACGCCCAAATATACTACAACGTCTGCCGTTGAGTGAAGTCTTTTAAGCGGAATCCGAGCAGCCAGAGCGCGGCGAAATAACTGGCGGCACCGGCGATGACTACGCCGCTGAGTTGCGTGGCGCGGGATAATGCCGAGCCGCTCAGCCAGGCGGCGTCATTGCCGGCGGCGAACCACAGCACGATGCCCATGACCGCCAGCGCCAGCAGTATTTTGGCAAAGAAAACCAGCCAGCCGGGTTGCGGTTGGTAAATGGCTTGCTTACGCAGTTGGTAAAACAACAATCCTGCATTCAAGCAAGCGCCGAGTCCGATCGCCAGCGCCAGCCCGGCGTGCTGCAGCGGCGTGATGAAAATCAAGTTCATCAGTTGCGTGGCGATCAAGGTGATGACGGCGATTTTGACCGGTGTTTTGATGTTCTGGCGGGCATAGAATCCCGGCGCGAGCACTTTTACCAGGATGATGCCAAGCAAGCCGACGCTGTACGCAACCAGGGCTTCGCGTGTCATCCAAACATCGTGTTCGGTGAAAGCGCCATGATGGAACAGGGTGGTGATCAGCGGTACCGACAACAAAGCGAGCGCGAGTGCGGCTGGGAGCGTCAGCAGCATGGTCATGCGCAAGCCCCAGTCGAGCAGCCGGGAATATTCATCGTTGCTGTTGGTGCTGTAATGCTTGGCCAGCGACGGCAGCAAAATGGTGCCGAGCGCGACGCCGAGCAGACCGGCGGGAAATTCCATCAGCCGGTCGGCGTAATACATCCAGGAAACGCTGCCGGTTACCAGCAACGAAGCGAATATGGTATTGATCAACAGGCTGAGCTGGCTGACCGATACGCCGAAAATCGCCGGTCCCATGAGTTTGAGCACGCGCCACGCGCCGGTATCCGGATTGCGGAACTGGATACGCGGCATTAATCTGAGTTTCAACAAAAAAGGGATTTGGAACGCCAGCTGTAAAATGCCGCCGATAAAAACCGCCCAAGCCAGCGCTAGAACCGGCGGATCGATCAAGGGTGTCAACCAGAATGCGCAACCGATGAAGGATAAATTCAGCAGCGCCGGGGTGATGGCCGGTACATTGAATTTCCCGTAAGTATTGAGGATGCCGCCTGCCAACGCCACGAAAGAAATAAACAAAATATAGGGAAAGGTGATTTGCAGCAGTTGCACGGTTAAATCGAATTTTTCCGGATCGGCAGAGAATCCGGGCGCGCTGGCGTAGATGATGAACGGTGCCGCGATAATGCCGAGGGCTGTCACCAGGAACAGCACGCCGCCGAGCAGCATTGTGATGTGATCGATCAAACTGCGGGTTTCTTCATGCGTGCGGGTGTTTTTATATTCGGCGAGGATCGGAACGAAAGCCTGCGAAAAAGCCCCTTCGGCGAACAGCCGCCGCAGCAGGTTGGGGATGCGAAACGCGACAAAAAAAGCATCGGTTGCCATTCCTGCACCAAAAATCCGTGCGATCAGGATGTCGCGCACGAAACCGAGGATGCGTGACACGAAAGTCATACTGCTGACCGCGGCGAGGGCTTTAAGGAGATTCAATGGCTTGAGATATTTATGCTAGTAGTGGGCAACGGTGTGATAACTGCAGGCTGGATTTTTCAATCCAGCCTGGTCTGAGTGATTTAATTTTGTGACTGTGTAATTGGATAGGGAAGACAATCTAAAAAAGGCAACTTACTTTCTTCAGCAGACCTTCTTCTTCCCAATTCCACTGCAGGCAATATTCCGCGCCCCGTTTCGGGTTTTTCACTTCCGCATCGATTTTTGTGTTTCCGGAGATTACGGGAGGCAATAACGCTTCTTCTTTACCGTCATGGACGCAGAAAAAACGCGCAGTTGCAATGGCGCGTCCTGAAGGCAGTTCGACGGTCATGTGCAAGCGTTGCGTATCGTCGTCGACGACATGCGACAGTATGCCTTCGTTTTGGGTGAAAGCACCTTCGCATTGATACGTTAAAGTTAAATCGGAACCGTCAATCACTTTCAACTCAGGCGGGAATTTCATGCAGACATGGTAGTTGTCGTTTTCTTTTCTTTGTTCAGCCGGGTCGCCATTGTTGATGCGGAAATTGCTGATGCTGCCGATGGCGCGGATATTTTTGAACCAGTATTCTGAATTATCGCTATGGCATGCGGTGATCATTTGTGTTTGTGTCACAGTTGCTTTTTTTCCGCAGGTATCATGCACGGTCAGTATTTTTCTTAAATCCGAGATGGAAAATGCAAACTTGTTTTGTCTGATTTGGTCGGCGATCAGCAGCGCGGCGCAAAGAGCGAAAATCAATCCGATCGCTATGAAATCGGTCGCCAGTGCGACGAACACACCAAAGGCAAGCATGACGATGTTGATGTAAAAAATAATCTGGTTAGGTTTGTCAAACATTCGGAACTCCTTAAGTTAGCAGGCGTATTTTTATAATAATTTTCGAAGCGCTGAGTTTATCAGAGAGGCGCATTCAAAAAAAGAAAGATAGGGTAGGGAAGCATTGATTAATTGCCTGCGCTAGTGATTTGCTGCGTTGAGCGGTGCTCAGAAACTTGTCTATCGTATTGATATATCTCGTTCCTTGCGCTTCATCCGCCTTGCATCTCATCTTACCCGGTGAATTGATAAGCGTTTCCTTTGTTTTAATTCGGCGTTATCATCATCGATTGTCGTTGTTTTAATTTTTTATGGAGATAAAAGATGTCGAAAAAATCAGTTAAACCAGTTTCACTCGCGGTAAGTGCTGCATTGGTCACCAGTCTTGGTGCCGGTGATTTGTTGGCGGATAGCAGCGCCAATCCGTTTGCGATGAATGAATTATCCGGCGGTTACATGCAACTGGCCGATGCCAGCAGCGCCAATAAACCGGCGCAAGAAAGCGGTAAAGAATCCAAACAAAATATGGAAGGTAAATGCGGCGAAGGCAAGTGTGGCGGCAAAACTGAGATGAAGCAAAACATGGAAGGCAAGTGCGGCGGTAAGAAGGCCGAACAAGAAGGTAAATGCGGCGAAGGCAAATGCGGTTCTTCTAAAAAGTAACCAATGCAACCCATGAGCAGCCGGTCATTTCCTGTTCATGGCGCGGGCCTGGGTCTGCGGCGTTCGATGCTGAGCTCGCTGACGGATCAGGCCACGCAATCCGTCGATTTCTGGGAAGTGGCTCCGGAAAACTGGATTGGTGTCGGTGGCCGGTACGGCCACCAATTTCGACAGCTGACCGAGCGATTTCCTTTTATCTGCCACGGACTTTCGTTGTCGATCGGCGGTCCGTCACCGCTTGACGAAGCTTTCTTGCACAAGCTCAAGCGTTTCCTGAAAGATCATCATATCCGCACTTACAGCGAGCATTTGAGTTATTGCAGCGATGACGGTCATTTATACGATTTGCTGCCGATCCCGTTTACCGAAGAAGCGGTTTTTTATGTAGCAAGCCGGATCCGGCGCGTTCAAGAAATCCTTGAACAACGTATCGCAATCGAGAATGTTTCTTATTATGCGGCGCCTGGAAAGCAACTGGAGGAAGCCGACTTCATCAATGCGGTATTGCAGGAAGCCGATTGCGATTTGCTGTTGGATGTGAATAATATTTATGTCAACAGCGTCAACCATGACTACGATGCCGAGGCATTTCTGCTGCGCTTGCCGGTGGAACGTATCCGCTATCTTCATGTGGCCGGACACTATCAGGAAGCAGCCGATCTGATCGTCGATACGCACGGCGCCGATGTCATCGATCCGGTATGGCAATTGCTCGATAAAACCTATCAGCGTTTGGGTGTTATTCCAACCTTGCTTGAGCGCGATTTCAATATTCCACCGATCGCTGATTTGTTGCGTGAAGTGGCAACGATCCATTCGCTTCAAACCAAATGGCGCAATGAAACGGGCGGTTACTTACAACACGCCTGACCGGCCGGATTTTGTGCGCCAGCAATATGCCTTTGCAGCGCACATTCGTGATCCGGAAAAAAATCCGCATCCACAAGCCGTCGAGGCACGGCGCATGAAGCTCTACTGCGAGCTGTTTTATAACAACGTGGAGGATATAATTGCCAATACCTTTCCGGTATTGCGGAAGATTTTACCGGATAATCATTGGCATGCATTAATCCGGGATTATTTCGCCCATCATGTGTCGCGAACTCCTTTGTTTCCGGAGATACCTCGGGAGTTTCTGAAATACCTCGAGTCTGAGCGGAAAAACAGCGCTGACGATCCGCCTTTCCTGTTCGAGTTGGCGCATTATGAATGGGTGGAGCTGGCGCTTGCTATTTTTGATGAAAGCCTGATCGAGGCTGAAGCCGATGCTGCTGGCGATTTACTGGACGGAATCCCGGCAGTTTCGCCGTTAGCGTGGTTACTTTGTTACTCGTTTCCTGTGCATCGGATAACTGCGGACTTTCAGCCCGATAGGGCGGGCGCATTAAAGACGAATCTGATCATTTACCGGGATCGGGAATTTGATGTGCAGTTTATTGAAATCAATAAAATAACAGCGCGTTTACTGCATTTGATCGGTGAAAATAAAATCAAGTCCGGGTTGATGCTGTTGCACCAAGTAGCCGCGGAAATGAATCATCCGCAACCCGAAACGGTTATTCAGGGCGGCATTCAAATTTTGAACGATCTCAGGAAGCTCGGGGTGGTTTATCGTTTGCCATAGAACTCTCTGATTTTGATTGTAAAACTACAGATTCAATGTGCGCTGCCGTTAAGCTGCGTATGAAAAATGATGAGGACGTTGGTTTTACGGTATTTCAAAAATGAGCGTATCTGAGAACAACAATTCGAACACTGGTAACTTTTCCGCTGAACCCGATCTGATGAATTTCCTGGTATCTTCGATTCATGATACTAAGAATTCGGTGTGTCTGTTATTGAACAGCCTGGAAAAAGCGCTGGCGAATGCCGATGCTAGGAAACTCGCTGCGCATACCGAACTGGTACGAGTGAATGCCGAAGCAAAACGCGTTAACAATAACCTGGTGCAATTGTTGACGCTCTATCAATTCGGACAAAGAGTCTATCCTTTGGATGTGCAATATATCAGTCTAAGGGATTTTATAAGCGGTATTGTTGCGCAATATTCCGATTTACTGCGATTTCGTGAAATTACCCTTGAAGCCCATATAAATCCGGAGCTGCATTGGTATTTTGACGAGGACCTGGTTAATGCGGTTATCGGCAATGCCATCAATAATGCCATCCGTTATACCCGAGACCGTATTCGTATTGCCGCCGAAGAGAGAGATGGGCGGTTGTTACTGCGCGTGGAAGATAATGGGCGCGGTTATCCGGTTGCAATGCTGCAGGATAACGATGGTAATTTCATCCACCGTATAGATCCTTTGGAGAATAGTACTGGATTGGGTTTTTATTTTTCAGCCAAGGTTGCACGAATGCACCGGAACCATGGCGTGGCGGGAAAATTGAAGCTGGAAAACGGCGGTTCTATGCAGGGTGCTTGTTTTCTCCTGTATCTTCCTTAATAAATTTCAAGATCTTAAAACATGATTACAAGTCCTACCAATTTTTCTCCCGTTAGCTTGAATCTCTCCGGAAAAAATATTCTGATTGTCGATGACTATCAGGAAATGCGGACAATCCTGCGCGATATTTTGCGCAATCTGGGTGCCGATGTTAAGAGAATGCATATGGTTGCAACGGGTGAAGAAGCGATTGCAATACTGAGGAAGGTGCAATTTGATGTGGTTTTGTGCGATCTTGTATTGGGCACAGGAAAAAATGGCCAGCAAGTGCTTGAAGAGGCAAAGTACCATTCGCTGATTAGTCCATCTTGTTTGTGGGTAATGATTTCCGCTGAAAAAGCCGCAGAAGCTGTTACCGGTGCGGCGGAATTCCAACCCGATGCATATTTGATTAAGCCCGTCACGGAAACGAATTTATGCATACGGCTGGAAAAGATCTGTCTAAAAAAGAAAGCTTTTGCCGAAATTCATCAGGCGATCAAGCGCTCTGATTATGGTGAAGCACTGAGTTTGTGTGATCAGAAGCTGGTATCCGATAAGGCGAATACGGCTGATTTGCTGCGTACGAAATGCAATTTATTAGGGATGACCGGGGAACTGGATCGAGCCCAAAGTTTATTGGAAGAAATTCTTTCTAAGCGCGAATTGCCGTGGGCCAAAGTGGCATTGGCAAGAATCTTTCTGAAGAAAAACGAATTGAACCAGGCCAAGATGCTGTTGGAAGAGACCATTGAAATTAATCCCGCGTATATTGAAGCCCATGATCTCTTGGCGCAATCGCTGCAAGCAATGGATGATTTGGAAGGAGCCAATGATGTGCTGGAGCGTGCAGCTAAGCTGTCACCCAATTCTGTGATACGGCAACAAAATCTGGGAAGCTTGTCGCTAAAACTTGGGAAATTGGAAAATGCCGAACGCGCTTTCCGGAAGAGCATCGCTCTGGGTGAAAATTCAGCACTGAAGAAAGCGGATAATTATCTGGGGCTGGTCAAAGTATGCAACGCAAAAAATAATTCCGATGAAGCGCTGAGGGTGTTGGGTCAGCTCACCAAGAATCTTAATGGCGATGATGTTCGCCGCAGGTCTTTGGCGGCTGCGGGATTAATCCATCATCAGAGGGGGGATGTGGAAAAAGCCGCGCAACTCGCTTTAGAGTTGGACCAGTCGTTGCCTAACCAAGATGAGCGTGCTTTATCGAGCGAGGAATCGCTGGAGGTGGCTCATTTATTGCTGGTCGCCGGGGATAAGGAGAAAGCCATCCGGCTACTGCAAAGCGAAATCAAAAATAATCCCGAGAACCCGGCTTTGCATAAAGATGTTTCAAATATCTTCGAGCAAGTTGGCATGCAAGAGGAAGGCAGCCAGTTGATTGAGGCTACGCGCCAGGAAGCGATGCTGGTGATGAATCGTGGCGTGTTACTGGTTAGCAAAGGGGAATATGAGGAAGCACTTTGCGCGATGCGTGAAGCTCGTGCTGCAATGCCGTCCAATGTGCGGGTATTATTGAATCTGGCGCATGTGATTATTGCGTATATCCAGAAAAACGGCGCTGCACCCGACCTGGTTGAGGAAGCGCGCAACAGTCTTATGGCGGCAAACGAACTATCTCCGGGAGAGCCTCGCTTTAAACGATTGCTGGCTTCATTGAATGAACTCGTTTAGATTTGCCTCGCGTTAAGTTCTCTCAGCTAACATAGAAATTCCGCATCATACCCATATCCTCGTGTTCGAGATTGTGGCAATGGTAAAGAAAAAAGCCTTTGAAATCATTAAAAGGTTTGATTATCTCAATTTCTTCCCCCGGCATCACCAGAACGGTATCTTTCCAGCCGCTGTTGATAAAACCGTGTTTCACAGTTTCGTAGGCGCTATCCTGATGAGTTTGCATCCGCGAGAGGATTTGAAACTGTTGACCATGCAAATGGATGGGATGCGGCATCGACATCATCATTCCCATCCCCATGCCTCCACCGCGTCCACCGCGGCGCATGCCACCGCCCATTCCCCGATTATCATGAAATATCTTAATTCTTTGAATGGAATTAACCGGAATTTGCTCGGATTCCATGTAATCGTACATATCAAATGTTCTGCCATTTAGCTGGAACGCCATGTGCCGCATGCCGATGGCGATTGGAACAACTCTGTCAGGGTGGGTGAGGTCCTGAGGCGTTAAACGCGGCATTGGGATAAGTGTTTCCGGTAACTTCGGTGAATCGCTGATCTGCTCGGCGATCTGGAATTTTGCGATGGTGATTGTTTCATCCTGGCCAAAGGGAGCACCCATCATGCCCATTCCATCGCCTCCCATGCCACGGCGCATCCCTCCTCGCATGCCGCCGCCTCCCATATGAGAACTGGAGTCGCCAAAAGCCAGGCTTTGCAATGTGATGTCAGAACCTGGTTTGCGGCCGCTGAAATCAATCCACAATTCTACGCGCTCAGCGGGGGCAAGCATCACATAGGGTAAGTTTTGCGGCTTTTCCAGTAAACCGCCGTCGGTTGCGATTGCAGTGATCGGGGTGCCGTCACTCCATGCGAGTTTATAAATCCGCGCATTTGATCCATTCAGGATGCGCAAGCGATAGGCTCTGGTTTTTACCGGAATGGAATAGTCTTTCTGTCCGTTTGCGAGAATGACATCGCCATGAAACCCCCGCATTCTTTGGTGCATGCCTAGTATGTAGCGAAGCTGATTACCGCTGGAGAAGCTGCGATCCTGAATAATCAGCGGGATATCGAATTCGCCGCTAGGCAGACCTAATTTCCGTTCTTTCTCATCGGAAACCGTGATAAGTCCCGCTAAGCCTTGATAAACTTGCGGCGCGGTTAGCTCGTGGGTATGCGAATGATACCAGTTGGTACCGGCTGGATTGGTTACCTCGAATTCATATAAGTACTGTTCGTCCCGATGGATGGCATACATCGGATGTCCGTCCATCGGTTGGGGGACATGCATGCCGTGCCAGTGCGTAATGCATGGCTCCGGTAATTGATTGCTGAAATAGATTCGAACTTTCTGACCTTGCTCAAAATTGAGAATAGGACCTAAATAGCCTGGCAACTCTTTAAGCGTAGATGAAGGTCCTTTAAGCAGTTTGCCAGTGTATTTAAAAACATGCGTGAGCGGACCGGGTAATATGGAAACATCGGAAGTCTGCGCATTCAATGCGATTTCTACATCGGCCTTGAATAAAGGATTGGGTGTCATGTTACTTCCCTGTCTTGTCGCACAACTCAATCCCGGGATTGTTGCGGCAAAAGTGCCTGCTGCTGCATATTGTAGGAATTGACGTCTTTTATAATTGATATTTGTCATGATTAATCCCTCTTCCATCAGTGAGATAGCAGCGGTACGCGGTCAACAATTCAACGCGTAATTTATCTGCGATACTGGGATTAGTGTATCAGTTCAAGCATGACAAGTAATGTACTTTATGCTTAAGTGATTGAGCGTAAGAAGTTTTGAGGCTCAGGATCAGGGTAACGGAAACCGATGCATCAAGTGAGAAGCGCTAACAACATTTGCGGGGAAGAATTCGCTTGTGCCAGCACCGCAGTGGCAGCTTGCTGCATGATTTGTGTTTTTGTAAGTGAGGTTGTTTCAACTGCATAATCGGTATCTTGTATTCGTGATTTGCTGGCAGTTGCGGATTCCACGCTGGTTTGATTGTTGGTAATGACCGATTGCAAACGGTTCAATTGTGCGCCGATTTTCGATCGCTCTCCGTTAATGTGATTGAGAGCCAGATCTACTTTAAAAGTCGTAAAACCGGCATTGTTGATCAAATCCAGATCTTGGATGCTGAGTGCGCCCGTGTTGACCGCTCCCATGCTGATATCCAGTGTATCGGCTTTATTTGCACCGACCTGCAGACGCTTGTTGTTTCCGACTGCTGCTGCTTCGATATCTTCCCAGATTTCATTGAATCCGCTAGTCGGATTGGTTCCGCCACGCGAACCGGTATCGATGACAACGCTCTCGGCAGTTTTAACGGAGCCGCCATCGGCATTTGATCCGCCGACTGCTCCGGTATCACTGTCTGTAAGGTTCATACTTGAAATATAGGTCGCACCATTTGCGACAAAGTCTGCATTAAAAGCATCGGCATTTGCATATAAGCCGCCGGTAGCGGCGCTGATTGCGTCATTTAAGGTGGCGCTTTGATGCTGGTTCAAATAAACCATGACATCTCTGATACCCGAACCACCGTTATCTTTAATGACCTGATGCAGATAGCGGACTGCTGTATAAGCGGCGGAATAATCATCCGATGATCCTCCCCACGATGCGCCTGCCGAACCAAAAGTCGAAGCTCTAGCCATAACACCGCCAATACCGACGCTGCTTATCGAAGCTTGCAAGCGTTCATCGGCGCCATGGATAAATTCGGCGGCACCTTCCAGAAACCAAGTTTGATCAACCGTTGGATTGAACATCGAGCCGATATTCATGCTGCGGTACATCACGGCGTGTACCATTTCATGCGCAATAATTCGATCGTTGTAAAATGGTGCATTACCACCGTTTGGCAGATTGGCCGGTGTAAAATCGCTCATATCAATCTGAAGTTTGACATCCGCTGCTTTACCAGTATAGGTGCCCGGTATCGAACCAACAACCCGGGCCGCAGTGCCACCGGCGCCGTCGGTGAATGTTGTCAATTCGATATTCATGTCAGCGCCATCCGCCGAAATTCCGAAATACTGCTGTATCATATTTTCCGCTTCTTCCAGCCAGCCGTATTGTAGACCGTAGACGACAGCCAGCTGGTTAGAGTCTCCGAGAACGCTGCTTCCGGAAAAGTCAAAAATACTATCCCCGTTGAAGGTGCTGGTTGTCGAGACCTTTTCTAGTTCTTGAATTAACTGATTGGTTTCTTCTTGAAGCGCTTTCTTGTCAGCAAGGCTATTGGTTGAATTCGCGGCTTGGATGGATAATTCACGGATACGTTGCAATGCGGAAGTCATGGAAGTCAATGCGCCATCAGCTGTTTGTAACATTGAAATGCCATCATTGGCATTTCTGGTAGCTTGATTCAAGCCACGTATCTGGGCGGTCATTCGTTCAGAAATTGCAAGACCGGCTGCATCGTCTCTGGCGCTATTAATACGCATACCGGATGATAGCCGCTCTAAGGAGCGACTCAAATCCGTGGTGGTTGCTGATAAATACCGTGAGGTATTTAACGCACCCAAGTTGGTATTAATGGATAATGACATTTCGTCTTAATGGCGACATAACAAGTATTGCTAATTAACGTTACGTTGTTTTGTTTTCTTTAGATTTGAGAGTTTCTCAATACACCGGCATCGATCGGGCAGCAATGGTATGTCTTAAAATAGAGACACGATATTCCAGGAATTTATTCCGCAGATCCGGAAAAGATAAATGCGAATGCAACGAGTTTAATTACTCAAAAAATGAGTTATCAGAATGGAATAACCCAATCCCGCACTTGCACAAGCACCGATGACCGTGACCAACCCAATTTTATGTTTGAACAAAGCATAAAATGCGATGCCGCCAATCACGGCTGAGAACCATTCAAATGGCCCGCCAAAGCCGTTTGGCCAGAGTACATGGTAAGCAAAAAAAACCGCCAAATTTACAATAACGCCGACCACGGCTGCGGTGATGCCTGTCAGCGGCGCGGTGAATTTGACATCGTGACGGGTAGCCTCGACTGCAGGAGCGCCCAATAAGATAAAAAGGAATGAAGGCAAAAACGTAAAGAGCGTGGCAATCAATGCACCGGCAATGCCTGCTAGATATAACAGATCGGCTCCAAAAAGCGCTTTGGTCCAGCCACCGACAAATCCCACAAAAGCAACGATCATGATGAGCGGACCAGGTGTGGTTTCACCCAAAGCCAATCCATCGATCATTTGCGTTGCGCTCAACCAAGCATAGTGCTCGACGCCTCCTTGATAGACGTAAGGTAACACTGCATAAGCACCGCCAAAAGTCATTAGCGCAGCTTTTGTGAAAAACCAACCCATCTGTGTCAGCGTGCCGTTCCAGCCATATTGAACCGATAACAAAGCCATTACCGCGCACCAGATAGTGAGTCCGATCAGCGCAAAAGCAATAAAACGGCTCCATTTGAAACGAGCATGTTCCGGAAGCGGCGAATCATTATCAATGATCGCGGGGCCGTAGCGATGGCTTGAATCGATAGCGTGTTTGCCAGCTTGAAATTTGTCCGGCATGAAATGCGAGCCGATATAACCGATCAGGCCAGCCGATACCACGATGTAAGGAAAGGGAAAATCGAAAACAAAGATCGCGATAAAAGCTAATATTGCGATAGCGCGCAATAGATTGTTCCTTAAAGCTTTGCTGCCGATACGGTAAGCTGCAAATAAGACAATAGCGGTTACCGCTGGCTTGATGCCGTACAAAATTCCGGCAACTGCCGGAATTTCGCTGTAAATTAGGTAGATCCATGTCAGAACTATCAAAATAAGCAGCGACGGTAATACAAATAAGGTGCCGGCAACAATTCCACCCCAAGTGCCATGCATCAACCAGCCGATATAAATCGCCAGCTGCTGGGCCTCCGGGCCAGGTAGCACCATCGTATAATTCAATGCATGCATGAAGCGCTGTTCAGAAATCCAACGCCGTTGTTCGACCAGCTCTTGATGCATCAGGCTGATTTGGCCGGCTGGCCCGCCGAAACTAATGAAGCCAAGCTTAAGCCAGTATCGAAAAGCCTCCCAAAATGATACCGGCCCGGGTGGAGCGGGAGCATGCTCGGTTGTTTCTGACATCTTTGTTCCTTGAATGAGTTATCCGATTTCTATCAAAATGCGGTGCCGGTTGGTCGGGGATTAACGTTCAACAATCGTCCATTGCCGCTGGTCTTCAGAAGCTTTCTGCAAAACTGAATTTCTTTCTTCTTTGGGAAGTTTACTGATTTTTGTGACCGCATCGAAAAATTTATTCATGTCCTGGTCGTTCTGCGCAAGGATTGTCTGAAATGCCGGTACCAATTGAGAATAAATCGAAACCGTCGCCAGTAATGCATTATTCAAAGGCTGAGAGAACCATGAATCATAGAGACTAAGCTCTGGATCACCGGTTTTCAAGTCAGCGAATTCTGTGCGCAATTCATCAAATATCCGTGCCTTATGAGCACGCTTCTCAACTTCGCTGAGATCCGATTGGAATAAATCCTGCAAGTGCTTGCGATATTTGAAAACCAGATCGGTGAAGATGGTTTCCCGTTCTCGCCGGGCGCTTAATGCCGATTGTTGCAATACAGTGCCGTTATGAGCGAACCAGCGCTTAATGCCTTCTTGTTCGACCGCTGTCGCAAAAGATTCGTTAAAGACGGTATCGCCGGGCACATAGACAACTTGATGCGCCAGCTCATGAAAAATCAACCGCGCGAGATTTATTTCAGAGTAGCTTATGAAAGTATTGAGCACCGGATCGCTGAACCAGCCCAGCGTGGAATAGGCGCGAACTCCGCCGACGTGAACATCATAGCCTTCATTTCTGAGTTCTTCAGCATAACGTTCCGCCTTAGCTTGAGAAAAAAAGCCACGGTAATTAACACAACCCACTTTTAGAAAGCACCATTCTTTGAGCTGAAGGGATAATTCCGGGGATGCGAAAACATTCCAGACGACAAAGGGGCGTTCTAAATTCGCATAACTGGTGTAGCTCCGGTTATCCGGCAATTTCAATTCGCGGCTCGCAAATTGACGCAATTGAACGATTTTGGTCAGCGAATTTTTTAAATTCTGATCGGTATCCGGATTCTCGATAATGGTACTGATCGGTTGCGCTCGACGCAGAACTTCCAGATGTCCGTCGATCGCTTGCGCATAATAAGGAAGATTCGCGCATGCACTGAGCCAAGTAACGGAAGTCAGAGTCATGACAAATCTGAAAATCGTGAAGGATCGGGATACCGCGCTCATGGATGCATACTTTGAAGTTAAAAAATCGACATTTTAATGGGGCATTCTAGCTAATTTTCAAGATTTCTTTTCAACTGGGGTTGAACGCACCCGCTCAATTTTGTAGCAAGGTGATTATCAGATTTAATTTTTCCTGATTAATTCCAGGTTTAGTTTCGCTTATCAACCGCTATAAATATTTTACCGATATTGCCGAAATAAATATCCGTATTTAAAAGGAAAATTCAAGTGATGTCGTTTCCGTTTAAGTTTCTTGGATGCTATGTGTATTGACTATGAAAATAATGACAGAAGAATGGCTGATTTTAGGCATCACTTCCGAGGACCGGACATTCCGGCCCAGTGATTGGTCAGAAAGGCTTTGCGGAGCGCTTGCAAGCTATAACGAGAAGGGGCGCTGGGAGTATTCCGATTATGCGCAACCGGTAATCTACGAGGGCAAGATTGCTGTTCGAGTGCGAACTTCGTTAAGCATTATCAACAAAACGCATTATCAGTTCATTATGGATTTTGCGGCCAATAACCGGCTCAAAATTATTCCTGCTGGAAAAAGTATTTCTCTCGAAGACCCTGTTGAAGAAACTATCGAACAAGCAGAAGTCGTATGGTCTTTAGGAAACTGGATCTTGGCGTTGCTATTGCACCAATGGAAAGTGCGATCGCTGTTCAAAAATTTACCCCGCTGAAAAAAGCAACATCACGGTGCTGTGAATTTCTCAAAGCGACTTAAGGAACTCAATCAAGTCCAATCGTTGTTCTTTATTCAGAGCTGGAAGAATGGAGCCGTCAGGTAGCGGCGTCCGTCCGGAGGCATACTCATGACCCTCGTTATAATTCCCCCAAATATGGGTGCGGAATAAAAATCCTTGATATCCTGTTGTCTTAAAACCCACTTTTTCGGGATCGAATTCACGCGAGCCGACCATGAATTCGTCTGGACGATATTCACCGTCATCAGGATCGCCGGGACGCTTTTTAGGCAATAGCAAATCATAGAGCGTTGGAACAGAACCGTTATGCAAATAGGGCGCTGTAGCCCAGATACCGTTCAAAGGCCGCGCCTTATAGGCCATTGCGGATGCAAAAGGAGATACGGTGCTGTCGGGGGCATAGTTGCCAGTCTTTAAAGATGATCGCACCTCATTATCAAAAAAGGTGTAGGCGAAATCGAACGATCGCTCGAGCCATCGCCGGATAAACCATGTGTCGTTGTCGGGGGTGGTGACGACATTGCGCGTTGCTGCGGTTAGCAGCGCCACAACGGGTGCTTGTTGCTGCAATAAAATATCTCCGGTGCTGACGCTCACATACTGATTTCTTAAGATGCCGCTATAACCGGGAAATTCAATTGCATTTGTCGCCATTTTTGAATCTGTCCCAACCGAATGAACCGAGATCATTCGAGCGACAATCCGCCGATCCGGGTCAGTGCGATTGATAAGGCTATGGCAGGCGGCGCAGTACTCCGAATAAATTTCCGCGCCTCGAGCCATTCGTGTTTTGTCGATGCGCGGCAGGATATGCTCAGGCCATGACGGGGAAGTTAATTTGCGCAGATGATTTTCCACCCGGCGCAGATTCCGGATATCGATTGAGGACTGGAAGTCGATATGTTTAGAACCGAATCCTTGCCCGCCTAATACCGAAGATAAAGTGAAACCGTCCTTTTCCTGCCAATCCAATGTCGCGAAAACGCCAATGACCTGCCCGGCGTTGCGAGCCATAGGTCCTAATCCGCTATTATCAACCCGGCCATTCCATTGGATATAGTCATGCTGCGGAACATCCCAGAGAAAAGGGTAACTGACGGGTGCATCGGCCGGGTTATAGATTTTGTTGCGTAGCCGGATCAATTGTTTGTCGGTTAAAAAATTTTGAGTTTTTTCTATCACGTGATCGCGATCTTGGCTGCTCAAAACCGATTCGACATTGGACAGGACTGTTGCCAGTTCATCTTCGGACAGAATGTCAGCCAGCAACTCGCGTAGTTGCTGCGCGCTCATAATATGTTCCAACACACGATTATAAATCCGTCCGAATGCATCCAGCCGGGCGTAGCCATAGCGTGTCAGCGGGCGTTTGCTATCTCGCGGTGAGTTGATGATGGTGTACGTTTTAATGCGCTGGGTGTATTTCTTGAGATCGGACAAAATATCGCTAGCGTTATCGTAGCCGTCTCGTTTCAACACATTCGCGATAAAACGATCCCGTTTTTCAGGATTTTCCAGGGTAGCGTGCAGGGCGGCTGCCAGGTCCACCATGAAGGTTTCCATATCGGAATTTGCCGGTCCGCCATCGATGCGTATTCCAGTGCCTTGGTAATTGATTTGCGTGGTGTGACAAGCCGCGCAGGTGAATCCCATATAGGCTTTGCCTTGATATTCGTCACGTACCATACCGGCAGGGAGACCGTCCGGATTGCTGGCGGTTGGCCGCTGCGGAAGATAACCGTACCGATCCATATTTTCATTACTGCGGAACAAAGCCGTAGAGTCCGCTTGCTCAAGCGCTAGAAAAAAACTATACGGCAATAAATTGGAACCTTGCGTGACGGCATAGAACCACAGGCTATCGGCGGCAGACCAACCCTGATCAAGATAGGCAATTCGTGAGAAAGAGCCGCTAAATTTGTCTGTGCCGCTAGTAATCGCGCCGCGCTCTGCATCGGCGTCGCGTAATTCGTACGAACGCCAGGAAATCCCAACTACAAGCCATGTCATCGCTAATAGGATGATTATCAGTAGTAATTTTTTCAATGGATAACTTCTTCGATGCTTGGGGTTCATATTTGATTTATGCCATTGTTCAGCAAGCGTTCAGGTTTTGTTTGCTTAAATCCGGTGCAATTTTATGGGTAACTTCTCCAAATATTGAGTGTTGTTCTTAAACAACGATAAAAGCCCCTATTAAAGCTGATATTAATACTATGAAATGATTGATTTCATATATGATGATCAGCTCGTTTTGTGTGAAGAAGATGTGAAGAACTTCATGGTTTTTTTACAAAGGATGTTATGCAAACTTATCTACTTAAGTACCTGCTTCCAAGCTTAATCGTCATAATCGCATCAAATATCACTTTAGCGCAACCGATGGCTCCTCTTCCTTTAGGAGCGGATTCATTAAGACAGCCCGAGCCGTCATCACCCGCTGTGCGCGAAATGGCGCCAGCCATGGTGCCGTTCAAAAGTGAATTACCTAAGTCGGATGTGTCGTTGCCGGCGGGTGAAGCGCAAGAACCGGCTGTACTGTATACCATAGAGGAAATACAACGCATCGGGTTAGAAGCGAACGGTCTTGTCCAAGCCGCTCGTTCGCAAATTAATATGGCGAAAGCTGGTGTAGTAGCAGCTTCCGCATTCCTCAATCCCGAAGTTACGGTAACGGCCGGACCTGATAGCAATCGCTACTCCTTGGCTATTACCGGACCTACATCGATGCAGCGCTCTGTAACCGTTAATCAGCCGATTGAGAATCCTTTCATGCGTAGCGCTCGCATTAATGCATCGGAAGCCATTGTTGATGCCAGCCGCGCCAGCTTTGATCAAGTACGCGCCGATTTGGCAGCACAATTGCGTGTCCGCGCTTACGAATTGCTGTTGCGCCAAGAACAAGCCACCATTGAACAAGGTATTTATGATTTATTAGAAACTCTGCGTAACCGCATTGCTGCCAATGTTGAAAGAGGTGAAGTCGCACGATTTGAATTAATTCGTGCCGACACAGAATTGCAGAGTGCAGCTAACCGCGCTCAAGCAGCACGCCTGACGGTGCAGCGTGCAAGAGTTTTGCTATTGCAATTGTTGGCGGGCGCAATTCCAGGCAATTTTCAAATTAGAAATTCTTTGAAAGACCCTATTCAGTTGCCCTCGCTGGAAGAATTGCGCGAACAAGTACCTAAAATCAATCCCGATGTCATGCGCCTGCAAGCAGAACAGGAACGAGCCAATCATCGAATCAGTCAAGAAAAAGCTTCTGTATTGCCACAAATCAGTGTGTTGTACACCAATTATCAGGATGCGCAATTCACATCCAATATTGCCGGTGCGAGTGTTCGAATTCCGATCTGGTACCGTCGCCGCGGTGAAATCGATACTGCCATTCATGATTCTGCACGTATCCGGGAAACGCTCGAATTCCGCCGCTACGAAATCAGCCAATTATTTGAGGCAGCATGGCAAGCCTTGGAAATTGCGCAACGGCGAGTGGACATATTTGAAGGCGGTTTGATCAAAGAAGCAGAAAATGTCGTGCAAGTCGCCCAGACTGCTTATCGATTTGGTGAACGTGGTTTAATCGAGTTTCTCGATTCGCAACGCATTTTCCGCGGCATCATAAGCGATTCCATGCTGGCACGTTTTGAACTGCAATCGGCAGCCGCTGAAATTGATCGTCTGCGCGCACATTATCCCAAGGAGTTAATTCCAGAATGAATGCCAAGTTACTATTAATCGGCCTTACGGCTGTTACTGTTTTATTGTCAACGGGTTGTGGAAGTAACGATTCGAACGACGAGAAAAGTACGCAATCATCTGAAGAACGGGATTTTAACCATATTGTCGCGCGGCCTGAGGTACTACCTCGGCTGGAATTGGGGCATCCATTTTTGGTTGATTTGGCCGACAAAATTCAAGTGCCAAGCCGGGTGACGGTCGATGAAGAAAGAACCGCGCATATCGGATCCTATATTACCGGACGAGTCACCGATATGTTTGTCATTCTGGGCGACTACGTCAAGCCGGGGCAACCGCTGGCACGGGTTACCAGCCCTGATCTGACAAATTCACAATTAGCGTATTTGCGTGCCTTATCACGGGAAGTTGTGACCTCCAAAGCCTATGAACGTGCAAGGCATTTGCTTGCTGCTGATGCGATTCCGGTGGCCGAAGTCGAGCGCCGGCAATCGGAATTAGAAATCGCGCAAGCAGAATTGGCTGCAGCAACCGACCAATTGCGATTGTTCGGTTTGGGAGATGCAGAATTAAAAACGCTGAATAAAAAAAGAAAAGTTTTACCGTGGCTGGATATTAAGGCAACCCGGGAAGGTTATGTGATTGCTCGTAATGTATTGGTCGGTCAGGTGGTACAACCGTCCGATCCGTTGTTTCAAATAGCCGACTTATCGCATGTCTGGGTGGTCGGAGATGTTCCCGAACAAATCGCGCGCGATGTCGAATTGGATCAACATGTCGAAATCCAGGTGCCCGCATTAAATCAGCAACTGGACGGCATCATCATCTTTGTTTCCGATACGGTTAACCGGCTAACACGTACGGTCATGACGCGCGTGATGGTGGAAAATCCGGAACGTAAACTGAAACCGGATATGATGGCCAACATGCACATTACCGATTCGGACCATAAAGTGCTCGTGGTGCCCGAATCTGCAGTCGTGCGTGAATTAAATCAGGATTATGTGTTTGTCGCATTGACGGATAACGAATTTCAACGCGTGCCGGTTGAATTGGCCAAAGAAGTGGCGAATCTACGGCCAATAGTGAATGGATTGACCATCGAACAACGCATTGTCACTTCCGGTGCTTTTCATTTGGATAGCGAGCGCAAGCTTGCCGAATTGGAGTAACTCGGGATGAAAGCTATCGTTAGTGCCATGCTAAGACAGCGCTTGATCGTGCTGATTATGGGTTTAATCCTATGCGCTGCCGGTGTCGGCGCAATCAAAGTTCTCTCAGTCGATGCATTTCCCGATGTCACCAACATTCAGGTACAAGTGGCTACAGTCGCCATTGGCCGCAGCCCCGAAGAAATGGAAAGATTGGTGACGGTACCGGTCGAGATCGCGATGACCGGCTTGCCGGGTCTGGTTGAAATGCGTTCCATGAATAAGAGTGGATTGTCACTGATCACATTGGTTTTTACCGACCAAACCGACGTATTCTTTGCACGGCAATTGGTGATGGAACGCATCATCGACGTGACACCGCGGTTGATACCCGGCATTACCCCGGTTCTCGGTCCGGTTTCAACCGGCCTGGGTGAAGTGTATCAATATACGATTGATCACCCGGATGACGGAAAACGCCAGCTCACCGTCGAGGAACTGATGGAGCGGCGCACCGTGCAGGATTGGGTGGTGCGTCCGATGCTGCGCTCGATTCGCGGTGTCGCGGAAGTCAATTCAATGGGTGGACATGTCAAAGAATATCAAGTCTACGTTGATCCAAACAAATTGCGGCATTACGATTTAACCTTGACCGATGTGGATCGCGCCTTAGCCAACAATAACGCCAATGCCAGCGGCAACATTTTGGCATTACAGTACGAACAATATCTGATCCGTGGTGTCGGCTTGATCGCTACATTGGATGATATCCGCAATATTATTCTGCGCGAAATGGACGGCGTGCCGGTTTACGTGCGCGATGTCGCACATGTTACCTTCGGCGGCGAAGTGCGTCAGGGGGCGAGCATTAAAAACGGTGACACCGAAGCGGTGGCCGGTATCGTGATGATGTTGCGCGGCGGCAATGCGAAGGAAATTGTCGGGCGCATTAAGGAAAAAGTAAATGAAGTGAATGAAAAAGGGATGTTGCCGAATGGCTTGCAAATCGTCCCTTTTTATGACCGTACCGATCTGGTCGATAGTGCATTGGGGACGGTGCAAAGCACACTGACAGAATCCCTGATTCTGGTAATCGTGGTGTTGTCGATTTTTCTGGGTACTGTGCGTACCAGCATCGTCGTGTGTTTTACGCTCATTATTACACCGCTGGTTACTTTCCTGGTGATGAATTATTACGGCCTGCCGGCTAATCTGATGTCGTTGGGTGGCTTGACGATTGCTTTGGGCATGATGGTCGATCCGACTGTGGTGGTAGTCGAGAACATATACCAGCGCTTAGGCGAGGCGAAAGACAGCGGAAAATCGAAATTCGATGTTATCGTCGATGCGACCGCCGAGGTCGGTACGCCGGTTATCTTCGGTTTGATCGTAACGGTGCTGGTTTTCTTGCCGCTGATGACGCTGGAAGGCATGGAAGGCAAAACTTTCAGTCCACTGGCCGTCACGATTTCGATTTCACTGTTTATTGCACTGATCGTATCGCTATTGTTATCGCCAGTGCTGAGTGACTATTTAATCAAAGGCGGCAGTGAACAAGACACCAAAATCGTTGCGACGATGAAAAACGCTTATTTGTGGTTTTTCGATCTGGCGTATAACAATCAGAAAAAAACCATGATCATTGCCATCAGCTCGTTAGCGGTTGCGATCGCATTGTTTCCGTTGCTCGGTAAATCATTCATTCCGATCATGAAAGAAGGCGCGATTACGCCGGTGATTATACGTGCGCCATCGATTTCTCTGGACGAAGCGATCAAAATCGAAACCGAGGCGATGAAATTGATTGCTGCGGTCCCCGGTGTTAAATCGGTGGTTTCCAAATTAGGCCGGGGCGATACCCCTGCCGATCCGGCATCGCAAAACGAATCCGATCCGATCGCCGATTTGGATTTGGAGGGGTCGGGCCGTACTCAAGCCGAGATCGAGGAAGATATTCGTAAAGCATTATCGGTACTGCCGGGTGCCAATATTGTGCTTTCGCAACCGATTGCGCAGCGTGTCGATGAAATGTTGACCGGTGTGCGTTCACAAGTCGCGATCAAGATTTTTGGAGACGACCTGGAACAACTGCGCAAACTTTCCGAGCAAGTCGCGCGTATTGTTAAATCGACGCCGGGGGCGCGGGATATCCGTATCGAACGCTTGTCCGGCCAGCAGGAATTGACAGTTAATATTGATCGCCGTGCAATTGCCCGTCACGGTCTGAATGTGTCTGATGTCAATGAGATGATCGCTACGGCGGTGGGCGGTAAGTTTGTATCGCAAGTTTTTGAAGGCGAGCGGCGTTTTACTTTGTTGTTACGTTTTCCTGAAGAATTCCGGCACGATGTGGAAGCTATCAAAGAGCTATTGCTAAGACCTGCGATCCGAACGCCAAATGGCGCAGGATCTGGAAGTATGCTGATACCGCTGAGCGCGGTAGCAGATATACAAGTTGTCGATGGTCCGGCGATCATTTCGCGTGAATTTGCAAGGCGCAGGGTGGTTATTGGTGTGAATGTGCATGGCCGCGATTTGGGCGGGTTTGTTGCCGAACTGCAAGAACGTACTGCAAAGGAAATTAGATTACCATCCGGCTATTATTTTGTTTGGGGTGGTCAGTTTGAAAACATGGAACGCGCGATGGCGAAACTGAGCATTATCGTACCGATTACGCTCGCCGCGATTTTCTTCATGCTGTTCACCTTATTCAATTCAGTCAAAATGGCGGTGCTGATTTATCTGGTATTGCCGTTCGCATCGGTCGGTGGTGTCGTGGGGCTTTTCCTTACCGGGCAATACTTGTCGGTACCTGCATCGGTCGGCTTTATCGCGGTATGGGGAACTTCCATCTTGAATGGTGTTGTATTGATTTCGTTTCTGCGCGAATTGCGTCAGAAAGGATTAAACGTAAGAGATGCGGCCCGGCAAGCCTGTTCTCAGCGTTTCCGTCCGGTCATGATGACCGCTGCGACTACCGTGCTGGGACTGGCGCCTTTCCTTGCCGCAACGGGATTGGGTTCCGAAATTCAAAAACCGCTCGCTGTGGTGGTTATTTTCGGATTGACGACAGCGACGATGATGACGATGGTGGTGATGCCGATGATTTATCGCTGGTTTGACGATATACCGGATAAAAAGCTACCTGAACCCGATAACCAGCCTGAGCTTTTACCTTTGGCTGATGAAGGACAAAATTCTGTCAAGAACTCCTGATCTTTTTATTGGTAGCCTTGTTGCAGCACTGTAATTTCATCTATTGCAGTGCTGCTTTTTTATAGCACCCGGAAAGCAATGATGGTTACGATTGTTGGTGGCAGTGCGGCGATCAATAAACCAAGCGGATGAATCGTTTGTTCTTCGAATTTGCTGCGTAAAATGGCAAATCCGGCAGGGTTTGGTGCATTGGCGATTACCGTCAAACCGCCGCCGGTTACTGCGCCGGCGACCAGTGCCACTTTGAATTCATCGGTCAGTCCTTCCACCAATGAACCCAAATACGTTAATGCCGCATTATCGGTAATCGCTGTTAAGGCCGCTGCGCCGAAGAATACTGCGGTATCGTCCATATCCATCAGCAATGGTTGCAGCCACCACTGTTGTTGCCCGCCAAGCACCACCAAACCGGCAAGAAAGAATGCCACCAATAGCGCCTCTCGCAAAATTAGAGGATTCTGATATTGTTGATACGCTGTGGTAAATCCCAGGAAGAACAAAAAAATGCCCATGAATGCCGCTGGGTGATGCGCAAAAACAACTACCAAGGTAAGAAAAATTAAATGTATCAGGACAATAGAGGCGGGCATTTTAGTTTCATTGCTATCGGTAGTTTTCTGACTCATATGCCCTAGTTGATGCCGGAACAATAGCATTGCCGAGGCGGCGTTGATAAAAACAGCCACAGCGGCTTTCCAGCCGAACGTCGAAACCATGAACCACAGATCCCAATTCCATTTGCTGGCTACCATTAATACCGGCGGTGCGGCAAACGGTGTCAATGTGCCGCCGATGGAAATATTCACAAACAGAACGCCTACTGTTACATATTTCAGTTTGGTGGAGACTTCTCTATTAAACAACATGTCGCGCAGCATTAATGCCGCCAGTGTCATGGCCGCCGGTTCGGTAATGAAGGAGCCGAGCAATGGAACGAAAGCCAGCACTAGAAAATACAGCGCCATGCCGCGATTGATTGGTACGTAATTGGCAATCCACTTTACGGAGGCAGCAGTAAAATCCAGAATAGGGCGTGTACCGGCTATGACCATAATGACAAAAACGAACATCGGCTCGGTAAAGTCACGCGAATCAAGATATCCCATTGCTTCTGACTTGCCGCTCAGGACCAGCATAGTCAATATCAATACCATTGCCCAGAAACCGAAAACCACTTCCACCTCGCCCAGCAAATGCCAGATACCGGCGTGTTTTGGCTGGATATGAGCCAAATGTTCGAAGTACTTGGTCGAAAAAGTATGTATGACCGCTATTGTAAAAAGCGAAGCGGCGATAACTTGTATGGTTGTAGGATTCATCATGACAATTTGAGTATGGTGAAGTGGTTCACGATATTAAGAAATGACCATAATAATAGCATCAGCTATTGGATTAATGATTTAATTCGGACAGGAAAGACCGGATGCGTTGAGCGTTCACCCCAAGATCGCCCTTTCCGACTCTGGAAACCGATCGCATATCAACGCGTGTTCGATTGCCTTCGGTTTGAATCCGAATCACCACATCATCTTTAAATCCCATCAAGAGGGTAGTGTCGGTTGCTTCGATCCGGCCATTGGCGGCGGATACCAAAGCGATTTCCCAGCCGCGTTGTTTTACCAGCGTAACCGCTTGCTCGAACACTTGCTCGAAGGGCCGGTCAATGAATAGCGTGCTCAGATCGGCGTAATGTTCTTGTTGCAGATTGATCAAGTTCTCCGGATCAGAACGGTCCAGCGGATTGTCGCTGGTTGATCGAAGCGCTGGAATGGCAATAAATTCAGGGGGATTTTGCAAGTCGGTGGAAATATCATGGATCATCGGCTTTCCAATACCCGTCACAGCGGTTGCAAGCAGCGGAACGACGATCAGTAACGCAAGCGTCGAGCCGCCAAGCGTTGCGGCAAGCTCTGGTTCCTTAGCTTGCTTGGCGCGCCAGGTTCCGACTGCTCCGAAAAAAATCGCGAACAATCCGCTGGCGGCGCTCAGAAGAAGTCCTAACAAAGCCGCGCGGTAATCGATCAGACCCAGACGGTGGCAAATGATCGCGAGCAAAGCAAGGATGGCGGCAAGTACCGCCGTTTTCATGCTTCGGGCGGTCAAATCGGACCGTTGTTTGATGATAGCTGGGGCCGGTTGCGCGGGAATACTTTTTCTTTTGTTTTTGGTCGGTTTCATGATTGATGAAAATAAAAGAATTGTGGTTGCAATTTTTACTGGCCTTGGTGAAGATGTGCAATTGTATTAGGATTTTTTTCCTATGGCTTCTTGAATGATCGATCTCCGGTATTGTCTACGGGATTATTTGATTAACCTGCTGATTTAGCGATTAGACTGTTTTTTATTGTTCCGGCGCTACCTTTCATGAAACGCACATTGATACTGCTAAGCCTGGTGCTTATAACGATGATCTCAAGTTTGAGCGCCAAAGCTGCCATCCAAGCCGCTGAAGAATATCCCGCAGCGATCGGGCAATATATTCAAATCTTTCAGCCCGAAAATCACGATTTTAACGTAGATGACGCGCTGCGCGCTTTCAAGAGCGGCAGCTTCGCGCCATCCCAATCCGACGTGATGAATTTCGGGGTCGGTGCAAAACCGGTGTGGCTTGCTTTGCAAGTCGGTAGTGCGCAGCATGAGCCCATGATCCGGAAGTTATTATTGGAAAATGCCTGGCTGGATAAAATCGATGTGTTCTTTTTTCAAGATGAACAATTAGTCAGCGGCTATCATACCGGTGACAGCTTGCCATTTGCACAGCGGCCGGTCAATCACCGTTTTTTCGTGATCGAACATGCATTCAATCACGGTGACACGCTGGTCCTAATTCGCGTGGAAGCGGATGACGCGATGGTTTTACCCATTTACTTTACCAATGCCGAGCAATTAGCCAGCAAGGATTTGTTGAATGCCTATAGTTACGGTGTGATGTACGGCGCGATTCTGGCGCTGGTTGCATATAATCTGGTGTTATATATCGGTCTGCGCATCAGTTCCTATCTGCTGTATTCGATCTTCTTGTTGTTATTTATCGCTTTGAATCTGGCTTATACCGGTCACGGTTATCAATGGTTGTGGCCGGAATCCCCATTCTGGCAGCGCTGGGCTAGTGCAGTTTTAATCGCAGCAGGCACCACCGGCGGATTTGCGTTTATGTTGCAATTTCTGAATATCAAACTGACCTGGCCGCGTTTGTATCGATTCATTATCTTTGGCTGCTTAGGTTTTTGTGCCTTGGTATTGATAACGATGCTGTTTGACGAGCTGGTCATTGCCTTATTGACATCTTTTGTTTTTACTTTCAGTTTCTATATCGCAGCGGTGATTCTCGGGATAATGTCGCTGAAAATCGGGAACAAGTTTGCGAAATACTTTTTGATCGCTTCGATTTTGACGATCTGCGGGGGGGCGATTACCGCGAATGCCGTGTGGGGCGTTATTCCATTTAACTGGTTGACATACCGCGCTGTGGATATTGGCATGACGTTGGATGCGATTTTGTTGGCATTGGCGCTTGCGGCGCGGTTCAATATCACTCAAAACGAGAAACTGGTTGCCGAGAAAATGGCCGGGATCGACGTGCTGACAAACCTGAACAACCGCCGTTCTTTTTACAAATATGTGCAGCCGATCTGGTCTATAAGCTTACGCAGCAAAAGTAATACGTCGATCATCATGCTGGATATCGACGATTTTAAATTAATCAATGACAGTTACGGCCATGCATTGGGCGATCAGGTTTTGGTGAAATTGGCGGAAACCTTACAAAAAGAAGCTCGAAGCGGCGATATTCTGGCGCGCTGGGGGGGTGAGGAGTTTCTGATTTTTTTACCGGAAACACGGTTGCAAGACGCAGTAACCATTGCGGAAAGGGTGCGTAACAAGGTTGGTTCTTTGCAAGTGACATCCGCGAAAGGAGAAAAGCTTGCGATTTCGGCGAGTTTCGGCGTTGCAAGCAATCGAAACGATTATGTGGTGCTGGACGAATTAATTGCCAGCGCGGATCAGCAGTTATACCGCGCTAAAAAACAAGGCCGTAATTGCGTGTGCTCGGATTTTGCAGCGGCCGGAGACCGCGGTTCGGAAGCAACATCATCAGGCAGACCATTGCAATAGGTAGGCTATTTATCGTTGTGATGGTCCGGTTTTAAGTTATTTTGTGTGATTTCCGGCGGTGTTTCTCCACCAGAATCGTCATGGCTGATTTCCAGCTCATCGATCAATTTGACGATGCGGCTGTCAGGAATCATGCCATCGGCTAAAACACCTTCGTCGTCAATATCAATTTCGTTGCTTTTGTTGCCATCAAGTTTCTCGGCAGAGAGTTTTTTGCTGAACATAACAAACCTCCTTACTTCAGGGGTAGGGTGATGGTTATAGTAAAGCATGCCGGGAATCAAATTAAATCAACGAGTAAAGTCAGTTTTTGGCAGCATTTTGAGGGTTGGGAAAGCAGTACTGCGAAGCGAAGCCCGGCAGCGGAATGTGCTTAAAGAAGCGCTGATTAATTGACTGCACGAGCGAATTGCTTCGTTGCGCGGTACTCGCTCTCTCGTCTATCTGATTGATATGCCTCGGTTACTGCGTTCCGTGCGCCTCGCACTTCATCACGCTCGTCGAATTAATCAGCGCTTCCTTAAATTTTTTTGGAGACTGTTGAGCGGTTGGAAAGAGCGCGGATTGCGTCTATGGAATACGGATTTTTATATACTACGAACGAGCTTTCGATTATCATTGCAAGCCATTGAGATACAATGAAAATGACATAATAGAATAGCGGCTTTCCAGAGAACCAGAGGCTCATTAATTCCAGTTATTATGATTGAACGGCGCAATTATTATCGTATTCTTCATGTCCAGCCCGATGCGCCAATGACGGTGATTAATGAGAGTTACCGGATTCTGATGCAGAAACTCAAAGCCCATCCGGAATTGGAAAGCCCGGACTGGAATGCCGGTTTACTGAATATTGCCTTTAATACCTTACGGGATCCTTTAAAGCGGGCCGAATATGACCGTGAATTATTGAAGCGCTATCACATTAAGATACTGAGCCAAGGCGCACTGGGTGCGACGACGGCAAATCCCGGCACGGACCACTCGCACGCGGAAGGTGCTGCGAATTTTAAACAGCGCAATTATTACCGGATTTTGCAGGTGCAAGCCGATGCGCCGATTACCACGATCACTGCGAGCTATTGGGCGTTGAGAAAAAATTCACCGCACGATCATGCCTTGCTTGACGAAGCCTACCGGATATTATCCAATCCAGCATCGCGCAAACATTATGACGCGTTACTCGCGGGCGATATGTGGCAGGCGGCCAGAAAGGAGATGGAAGCCAAGAGCGATCAGCTTCCGGCGCTGTTTGCGAATTTTTCTAACCCGGTATCATCGGCGATCGAACCCTATCATGCGGTGATCACGCATTACTGCTCTTTTTGCAAAACGCCTTATGTTGCGCAGACCGGTTATTACCGGAGTGACAATTGCCTGGAGTGCTTCAGCCCTTTGGCGGTTTTCGAGCAAGGCCACCTGGAATCGCCTTTTCGCACGCTAACCCGCATCAATGTGCGCGGGGAATTGTCTTTTTATTTGTTTTGGCCAGGACGGCCATGCCAAGGAGTATTTCAGGATTTGTCGCCAGCCGGTATCCGGTTTCTGACGCAAGTGATGCTGGACCGGAGCGATATTATTAAAATCGATGCGCCTAATTTTCAGGCAGTGGCGGAAGTTACCCATACACGGCAAGAAAATGGCGGGTTTTCGGTTGGTACACGGTTTTTGGCCGCGAAATTCGATCAACGGCATGGCAATTTTGTGTCGCTGCAAGTTTGAATGGCAAAAAGGGCCGAGCTGTATTTTTCAGCCCATGTGCCGAGCTTTCAAATCAAGTTAACCGGAATTTTTAGATAAGCGACGCCGTTGGATTCGGCTTCAGGCATTCTGCCGGCTCTGATATTGATCTGGATGGATGGCAACAGCAAGTTAGGCATTTCCAGCGTGGCATCCCGTTTGTTGCGCATCGCTACAAAAGCTTCTTCGCTAATGCCATCGTGCACATGAATGTTGTGCGCTCGCTGGTCAGCAACGGTGCTTTCCCAAGCGGGGGAACGGTTGCCCGGTGGATAATCGTGACACATCAATAATCTGGTTTCAGGCGGGAATGCTAATATTTTCTGGATGGCGTGAAATAAGTGGCGGGCGTCGCCGCCTGGGAAATCCGCGCGAGCCGTACCGACATCCGGCATGAACAAGGTATCGCCGACAAAAATGGCGTCGCCAAATTGATAGGCCATATCGGCTGGTGTGTGACCGGATACTGAAATCGCTTTGGCGGTCAAATTTCCGACTTGGAAAACTTCATTGTCGGCGAATAAATGATCGAAATGACGGCCATCGGGGGTGAAATCGTCACCGAGGTTGAAAATTTTCTTAAACGTTTGTTGCACGACCGGAATGTTACTGCCGATCGCTGTTTTGCCGCCAAGCTGGGCTTTGAGATAGTCGGCAGCGGATAGATGATCCGCATGCGCATGGGTTTCAAGGATCCATTGCACCGTCAGCCGCTGGTTGCGGATAAATTCGATCAATCGGTTGGCGCTATGTGTGCGGGTTCGGCTGGCTTTCGGATCATAATCAAGCACGGGATCAATAATGGCGCAGCTTCCGCCGGCTTCATCGAATACAACATAACTGACGGTCCAGGTGGCGGGATCAAAGGTCGCATGGATTTGGGGTTTCATAGGTAACTCCAGAGAGGATGATCATTGTTTTTTGAGTAATTATCACTATATTGATAATATGTATCACAATATAACATATATAATTTATACGTAAATAAATGGTGAAACTTTTCGTCCACTATAAGCGATTGAGAGACTGACTATGAATATTTTACTGGAATCGATGCCATGGCATGCCGCCGCCGGTGGAGCGGTAATCGGTGTGGCAGTAGCGTTATTGCTGTTTTTAAATGGGCGAGTCGCCGGTATCTCCGGAATTGTAGGCGGGTTGTTCCGGATGCAAAAGGGTGATATCAGTTGGCGGGTTGCCTTTATTGCGGGATTGGTTTTGTCGGTTGCGATGTGGAAACTTTTTTGGGTTATGCCGGAGATAAAGATTGAAACCGGTTACGGCATGCTGGCGCTGGCGGGGTTGCTGGTAGGCTACGGTACGCGGCTGGGTTCGGGCTGTACCAGCGGTCACGGCGTTTGCGGTTTATCGCGACGATCACCGCGTTCGATTGCAGCGACTGTTGTTTTTATGACCATGGGTTTTTTGACGGTTTTTTTGATTCGTCACGTAGGAGTATTTTAGAAAGAGGTGAGCGTGAGCTTAAGGAGGATATGACATGAATAGCATAACTGCTTTGCTTGCAGGTCTGGTTTTTGGCGCCGGGTTGATTCTATCGGGCATGGTGAATCCGGCCATTGTTCTGGCCTTTCTGGATGTGGCGGGCGATTGGGATTCCTCACTGTTGTGGGTGATGGGAGGCGCTGTTACGATTGGTTCTGTTGCATTTGCCATGGCAAAGAAACGGAAATCCAGTTTTTTGGGTGCGCCGATGCAAATACCTGTTGCGACAAAAATAGATAAGCGATTGTTATTAGGGAGTTTCCTCTTCGGTATCGGTTGGGGAATCGCCGGTATTTGCCCTGGTCCGGCGTTGGTGCTGGCCGGTTCCGGAGAAACCGAAATTTTTGTTTTCTTAGCGGCGATGCTCTTGGGAATGGGTGTTTTTGAAATCATCGAGAAAAAACAACGGTAAGATTCTACTGACAATCCCATAAAAATAAATTAGCATAAATGTCCTTGCAGTCATTGTAGGATTCGTGGTCTCGTTAATAATTACTATCATAATGATAAATAAATATGAAAACTCAACCGGCATTAAACGATATGGCAGCACTGCATGCGTCAGCCTCGGATGCATGTGCTTTGCTGAAAATTCTGGCGAATGAAGATCGATTGCTTATTTTATGCGAACTTAGCCGAGGAACCCGGAATGTAGGGGAATTGGAAGAGATTCTGGGGATACACCAACCGACATTGTCACAGCAATTGACCGTGTTGCGCGAAGAAAATCTGGTTGCGACAGAGCGCAAGGGCAAGTATATCTATTACAGTTTGGCGAGTCAGGAAGCCATCAAAGTCATGGAAACTTTATTCGAGTTGTACTGCAAAACAACGTGTGAAGAGGTAAGCTGAGTCCGCGCATTCAGCGATGTCACCCTTTTGCCTTTGCGCTTTAGCGGGCCGTTGAAAAACTATCTGCGTTGCCGCTACGGTGTTAAAAACAAGCTCAAAATGCTCATTTATACCGCATAAACTGTGTTTTTCGCCTGTTTTTGCCTTGTATGGCTGCCTCGAAAACGTTTTTCAACGGCCTGTTAGTCAGGCCGCGCTAATCACCGGACGGTCAAGCAGGCGGAGCCGTTCGATCGTTTTCATCGGGAGAGGGTATGACTGTTACTATTACGAAGCTGGATCACAAGTTATCGGTATGCGGTCAGATCAGCATCGACGACATCAGCGAGATTGCCGCAACGGGTTACCGGTCTATTATTTGTAACCGTCCGGATTTCGAAGGCGGCGAAAACCAACCGTCCAGTGAAGCACTGGAAACGATGGCTAAATCGCTGGGGGTGACGTTCGTCTATTTGCCGGTCAATATGGGTGCGATACCGGATGAACGTGTGGCAGCTTTTCAGAAATTGCTGGCGGAGTTGCCGAAGCCGGTGCTGGCATTCTGTAATTCCGGCAGGCGTGCGGCCGCGTTGCATGAAATGACCCAACAGCGTGCCAGCGATGAAGCAGAGGAGCAGGAATCAGTCGTCGATGCTTGCAATTGGGGCGATGAATTCGATGTGGTAGTGATCGGCGGCGGTTCGGCGGGGATCGGCGTCACGGCCAGTTTGCTGCAGCGGCGTCCGGCGTTGCGCATCGCAATAATCGAACCGGGCGATCAGCATTATTACCAGCCCGCCTGGACGCTGGTCGGCGGCGGGGCATACGAGATTACCAAAACAGCCAAGCCGATGGCGGCGGTGATTCCCGAAAAAGCGCAATGGATTCAATCAGCGGCGGTCAGGATCGACCCTCAGCATCACCGGGTGTATTTAACAGACGGCCGTGTCATGGGCTACCGGCAGTTGATCGTTTGCCCAGGAATCCGCACAGCTTGGGAGAAGATTGAAGGACTACAGGAAACACTCGGTCAAAACGGCGTAACTTCCAATTACCGCTTCGATCTGGCGCCGTATACCTGGGAACTGGTGCAAGGGCTTAAATCCGGCGCTGCGCTGTTCACTCAGCCGCCGATGCCCATCAAATGCGCCGGCGCGCCGCAAAAAGCCATGTACCTGGCTTGTGATCACTGGTTGCGGGCCGGTTGTCTGGAGCAAATCGACGTCGAATTCGATACCGCAACCGCAGTGTTGTTCGGGGTGGCCGATTTCGTGCCGCCCTTGATGGAGTATGTGCGGCGCTATCATGCCCATCTGGTTTTCAATTCCAATCTGGTCAAAGTCGACGGTGAGCAAAAAATTGCGTATTTCGAAAGAAAAAGCGCGGATGGTACGGTCACTGTCGAAGCCAAGCCGTTTGACATGCTGCACGTGACGCCGCCGCAGGTCGCTCCGGATTTTATCCGGGACAGCGGTTTGGGAGATGCCGGCGGTTTCTGCCAAGTCAATGAAAAAACGCTGCAACATACCGATTATCCGGCGATTTTCTCGCTGGGCGATGCGTGCTCGTCGCCGAATACCAAAACCGCGGCAGCAGCCAGAAAACAAATTGTCGTGGTTGCCGAGAATCTGCTGGCTGCCAAAGAAGATCGCGAATTGACCGCGTTTTACGACGGCTATGGCGCATGTCCGCTGACGGTGGAAAACGGCAAGGTGCTATTGGCGGAATTCGGCTTCGGCGGCAAATTATTGCCGACTTTTCCGCTGGATCCCACCATCCCTAGCAAGTTCTATTGGTTTCTGAAAACAACGGTTTTTCCATGGATTTACTGGAATGGCATGTTAAAGGGCAAAGAATGGCTTGCCCGGCCAGGCCGGTCCCGTTGAGCCGGCGCTCATGACGCTCATCAGTATTGCGCTGGGCGCGCTAACCGGTTTGGTGCTGGCGTTGGCCGGTGCGGGTGGCGCCATCATCGCGGTGCCATTGCTCATTTTTGGGTTACATTTGACGGTGGCGCAAGCAGCGCCGGTTGCGTTGCTTGCAGTATGCCTATCGGCCGGGATTGGCGCGTTGATTGCGCATCGCCAGCGGCTAGTGCGCTACCGGGCCGCCGGGTTTATCGCCATCACCGGTATCATCACTGCCCCGCTCGGCATTTGGCTGGCGCAGCATCTGCCGAATACTCCGCTTACCTTGTTGTTTGCCGCCGTCTTGCTGTTTGTCGCGGTCAGGATGTTGTTACACAGTAAAGCTCCGAGTCAACCACCCATCGAACAACCCTGCGAATCGGTTTCGGTGCCATGCCGTTTGGAATATGACCAAGGCCGGTTGGTCTGGAACTGGCCGTGTGCGCGCGCACTGGGTTTATCCGGCGCAGTTACCGGTTTTTTGTCGGGACTGCTGGGCGTGGGCGGCGGGTTTGTGGTGGTGCCGGCGTTGCAAAAAGCGACCAATTTGCCGATGCAATCGATTCTCGCAACCTCGCTAGCGGTAATCGCGCTGGTCTCGGCGATGGGCGTGATCACCGCCAGCTCCCTGGGCGGGATGAACTGGCTGGTGGCGTTGCCGTTTGCGGCGGGTGCTTTGGGTGGCATGCTGATCGGGCGGCTGGCTGCCAGCCGTCTGGAAGGCCCCCGGCTGCAGCAAGCCTTCGCGCTGGTTGCCATTCTGGTAGCGCTCGGGCTAGCGGTTAAAGCGATCCTGCCATTGATTTAAAACAGGGAGGCCTTTGCACGGTGTCATGAGCGGTACGAGAATAAGGCAAAAATTTGCGAAAAAGCGGAGTTTACACGAGGTAAATGAGCATTTTTCGCGAATTTTTAACGCAATTATCGTGCCGCGTAGTAACCGTGCAAAGGTCTCACAGGATACGTCAGCGGATTTGCCGCGGTTCCTCGTTGGCCATTTCCAATATCTGACTCGCCGTCAATTGTCCCTCCATATTACCGTCCCAGGTGGCATTGAACGGCAGCGTATTTTGCACATGCTTGGCGTGGTTCAGATAGGCTTGCAACGAAATTTCCGGTTGCGTGACCGGTACTGCGACCGCGCGCGGATTGGCTGCGGTTTCGGTCAATAAAGCCTGATTGATTTTTGCTTGCGGGCGCGGGTTGCGTTTTGCTTTCGCGGTGGTGCGCACGGCGCGCAGCGATTTTTTCAGCAACTGGCCGTGATCGCGCTTGTCGTCTTCCAGTACCGGGTAAGCTTGCAGGTACAAATCATCGCCGCGCCAGCCGAGCAAGCGCGGCTGGTTCACTACGCGAACCGGCGTGTCGACCGCCACGTTGTTAAAAATACCGACGATGTCCTCCGGGTACATGCGCACGCAGCCGTGGCTGCCGCGCAAGCCGATGCTCGGCGGTTTGTCGGTGCCGTGAATGGCGTAGTTCGGCCAGTCGAGTTTCAACACATGCGTACCCATTGGGTTATCCGGCCCCGGCGGCACGATGGCGGGCAGCGGATTGCCGTTCTTGGCGTGTTCCTTGCGGATCGAAGGCGTTGGAATCCATGCCGGATTGGCTTTCTTCGATGCAACGCGAGTCATGCCCACCGGCGTTTTCCATTCCACCCGGCCGATGCCGACCGGATGCGTGATGACGCGCTGCAATTCGCCGGGCTTGGCTTTCGGGTAATAAAACAACCGCATCGCCGCGAGATTGATCACGATGCCTTGGCGCGGCGCATCGGGCAACACGAACTGCGTCGGCACCACGACGCGGGTGCCGGCTTTCGGCAGCCACGGATCGACGCCGGGATTGGCGCTGACGATTTCTTCATAACCGACGTTAAAACGCCGCGCGATATCCGACAGTGTATCGTCCGGCTGCGCGGTGACGATTTGCACCGTGCCGACGACGTCGTCGCGCGCCGCATCGAAACTGAATTCGTGACTGGCCACCGGCATCGGCAGCGATTGAACCCGCGGGGCGGGGGACGGCGCCGGGCCGGTGCTGAAAGTCTGGCAACCGCTTAACAGAAAAACACTGGCGCAAACACCGTAGGCAAGGCCGTCACGCAAATAGGAAAGTTTATTTTTATACATAAAATCAATGAAATTATAAAAAATTGGCGTGACCCACAGCGGCCAATTTACAAGGTTTTGAACGATGGCACAACCGTTCATTGAAACAAATCAAGGAATTTTCGCCGTCAGTTGATGTGATAGATGAGAGATTGCATCGCATTTTTTGACCGGCAAAATCGAATGCCAGTATGATGAGCGCTTTGAAGCAATATCCGGTCGAATCGTTTCATGTCCAAAATTTTCATCAACTACCGCCGCGAAGATAGCGCGGATTACGCAAACCGTTTGTACGACCGGCTAGCCGGTCATTTCGGCGCGGATCAAGTGTTCATGGACATCGATCAAATCGAGCCGGGTGAAGTGTTCGATCAAGTGATTCACGATAAGCTGGCGGCGGGACAAGCCGCCGTGGTGCTGATCGGGTCGCACTGGCTGGAGATCGCCGATGCCAACGGCCAGCGGCGGCTGGACAATCCTGACGATTGGGTGCGGCTCGAGATTGCCGCAGTGCTCGAGCGCAATATCCGCGTCATCCCAGTGCTGGTCGGCGGCGCGGCGATGCCGAAATCGACGCAACTGCCCGAATGCCTGGTACCGTTGGCTCGGCGTCAAGCGAGTGAAATTACCAGTCATGCGCGTTTTCATGCGGATGCCGACAAACTGATCAAGGCATTGGAAAAAATTGTGGGTGTGCCGGTTCCTTCAAAATCTGAACCGCCTAAAAAACCGGAAGAACCGGAGAAATCCGGTTTACTGCGTTTCGCGGCGATCGCCGGAATCCTCGGAATCGTGTTGGCGGCGGGAACTTATTTTGGAAGGACGCCGAATAAATTGGAACCAGAAGTGCCAGTGATCGAACCAATCGCCGCAACAGCAAACATTGGAACAAAACCCGCTCCAGCCAAAGCACCGGTTACGGAACAGTCGCAACAAACAACCCCCAGCGCGATTACCCAAGCGGTAATTGAGTCACCCAAAGCCGCAATCATCGAACCGGAAATAAAGCGATTAGATGATAATTCGCTTACTGAAACAGATTCTGCTACAGCGAAGGAATCCATCGCAGAGCAACCGCAACAGGGAACGCTCATATCAGCGGATCAATCTGGCGCCGCTCAATCTCCGCAAAAAATTCCGCCGATCAAAAGGAAGCCCTTGGTGGAACAGCGCAATGAAGAGCCTCCAATAGAGCAAAAAATATCGACAGTAGAACAGCCTAAAGTCACTGTCATCGAACCTAAGATGGTGCGCATCCCACCCGGTAAATTCTGGATGGGTTCCCCGGAAAACGAAGAAGGGCGATGGGGTATCGAAGGTCCGCAACATGAAGTTACGATCAATTATTCCTTTGAAATCGGCAAATACGAAGTGACATTCGACGAATACGACGCGTTTGCCAAAGCAACCCAACGTAAACTGCCAAGCGATAGAGGTTGGGGGCGTGGCAAGCGGCCGGTGATTAATGTGACGTTTAACAATGCACAAGCGTATGCTCAATGGTTGGCCAAGCAAACGGGTCAAAAATACCGGCTGCCGACCGAAGCGGAATGGGAATATGCCGCACGGGCGGGTACAAAAACCCGCTACTGGTGGGGAGATGACATCGGCAAAAACAATGCCAATTGCAACGATTGCGGCAGTCAATGGGATGACAAACAAACTGCGCCGGTGGGGTCATTCAAAGCGAATGCGTTTGGATTACACGATACCGCCGGTAACGTCTGGGAATGGACGCAGGATTGCTGGCATGACAATTACGGCAACGCGCCGGGTGATGGCTCGGCGTGGCTGGACAAGGACGGCGGTTATTGCAGCAGCCGGGTTGTTCGGGGCGGTTCGTGGTTTAACTTTCCGGAGTACTTGCGGTCGGCTCAACGTGGCACCGACGACTCCAATGTTATCAACCTCAACCAGGGTTTTCGTATCGCTAGGGATTTTTGACCTTTGTCCTTTGTGCTTTTGCCCTTTGCGGGGTGCAGGGGCGTAGCCCCTGCGGGTTTTGGTTTTTGGGGTTGTAGGGTGGATAAGCGTAGCGTCATCCACCATAATGCGGTTACATGCGCTGGTGTCCGGTGGATGGCGCTTTGCTTATCCACCCTACGGGGAAGGATTGTGCAGTAGGGTGGATAAATGCAATGCCATCCACCACAGCATTACCCGCCAGCGCAGGAAATTTTTTTGAAACAACAATGACAACTATGACCACACTCGGTTTTATCGGTCTCGGCATCATGGGCAAACCCATGGCCGGGCATTTGATCAACGGCGGACACCGCTTGTTGCTGCATTCGCGCAGCGGCGTGCCGGCGGATTTGGTTGCGGCAGGTGGCATTGCAGTGCCATCGCCGCAAGCGGTAGCAATGCAGGCGGATATCATCGTCACCATGCTGCCGGATACGCCGGATGTGGAAAAAGTGCTGTTTGATGACAACGGTATTGCCAGCGGTTTGCAAGCTTCGGCGGGCGGGCGCAAAGTTGTCGTCGACATGAGCTCGATTTCGCCGCTGGCGACGCGCGAATTCGCCGCGCGGCTGAACGCGCTCGGACACGATTACGCCGATGCGCCGGTATCGGGCGGCGATATCGGCGCGCAGAATGCCACATTGACGATCATGGTGGGCGCGAGCCAAGCGGTGTTTGATCGCATCCAGCCGATCCTGGCGTTGATGGGAAAAAGTGTCACGCATATCGGCGATGTCGGCGCCGGACAGGTGTGCAAGGTCGCCAATCAGATCGTGGTGTCGTCGGCAATCGAAGCGGTGGGCGAAGCGTTGCTGTTTGCATCCAAGGCCGGTGTCGATCCGGCGAAGGTGCGGCAAGCATTGCTCGGCGGATTTGCCACGTCGAAGGCGCTGGAAGTGCACGGGCTGCGCATGATCGATCGGCGTTTCGAGCCGGGCTTTCGCATCGAACTACATCACAAGGATTTGAACATCGCGCTGCAAAGCGCCGCCGAATTGGGCGTGAGCCTGCCGACTACTGCGGCGGTGCGCGAATTGTTTTCCGCCTGTCTCGCGCACGGCGGCGCAACATGGGATAATTCCGCCATTGTCAAAATGCTGGAAAAACTGGCCAATCATGAAATTTACAAGCATCCGGAATAATCCATGGACGTCTCTAAAAAATCATATTTTGTTACAATACTTTGTTGCTCACAAAAAATATTTCCTTGCATATCAGTAATATGTTGCGTCAATATTTTTTGTTCTCGCCTCGTCTTGTTTAAAAATCTGAATTTTTAGAGTCGCCCACATGTCTGTTCAAACCCTAGCCGATCGCTTCCGCTCATTCTTACCACGCGAAGCGGTGTTATTTGAAGCCGAGGATCTGCGGCCGTACGAATGCGATGGCTTGTCAGCATACCGGCAACTGCCGGGAGCGGTGGTGTTGCCGCAAACCGAGGAACAGATCGTCAAGATTTTGCAGCTTTGCCACGCCACCCGCACGCCGCTGGTGGCGCGCGGCGCGGGTACCGGTTTGTCGGGCGGCGCGTTGCCGCATGCGCAAGGGGTGCTGATGTCACTCGCAAAGCTCAATCGCATCATTGCTATCGATCCACTGGCGCGCACCGCACGGGTGCAGCCCGGCGTGCGCAATCTGGCGATCAGCGAAGCGGCGGCACCTTATGGTTTGTATTACGCGCCCGATCCTTCGTCGCAGATCGCTTGCTCGATCGGCGGCAATATCGCGGAAAATTCCGGCGGGGTGCATTGCCTGAAATACGGATTGACGGTGCACAATATTCTTAAATTGCGGGTGCTGACCATTGACGGCGAATGTCTGGAAATCGGCGGCGACAGCCTGGACAGCGCCGGTTACGATTTGCTGGCGTTGATGACCGGCTCTGAGGGCATGCTCGGCATCGTCACCGAGATTACCGTGAAACTGCTTCCGAAACCGGAAAAAGCGCAGCTGGTGATGGCGGCGTTCGACGACGTGCTGAAAGCGGGCAACGCGGTGGCGAATGTCATTGCCGCCGGGATCATTCCCGCCGGGATGGAAATGATGGATAAAATCACCATCCATGCGGTCGAGGAATTTTTGCACGCCGGTTATGACTTGAACGCGGCAGCGATTTTGCTGTGCGAATCGGATGGCAGCGCCGAGGAAGTCGCCGATGAAATCGAACGCATCCACACGATCATGCAGCAAAGCGGCGCGACCGGCATCCGCACCTCGCGCGATGAAGCCGAGCGGCTCAAGCTTTGGGCGGGACGCAAAGCGGCATTCCCAGCCGCGGGGCGGGTGTCACCCGATTATTACTGCATGGACGGCACGATACCGCGCAAGCGTCTGGCGGAGGTGTTGCACGGCATCGATCAGTTGTCGCAGCACTATGGGCTGCGGTGCATGAACGTGTTTCATGCCGGCGATGGCAATTTGCACCCGCTGATTTTGTACGACGCCAACCAGCCCGGTGAATTGGAAAAAGCGGAAGAGTTCGGCGGCAAAATCCTGGAAATGTGTATTCATGCCGGTGGCACGATTACCGGCGAGCATGGTGTGGGTATGGAAAAAATCAATCAAATGTGCATCCAATTCAAAACCGATGAGCTGCAGCTATTTCATGCGGTGAAAGCGGCGTTCGATCCTTTGGGGCTGCTGAACCCCGGCAAGGCGGTACCGACCTTGCACCGTTGCGCGGAATTGGGCGCGATGCACGTGCACCACGGCGAGCTGAAATTCGCGGATTTGCCGCGATTCTAATCCCCATGCAAGCGATCATCGAACAGTATCAAGCCATTATTCGCGCCGCGGCGGACAACCAAACCCCGTTGCAGATACGCGGCGGCGGCACCAAGCATTTTTATGGCAACGCACCAGCCCAACAACCGGCTGCATTCTTCGATACCACGGCTTACCACGGCATTGTCGATTACGAACCGACCGAACTGGTGCTGACTGCACGCGCCGGAACCCGGTTGGCGGATGTCGAAGCGTTATTGGCCGAACATGGTCAAATGCTGGCGTTCGAGCCGCCGCATTTCGGCGCGGCTGCAACCTTGGGCGGTTGCATCGCCGCCGGTTTGTCCGGTCCGCGCCGCGCTACTGCCGGAGCGGTGCGCGATTTTGTGTTGGGGCTGCGCTTGCTCGATGGAACCGGCAAGGATTTGCGGTTTGGCGGGCAGGTGATGAAAAATGTCGCCGGTTACGATGTGTCGCGGTTGATGGCCGGGGCGATGGGCACTTTGGGTGTGATACTGGAAGTATCGCTCAAGGTGTTGCCGAAGCCGCCGGCTGAAGTGACGCTACGATTAGCCATGAGCGAAGCGGCGGCCATCGAACAAATGAACCAGTGGGCGGGTAAACCGCTGCCGGTTTCCGCGACTTGCCATGCCGACGGCGAATTGTTGGTGCGCTTGTCCGGCGCGGAATCGACGGTTCGAGCCGCTCAAATCAAGCTGGGCGGTGAAGTGCTGCCGGATAGCGCAGCATTTTGGCAATCAATACGCGAACAAACGCATGGTTTTTTTCAATCCGGCCAACCGCTGTGGCGCTTATCGGTTCGATCCACCGCCGCGCCGTTGGCGTTGCCGGGAAAACAACTGCTCGAATGGAACGGCGGCTTGCGCTGGTTATCGGGGGGCGATGGCTTGGACGTGGAAACGATTCGCCAATGGGCGAAAGATGCGGGCGGGCATGCAACATTGTTTCGTAATCTAACATCGCAGCTGCCGGTGTTTCATCCACTGGAACCGGCGCTGATGGCCATTCATCGTTCGTTGAAACAACAATTCGATCCTGCGGGAATTTTTAACCGCGGAAGACTTTATCCGGATTTATAAATGCAAACCAAGCTTGCCGATTTCATCAAACACTCTGCGGAAGGCCAGGAAGCCGACGAGATCCTGCGTAGCTGCGTGCACTGCGGCTTTTGTCTGGCGACATGCCCGACGTATCAGCTGCTGGGCGATGAACTGGACAGTCCGCGCGGGCGTATTTATTTGATGAAGCAACTGCTCGAAGGGCAACCGGTGACCGAGAAAACCCAGTTGCACCTGGATCGCTGCCTGACTTGCCGCGCATGTGAAACCACGTGTCCGTCGGGGGTGCGTTACGGTGCGTTGGTCGATATTGGCCGCGGCATCGTCGAGAAACAAGTAAAACGTAATCTGCAAGCCGAGGCGATGCGCTACTCGTTGCGCAAGATTCTGCCGAACGCATTGTTATTTAATACCTTGTTTAAGGCAGGGCAGATTGTGCGCCCCATGTTGCCATCCAGTCTGAAGAAAAAAATCCCGGTAAAACTTGGTGCTGCGCAAGCATGGCCGGCAGCGCGGCATGTCCGCACCATGCTGGTACTCGATGGCTGCGTGCAACCAACCCTGGCGCCCAATATCAACGCCGCTTGCGCAAGGGTGCTGGATCGAATAGGAATATCGCTGATCAAGGCGGATGAAGCAGGGTGTTGCGGTGCGGTGACTTTTCATTTGAACGCGCAAGCGGAAGGTTTGGATTATATGCGGCGTAATATCGATGCCTGGTGGCCTTTTGTCGAACAACGGCAAACCGAAGCGATTGTCATGACTGCCAGCGGCTGCGGGGTTACGGTGAAGGATTATGGCCATTTGTTAAGCCACGATCGGGATTATGCGGAAAAAGCTGCAAGAATCTCGGCAATGACCAAAGACATCAGCGAAATTCTGTACGCCGAAAAAAGCAGACTGCAGGAATTGGTCGAGTCAAAAAAGAACGGGAATCAGACAAAATTAGCGTTTCATTCACCCTGCACGTTGCAGCATGGCATGAAAATCCGCGGTGTGGTTGAACAAATACTGTCTTCGGCTGGTTTTGATTTAACTAACGTACCCAATGGACATCTGTGTTGCGGGTCGGCAGGAACCTATTCCATTTTGCAACCCGAACTTTCGCAGCAACTGCTAAAAAATAAAGTGGCAGCGCTCGAATCCGGTCAGCCGGATCAAATCGCGACTGCCAATATCGGCTGTTTAATGCATCTGCAGAATGGCACGACGACTTCTGTGAGGCATTGGATCGAGCTGATTGATCAACGGTTATCCGATCTATAGCGGATGCCGGTTGCAGATTGAATAATGCTCGTTTCATTTAATATTCTGAATTATTTGTTATACAATCCCGTGCTTATTGTTCGGGCGGAAAACTGAGCATGCTAAAATGAATTGGTTAATAGATTATTTTATTTGAATATTTGGAGAAAATATGAAGGTTGGTTCTAAAATTAGTTGGGTCACAAAATTAGGCGGTGCAGTTCTGGTTTCAGTATTTGCATTGCCAGTTCATGCACAGTTGATGCTTGCGCACGAAGGTCATCATGATGCCGGTGGTTGTACGATTAATACCGGGGAGTTTCCGGTGACGTTCAGCGCGTATGAGGTGCCGGAAGGCAACATTCCGCCGATGCATTCTTATTGCGAAAATTTACCCAGTCCCGGCAAAGTGAATTTAACCATTGAATTGCCGCGTGATGCGCGCGCCCGCGATACACCCCTGGCAGTTCGCGTCGTGATGGAAGGACATGGCGGACATGGTGGACATGGTGCAAAGCCTGCCGCTGCTGATCAAAAAACAGCCGAAAAAGAAATGGATCATTCCGATCATGAAGGAATGGATCATGGTTCCCACGTAGGCGACAAACATGCGGATCCAACGCATGGCGCGATGGAACATGGTAATTATTACTTGGCACCGATGATTCATAAATCCGGAATTATTGTGGTTGCGACGAACCTGACCGAACGTGGCAGATACAATGTTCTGCTGGAAAGAGACGATGGTGCTGGCAATATGAAAACTGTCGTGAGTATCCCGCTGAATGTTGGTAAAGGCGGCGGTCACGGCAGCCATGGCGGCGGCTTTGGCGTGATGGAAATTGCAATGTTGTTGCTGGTTGTCGGTGGTGGTGCAGGCTATTATTTTTACAGCCGCAAGAAAGCGGGTGGAACAGCGGCTTAAAAATTTAATTAGCCGAAATCAGGTAAAAATGCTGGTTACTAGTGGCAAACGAGGATTTGAATCTGATCGAATGTAATCTTTTGAGTCAAATGGAAAGATTCAAATTGAATCTTTCCATGAGCTTTTTAAGCGGGCTAAAGATCTTGACAGTGAGTATTTGACTGAGTAGTCTAGACGGCGGATATTGGGAAGGGTATGGAGTAAGGAAGGAAGAAGTAAGGACAGGTTAAGAACAATAAGAAGATTGGAAAGATAGGAGAAGAAAATGGAAAACCAAAGGAGAGA
>FRDC01004067.1_pt3 | contig 107516 bp, 155 predicted proteins | sample 1106171 | NCBI WGS metagenome assembly FRDC01 (sample SAMEA3930566, study PRJEB13176) | freshwater metagenome | biome: Drinking water system; feature: drinking water; material: water | place: Singapore | collected 2014-12-20
AACTCACTATCAATCAACAACTTACACCACTATTGAAAGTGATTCTCAACTAATCCGCCAATACCTGACCTTGAAGTTCTTCGTCCCGCCGTTCGCTCCGCCCTGTTCCTTCGGAGGCGGAGCTCACTTCTTTCTTCTGGAGTTTCCCGATGTATACCAAGCGTGACAACGACCGCGACAACGCGAAGCTGGTGGCGGTGCTCTTCCTGGTAGGCTGCGTCGCCGTCCTAGGCTACTACACCGAAGCAATGGACCGGGCGGTCCAGCAACGGCAGCAGCAACAGCAGGAGCTGGACCGTGCCATCCAAGAGGGTCAACAAGCGTACTGGGATTGCATGGTCCAGCAGGCGCGTCTTCGCCGCACCCCGGAACTGTGCCGGGAGTTGCGGTGAGTGGGTGTTCCTCGCACCAAACCTTTCTCTCGGAGGTAGCGATGTATCAGCTGTATGAGTATCGTTGGAACGGCAACTTGGGCTGGGAGCTGGTGGGGCACTGGAAGTTCGACTACCGCGCCGACGCGGAGGCGAAGTTCCAGCGGGGCTGCAAGTCCATGGGCTTGCGGTCCCGCGAGGCTCCGGCAGTATCCGAAGGACGGGTGCTCGACTACGCGACGTCGGAGCGTGGTGCGTTGTTGCTGGTCGCGTTCTGAACCTCGGCAGCTGGCTGCGCTCAAGGGTGAGCGCAGCCAGCAGCCTTCACTTCTTCTCTGGAGTTCTCTCATGCGTATCAAGGACCTGCTCGACACCAGCTACGATCTCACCATCCAGTCGGACCGCGCGTTGGCGGAGGCCGCTGCGCAGCTGGCGGACCTCCTCCCCTACCTGAGCCTGCGCTCGAAGATCCTCTTCGAGGCCGCACAGGCGCGGGTCCTGCAGGAACAGCGCGCTCGCCGGCAGTTCGCGGCGTTGGAAGATTCCGCCGTCTCCGCACTTCCCTTCCTGTTCTAACCCACTTCTGGAGGACTGTACCATGGATCGCAACGAGATGAAGGCAGCTGTACGCGACCTCCTGCTGATGGAGGTTGACCGCCAGCTGGAGGGCAAGCGTCCCGACCACCTGATGGAATGCTACGACCGGGCCACGGGCTACGAGCTCCTGGCCTGGAAGGCGCGAGAGGCCGAGATGGTCGTCAACCAACTGACGCATCTGCAGGCCTGGGACGCGTATCGTCTCAAGCTGGCACGCCGCCTGTACGCCAAAGTGGCAGCCCAGCCGCTCCGCTTCCATCTCGGGCTGTTGCCGAGCGACCTCCGCAAGTGGGCAGACAAGGTGCTGGCGAAGGCCAAGGCTTCGGGTGACCGCAAGCTGGCCAACCTGGCCCGGGTCTACGTCTACCTCACGCTGAAGGACGCGGTGGAGTGGGAACTCGACCAGCTGGCTCCGGTACCGGACCAGCTCCAGGTCGAGGGCGAGCGCCTCTGGCACGCGCCGGAGGAGCCGGAAGAGTACAATTCCACGCAGCACGAGTTCAGCACTGTCAGCGCCGTGGGTGAGGATCGCGGCTTCTACCGGGATCGGAGTTTCTGCTAGTCTCGTTGTACCCCGCAGCACAACGTTGTCCCCGGTGCGCTCTAGGGTGAGCGCACCGGCTCCAACCTCGTTTTCTCAACCAGGAATTCATCATGTCCCAGACCACGACCCAGTCCTCGACGCTCAAGCTCTCGCTCCAGGACGTCATCGCCATCTCCCGGACCTACCGGTCCACCAAGACCCGCACTCGTCGTCAGGCGTACTACCTGGCCAAGCTGGCGGCTGACCGGCTCAAGGCCGCGACCGAGGGTCGCCTCATCCTTGATCCCGAGGTCAAGACGCCGCACGAGGCCGTCGTGCGCATGCTGTGGCGCATCTACAAGGTCGCCAAGGAACAGTGGCGCGCGGCCAAGGCGGCTGAGGCCGGGGCCGAGCCGACTGGCGAGCTGGCGAACGAGCTGGCTGGCGAGCCTTCGGGCTCGCCCGAGCAGGGCGAGAACCTCGTGGACTTCGACTCGCCGTACGCCGAGGAGAACTCGGACGAGGTCACCAAGATCCTCAACGAGATGCGTGTGCTGTCGCACCGCTCGGACACCATGGACCCCAAGGTGTACGCGGCGAAGATGCAGGCGCACCTGGCGCAGCTGAACGCGCTGGGAGCGTAACACCTGGCTCGGGGACTGGGCACTGTACGGTGCCCGGTCCCTGGCTGTTGGAGTACACCGCTAAAGGACGCTAGTACCTCGCGACCTTTAGGGGCAAACGCGTCAGCGGAACCGGCCGTATCCTGACCCTACTTCCGGGGTGAGGCAGTTTCTCCCTTCTCCGTTTGGAATTTCCCCATGCCACTCCCAAACCCACCCAAAGGCCACCGTTGGCGGAAGGTGCCGTACAAAGACCTTTTCGGCGCGGAGCTTGTCGCGGCCTACGCCGAGGGGTACTGGTGGCGTGCCAAGCAGCACAGCTCTTTCATCGAGCCCATGAAGAACTTCGCTTACCTTTCGGTGTGCGACGACGACACCGAAGCGGTATGGAGCTTGAAGCAGACGCCTACGGAACCCGTAGCGCCGCTGCTGCCCGATGAGCGGAGCGCGGTGTACCAGGCGATTCGTGCCACGCTGATGCGTGCTGTCTCCGCCATAGATGGCTGGCAGGGCGTGAAACCCGAGTGTGATCGGCTGTTCCTGGAGATCGCCGACAACTACTCGGACATCCTGGAGTACCGCAAGCGATTGGAGGAGCATCATGGGGTACTTTAACGAGCTCCCGTCACCTCCCGAGGGCTTCAGCTGGAACGGGGTGTCCTACCTGGACAGAAACGGCAACCGGTCTACGGCGTTCTTCGTGAACAACGCGTGGTGGTGCAAGAACCACTACCGAGAGCAGTTCTGGCAAGCGTCGGAATTCAAGGAGCTGGACGTTCGAGACGATTTCCTGGTGAGTGTCGTGGTTCTTCGGTACTGCCCACTCCGTAAGCAGGGATTCGAGACCCCGAAACTCCCGATGTTTGAAGAACTGCTTGAGGATACCGCAGCGTATCGCGCCGCCTTGGGCTACGGGTACGTTGGAGAGTACCCGCCTCGTTTGAGTAACGGGGACTCGGTGGTAAACGCGGAAGCGGACGGCTTCCGGCGTGAATGGCACCGCGCCAAGCTGAAGTACGAGCTGGCGGAAAGCGTGCTAGTGGAAATGCGGGACACCATGGACCGCAAAAGCGCGGACTACCAGCGACTGATCACCCTCTTGAAAGAGGTTCTGCCATGTATTCCCACCTGAAGCAGCTGGCTCTTGCTTGGGCAGCGGACCCTGCGACGCATGAGGAGGCGTTGCGGAAGGAGATCGCGCGCATCCAGGCGTTCGATTCCAAGAGCGAAGACTTCTTGGAAGTCGGCAACCGAGTGTACCAGCGAATCGGAAGTACGAATGTCCGGTTCTGGTACAAGTTTAACGGGGTCAAGTCCTTCAGCATCATTGCTGAAGGGTTCCTGAACGAAAAGCCGCTGGAGCCTGACGCTCCGCGCTTCGTCCAGGAACTGTTCAAGGCCGGCCAAGAACGAGGCTGGTGGCCTTGAGCCACTTGGAGCAGGTGAAGGGGGTGTTAGGGCTCGTAGAGACGATTACGGTAGTTACTTGGGGGACAGTGATACGATATCGTATCCGTGAAGGTGTCTTGGAGCATTGTTGGGCGGACGACCCCTCCGAGTACTGGCAGTCCTCCATGTTCACCGTAGAACACATGCAAAACTGGTCGCTCCCTATGCCGGAATCCTTTATCTACAACTGGGTCGATCACCCTCACCGTCTGTATTTGGCAGGCAAGGAGGCAGGATGGTGGTAGACCAAGTCGCTGCCCTCCTAGGCGTGCCACAAGAGAAAATGCTGAGGGTATACATCGCCGACTCCTGGCTTACCATCTACGCGCAAGGGGAGGATGTTTACTATGAGTGGGAGGACACGAAGCAGCGAATCAAGTCCATTTACCCTCTCAGTGTGCACAAGACGCACAAGAACGGTTTCTTCTACCGTGAAGCCAAAAAGGCAGGGTGGTGGTGATGAACGTCGCTGACCAAGTGAAGGAGAAGCTCGGTCTTAGGTCCAAGCGGGTACGCTTTTGTTACGAAGGCGTCAACTTGGAGTACATGCTGGAGCAGGGGTTTCTGTACGTTCGAAGGGACGATGGAAAGTTCGTGGACTCGTGCTATGAAGTACGAGACTTCAAGGACCCAGACCACGTCAAAGATCTTCGGGGTATGGGGGCGCTGGTCTACTACGGCGGCAGAGAAGCAGGGTGGTGGCCATGAGCGTGCTGTCCGAGGTGAAAAAGGCGCTTGACATACAGGAGCCCCCGTCAGCGGTTGTACGGGTGGGTCTGTTGTACTACAAGCTTGAAGGAGGGACGTTGTACTACACCGTCCCCTATGAGGCCCATGTAAAGTGGGTGCCTTCCTCATACACCCCGGAGTGGGTAACCCAGTACGCGAAGACAGGCAATCTGTACAAGAAGGGCAAGGCGGCGGGGTGGTGGTGAACACCAAAGACCACGTCCTTCACATTCTGGGTGTGCAACCCCCAGAAGGCTACGTCGAAGTACCAAGCCACCCAGGTCGCCCAGGTACCCACCGGTACAAGATCCAAGACGGTACGTTGATGATCTGCGAAGGACATCCAGACAAGTGGGTGCTTTCTGTCTTCACCCTAGAACGTCTCCGGAGTATCGAAGAGTTCGCAGGGTTCGAAAACAGCCTGGCGTACCGCGTAGCCCAAGCACTACGAGAAAAGGGGTGGCTGTGAGCGAGCTCTCAAACAAAATTCTCACCATTCTGGAGATGCCTTCTCTGGAAGTCCCCGTGAGAGGCTTGATCTACCGGAGGCTCGCTTCTGGAGAATTCCAAGTCCGTGTCAACGGCGGCACCGTATGGAAGACATCCCAGTGGTGCCAGCAGTTTCTCAATCTCATCCCACCCAAAACCGACCATCAAGCCGAGCTCTACGAGAAGGGTAAAGCGCTCGGTTGGTGGTAACCCTGAAAACTCCATGAACATCAAGCAAGCTGAAGGGCTCCTGAGCAAGACGGACAAGGAAACACTTCGTGTCTCCAAGGACATTGTCGAGGCGATCTCGAACGCGATGGTGGAGTACGACTTGCCTCTTCACAACAAGCTCATGCGGGAGAAGGTGGTCGAGCGGGTGGCAGAGAAGCTCACGCCTTTGACGGACTCCATTGCGCTGCTCGGCGGCATCAAGGAGATGTGCGGCTACGTGGAGAACGGGAGCAACGAGTCCGTGACGATTAGCCAGGATGATGCTACCAAGCACTGGTGCTGTTCCGTTGGGCGCGACAACATCGTGGGCACCGGCCCCACCTTCAGCTTCGCGGTGGTTGACGCCTACACCAAGTTCCTGAAGGAGGAAGAACAATGATAGGGGTACGCGTGAAACATCCATCGCTGGTAATCCTCAAGGCGCTGCTCGACGGACGTCGGGTGGAGATGAACGGCCACACCTACACCAAGGTGGATACCGACGACGGCTTCCGCCTGGCCATCGTGGGGCACGTCATCGACGAGGACAAAGAAGTGTTCCTCGGGTGCGAGATGTCCCTCAACGTCTTCGTGGAGATGTGCGCCAAGCTTCCCGAGGAAGAAGTTGTTGGCGTCGTTGCCCAGCTGGCCATGACATGACGACGAAAGAATTCACGTTCCTGTGGGACAACGTACTGCTGCATTACGCGGTAGTCGATGGTGAGCTGTTCTTCTTCGACCGAGAAGCGTGGTATCCCTCAACCCTGACTCTCCAAGAGCTTTCGCATCACAAGAACTTCACCCCCTTTGAGGCACGCCTCAAAGCGGTCCTCCAATCCTTCGGGTATCTTCCATGAAGACCTGGCTCATTCGTGACGTGGCAGCGCTCAGCGAAAAGATCAAGAATCCTCAGCCGATGAGTCACGATGCAGCCCTGGACCTGGCGTTGTGGGCGACTCGGCATCTGGAGGAACTGTCTCAAGGCAAGTTGGAGCTTCACCCCACCGTGAAAACACCCAAACTCACGGTGAAAGCCATGCTCTACCGTGCCAGGAAGATCGGATTCGCGCAGGTCAACGCCCACAAGGCGCTTCGGCGTCCTCCAACCTTGGAGAAAGTATGACTCTGGTGTTGCTGGAACGGGGGCTCAAGTGGGTTGAGGCGGTGGACGCCATGTTCGACGCCATGACGCCTGAAAGTAACGGGCCTATCGAACTAGTGGCGGAAGAGAACCGCTGCATGCTGGAAGTGCTCGCAGAGCTGCGGCGTATTCGGTATCTCACCCGCACCACACCCACAGAAGAAGTACCCCACACCGACACCCAATCGTGGAAGCGTGAAGGCATGTCCATCTATGCGTGGGGAGGAAGCTATCTCGCTGTGGAGCCCACCGAATGGTTGGCCAAAGGCCAGGTACCCAAGACGGTACCTCCGCACTACAAGGCATTGGTGGAGTACGGTAAGCTCAAAGGGTGGTGGAAATGAGCCACCTACACACGGTGAAAGAGCTCCTGGGCATCGAAGAGGACAAGCCACGCTACGAGTGTGACTGCATGGACTGCGAGTTTCTCGGCTGCTACGAAAAGTACGACTTGTACTTCTGTACAGCAGACGGCCCTGAGCTAGTCTTTCGCGTACCGGAGGGGAAAGTGACCTGGATCAGTATGGATGGAGCACCGCATTCCAAACAGCCGTACATACGTGAGGCGTACCGACTCGCCGTCCAACAAGGCTTTCTCTCCTGAGTCTCGCTGTATACGCCGCGCTCAAGGGTGAGCGCGTCGTCTCCAGCTTCTATCTTCTTTTCTCCCATGATCTCTTCGTTCAAGGACTCGTATTCCTGGTTATCGAACATGCATCCATGCGTGATTCAGTACCAGGGCGTTCTCTTTCTTTCGTTGGAGACGGCGTACCAAGCAGCGAAGAGCGGTCAGTGGGATCTATTCGTCAACTTGAACGGGTACCAGGCAAAGCGCCTTGGGCGGAAGCTGCCCGTTCGAGAAGACTGGAACGATATGCGATTGGAGGTAATGCGGGAACTCCTGGCCATTAAGTTTGCGCCGGGCACCGTGCTCGCGGCCAAACTCCTGGCCACTGGATACCAAAAGCTGGTGGAAGGCAATACCTGGAACGACAAGTTCTGGGGTGTGTGCTTGCGTACGGGAGAAGGAGAGAACCATCTCGGCCGTCTACTCATGGAACAGCGGAGGAACCTGATGCCTGTAGTCACCCTTGGAGTTACCGGCCACCGTCCCCAGAAGCTGGGAGGTTTCGGCACGGAAGTCCATGTGAAGCTTCGCAAGCTGGCCCGGAAGGTCATCTCCCACTACGGACCCGGCATGGTCATCACGGGCATGGCCCTGGGTTGGGACATGGCGGTCGCTCAGGCGTGTGTGGATCTGGGCGTACCCTTCACTGCCGCCATTCCGTTCAAGGGTCAGGAGAGCAAGTGGCTGAACGAGAGTCAGGTGCTGTACCAGGAACTTCTGAAGCATGCCGCTGCTATCGTGGTCGTGAGCCCGGGCGGCTACAGCGCAGACGCGATGTACCGTAGGAACGAGTGGATCGTTGACCACTCCACTATCCTGGCGGCGCTGTGGGACGGGCAGCCGAACGGCGGTACGTACAACTGCCTGCAGTACGCCAAGACCCGGAACATTCAGGTGGTCAACTGCTGGAAGGCGTATCACACATGACTGAAGCAGAAGTCCTGTACCGGCTAGTCGCGAGCTACGTGCTCCCGATGAGCAAACTGAACTTCTCCGAGCTGCTGGTGCTGAAGCAGTTCGGTGAAGAGCGCGGGCTGGACGCGCTAGTTCAAGAGGTGAACGCGAGACTTCAGCCTCCCGCAGTGCGAACGTTTGAAGATCTGCTGGATAACCGAGGCCAAGGCCTTGTAGGACTCATACACATCGAAAGCTTACCCACCGATCTTGCGGAATACGCTCTCACCCTCAACGTGAGCAAGTATGTCCGGGATCGTTTGGGTAAGACTCTGCATGAACGCCGGCCGGCGGGGAGGTGAGACTATGAAGTGACCATCATGTAGTACCCTACAATTCCCGCAGTACCCACCGTAACCAGGAACTACTTCCATGAAGACCATCGCTGAGCTGGAATCTGAGAACCGTCAACTTCGTCACTCCCTGAGTGTCAAGTTGGATTGGCAGCAGGAGTTTCTTCGGGTGCAGGACGCAGTGCTCAAGGTCATGGGAGACGACACTCCCGTAGTCGGCGCGAATCCAAGCGACCACTTGGTGGAAGCGATTCGACGACTCGGCATCAGCCAACACACCTTGAACGCACTCGAAACGCCTTCCGAGTCGCTCTTGCAGTCCATGCGCCGCCTACTCAAGCTGAAGGGCTGGAAGCTCAAGTTCAGCTACCCGGAAACGGCGAACGATACGGACCTGGCGCATCTTCTCACAAGCGCGGTGTTCCAGACCCGCAAGGCCGTGGTGCGAACATGGGAGTAGTTCCTGGTATGGCGTTGTATAGCAGGCTCCGTTACGCCTTTCTGAGTGCCCAGGTAGGCGAAAGCTTGTTGATACCGGTGCTGATTCCTTTGCTCGCTAAGGAATTGGGGTACACAGGCGATCCGTGGAAGGCACTCCTGAGCGAAGCGCTCACCGTGGACCCCTATTCCGCCTACTTTTCCAAGTCGTCGGAGAAGGCGTTCGAACAGATCTGGGTTGCAACAGGACTCGACGAGCTCTACGAGTTGACCCGGATTTCTAGTTCGGTGGAGCCGTGGGAACTCACCAGAGTGCTGCTACGGAAGCTGTGCTATGATCGCTCGGATCTCAGTGCACTTTCTGGAGCAATCAAGCGAGAAGTCCTGCTCTTCTACAAGCATTTGGATGAACAAGCACCGTAGTTGAAGGACCGGTCCGGTAGCTTAGCGGGTTAAAGCGCTCGACTCATAATCGAAGGATCGTGGGTTCAAGTCCCACCCGGACCATGCATACGCCAGTAGCTCAGATGGATAGAGCGGCAGCCTTCTAAGCTGTTGGTCGGGGGTTCGAATCCCTCCTGGCGTGTACCTTTCACCAAAGGAGCAACGATGAGCAACAATGTAGGGGCCGCCCCTCCACCAGGCACACGGTGGCGGGAAGAAGAGTTTGCGACGCACTTCGGGGAAGTCTTTTTTGTTCGCTACGCGAATGGCTGGCAACGCCGAGCCAAAAACGACTCCAAGTGGTACACCGTAGAGGAGTTTAGCTGGATTGGCGTCCCCGACCACGGAGTGGAGCGGGTATGGGCGCTACGGAAGACGCCCACTGAGCCACTGCCCGGTCCACAAGTAGACCGCAACGGGGGCGCGTGGGAAGTCGCCAGAAAGGCGCTTGAACGGGCTTCGTACCAAAGGACGGTAGAAAATCCTGAGTGGCGAGGACGTGGACAGGAAACGGATGTGCTTCTTCGCGCGTTGGCGGACCACGTTGACGAGATTGCCGCTCTGGTGGGGAAGCATGCTATTTCCGCTGAAGAGTTTGGCGAGCTCGACCGTCTTCGGAAGATCACAGAAGTTTCCATGGGCGTGGGCAGTGGAGACACTGGGCTATTCGTCTACGGCACGTACGAAGCGATCAAAGCTGCACAAGAACGCTTGATCATGCCGAGACCGAAGCTTTTAGACGGCTACTGGAATGTGTATGAAAACTGGACCGCTTACCGCTATCATTCCAAGGCGCAGGCGATTGCGATGGACGAAGCTGCCGCAGTGCTTCGGGCGGTTCGTTTGGCCGTCGTCAAGGAGGGAACGTGACAGAAAGAGAAGCCCTCGCGCAAATCGCTGTCATCGTCGGCCGTTTAGTGAACGAGTTTGTACCGCAGCTGGAGCTTAGCGGTGCGAACACAAGCGCTATGCGTGACGATCTGGCGTCGATCTACGCTGATATGATGCAGCCAAGTAGCCCTGTAGGGGATAGTCAACAGAAACGGAGTACAGATGACGATTGAGCCGACTCCTCCAGCCGGCAAGCGGTGGAAAAAGTGGACGTCCACGAGACCTACCAAAATAACAAATGCCACTACGCCGTCTGCTATACCGTCATATTCGATGGTGAGCGGTGGTGGTATTGTGTCAAGGGAGGCATGTGTTATGACTACGCATCCTTCGTAGATATGGTATCACGGCATGATGCAGTAAACTGGTCCGACTCCGTGATGCGTCAGTGCCTTGCGCTTGCTGGCAGCCCACCAGATAGCAACACCGAACCCTTGCCTGCGCCGGCGATAGATCGGGAGCATGAGGCGTGGAAGGTGGCTGCTCGTTCAATAGCGAAGGCGGGTTCGCGTATAAGCGTGTTCCAGGAAGTGGTTAGCGACGAAACCGACACCCTCCTCCGCACCCTCGCCCCGCACTGGCGCGAGTTGCGGCGGTTGAGTGGGGAGAGGGACGAAGTTCAGAGCCCGTCAAATCTTTTGCTCCGCGCGTGGTGGAATATCTACCACCTGCCCGATGGCTCTATGCAGCTCAATCGGCATTCGTCGCCAGAGGCCGCACGAGAGAACGCCATGCCTGCGTGTACCCATGTCGCCGTCCGCCTCACCGTCGTGGAGGATGCCATATGAAGTGGTTCGCTGTCCCCGTCACTTTGTACATCCAAGCCGTTGACGAAAAGCACGCCGCTGCTTTCGCAGATCTTGAATGTCTCGGCGCAACAACTCGCGCAAGAGCGGCAAACAGCGGGTACATCACAGACAAGACGGCCTTCCAAGTGTCAGGGAAAGTCGTGCAGACAACGGCCTGCGCCCTTCCCAAAAGCCCGTGCAGAAAATCTGTACTGGCCCGCGCTCTCGGAGAGCAGCGGGCTATCAGGATGACACAGCTCTATACCCACCTTCGTTGAGGATGCGTCGTGACTACGCGAAAGATTTCTGACCTGCCGGAGATGTGCCGTCATCCCGAGCACAATCCACCAACACACATGGTCTACGAACCTGGGGTGTGGGAGCATATCTGCCCGTCGTGCGGCAATCGCATTGTGTTCACCGTTTCCAGTGTGGTGATGCGATGACCCCACCCCTCGACCTCGCGGCGCTGCGGGCGCTGTTGGCGAACGCTACGCCGTTGCCGTGGCAAGATGACGGATCAACGGTAGCGCAAGACAGCAATCCTTGGGCTGACGTGATCCCGACCGAAGTAGAGTGCTCAATGTTCTGCTATGGCGGGTCAGTGAAGCGTGCGCGCAAAGAGGACATCTCTCTCATCATCGCTGCCGTCAACGCCCTCCCCGCGCTGCTGAATCGCCTGGAGCGGGCGGAGAGGGATGCGAAGCGCTTTGCGTTTGTCGCTACCGAAGTGTTGTCAGACACGATAATCGGTCTTGTCGATACTAGCGAAGAAGCCAGCATTGCTGCGGCGGAGAATGGCCGTGAAGAAGTGACAGATGCAGACCGCGTATATGCGCTGCGCGTGGCTGTAGACAGCGTGTTGAAGTCGCCTCCTACCGACGCCGCCCTCACCCCCACCCCGGAGCAGCCATGACCACGTCAACGACGGCGGAGCAGGTAAACGCAGTGTTGCGTGAATTCGGCCAAGCACAAAGTGTCGATGTGGTTGATATCGGCAACCGGGTATTCCTTGCGAAAGACAGCGTGCAGACGCTCGTGCACAACATGGCGCAAGGCATCCTCAACGCCCGCGCCACCATCGCGCGGTTGGAGGCGGCAAATCACGATCTGGAAGCTGCCGTGCACACGTACCGTAAAAGTGCCGACGCAGCCAATGGTCGAGTGGAAGCGATGACGGGTGGCGCGGCAGTGAAAGCCGCGCTTGAAGTGCTGTCGCGCAAAATCATATCGCGAAAACTTGACTGGGCGATTACGCGTGACGCGCTTAGCGCCGCCATCACTGCCACGTCAGTCGCGAAAAGTGGCTGAATTAGCAATGCCGGCGTATCACCAAACCGAGCATGAGCGAATAAACGCCAAGGAGTACCCAGGTACGCGCCAGTTGTGCGTTATCTGTGAAAGCCCAACGGAGCGCTGCGAAGAAGACGCGCGCTTTGTGCAAGAAGTTGGTCCCTTGTGCGATAGCTGCGATGAGCAGCTGACTATTACCGCTTGGATACTAGAACCACCTCAATCACCTGGAAGATAACCCATGAACAGCCGCCTCCTCAGCATGTTACTATGCAGCGCTATTGCAATGGCGTTTGCATTCGTAGCTGATTGGCTGGAAAGAAACGACCTGGAGGCGTGTGCGATTATTGCAGCGATCCTCGCGTTGAAGTGGATTGCGCTCGCTATTGCATGCGCCTGCGGTTACAAGTGGAAAGACTGACCTCTTATGGAGGATGGTAACATGAGCGTATGGTGGTCACTCGTCGTGCTGTACGTGATTGCTGCAACAAAAGGGCTCTACATCGCGTTCGCCATTTCACGCAGTCGCAAGCAAGATGCGGAGCGCAGACAACGGGCGTTTGATGCGCTTGATGCCACGATAAAGCGACTCGAAGAACGCCTCTAAAGACTTCTGGTTCTGTAGCTCAGCTGGTAGAGCAGCGGACTTTTAATCCGTAGGTCGTGGGTTCGATCCCCACCAGAGCCATTCACTCTCACAAAGCCTATGCGAGTTACACTCAGCCGCGCTCCGTACCATGACATGGTGCTGGTCATGGTGTCGGAAGACCGTCACTCGCCGGTACTTGGCAGCACCGAGCTACGAGAAGGCGTAAGTACACTGACGCTCGCACGGTGGATCGAAGTATGGTTCGGAAGTTCGCCGACCTTTCCTGCAGGAACTCTTCGAGACTGCCTGGAAGGAGCGTTGAACAGGAGCTTCTCTACGACATGAGCGCTCACGGCCGCAAAGCGCGAAGCATTCTGTTTCGCCGGCAGGGCGTTACACGCTCACGCTCTTGCACAAACAAGTCTCCTCTCAGCAGAAAAGAGGCTACGAAGCGTGCGGCCGAACGATCCGTTGAGACCAAGCAGAACATTCAAGCGTACGAGTGCTTGTTCTGCCCGTTCTGGCACATTGGACATCCACCGAGGAGATTGAAGCGATGACCGAGAAGCAAGCAACCCAGGGAGAGGATGTGAACCAGAAACCCAAGAAGTGGTATGCGAAACCAGAAAAGCTCATTCAGCTTCACCAGGAGGTGACGAAGGGGCAGCTTTGGTACGCGAATCCTGACCCCTCTAGCAAGGAACACGGTCATCTGGACTGGAGGCAGATCACGGTGGGGAGCGGAGCGGTCGTGGTAAAGGAAGAAGATGGCACCTTCCAACAGATCGTCGAATCGGGGAAAGATCTTTCTCCGGAAGAACGGTACATCCACAAGTACAAGAACACGGTGTGCCACTCCATCGCTAATGAAGGTGGAGGGTTCGATTCGAAAGAGGCGCTGGAACTCGTAGTGAACGCGGTCAATTCCGTAGCGGGACTTTCGGAAAGACTGCTTGAGCTGGAGGGGACGCTTCGCAAGGTGTTGTGGTACGGCGAGCACGTCTACGACGATAAGCCTCACCAGTTCTGGAACCAGATGCGCATTGCTGCCGAGCTTCTTGGAGACAAGGACGCAGCGGCGGTGTTCAACGAATACTACGAGAACGGGTGTCCTTTCCGTCAGGAACTTCTCAAACTTCGCAAGCGGAGGTAACTTCCATGAGCGCCAACACACCCAAAATGCACCCGGAACACCCTGACGACCCTGCCGTGGTCAAAGGAATCCGCGCACGCTTGAACGACATGCAGTCTACATGGGTGCCTATTCCTCGTATGATGCTCCATGAATTCATGGAGGAGTACGACAGACTGCGAGAGGAAAAGAACAAGTTCGGAAGTGACGCACTGGCGTACGCCATGGAGATCGGCGCGCTGAGGCAGACGAAATCATGAGCTACATCAATCTTCCTGCACAACTCGGCTGGATCTGTCCCGTATGTGGGCGAGGGAACGCACCATTCAGCCCGACGTGCACCTTATGCGTTCCTGCAAAACCGATCACCAGTACCGGGACTGGTGTTTGGCATCCTACGGAGACGACCAATACCACGCCGGTCCTCCCCCCAACAACTGGAGTAAAGAACGATGGTGACTGAAACGCTGTTGACTTTAGCCCGTGAGGGCGATATGGTTGTACTCCAGTGCAACCGGTATTTGCTGGCGTGCCTCTTGGCACTCGGCGCGTTTCTGGGGTACCTGGCGGTGAGCCAGTTGCTGGAGACATTCTCCGCAGTGAAGCACTGGGCGTCCAAGAAGTCGCCCACGGATCCTTCCTACTAGGAGCGGATATGGCGGTGACCAAAGGTCAGAAGTTGTACGAGTACTTGCGCCCCAAGTACACCCCGATGGTCCCGTGGCATAAGCGAAGGTTTGCTACTCGGGAAGACATCGTGCTTGTACCAAACGAAAACCATGTAGGATGGCAATTTCTGACAGCTAAGTCTAAGGCTGAGTACGAAGAACAAGCCAAAACCCACTGGTTTACCAATCAGGAGGCTTCTCTATGACATACCAGCTAACTCCTAATGACAAGCAGAGGATTTAGCCGGTGGTTTTGGGCTTGGGTGTTTCGGCCCAGGTGTTTATGTAGGACCTGCGGTGGGTTCTGCATTTTTGACGGTGGGGTGTGCTGGCCTTGCGCCAAGGAGCGTACAAAGTGGAAGAAGTAGACTACCGCATGGTGCAAGCCGTGCTTAGCGTAGAGTACGGGAGCGAAGCTCCGAACATTCCGGACGACGATCCCCGAGTAGAGAAGGCCAATCGCGTGGTAAAGGCGATTATGGCGGAGTTGGGTATCCGTAAGGAAATGGAAAAGGGATGTATCCAAATGATTACCGAGGAACTAATGAAGATTGTGGGAGAAGCAAAGATGAAACATGTCCCTCCCATGTTCTATCCGGAAGTCATTCACAACATCAACGCCTTGAAGCTACGGGCGCTGGAGAGTCGGGACGCATGGAAGAGTTTCGCCAAGCACCAAGAATTGTGCGGCGTATGCGCGGAAAGCGTGAGAGACTGCGAGACCGGTTCGCATCTCCAGCTGGTAGCTTTGAAGACCGATACGGACATTTCATAGTTCTCAAGGTTCTATCGCTGATCAGCGCGGCATTGGGACTGCTATCAGCCGGCTACGTTGGTGGAGCCATAGGAATCATGATCCCGTTTAGTCTCTATGGCGTCATGGCCTCTATAGGGCTTGTACCGGAGTTTATCCGCCTGCATACGTGGGCCAGAAGAGCCAACTGGTACCTGGGATTGTGGAGTAACTCGAAAGAGTACAACCCAGACCTTGAAGACATGAAGCAGTGGCATCAAGAAAACCCTCTTCCACGACCGCTCTATGAATAGATTCGCTGCTGGTGGTGTGTTGTTTGCAGCCTGGACGCTTATCGCATGTACAGCCGAGACCAAGGTGGTGCGAAAGGTAGAGGCCTTGGAGCGTAAACGGGTAGACACCGTGTACGTTGTCACCTCTCCAGACGGAAGGACTTGCGAGGTCTCAAAACCTGTACCTGTCGTGAATGACAGTGTGAACTGTTACTGGAGATCTCGCAGCAGTTATTGACACCCTGAACCCGGGTGGCGAAATCGGTAGACGCGCGAGACTTAAAATCTTGTGCCCTTGGGCGTACGGGTTCGAGTCCCGTCTCGGGTATCCCTCAACCAACCAATCATGAAGAAACTGCTTGAACGCAGAAACGAGCTGGTCATTCGCATCAGAGACCTCGTCCAGCTTCCGTTGACCAATGCGGATCCTCGCATTGGCCTTGGCGCAGCCTGCAAAGAACTTGCCACTGAGCTTGAAGACGTCGAGCGTCAGATCCTGTGGGCCAGCAACATGGACCGTGCTACGGCCCTTCGTATCGCAGAAGCGGCTGAGACGAAGAAAGTCAAGGGCGTCAACGAAAAGTTGATGCAGACGTGGATTGCGCAGGCTTTCAGAGAGCTCGCAACCAAGCCCAGACCGTCCGCTCCCGCAGTTCGTTCCAAAACCTCCTAACTCCAAGACCATGAGCACCCAAACCGCACTTCGCACGATCTCCTTCGAACTGTTTTCGGAACTGTGCGCCAGAGCAGTAGACGAGGGACATCCAGTGGCCTCGGCGCTCAACGCGCCCAAGTTCCTGGAGCTGCACATCCAGGAAAAGGACAAGGAACTGGAAGCCCTTCGAACGAAGCTTGCTGATCAGGACATCGCCAAGGAAAAGCTGTTTCATGCGCTGTCCGCTATGGTCAACCATAGCGAGGCCCACGGGCAGGTAATTCCCGGGGTGCTGAGCTTGTTGCAGAACACGAACAAGTGAAGGTTCTGACCAACCTTGAGCGTCTGGCAGCCACCCAGGCGCTCAAGAAGTTGCTCGATACGACTACTCACTTCAGCATCTGCACACTGGACGAGCTTATCAAGCTCCTTCAGGTGGCACCTGATGCGAAGGACTACCGAGCACTGCACTTGCTGCACTGTGTCAAGTGGAGAGACATGAGTCCCGAACTCAGGCAAGAAGCGCAGGAGGCAATCATGCGCATTGTAAGCGCGGATCAAGACCCCGTAGTGGCTCGCCTCAAGTTGTTCGAAGAGTCACTCAATCCCACTCCCAAGAAACCCGGAGAAGAGACCGTGATTTTCAACAGCCCATCCTTTGTCCAGAGGTTACTCAAGTGAGAATCGGACGCAACATCGGAGCACTGGCTGCTATCGCAGCGGGGCTGAGTAGTCTCATGCCGACGAACAATTCAGCCATCCCTTTCGGGGACCAGCCACGGTCCAACAAACTCACCTCCAAGTCACCCATCAAAGTGCGCGATCCGCACTCTCCCCGCCTTGAGCGGGCCATTGAGAAACGAAAGCGCAAGGCTGCGGCAAGGCTTCGTAGAGTCTAAATAAGTACGTCGGCTTCCTGGTCGGAGCCGACGTACTTATTTAACCGACTTCGCCCATGGTCTTTCAACTGGACATCACCTGGTTCCGCTGGTCTACGAGTTTTTCCACCCGGTGGTGGTGGCTAAGCTACGTACTGTTTTTCACCATCAAAACACTCACTCGGGCCAATTATGAGCACCGATACCCCTACGCTCTCCAAGGTTTCCGATCCAAGCACTGGCGAGTCATCCTCCAGTACACCGCTTATGCAAGACAAGCGTCCCTGGTATAGCGGGGAGCACTTGTATCGGTACATCAATGACCAGCTTGAATGGTGGGAGCCTAGCGAAGGCAAGTGGATCATTCCCGACTTCAAGGATTACGATTGGCGAAAGGATCTGGAGCAGTACCTTTCTACGCCCCCGGGAAGCAGAAAGGCTAACAGCCTTATTGTACACGCGGTGCGTAGTCCGCTGTACACCGATGTGCTGCGACTGGAAGATCTGTGCACCCCGCCTATCGAGGTCGCGTCTGGCCTGGTTTATCGGGTAGTGTACGGCGACTTGGAGATGAATAACGACAGGACCAGAGAATGGATGGAGTCGACCATCTCTGCGTCGTTTCCCAAGTGGTTCAAGGGCGAGATGCTGTCTCCTTCGGCGTACGAGATGAAGGTGTTTAACCGCATCCTGGACGTAGTGAACGAAGAAGAGAAGCCCAAGTGCCTAGGCAGCTGTCACTTCAGTGGCAGCATGAACTGTGACATCTGCGGAAGGAAGTTCTAACTATGCGACCCCGTTGGCCGGTTATCATCGTTGCGGCGTTGCTTGCCGTGTTCTGGTCGTGGTGCTTGGTCCATCTGATGGTCCGGCTCCGGTCGTGAAGATCTTCGTGTTCGGGAGCAACCTGGCGGGTCGGCACGGCGCAGGGGCTGCGCTGTTTGCTCGGCAGAACCGAGGGGCCTTCTACGGTCAAGGCTGGGGTCTACAAGGCAACAGCTACGCGATACCGACCAAGGATGCCGACCTCAAACCGTTGCCGCTGGAAGACATCGCCGTATGGGCCAGAGGCTTTGTGTACTTTGCAGCGCTCCACTCGGAACTGGAGTTTGAACTAACCCGAGTCGGCTGCGGAAGGGCCAAGTACACGGATGCACAGATCGCCCCGCTGTTCCGTGGAGTCCCTTCGAACTGTCAAACCCCTCCTGAGTGGAGTACGTGGCTGTGAAATCGTTGGAAAAGCTGTTGGAAAAGGGCCATGCTGTGCGTTTGACGTACGTTTCTAACTTGAAAGCGTACACAGGCATGGTCGATGACGGGTACGTCCACGCTCACGCCGGCTCTCTTGAACAATGTGTGGAAATTCTCTATGAAAGAGCATCCGAAAAAAGCTCCCACGTACCTACGTAAGCACTGGTACTACGACAAAGAGCAGTTACGCTGTAGTAAATGCCACAAAGTGGTGTTCGAATCGGCGGAGCGTGCAGCGCACGCAGCGAAAACCATCAGTACGCGAGTTCCCTTCAAAGCGTACCTAGACCCCAAGTGCGGTCACTGGCATCTTGCCAGAGACAAGGAGAAGTTGTACGATGGAAGTAGCGCTTCAGTCCTTTTGGAAAAGCGTGAACAAGATCGTTCGCGAGACCCCGCATCTCCGCCGAGGCCAAGCCGCGTTTATCCATTTGAGTAAGGTGCGTCCGGACCTTGCCGAAAAGGTCCGCGCCACCAAAGAAGACCCCTTCTACGTTCCGGGCCATCAGCTGAAAGAGTTCAGTCGGTGGCTGGAACTCAACTGGTAACTCCAGTGGCTCCTACCAAAACCCCTGCAAAGAAAGCCCCAGCCAAGAAGGCTGCTCCGGCTAAGACAGCCGCTGCTCCGAAGACTCCGAAGTTTGTAAAAACGGAGGGGCTTACGACAAGCGAGCTCGGTCGATTGGAGAAAGCCTACCAAGACACGGCGCAGATGTCGTACTATTCCAACAAGAACGGTACGCTGAACTTTTTCAGTACAGCCAAGCTGAAAAAGACGCAGTACTTCTCGGACGTGTCGAGATATTACCCTGGCGACGGTACGAGATGGTACTACGTTCCCGTCGGTCCAGTGCGTACGGGGTATGTCGCTGACTCTGGTACGTTGCTGACGGAATCCCAGTTCAAGAATCTCGTCAAGACCGACTACCTGGGCTTTTCTTTTGGCTGCTACGCGGTACGAATGACGGAACACGACCTCCACATCGGGTGCCGCAAGAAGACCTGGGAGGAGTGGGAAAACGTGCAAAGCACGGTAACTTTCTTGGAGAACCAGTCAGAGACGCGACTACGTGCGATACTCTTCGCGTTCCTTGCTAACCGCAAGGTGTTCCTGGAAAAGTTCAAGTGAAGTACGTATTTCCAGCGCACACGTCTGTCATAGAGCAGTTCTTTCTTCGCCTGAAGCTGCTCAACTTCGACGTCGTCGAAGGCAAGGTCGTTGACGGCTACTTCTACACCCCGAAGGAGATTGCTGGGGCGTCGAAGATGCAAGTGTTTGCGTTCCACGCCAAGGACGTCCTTCAGGGAAACAATATCGCCAGCAATTGGCTGTTGGAGAAGGACACCTTTAAGTTCCCAGGCATGCACGTCCCCGTCTACGACGGGCATCGAGTCCACACGTTGGAGAATTGGGAGGCGTACTCTCCCGTGAAGTTCGCGGTGTGCGACAAGCCCACGGTGTTCGATGACATCACCACACCCATTCGGTTCAACGATGCCCTGCTTCAGCTAGGAGACCTCACGTACTCATGGAAAGACTGGGAGAAGTCACAGACCGTCGCGTATTACCTAGAGCGGCATATGGATTTAAGTCAGTCCACCATGCTAGCGAAGGGTCAGATGACCGCTTACGTCGAGAACATCATCGACTTGCTTCGGCAGAACGCGCTAGCGATCTTACAGACGAACTCCTAAAAGCGGCGGCACTCTTAGAAAGTGCTCCGCAGAAGTTCTGGAATACGCTGAGGCTCCTTGCGGAAGCACGGGGCCTACACGAAGAGGCCAAGGTGTTCGATGCCTGGGTCATGAACGGCGGGCCGTTTGTCCACGAACGACGGCTCGCCGAAAAGGTGCGTACCATAAGCGACCACGGTACGCACCTGAGGCTCCAGCATTTCAGAGAGCACGGCTGGGCCTTTCGGCACGAAGCGCGGGTGCTGTTGACCAACCATAACCTAGAGCAAGCGTTGAACGACTTGCCTTTGGAGATTCCATGAAGTTCACTCCGTTACCCACGGTATCCGCTAACGCGAATTCGATTGTCGAGAAAGCGTTTGCAAAAGCGAAAGGTGTTCGGACGATTCCCGATGTAAGAGGTCATCTTCGGGAGATTTCTGAGTCGCAGTGGAAGTCCCGTAAGCGTGTGAAGGTGTGGGAGATCGTTGGGACGTGGGATCGGATACGGTACACGCGCAAGGCCCCCAAGAGAATTGAAGTGGTGATGATCGGGAGCCACTTTTTCCACCCCCGCGCCGTGAAGCTGGCGACTACGTACGTCGTGCTGAATCTCAGCAGTGCCGGCTGCTATAGGTACACGACAAATGTTCGGGTCAATGCGCGGAGGATTCGCGTCGGGTGCCGAACGGTGGGCTGGTCAACCCTCAAAGACTCAAAAAAGTTCCATAAAGAGTTTGGGTACCACTTGACTGTTCCCGAAGAATCCCTGTTTGTAGAAGTGGCGAAGGTCGTCGCCCACAACAAGGCGGCAATTGTCAAAGCCCTTGGGTAGTATGTGGTGCAGGGGTGTTCCATGAGCAAAGTGTGGGTCATCTCCGATCTACACTTCGGGCACGCCAAGGTCGCCGCGAGTCGGGGTTACGCTTCGACGGACGAGCACGACAAGGACCTCATCCGAAAGTGGAACAGCGTCGTGCGCGATAAGGACAAAGTCTGGGTGCTTGGAGATTGTGCCATGAGTAAGAGGCACCTTCCCAAGCTCGCAGAGCTTTGTGGGACCAAGCGACTAGTCGGCGGTAACCACGACCTGTTTCATCTAGAGTACGCCAAGTACTTTGAATACGTGGTCGCCATGAAAGTGTACGACAGGCTGGAACCCCTGCCTGTTGTTCTGACCCACTTTCCAGTGCATCCGTATTTGTTAGAACGATTCGGAGGTAACATCCACGGCCATGCCCATCACGCCACCGTTCAAGGCGATCACAGCGCGCTATACCTCAATGTATGCGCCGAGCATACCGATGGCTACCCTGTCGAGTTGGTAGACGCCGCGCACACTCTTCACTGGAACTTGATGCTTGGCCATAACAGCGTCGTGCCCTAAGTGCGAACGCGTAACGTTCGAAAGCAAGATTCCCACCGAAACCAACTACCGGGGTAGAGTTATCAACTGGCATGCGCTAGGCTTCACCTGCGTGTGCGGGTGGACGTGGAGCAGTGACACGCAACGCACCGTAAACCATGAAACCTTCAGATCCGCCAGGAGAAACAGTCGATGAGCGCGAGAGAACGCTTCGTGTACAGTGAAGGGGAGACGCCACTTCAAAAGCCCGGCGTTGTCGTACTGAGCCCATAGAAGGTACTCATCCTAGGTGTGTGCTACGGGGTGATGCTTTCTCCGAGAGGGTCAGGAGATAAGCATATCTGCTTTGACCATCTGGTTGAAGACGACGGTAACTGGTTCATTTCAGGGTCGTCTATGTCGAGCTTTTGGCTTGAAGATCTCGGGCGAGTACATGCACACCTACGGCAGTGGCTCAAAGACAACGCGACCGAAGAGCAATGGGGTTGGGTGTTTCGCTAGCCTGCCTTTCGATAATGAAAGGCAGGCTAGCTCTCCCTTCTCTCCTTCTCTCCCTACCATGTATCTTTCCTCTCGGCAATACTTCAAGTTTGCCAAGATGTACTCCGTTCTCGAATCCTGGCAACACCGACCAACTGCAGAACTCGTCAAGTGGTGCAGAAAGGCCGAACGGTTCTGTCGAGCACATGAACACGACACCCTATTGTACAGTAGTAATCTTCCAGTGAAAAGAAAGATTGCCCGAGAAGTGATCTACCACGTCCGTGACTGTTGTCGCGGCAGACTCCAAGAGCTCGCCACCTACAGAGACTTCCAGTGAAACAGCTTGACCAAGCGTACGCGAGGCGTCTTGTGACACTCATGGCGCTTCTCAGTTCCAAGACCGTCAGTGACAAGTTGCTGCGCAAAGTCCATCGAGCGGCCAAACAAGCACTTACGGACTACCAGGAAAAGCGCTTGGTCAACCGCTCGTCACTCACTCACGAACAAGTGCTGCACGTCCTAAACAGGCTGTGCGAGCTCAGCGGAGCCCCTCACGATGCCGGATAACGAGCTGCTTGCACTGCTCGCCGATTGGTTGGACGGTCAGAAATGGAGCGATGTGTTTCCGGATTTGAAGCCGGAACACGAGAAGTACATGCATCGTCATACCGTCCTCGGGCTTCTCAAAGCCCAGCTTCTCGCAGAGAAAAAGACCCGCGATGCCTCTCCCATTCGGGAGGCATCGCGTCTCTCTTTCTCTTCTATACCCAACTTACAGAGGTAGCAACATGTCCACCGCCACTGAGAACTTCGAAGACCTCGTCACTGAGACGCCCAAGGCGGAGAAGCCGGAATGGGTGCAGATCACCCGGGAAGTATTCGACAAGGTCATCGCCATGGGCAAGGACGAGTTCCTGGCCAGGATCCCGGGCCTGAGCGACGAGCAGGTGAGCAAGGGGCTCAAGTACGTGAGCGACCGCTTTGCCGAGCGTGTCCCCCAGAAGAAGTACCTGGTCTTTCCCGTTCGGCGAGAGAAGCAGGGCGCGGCCGGCAAGCTGTATCTCGGCAGCCTCGGACGCCTCAACAAGGCTCTCACCGAAGAGCAGAGCAAGCGACTGGCCAGCAACGCCTTCTGAGATGCTCAATTTCTCGGCAGCTCTGACTTCCAATGCCGAAGAGCGCATTGGAAAGATCGACCGAGAGATCATCGAAATCACTGGGAAGCTCCAACGCTTGTCGTTGGAGCGCGCCCAGCTGGCTGTTCATCGAGATCTCAACCGCGCTTTTGCTGGCGCAAACCCTTACAGGGAGTTGCATGATGGTGCTGTCTCGGGAGGTGTTTCAGCAAGTCTTGAAGCTGAGTGAGGTTGACTGGAACAACGTTTCTGAAGAGAGACGCCAGTCTGTGGTAGCTCGCTGTGTCCAGCTTCGCAGTGAAATCCCTTTGATCAAAGACATCGAGGGGGTCAAAAAGTTCTCTGGTGGTCTGTACCTGTACGAGCAAGCGCTAACCAACGTCTTGACCGAGCTAGGTGCAGAGCTCGGTGAGGATACCCCTGTTGACCTGCTGATCGGAGATTTTCTCCAGGAGTTCTAGCATGCTCACGAAGGACGATGTTCGTGCCCTGGTCAATGACTTGCTCACCATGGAGGCACGAGAGCTGCTGTTGCAGCGACGTCCAGACGAGTACTATGGGTGGGTCGCTCCAACGAACGACTCCCCCGGCTATTGGATTGGAGAACAGGCGCTGAGAGAAAAGCGCCAGGCCATTGCTGATGTGGAAGAAGCCCTTCGCATGGCCAACTTGCAGGCGAGTGTTGCCGACAGCACCACGGAGCACTACGCTGCACTGTGCAAGCAACGTAGCGAGCTGGAGGCCACGCTGCACGATTTGCAGCTGAGCTACAGCGCCTTGGACTCGAAGATCAACGCCGCCGTAGAAGCTCGGCGGGATTTTTTGATCGCCAAGCGGGCTGCCAAGTTGTTCGTGGACTACTATTCGCGGGCGGTACGGCTCCCGCTCAATGTGTACGTTCCAAGCGTACCGAGCGATTTGCGCAAGTACATCTTGCGCCAGCGAGCGAAGGGCGTTAACTCTCCGTTGTCCACGGTGCTGCTCTACCTGGTAGTGAAGAACACCAGGGAGCACGCCTTGGAACACCAGGTCAACGCGATCACTGGCGAGTCGTATCTAGCCAACATTCCCTTGGCGCTGGCGTCTTTGGATTTGGAGCATGACGAGTCCAAGCCGAGCCGGCAACGTCGAGAAGTGATGCGGGCGTTGGCAGAAGAGAAGGCGGCGGAAGTCGCACATCAGAACCACGACCCTCGTGACGCGCTGGCAGACTTCCACTACCACGGGCTGCCTGAGCAGCTGGGCGCTTTGTGGATTGATCGCAACGAGAACTGCTGCCAAACGTGCGAGCAACCGCTCAAGACCCGCCTTATCTTCCACGCTGGCGGGTATCGGTACGCTGTGGTATGCAGTAACTATCGTAAGGGCTGCTACATCGAGCCCATGACGCCACCGAAGCCGACGCGAAAGGAAGCCAAAGACTACGCGCTGGTCGAATGGGCCGTACAGTCCACCAAGGCTGCATGAGAAAAATTACCTTGTACAAAGGTCCGGGGGATGGAGAAACACGCTCCATCCCTGAAGACCTTCCTCCACCGCGCATTCCCTACAGACGATCTAGCAAAGATCCCGTACTCGCCTGGTATGTCCCAGATCCCGACAGAAGTGACCGGTACACCCTTGACATCGGAGACGCCTTCGAAGTTCGGGCGGTTTAGCGGAGAGCCTCATGTAGCCCTCCTCGTAGAAGAGGGGGAAGACTACAAGGTGTATCTGCTGAAGGACTTCTCCTATACGGATCCCTTTGGCAACACGGTCCATGTCCCGACTGGAACGCTGAGTGACGGAGCGTCTATTCCGCCCTGGGCGTGGGTGCTCTTCGGAGCGCCGCTGAGCGGTAACTTTCGTCGGGCGGCGATCATTCATGACTTCGAATGCCAGAACCCTACAGTCGATTGGGGCATGATCCACCGGAGATTCTACTACGCGATGCGATGCGACAACGTGGGCCGCTTTAGAGCGACTTGCATGTACCTCGCCGTACGCTATTTCGGGCCTCCATATGGAGCATGATTCGGTAGCGGTCATTCTCATGGCGGTGCTGGTACTAGCTGCCGGCATACGAGAAGCGTGGAGAGCGTGGAAACCGTTCCCTAAGATCGTGGACGAACTGTCCCAGATGACAGATTTTCAGCTCGGCATGCAGTACTACATGCGGTTGCAGGAGGAGAAATTCAACTCCTGGTCCATGATCGGACCTTTTAGCGCCGAGCAGGCCTTTGCGGCGCTTCTTGAAGAGCGAGAAGGGGATGTGAAGGTGGTTTACTACGGCGGCGAATGGGCCATTGAAGTATCCCACCGTACCCCCACGAAGTACTCGTCTGAGGATGTGTACAATCTGTACCAGGGGAGGCAGCGTGAGTCTCGTTGATACAATACGGGCAGCATTAGAATTAGAGGTACCGTCTGAAATCCCGAATCCGTGGGTTTACGCTGGTACACACTACAAATGGAGCGAGGGGAAGCTGTGGAAGCGTATAATCCTGCATTCCAAAAGTACGTGGATCGCATGCTACCTTGGCCCTGAGAGCTCGCCAATGGACAAAGCGTTCAAAAACGAATATGATACTCGACAATGCGGAAAGTTCTTGCCGCAGTTCATCAACGCCGCCCGAGACGCCAATCCGTGAGCACGCTCAACAAAGTCCTCGCAATCCTTCATGTAAACGGTCCCAATGAGTGGACCGTTCCAGAGGAGGACTTCCGGAAGTACCGCTATATCAACGACCGTCTACACGCATACGTGGGGATGATAGGCGACAAAGAGATGTGGGAGATCTCAGGGCCTGCGATTACTGCAGTGTTCCAGCGGCACTACGAGCTCCTGAAGCAAAACCCGTATTTCGAAAGCCCCTCTCAGTTCCACTACATAGCCAAAGCGGCCCTAAACCACGGAGTGATTCTGTGATCGACCATACGCTCAAGGTAAAGCAGGCGTTGGGTTTAGTATCTCCGGTGTACTACTGGAAGTATTTCGGAGTAACCTACCGATTTCGAAACGGCGCGCTCGAATGGTACAAAAATGGCACCTGGTCCCTTTGTTGGACAGGGTACCACAAAAATTCCCTGAAGAGGTTTAGCCGGTATCTGCAGGAACTGCTGTACGAAAATACCACGCCGCAAGGCCAGAGGCCGTTTTCTGCTCACTTTGTTGAAAGCGTACGCAAGGCCACCACAACGCCTCCTGAAGATCTATGAGCGATCATGCGTTGAAGATCCAAGAGGTCTTAGGGGTAACGCCTCCGGTATACTATTGGAAGTATAACAAATTTGTGTATCGGTTCAGGGACGGTCGTGCGGAGGTGTTCTCCTCAGCAGGATGGTTATGGTGTTGGCTCATGTACGACAGGAAGGCCGCGACAGCGTTCAACGACTATCTCCGTAAGCTTCTTCACGAAGGCGAGCCACCGAAAAATGAAGCAAGCCCCTTTACACGTGCCTTTGTGAAGAGTGTGCTTGCCGCCACCACTACACCACCAGAAGGATATGACTGACTTGCTCAAGACCCTGCACGAGTTGTTAGACATCGAAGAGCCGGTGTACTATTGGAACTTCTACCTTATGCACTACCGTCTCAGGAAAAGACGTGTCGAGCAGTACCGAAATGGCGAGTGGTGTGAAATGTGGAGAACGGTTGATGGTTACGATGCGGAGGAAGCGGAAAGGTCCCACGACTTCATGTATCGCGCGGTAACCGAAAAACACTATTCTGTAAGCGAAGCGGAAGAGCTCGACCTGGACGAGCATTTTTGCGATCTTGCTACGGAAGCCACCACCACGCCACCTATCATACCTCCGCCAACCCCAAAACCAAAACCGCCGACTGCAACGTACACGTTAGACTGGTAATCCTGATGACCGACACGTTACAGCGAGTTACGGCAGCGTTAGGAGCCTCTCTAGCCAAGGGGTACCTATGGTATTGGGAATACCACGCCTACCGTCTTAAAGACGGCAAAGTACAAAAGTGGTTTCTTCCGTCCTGGAGAGGTCCTCGATGGACAATCGTATGGAGGGGAAACACTACAGCGCCCGCTCGTATCAAATACATCACCCAGTGCGTCTTGGAAAAGCGACGTGATTGTACGATAGAGGCATCGCTCAATCTTCCTCCAACGTTTTGCGCTGCCGCAACCGAAGCCCTACCCTGCGACTAAGGAGCCGTACCATGAGTAGCATCCCTATCGAAGCCCTGGGCATTACCCAGGAAGAGTTTGTAGACCGAGTAGTGGACACCGCAGCAACCCGGCTGCTCTCGTCTATTCACATAGACGAGGATGGGGACGAGATTTCTAAGTCCTCCAAGCTCGCTACGCGCATCAAAGAAGAGGTCATGACCCGCATAGACCAGCGCGTGGCTGAACTGGGCGAGCGACATTTGCGGCCTATTGTAGAGTCCAAGCTGGACCAGCTAGTGCTGCAGAGGACCACAAAATGGGGCGAGAAGGTCGGGTCGCCGCAGTCCTTTGTGGAGTACGTCGTGGCACAAGCCGAAAACTACATGATCGAACCGGTCAATTCGGAAGGCCAGTCCAAGAAGGCCGATTCGTATTCCTGGAAGCCATACGGTCCACGGATCAGCTTCATGATGGACAGGCATCTGAACACGCACATTCAGAGTGCGATCGAACGCATCGTGAAGTCGGGTAACGAGTATCTCGTTGAAGGGATTACGCAGTCGGTCAAGACTGCCATGGAAAAAATCTTGATCAGCGTAAAAGCGACGAGCCGATGAGCCTCCTCGGTGACATCCGTACGATCTTGCAGGTTAACCCCGTACTGCCAAGCTTCCAGTGGCAGTACGAGGGAGAGGCTTTCAAGTACGAGGAAGGTGCCGTGTTTTTGTGGAACAAATACGAAAAAGAATGGAGGGCTGCGTGGAAGCATTACAGCAATTACGAGGAATTGCTGGAGTACTTTGAGCAGTGCCTCGTTCGCCTAGAGGTCCCTCCGTTTCGGTCGGATGCTCCTAACAAAGTCGATTTCGACTTCATGTGTGCGGCTATCGCCGCCCTACCCTAACCTGAAGACGCCATGCAACGCGATTGGAAGTGGTACATCGTTGCCTTACTGGCTCTTGCGGTGGTAGTGCTCTTGTCAGGAGCACGAGCTACGCCGACCTGCATTCCCTATTCCACCCTAACCTAACCCTCATGCCACTCGAATGGGAGTACAACGGCGTGCGGTTCCGTGCGGAGTACGGGGTTCTGCGAAGCAGTAAGGACGGAGTAGCCTGGGTCATCACCAGTTTCCAGTTCCAGAACTGTTTTGCGACAGCCTACAATCACACGGAGCAAGAAAAGGAACGGGTGGCTTCGCTGGAAGGTTTCGAAAAGGAGCGAGCGGAGTACTTCATCAACTTGGCGCTCGCGGCCAAAACGTCAGGGGTGTCGTTCGTATGATTACCCAAAAGATTGCTGACCTGCTTGGTGTACCGACGCCGATCTTCATTGTTGAAGACCTGGGAGAGTGCACCGCCTTTAAGTGGGACAACGGGGTGTGGTATTACGCGAAGACCGCTTACTCTATACCAGATCCCCAAGCGGTGGAGTGGACACGCTTTAATGATGTTGGGCAGGGAGTTCTCAACACCTGGGCAAAAGACCCCAGTATTCCCGGGGCTACGTGGAGTAGACGCATGAAAGAATTCCGCGAGAAAGGTCTTCGGTTATGAGCAACGTCGAGGACATTAAGCGCATACTCGGAGTAAGTAACTCTTATGAGTGGCGTTCCGCTGACGGGACGTTTCATGTGAAGTGGGAAAACGGGGTGTGGTATTTTTGGGGAGGCAAATGGATTGAGTACACATTTGAATCGAGCAGAGTCTTAGACGATTGGTTCAATACACATGCTCCAACAGAAGAGTGGAGAGCCTGCATGAAAGACCTCTACAAGCAAGGACTCCGGATATGACGCTCGTCAATACGCTTCGCACCCTTCTTGCAATTCCTTGTACAGAAGGGATTGTGACGTACTGTGAGGTGACCATCAAATTGTCGGAAGGCGTGTGGTACCATCAAGACCCTGATTGTACCTGGCATAAGTACTGCGCCTCAGATCAGCGCCTACTCAATGAGTGGTTTAATCTGCCAGACCATAAGTTGCAAGAGAGGACTGGTGGTTTCTGGATCAAAGTCATTCGAGACCTCAAAGCCTTGGGGGTAACATGCTGAGCAATACGATCAAGGGACTTCTCGGACTCCCTCAAGAGATCATTGTACACAAAGACACCCTCACTATACGACTTGCCGATGGGAAGTGGAGCCGGCAGTATGCGGACGGTTCGTGGCGAGTATACGGGAAAGAGGAGCAAGAGATCATATGGAAATGGTTCAAGCTGCCGTTACCAGAACGAGAAAATGCGGCGGGGTCGTTTTGGAGTGACTTGTTGGAGGAGTTCAAGGAAAAAGGGGTAACATGCTGACCGATACCATACAAGAGATCTTGGGTATAGACCCCTACTACACCTATAACACACCTACGCTACACGTACAGTATCGTGACGGTACGTGGCGTCTGTGGAACGCAAAGACCAAAGAATACACGCCGTGGAATTCGGATTCTCAATCGTTACTGAATAAATGGTTTAAGAACCCGTTCATTGCTCCCGTAGAATGGAGAACGTGTATGTTAACCCTCTACGAAAAAGGACTCCGGCTGTGAGCCTCTTGAATACCGTAGCTACGATACTTGACATCCACCCCAAAGAAATTATCGTACAGATGCACGACGGTACGTGGTCCCGCTACTACGAGGGGGATTTTTACTACAGCCACGTATACGAAACCGGTCCATGGATGAAGTGGGATCCTGGAAGCCAGAAACTTTTGAAGCGCTGGTTTGCACTTCCCGAAGAAAAGCGAGGGATCGAAGCCGGACCGAGTTGGGCAGAAGCGCTGCGAGAGTTCGAAACCCAAGGGGTGGTACTATGAGCCTTCGAGAAGTCAAGGTGGCGTTAGGCCTTACAGAAGACACGCCAGAGTACGACCTGGTTCCTGGGGTATTGCACGTTGCCAGACGTAACGGCTTGTGGGTTAAGCTGTATAAGCTCAGCGGAAAAGAAGAGCCGTACGACCCCATAAGTCAACGGCTGATCAACGCCTGGATGGAGAACCCGGAAGAGGCGAAGATGTTCACGGATTGGTACGACATGGTGCAATTCTTTCGTGAACAAGGAGTGACTTGATGAGTACCGTTGGAGACGTCAAGAAAGCTTTGGGGCTTACCTCGGAGTATCTAGAGTTTCCTTCATTGAAAATGGGCGGGTTCCAATATCGTGTACATGTCCCCACCAGAAAGTGGGAGTACCTTAGTATTTACAGTAACACTTGGATTGCGTATGTAGATGATCTACAAGGATTCTTGTGGGAGAGGGTGCGAGAGCTCAGTAAGCTACCCCACTACCCTCACATGAAAGAAGTCGCAGCGCTCCTCCAAGAAGCCGGCATCGAACTATGACCTTACCAGACACCATCAGTAAATTGCTTGGGCTACAACCCAACGAATGGGTATTTAGGGGGCTCTCGTACTTTGACTACCGCATGGTCAACGGACGGTGGTACTACAAATATGGGAATAAGGGATGGTCTCCGTACGAAAACAAAGAAAATGTGAACATCTTGAAGGTGTATTTGCGGTATTTGGAAGGGGACGCCTCCGACCTAAGTGGTGTTTGGGCTGAGATTTTTGACCACCTCCGTTCTCAAGGGGTACGGTCTTGGGAATTACCGCCTAACGAGGAGTAACATGTCGTTCACCGATACCATCTCCAAGATTCTCGGAGTAGAAAGTCTGCACAATACCCTCTTAGTGTGGAATGGGGGAATATACAAGTACAGCAACGACATCTTGTATTTTCAGCCGCCAAACTCCCTGGAGTGGTATCACTTTCGCAAAGCCCGCGATTTGAAAGCCGCCGTAGCAGCGATGAAGCACGCCATAAAGGCAAACAGTCCTCATTGGCATACCAAGTGGTACAACTCCTACCATCCACAATTCCTGCTCGCCATCATCGAACAAAAGCCCAACTGGAATCTATGAGCCGCAACATCTGGATCGTGCTCGTTGCAGCAATCACGGGGTGCAGTTACCCCGAGGCCCCACATACCACGGTGGTCGCGTGTAATGGGAAAGAGGTGTTGCGTACAAAACAAACGGTGTCCGTGTACCGAGGAGAGGGCTCTATTCGGGTGTACTCCATGCACCCTAGACCCTATACCTTAATTCTCGACTACATCGGATACTGTAACGTGATCACGGAGCCCGTACGATGAAACCTTGGATAGGCGTAGACCTCGACGGAACGCTCGCGGAGTATCACGGGTGGCAAGGGCCGAATCACATCGGTAAGCCGATAGCTCCGATGGTGGAGATGATCAAGTTCTGGCGTGCGGGACGGACAGAAGTCCGTATCTTCACTGCCCGCGTAAGTCACGACGGAACGCCGGAAAGCCGAGAGGTTGCAGACCAGGCTCGGCAAGCCATTACACGCTGGTGCGAACAACACCTTGGAGAGGTACTACCCGTGACCAACGAGAAGGATTACGGTATGATCGAGTTGTGGGACGACCGGGCCGTCCGGGTCCAACGGAACCAGGGCATACCCTGTTGCGGGTACAGCGCATGAGCAGCGTAGCAGACACGGTGAAGGCGTTACTGCTTACGCCTTTAGAAGGCGCGGTCTTCAGCATTTACTACGAGCATCTCGACGGGTCTTTGTTTTACCGCAAATACGACAACCAAGTACAGTACACCTCAAAAAAGGTAGACTACCAATGGCATAAGTCCGCCACGTTCATCATGGTACAGGACCGTATTTCCGAAGGCGTCGTGCTGACCGAAAAGGAACAAGAATTCTTTCAGAAGTGCGTCGAGGCGGGGTGGTTATGACCACGACAGTGAGCACAATCCGTAACATCCTAGGCATCCCTAACACTAGGTACATGGTTGTACAGTACTCTGAGAATCAGCCTACGTATGAGTATCGTCTAGTAGATGATCAGGTCGAGTACAAAGACCCTCATACAGGAGTCTGGAAGGTCTCGAAGACCTACGAGGCCATCAAGAAAATACTAGAAGACGGGAATCTTGAATACATGGTGCTGAATAGTAGAATACTATACGACGCCTGTGTACAGGCAGGATGGTTATGACCATGACAGCCGCCGCAGTGAGCAGCATTCTGGGCATTGATTTGCCCAACTCTGTAGTCGTGAGGTATCCGACAGAGAAAGCCTTGTACGAGTACCGCATGGTAGACGGGGAGGTGGAGTACAGAAATCCAATCACCAGGCACTGGAGAAAATCCCTGGCCTACCTCATCATTAAGAGCGCCGTGGAGGAAGGATATCCAGAGAGGTTAAGCACTTCACACAAGGTGCTGTACGAGGTTTGTGTGCAGCAAGGGTGGTTATGATGGGCCACCTTGACACCATCAAAGGGCTGCTTCAAATTGACACAGAGCGTGTTATTGAGGTACAGTTCTTTGGAAAGCTGGAGAAATTCAGAAAAGGACGCTACACAATAGAGCAGTACCACGAGGCGCTAGACTCATGGTCCCCGTCGTTATACTACGGAATGCTTATCATTCTACTCTCATCTGGATGGCTCCCTCCGGACAAGAACTACAATTCCTTTTCTCGGTTGTACTACTCCTTACAAGAGGCAGGATGGCTTTACTACAATGCGGTACTCACACTCCCGAAGTAAAAGACCACCAGGAAGGGTATTGTATACTCCCTGTAAACCATCACGGTCCGCACCTCCTCAAAAGAATTCCAAAGGAACTTGCGGAAGTCGTTACAGTACAAACAGGAAATGGGATGTGTGTTATTCTCTCGTCTTGAGCATCGCCGAAAATGCCGCGCACCTGGGTGCGCGCGGCATCTTCGCCGCTGCCCCTGGCCAGAGGTGACGGGTTAGTCACCTTGCGGTTATAGATCCTCGCGGTTCCTTTTTCATCCATCCATGGAGTAGTGCATGCAGCTGAACGACATCATCATGGTGAACGTGACGGGTACGAACGGTACGACCCGCCACCAGAAGACCATCACCCGTCGCTTCAACGGCGCTGGCCAGCCGCTGAACGACAACGGACAGGTGGATTTCGGTTCGACCGAAGTTCTCCGCAACCTCCCCACGGGCTCTTCGGCTCCGGCTCCTGACTTCCCCATCGAGAAGTTCAAGGCCGCTCAGGCCAAGGGCGCGGCCGGCGCGGCGGAGCTCAGCGCCATCCAGGTGGCGTACGCCGAGCAGTACTCGCAGTGGGAGAAGTCGCAGTCCGGCGGCAGCGAGTCCCTCCAGATCGCCAAGTCCGTCCTGGCCTACACGAAGGAGTTCCATGACTTCCGCGAGGAAGACGGCAACCACTTCGTCATGAAGCTGGAGAACCTCGACGTCAGCCAGCAGAAGCTGAACGACGGCCGTACGCTCTCCACGGTTTCGGGTACCGCCGTCTTCGGCGCGTAATCCACGCAACCTAGTAGCGCTTCTGAGCCCCCGCCATCCAGGCGGGGGCTTTTGCGTACTACTATGTACGCTAAACGAGTCAGTGGTCCACCAAACCTGAGGAGCACCCATGCAGGATATCAGTTCTACGATTCGAAGCATTTTGTCTACGCCGCCTCCGCCCGTAAGCCCTCGGCCGAAACGACACTTCAGCGTGACAATGAAGGTCACCGAATTCGTAGAGAAAACGTACTCCATCACCAAAGAAATCGAGGCGTACGAAGAGCCTGACTACTTGGAGGTGCAGGACGACGAAGAGCTACAAAACGAGGCGCTGAAGTCCGTTCCCGACGAAGCGCAGACGTCGTTGGAAACCAGCGTGGAGATTGACCTGGTAGACGAGTCCGCCACCGAAGAGTGGGACAAGTTGTACGATGGACGCTATAACGACGACGGGGTGCCGGTATGTTCGTTTTGTAGCGAGGTACTGACGGAAGCGCCGGCAAGCGAAGACACAGACGACAATACATGGCGCTGTAAGGGCTGCGCCTAACCCTCCAAACCAACCAGCCATACCATGAGCGATACCTGGGTGTACCTGTCGGACTTGGCTCCGAAGGCAACGATCATGAATCTCACGACCGGACAGTTCCGGGAGATTATGCAAGCGGCAGTCATCGACAAGGCACCCTGTGGCCTTCGCCGTATGCTGCTCAAGGAAGAGAAGGGCGGGGTGTACCGCGAGACGGGCGAGTTCATGGAGCTCACCGAACAGCTGATTGCGGACATGGAAGACGTCCATCGCAACCCCAACAGCTGGATGTACGACTGGCCGCACATGCAGGTCGAGTCGGAAGGCGACAAGGTGCCGGAGCTTCGCCAGGCAATCCTGGACAAGCTGACCGCCTCCATGGCCATTCATGGATTCGACTTCCGGATCACGGGGCTGCAGCGTCGTTACCTGATGTATTTCAGCGACGGCGACCGTAACTCCCAGAAGTACTTCAAGTCCCTCATTCCCGCGCCGACTGACGGCAGCCCGTTCAGACGCGACGGCGAACTGCGCCGCAAGTACCAGCAGGTCTGGGACTCGCAGATGCGCGACGCCAAGGTACCGTATCCCTCGGACAATGAGAAGCTCTACGGCGGACTTCGTCCGTGTTTGTACTACGGTCCGGCGTGGGTCGTCCGCTTCTCTGTCGACGGTCAGGACCCCCTCATGGAACGGTGCCGCGTCTACGTCAATGATGAAGGCACGTTCATCGGTTCTGACTGGTGTCAGCGGCACGACTTCAGCTCCTACCAGAACGGCGGGATCAACCTGCAGATGGGCATTTACAGCTTTGACGGCTGGGTCGTCAATGCCTGTTTGCCCCACGCGATGGCCAAGGGTGCGTTCAAGCCCAAGAACGTGACCATGAAGCGCGAGCATGTGCGCGAGCTGCTCAAGAAGAACACGGCGGTCGAAGTGCCGGAGTTCTCCGCCGTGTTCGACAAGTACATGCCCATCGTCGAGAAGTCGTACGCCGAAAAGAAGAAGAAGGCGGGAGCGCTCAAGGAAGCGGAAGTGGACGCCGGCCCGATCACGCCGGAAGCGATGGCCGACGCTATCAAGGTCGCCCAAGACGTCTTTGCCTCCAAGAAGGCACCCGACGCGCCGGCAATCGAAGAGCGTGCGCCGGTCAACGTGGAAGATCCGGCTATCGCCAGGTATCAGGATTTCACGCTGTATCTGGTGCCCAACACCAAGGAGTACAAGAACGAAGGGCCCCTGTTCGTTGCGGTGAAGGAGCCCAACGCCAACGGGTTCATCGAACTGCACCAGGTCGGTTCGGAATCGGTGATGAACAACACATGGTCGGGACAGTTGGGCGAAGACACCGTCGTCATTCAGCAGACGGCGGACGACAAGCTCTGGTACTGGGGCCCCTCCATCAACGACATCCTCGACGAACCCGAAACGATCGAGACCGGCTGGTGGGTGCACAACGCCGCCGAGTTGTGGAAGAAGACCCTGCGGTACCTTCCGCAGTACCAGCCTCAGAACGTATAACCGGAGTACAGCATGATTTCAGTTGTGGGATGCGGGTTCGTCGGCTCGGTGTTTACCACCGAGATGGTTAAGCGCGCGTTTGCTGGCAAGTTCCAGTATCCGTTCCGATTCATCGACGACGATGAAGTGGAGGCGCGTAACTGTGCCAACCAGAACTTCTTGTTGGCTGACATTGGCCGTGCCAAGGCTGAAGTCATGCAGTCCATCGCTCTGAGTTCTGATCGTACGGCCGAGTATCACAAGACGCGCCTGACCATCGACAACATGGACGAGCTGCTCGCTGACAGCGTGCTCATCGTGGACGGCGTGGATAACCTGGCCACGCGTCAGTTACTCTGGGGCTTTGCGATGCGGACCGAAATCCCGGTCCTGCACATCGGAATCAGCGAGCAAGGCACGGGCCGAGTGGAGTGGTCGCACCCCAAGCACGACACCTTCGCACTCAGTCCTGCCCGTACGGCAAACAAGGTCATCAAGGACCCGGCGAGCGGCGTCACTCCGCCATGTGAGCTTGCTCGCATGCGCGGGGTGGGGCTCAACGCGGGCTTTGCTGCGGCGTGCGCGGCGTCAATCTACCTTGGATTCGACCCCGAAAGTCACCTCAAGGGCGAAACGCCCAATCGTTGGTTCACCGACTGGCTCGCAACGCCTTCAGGCTTTGTGCCCCAGACCGAAACCTGGAGCCAGTGGCATGACGCAACCGCCTAGCCTTACCCAGATCATTCAAGAGACCCTCAACAAGTCCAAGCCCACCCCGGATCCTTGGGACGCCAAAAACATGACCCAGCCTGCCAGCAGCACACCGAAGTACAACCCACCATCCAACACGGGGTACAAGGGTAACTCGTACGCCCCCAAGAAGATTCGGGTGTTGTACAAGAACGGTATGGCCACGATCTTCACCCTGAATTACGAACTGGAAGGGTGGTACCAGTACGGCAAGCTGTACTATCCGGAAACGGATAACATCCTGGAGATCCCGGAGGACCGGTGTGAGTTCACGTACGCCGAGCCTCGGTTCAACGCGTGCGTGTACACGGCGACCAACGACTACATGCAGGCACGCTGGGGCCGTAAGCTCGACGACTCGGACCGCAGATGGCTGGCTCGGCATCCGTATGCCACGGATGGCGGTATTCCGCAGGAGTATACCGCGACGTGCGTGGATCAGCTGGTTGCCCCGTACGGCATGCGTATCAGTCGAGTCCGTATTCGGCGCGGTACCTTGGTCCTCGGCGATTCCGTCATGGACTGGATCAAGTCGCTCGGCTGTAACCCGATGGCCTTGTCAGACCGTAACACCAGCAACGTGGACGCGGCCAAGATTACGGGCCTGAGCGAAGCTGAAGCCGACGCGATGTGGCGAGTAGAGTTCCACGAAGCGCCGCTTCCGTGCTCCATCGTAGGCGAACGCGGCTGGTCCAACGGTAACGGGGTGACCACCGGCTTTGCTGGTGGACATGCGAGGTACCTTGCGCCTCGCGCCCAGGGGAACGACTGGTTCATCAGTGTACAACTCGCTCCCGAGAACGAGGTCAGCCACCTCGTACCGCCCCCGAATCCGGAGTACAAGCCGCGCAACGGTGATCCTACGCTGCTAGTGAGCAGTATCAAGTTGCCGGACTCCGACGAACTGGTCGCGATCAAGACCAACTACAAGTGGCATCGTCCTGGCGAGACCCCGACATTCAACACGGTGCCGGCCACCACGTATTCGCCGCCCGCCAACAGCAACGCGAACGGCTACAGCAAGCCGCCCAAGACCAAGATCATTGTTCCTGACCACCTCAAGAACAAGCGTCGTAAGAAGGGCAAGGGCAAGCTGGAGAAGAAGATCTCCTTCGATCAGCAGGTGGCACTTTCTCTCGGAGGGGAAAAGTTCCAGTGCGGAGTATGCCAGTGTAACCGGGATCCTATCGACTCGTTCTGGACGACTACGGTGTGTTACGGCTGCGTGGAAGACGCCTGGAAAGGGTCGCGCTGTCCGCACTGCAAGTCTAGTTTGGGAGCGACTCCTCCTATGCCGAACGATATCGACGGTCAAGCGTTCGAGTACGAGTGCCAGCGGTGTCAGAACATCATCACGGTACCCTTCGGCTCCAATGATCCGGACGACCAGGTGTTGCTCTATGTGAGCGATCTGTTGTTCGAATCCCTGGGCATCACGGAAGACGATTCCGCTGATATGCCCCCTCTGGCGCTGGGGTCAGGCGCAAGCACTGACACCATACAACCTACCGCCACAGAAACTTCGCCCAACACCACAACGGTCGAAGAGTGGTGGAACACTCACGGATGGGACTGATGAGTAGCATAGAACAGCTGTTCAAATCGCTGACTGCCGAGCAGCGTAAGCAGTTTGAAGAGCTGCTAGCCGGGGGAGCTACTCCCCCGGCGAAGCAGTACTACAACAACGAGCAGGCGGTGCAAGTCACCTTCAAAGCCAAGCTGAAGGCGCATGAACGCTCCAAAAACACCCATTACGCCGAGACGTACTCTCACGTTTGGTGTAAAGGTCACTATCGCCTGATCGGGCCCAAAGGCGGCAAGTACTTCGTTGGCCGTATGGTCATGGGCGTGAAGAAAGGATCACAAGTAAAGGGTATCCTACGAGTGAATTCCGATAAGTTCGAGAACTTCCTAGCTGGGGAAGAGCTGGACGCCTGGTTCAAACTGGACAAGTCCAAGGACGCAACACTCATCGGGGTACTCTATGACCCCACGGTAGGGTAATATGGTAACGCCAGCCGCGCTGCTCTCGAAATTCGGCATCGTCCCTGACGTGAACTCTTTGCCTCACAGCCGCTACCACGACTCGTGGTGTGGGGCAGTCGTCGGCACCATAGGGCACTATGACGTACTTGTGCGCCGTGGTGTCAATGACCTTAGCATCCCAGGTCAGAATGAAGTTACGTACATTATGTACGATGACTACTCCGTTTTGATGACTGTTACAGAAATAGGCGATCACTTTGCGGGCATGCATTACACCGGCAGCACGGATAATCCGCAGAGCGTCCTTAGCAAGTGGGCAGACCTGGTCAGTCCGTACGTAACCCCTGAAGTGATCGCTGCCATCTTTAAGATACGTACTTCGTACGGTTTGGAGGAGGATGATGAATGAGCACCGCAAATGATGTGCGAAAGCTGCTCGGCGTTTTTACACCCTACGACGATCTTCCGCGTAGTCGGTACGACGACCTGTGGAAGGGAAACCTTGTCGTTAGCCACGCGCAGTACGACATTATGGTGAACCCTCGCAGCATATACATCACGTATATTATGCGGGACCATATGAATACGTCAGCCTTTGTGAACACGCAAAAGGACACCTTGATCCACAGCTTTACATCGCCCAAACCTGAATTGTTCGCGTTATGGGCGGCTTCCGTGGGGCCGTACATAGATGCAAAATGGGTGGAAATGATACGAATGAGAGCGGAGTCTTTGCGCGCAGACCCTTCATAACAACCACCATGGCTACCAGTCTCAACAACCCCGTTTCTCGGTTGATCCCGAAAATCAACCGCATCGTTACGCTTGCGGAAGACGGCATCTACTTTCGTGAGCCCCGTAAGCGGAAAGGCCTTACCGGGCCGGTTCCGTACGAAGAACTCGAACATCTGGCCATCCGGCTTGCAGCTATCAAGGCTACCAATCCGGCCGCTGAATGACGAAGTTCTGGGTAAGCCCGGCTATTGACGTCCTTTCGAAGCCTGACTTCTCCCCGGTTTCGGCACTCCCAATGAACAACTTGGGAGTGTCGTCACCCGGTGAGCGGCTCATCGAGTATGCGGGACGTCTGTGCTACATGTCGCAGAGCAACGCGTCAAACAAGACCACAGCGGAATACATCGACAACATCATGAAACAAGGCCACGGCAGTGTCCTGGAGCATTGCAACTTCTCGCTGCTGATCCAAGGCGTAAGCCGTGCATTGACTCATGAACTCACACGCCACCGAGCCGGAACCGCTATCAGCCAGCTGAGCCAGCGCTATGTGGATGCGTCGGATACGGACTTCGTGATCCCTCCGGTGTTGTTGGAGTCCGGTAATAGTGGGTTGGTGGAAGAATTCAAAGCCCAGTGTCTGGCCGCACAAGCCAGCTACGCAAAGCTGTCCGAGACCATCGCGGTGGATACGGACAACAAGGTGCTGCAACGGAAGCGTCGCCGAGAAGCCGCGCGTTCGGTCCTGGGTAACGCCACAGAGACCAAGCTGGTGTGGACCGCAAATGTGCGAGCCTTACGCCATGTTATCACCTTACGCGGAAACGAGGGCGCGGACTTGGAGATGATCCGCTTTTCCAAAGCGTTACTCGCCGTAGTCGCTCCGCTCGCGCCGGCGTGCTTTGCCGACATCACCGCATCAGAGTTCGTAGAAACCGCCTACCTCAAGGTGTAACATGGACCACCTACATCGAATGCTGCAGGCGCTTGACGTACCGAAACCCAGAAGAGTGCGATGTTTGAAGGCCGTCGGCAACGTCATTACCGAGATACCGGAGAATCTGCCCAAGTACCAGAGCTACTGCTTTTACCGTTTCCCGGACAAAGATCACTACATCATCCTCATTAAGGTTGGTGGAGTTGGCGAGGAGTGGCTGGTCAGGGATGACCTAGAGCATGTCGATCAGCTCGGTCCAGAAGAGAGGGGCGCTTTCTTGTCGCCAGACGTGTTAATTGCCGATGCCCCAGACTTAAAGTACCCGGGACTACCACTGGAAAAGTTTCTGGAGTACTGGGGCCCTTCTGACGAGTACGAGGACGAGGACGAGGACGAGGACTATGACTAGTCATCTGCACGCTATTCTTTCGGCCCTAGAGGTCCCAGTTCCTCGTGTTATACGGGCAAAAAAGCGAGAGCCCTACGATTATGTGATTTCTCCAGACACCGCTCCAAGCTACGTACAGAGCTTGTACTACGAAGTGGAGCCTGGCGTCGTTATTGTCCTAGTTAAGGGCGGCGATACGTGGTATGCACGAGACGACAACCAGTACCAGGAGCTACTGGACAAGAAGTCCGCGTCCTATTTGTTGAAGGAGATGCCTCTGGAAGTAGACGGCACTACACTACCGTACCCTACAGGCCCCGAGGAGATGTTCCTTGACTGGTGGCGATTCGAAGATTCGTCAGACGACGATGCCTGATCATGTGAGTAATGTCCTGGGGGCTTTGGGTATAGAGCAGCCTAGAATCTTACGGGGCACCAAAGGTACAAATTGGTGTGCGCATTCAGCTAATCCCGACAATCTACCCTGGCATCTCCTTCTATGTACGTACAAGGTGGATCATAACGTGAATATCCTGCTTGTACGTCACGGGGGTAAGTGGTACGTACGGGACGATATGGTCAATGCCCATGTTTTGTGCCCGAGTAGTTTTGAGACGTTCGTGAAAACCTTGCCGGAAGTAGTGGAGGTCACGAATTTTCCGTACCCGCCGGTTTCGGAAGAGCTGTTTAAGTTGTACTGGCAACAACCTGACCCATGGGAATGGGAGGAGGCCGTTTCCGATGACCTGCTATGATCTTCCGAGCACCATACAAGGCATCTTGGGGGTAGCAAGTCCCAGGAAGCTGTTGTTGTTTACCTCCGTAAAGAATACGGCTAATACCTATCTCTTGACGGAACCTGCGGAGGGAGCAGACCCTGAGTGGTTGGTTATACCTCAAGGTATAACGGTCGGAGTAAACTATAAAGGTGTGTGGCACGACTCGCTGAGCTTCGTGTTTGAAAACCCGAAAGCCTTTGAGAAAATGCTACAGCACTTCAATAGAAACGTCGTGGTCATCAACTTTCCTCCGGACCTTGATCTTCCACCCGCGCCTGCGGAATTTGCACTTCGTGATTGGAGGTTTCTCCTGTGAGTACTTCAGTTTTAGCGACCATAACCAGTCTTCTCGGGGTACCTGAAGATCGAGAGTTGCTGGTGTGTGTACCAGACTTCGGTAAACAAAAGGTACCTCACGAGCTTTCTAGTACTCCAGAAACTGGCATGCCTTTGTGGTTAGCAGTAGACCGGTACGTAACCGTAGGCGTGTTCTACAAAGGCCAATGGTACGATTCTCTGCATTTTGCAGCGCAAGACGAGACCCTGAAACGCAAAGTATGCGATCTGTGGGGAGATGGAACCGCTCAGTGGATACCTTTTCCCGTAGGATTGAATCTCCCGCCCGCTCCTGATCACTTACGCAAAGAACACTGGCCCGGTATATGATACCTCTCGCTGAAGTAGACGTTGATCGCGCTATAGAAGAAGTACAGAAGATCGTGAAGTCCAACGCCAAAGTTCGAATTCACCGAGACCTCTTCGGACAACCCTTACACCACGACGGCATTCTTACGGCAGGCGCGAATAAGCACTATGTGTGGTGTAATGGATGGCATATCGACGTCACGACTATCGCGGCGGTCACCAAAATTCGCAAGTCTCAAAGCAAGCTTCGCTTTGGGCCGGGCTTCTACAAGGAGCGTCAACTCATCTACGAGCCGACAATGAAGCTTTCCAGTGTAGACGACATGGTCAAAAAGCTTCTGGGGGCGCATGGCTGAAGAGTTACCCTTTGGAGTACACAAAGGGCGTACTCTACAGAGTCTTGTACTGGGTACTCCCAGAGAAAAGTCCTACGTAGAGTGGATGGCTGGCTACATGACAGGGCCTTGGAAGACCAAGGCTCTGGCAGCTTTAGGCTATGCGAGCACTGCCCCAGAAGATCTCACCATATTCGTAGAAACGGCAAGTTCGTGGCTGACGCTTCGCGGAGTCAGCGACGAGCGAGTGGTGAAGTATTTGCGTGAGCGTATTGACGGGTTCGGGTGGCACGCCAAAAGTCAAAGCTGGCGTATCCCGCAAGCACAATTGCACACCTTCCTGGAAGTAGCCTCTTCGTATTGCAACGTCGAGCTGGACTACGAAGCCCAAGAGCTGCTTGAGGAAGAGCGGGAGCGGCGCAGCTCCTTAGAAACCATCAGGCAGAAAACACAATCTCACCTACAAGTCCCTACTCTTCTACCCTTACTGCCGTATCAGGTCATTGGGGTAGAGTTTGGGTTGGCTAGTGGTGGGCGGTTCTTGAATGCCGATGCGCCGGGTGTAGGAAAGACCGCCCAAGCGATTGGCATGCACTTGATGCTCAAGTCGCCAAAGACTTTGGTGGTCTGCCCGGCAGGGCTTAAGGTGAACTGGAAGCGTGAGTTTCTCAACTTCGGCGGTATCGAGCCGGTGATTTGGGAAGGGAAGCGATGTAAAGGCGACATCAACGCCCCTGTACACATCATCAACTACGATATCTTCCTGAAGCACCGCCCAACGTTAGAAAGCATTGGGTTCACCTTATTGATTCTCGACGAATGCCACTACCTCAAAAACCGTACCGCCAAGCGTACAGCCGCTATCTTCGGCGGCAAGTGCGGTGGAAAAGTACTGAAGCCGTTCCGCACGCCGTATGCGGTGCTGCTTACTGGCACCCCAGTACTGAATCGTCCTGGGGAGCTGTTTCCGTTGTTGCATTATCTCGACAAGGATCGGTTCAAAGACTGGACCTACTACGCTAATCGGTACGGCGCATGGCCGGCTAACGACTTCAAGCGTAGACCGTCCACGCCGCAAAACCTTGGCGAGCTGTACGAAAAGACCAGAGACTTGGTCATTCGCCGCAAACTGCAGGATGTAGTCAAAGACATGCCGCCCAAGATGGTCAGTGATCTGTGGGTAGACATGTCACCTGAGCAGGAGCGCGAATACCGTGTGCTGTTCCAGCAGTTGATGCAAGAGTGGGACGAAGACGCCGCGAATAAGCGGAAACCGTCGTTGCTCGCCCTCATGCGTCTCAACGAATTCCTGAACGCCGTAAAGCTTCCTAAAGTGTTCGACATGATCGACGCTATCTTGGAAGACGAGAATCGAGCGGTTCTGGTATTCTGTACCCGCCGACTACCGCTCCAGAAGCTTTTGGAGAAGTACAAAGGTCGTGCGGTGTACGTTGACGGTACCATGAGTGCAGACCAGAAACAAGCGCAAGTCGATGCGATCCAGCAAGGCCGAGCAGACGTTGGCTGTTTAAGTATCAAGGCGGCGGGTGTCGGGTACACCATGACCCGGGCAGATACAGTAATCTTCCTGGATCAAGACATGGTGCCGGCGAATCACTCCCAAGCAGAAAATCGGGCCTGGCGTCTTGGGCAGCTGAATCCGGTGCATGTGTACTACCTCCTGTGCCCGGGAACAACAGACGAGCACCTCCGCGAGATCAACAGGCAAAAGCTGGACGTGGCGAGTCAGATCATGGACGGAGAGACTACGGAACTCGTACGAGAAAAGAGTGTCTTCTACGAGTTCATTCGCAAAGTGAGGAGTAGCCGATATGCTAGCGATACTGGGTGACCTCCACGGAGATAAACAGCGCCTGCTGCAGGCGGTGTGCGCGGCGTACGACGAGGGGGCGTCCGCTATCCTTGGAGTGGGGGACAACGGCTGGTTGCCGGACTGGGAGGGGATTACGGTAAAGTTCCCTCTTCCCTTCTTCACGGTATGCGGAAACCACGAGCATTGGCAGTATATAGTCCAGCATATGGACTATAATCGACCGGTGCCGCTCTCCAAAAACTACTACTACTGTCCGAGAGGGAGCAGCCTCAAGATCGACGGGCTGAACATCGGGTTCCTTGGCGGAGCGACCAGCGTAGATTCGGGGATTCAAAAACAGTACAAGGTCTGGTCGCCTCATGAAGTGCTCACATGGGAACAAGCAAAACGACTGCAATCTCCGGTGGATGTGCTCATAACGCATTGTCCGCCGCAGGGCACTATTGACCGACATCTCGACCCTCACAATCTTTCCCGATTTGGTCAGTCCATCTATTGGAAAGACCCGTGCTCAGAAGTCGTAGAGTTCACCTGGAAAAGGTTGGGGTACCCGCAATTGTTTTGCGGGCACTTACACCGGCCTATACACGACGGAAACCGCATTAGAGTTCTCGGAGAAGCAGAATGTATCCTCTACCACCGAACCGGCCATGAGTATCCGCCTTCGCCTTTCCATCTATTTGGCTCGCCTCCGTCGAGCCTATAGAGTCTGGAAGGACTACCCGCATGAAGGCGTTGTACTCTTCCCGAAACCGGGAGATCCAGCCTGGGATTTTCCAGAGAACTGGACTACTTCAAGTATTGCGTTGTTTTTGCACGATGCTATACTACGAGACATCCATCTTTATGGGGCGTCAGATACCTATGAAGTACAGCACCGTAGAAGGCGGGTGTGGCGAAGTGCTGTAGCTATACGAGAGATGATGGAAGAACATCCCGATAAGCTACCTCAGTACGACCTCAGCTGGAAAAAGCACCTAAAAGAATCAAAAAACACCCAGCTCGCTTTGGAACTTGCTATTCAGAAACTTCAGCAAGGGAAGACGCTCTTTCGAGAAGACCTGTACGATCTCGTAGGGAAATCCGGCTGGAAGGTACTAAACCAGGAGGGTACATGGGACGTCCTGGCTTCTGTAAAGCAGATTCTTGGGAAGTGATTGTAGAGCGCCGCGAGGCGTCGGGTTGTGGTTGCCCGTCACCTCGCGGCATCTATGTTTGCTTTAATTATCAACCACCCATGGACGAAAACAGGAAACTCAAGCTCTTGACAGAAGCGGATATCGACCGTATCATACAGTCCAAGGCTATCACAGGGAAGGTAGACATGCTGCATCCTCTGGATATCCAATTGGACAGAGACTACTTGGTTACTATCGTAACCCAGTCTCTCAACGAGATGCCCAACTCACCCGAAACCCTCAACATTAGACAACAACGAATTGACTTTCTTTCCTGGTTGAACGTTCAGCCTGATGTAGTGGTACTTTCTGTATACCCCACAGGCGATGACGGCTTGGACTCGTTAGAGGACGAGCTCGATATTCCTGATGACGACGACCAAACTCTCTTTGATCTAGGGATGTAACATGCACGCTATGGAAAGGTGGGAGCGCTGGCTGCGGGACGCGGAAGCATCGTCACGCACCTTAGAATCGTACAAGCAGGTACTGACGCGTATAAGTGAGCAGACTAACCTGACTGCCGATCCCGCCACGGTTCGACCTTTCCTCGTAGACTACCGGAACAAGCTGCAACGTCGCTACGAAAACGAAGAGATCAGCCGCAGTACGATCCGCCTGCATATTGCGGCCTTGAAATCGTTCTACCGATGTTTGGTAGAACAATCGCTCTATCCCGAGAATCCTATGGAAGGGATTCAATCTATTGGCGGGGATCGCGGACTACCGCGTCCGCTCGGGAAAGGTGCGGTGGGAGCGTTGTTCAATGCGGTTGACCCGAGCACCCCAGAGGGGCTGCGGGATCTGTGCTTATTGTGGCTGTGTTATCATTCCCTGCGAAACAGCGAAGCGGCAACACTAAAGACCAGCGACATCCAATTCAGCCAAGAAGAGGACTCTCTGGTTTTGCGGTTCTACGCAAAGGGTAAGAAAGAACGCTTAGTCGTTCTCATAGATGAAGCCGCCGAGCCCTTAGCTAAGCATCTGTTACAGCAGTACGGTCCACCTCATTGGAAGGAGTGGCTCGTAGGAGAGCGTCCGTGGATCAACGCTGTGGCCGTGTTGTTGGAGAAGCACCTGGAAAAGCGCTATCTTCCAGTATTCTTGCACAACAACCGGCCCTTGACGAAACGGGAATTCAACCGTATCTTCCAGCGGTACCGAGAAAAGGCGGGACTGACCGACGCTGTGCCTCACCAGCTTCGGCATACCTGCGCTACCAATCTCCTCGACAACGAAGTGGACATCCGCGTCGTACAAGAAATCCTGGGCCATGCGGACATTCGGCAGACCCAACGGTACACCCAAGTATCTACCGGAAGACGAGCGAAAGCCATGCGCCGTCTTTCTCTTCCTGCATTACGAGAGGGCGCTGAACCGTGAAAGACGACTTCCCCGAAAATCCCGGCCCATCGTTCATGACGCTCACTGCCATCTTCGTTGGGGCGGTTGTGCTCTTTCTGTGGTTAGCGAACATGATGGCGTCCGTCCATATTCGAGTAGAAAGCTGTCCGTCAGTCCCTGCGACCGAAAGTCCGTAAATGGTGGATCTTATCGCGCTTGGAGGATTCATCCTCACGGCTAAAGGACTGCAACTATTGGTCCAATCCACCCGTAAGCCACCTCGCCTCCCACCTGTAGGGGCCTTAATCGACCCCAAATTCAGTGGTCGGAACGTGGACGTGATGTGTGACGTCCTAGACTTTAGCTCCTGCCCGGAAGTCAAGGCGGCGATCATCGAAGAGGTCGCAACGGCAGCCAAAGCCGCCCAGACCCCCAAAGATTCTGAGCTTTTCGACTGGCTGCTGAGTGAATACCAAGCGCCGGTACAAACTGGAGCCCCTAAACAGGCCTCCAGTGCCGTACATTTCAAGTCTGACGAGCCCAAGACCCTTGGGGAGTATGGAAGCCAGGGTCACGCCACCAAACCGCTCCTGAAGGCCATTAAAGCCCTAGACGGGGACAAGGTGGTGCTGGAGCACAAGCTCCTGACCGGTCCACCAGGCCTGGGCAAGACCCTCCTGAGCAAGATTATCGCCCATGAGCTACAGCTTCGGGCGCGGGACTTGCACCTTCCCGAACCCCAATTTGTCGAGACCTACGGCGCTAACCTCAACTCCGTACAGGCTTTAGACCAGGTGGTACACCAGCTGGTCCAGGCTGAGGCCAGTATCTGGTTCATCGACGAAATCCACGCCTTAGACAAAGAGCTGAGTACCAAGGTGTACCTGCTCATGGAGGAAGGCCGGTACCCGTTCGACAATTCGCTGAATCCAACGCCGGTCCCGAACTGCATGGTTATTGGGGCCACGACGGATTACGGCCAGTTGCATCCGGCCTTGAAGCGCCGGTTTGGCGAGTCCTTAATGCTTCGTCCCATGACCCGGGACGAGCTCCTCCCGTTGTGCAGCAAGCTGGGATTTCCGATTACCCCCGAAGGATGCGAGTTGCTCGTGAGCCGCTGCTGGCAAAGCGGGGCTCCGTGGGAGCTCAAGATCTTGTTTCGCGACTGCGTAGCGTTTGCAAAAGCGGACGGGCTTGAAGAAATAACGGCTCCTGTAGTGCAAGAAGTATTGGAAACCCATCAAATTGACGAGCACGGTTTACGTCCCATAGACCGCTCGGTACTGATCGCACTGTTCAAGCGTCCAAGATATCGCGGTAAACTGCAAGAGTTCTACTGTTACGGCGGTAGTGAGAACGATGTGTGTGCAGTAACACAGCTTGACAAGCAAGAGTTCCAGGACACCGTGAGACCCAGGCTCATGAGCAGAGAGCTCTTAGAAGTCAGGAGCGGCGTGGGCTTAGCGCTTACGCCAAAGGCTGTGGACTTATATGGGTACCTTCGACCTGTCTGATGACAGGCGTTTGGTGCAGAGAGGCCCCAACTGTTAGTGGTCTTAGGCCTTACGGCCTGGACTCCTTAGAAGCCCCGAGCACGCACACAAACTGGGAAATGACGAGGTTAGCGAAACGTCATCTCAAAAAGGTCCATGCGGAGCACGCGGCACCCGCAGCGCCGGCGCGTGTATATACCGCACGCGCGCGCACCAACCGCGCACGCTCGTTTACGCGCGAACTCTTCCGAATCCACGCATGGCCATATTCAAAGGCGTAAAGAAAGGTACCCAGAAAGAAGTCTCTGTCGAGCTGAGTCCCGTTTACAGCTTCACTTCGGTAGCACGGGCGCTCGATAGAGCCATTACCATGAACCGTATTCTTGCCGTTAAGGACATAGATGACAAAGAGCGCGTCATCAATCCTGCAGAATACGCGTCGTTGCAACTAACGGAGAAGAACCATGCCTCTTAAAGGTTATGTGTGTCCGCCTGGAGGAGAAGAGCCGGGAAGACAAAACCCCGTAGAGTACTGCCTCAGCCAGTGCACCAAACGCTGTGTAAGCCCGCCGCTCTTAGCGGCGATGTACAAATCCGACGTAGAGAACTACCACGTCGGCGATTACATTAGTGCTTCCATGATGTCTGGGAGTGGGTGTATGCGGCAGACCTTCTTTGAGCGGTTCGAGCCGTTCTTTGAGATCCCGAACCGCCGCTACTGGGCCTTCCGGGGTACGCACGCGCATACGATCATCGAAGGAGCACAGGACCACATCGCAAAGTTCGGGTGGCTCCAAGAAATCCGCATGGCTACGCAATTGTTGTACGAAGACGAGCCCATGCCGATATTCGATGAGCACGGAGTATTCACGGGCACCTACGATGACAACACGCCGTTAGTCATCACGGTGAGAGGTACAACGGACGCCTATTTGCCTAAGCCGACACATCCAGGGTCGGATACCGGGGGTCTTCTCGTAGACATGAAGACCTTCGCGGACTCCAAAGCGGATCAGTTCGTCAAGGGAACCTTTAAGGACACCACGTATAGTAAGAACCTCCAGGACAGCTGGGTGGCGCAGCTTAACATCTACGCCTTCCTCATAGGCAGGACGCCTATCCCGGACTGGGTGCACGAGCAATACGAGAAGGAGGGGCTGCCTAAGCTCTTAAGCGAGTTCTTCCCCCGGCCTACCGAATTGTTCATCCAAGGCGTGGCCATGATGTCGCATCCTGTCACAGGATCTACTATCATGCACAAAGAGCGGTACGGCAAGTCGAGCGAGTACACCATCGACTCCGTACCGTGTTGGGATCCGGAGGAGACGGAAGCCTTCATCCGACCTAAGGCACTGGCCTGGTATCGCACCTTGAACTTGAAGATCAAACCGCCTATCGTGGAAGAAAAGAAGGCGTGGATCTGCAAGAGTTGTTGCTTCCGAGGGAATATTTGTTTCCCGGAAACCGAGCGACCTCAAAATGAGGAAGCCCCCGCCCCCTTCTGAGGCGGAACAAATCAGAAACGCAGTTGTAGTATTCCTTCTACCACGCATGACTTGCGGGTAGCTCTGCAGGATCCCAACGTTTCGTTGGTTTCAACTTCTTCGAGGAACACATGTCACGGACACTCACGTTCAAGATTCACAACGCCAAGCTGCTGCGCAGCGGTAGCTCTCTCATGGTCGCCGACGTGGCAGTCGGCTACACGACCGACGATAAGTTCGTCGGCGTACTGGACATTCGCGGCGTTTGGCTCAAGTCCAAGCGCGACGGCTCGGGTAACTACATCCAGTTCCCTTCTAAGCCGCGTCGTACGAAGGACGGCGAGCCGGTGCGCGATGATAACGGCTACGAGGTGTACGACAACCAGGTGGATCTCCACATGGATCGTACCAGCGACAAGAAGGGCCCGACCGAGGCCGCATGGAACTTTAGAAAGTGGCTTATTGGTGAGATGGAATCCACCTACAAGACACTCAACAGTGCAGAAGGCGGTCGGGGTGCGGCGCGAGCTGCGCCGGCTCGTGAAGCCGCAGCCGCCCCAGCGGCCCGAGGCGGCGGTCGTACGGCGACGAAGCCCGTAAAGGAAACAGCGCCCCCGGAAAACGATTTTGAGACCGAGGGCGGTTGGGACGACGAAGACGATCTTCCGTTCTAATGTCCGAGACAGGGGAAGAGAATACGCCTTCCCTCACGTACGAAGCAATGGCTGCGTTGCTCCACTTAAGTGGACTGCGCAGCCAGTTTCGTATCGGGCTGGCGCTGATGGAGCGGTTTCAAACGTACGAAGCGTTTGAGGCCTGGACTTCGCAACCCGAAGTCATAGAAACCATGAACTGTCTTGCAGAAATCGTCAACGACATCACGCGCAACCTCGGGTCTACACCAGAAGACGTCGCAACCGCTGTAAGCCACCACTACGAACGATTGGCGGAAGTGGTGGAGCCGTTAGCTGAAGACCTGCAAGTAGACCCGGAAGATCTCCTGAACGTCCTAAGCAACGCCTAACCTGCCTTCCATGCTTTTAGACTGTCCGCAATCCCTGTTCTTGAAAGGCTCGCCTTTTCTAGAGATGCACATGCACCCGGAGTTCAAGTTCTACTTGACGGGTTCGCGGTACTTTGGCGTAGAGACGAAGAATAGCGACTGGGACTTTGTTGTTCAAGACAGCAAAGAGGTCGTGGCGTGGCTAAACTCTTTAGGCGCGGAAGATCATTTCGACAAAACCGAGTACACAAAAAAGGCAGGAGCTAAGCCCGGCTATTGGCACCCGACAAACAGGAAATTTTGTCCTACCAGAACGGTGTACCAGTGGCAAAAGGATGACGTAATCGTCCACATAAATCTGGCGTACAACATAGAGCGCATGTTGATTATCCGGGACTGCTTGAAGGCTACCCCGCCTTTGCTGCACGGACATACGTTAGCCAAGAAGGACCATTCGGCTCGCACACGTTTTTGGGACTCCATGAACGAGATACTTATGAAGTCCGTCAAGTAACCCTCCTACGCTGAACCGCACATGATCGCCGTCGAAACAACCCCTATTGGAACGCAACTTGGTTATGAGGAGCGACTTACTGAGCCTCTAACAAGTAAGGAGCCTATGTCAGAATTCAGAATTCCCGAGTCAGTAGTTGAAGCATACAAGACCAAGAAGCCCCCCTTCGGCTTTAACGGCCTTGGCGAGCTCGTCTACCTTCGAACCTACAGCCGAATAAAGGACAATGGGGAGCAGGAGCACTGGTGGGAGACTGTTCGTAGAGTAGTGGAAGGGTGCTACTCCATGCAGAAAACGTGGATTACGCAGCACGAGCTGGGATGGGACGAAGAAAAGGCTATCTCGTCCGCCGCAGAGATGTACGATCGAATTTTCCACATGAAGTTCTTGCCGCCTGGCAGAGGACTTTGGGCCATGGGATCGCCGCTTACGAAAGAGCGGAATCTTTTTGCTGCCCTGAACAATTGCGCTTTCGTATCCACTGCGAACCTGTCAAAGGATTTAGAAGAGCCTTTCACGTTCCTCATGGACGCCTCTATGCTGGGAATCGGCGTAGGCTTTGATACGGAAGGTGCGGGCGCGTTCGTACTGCAGCAGCCAACGGGCGAGCAGGTCTACGCTATTGCTGATACGCGTGAAGGTTGGGTGGAGTCCTTAGGGCTGCTCCTGAGAAGCTTCTTCTTGCCCGGCCAGAAAGCCGTGACGTTCGACTACTCGCTGGTTCGGCCAGCGGGTATGCCTATCAAGGGCTTTGGCGGCGTGGCCAGTGGGCCGGCCCCGCTCATCAAGATGCACGAAAGCATCCGAGAGACGCTCACGAAATGCGTCGGCCAGCCGGTGTCGGTTACCAACATCGTGGACATTATGAACATGATCGGCCAGTGTGTCGTGGCCGGTAATGTTCGTAGAACGGCAGAGATTGCGTTTGGGAAATCGAACGACATCGAGTTCCTGGACCTGAAGAACTACGAAGTCAACGGTCATAGAGCAGAGTATGGCTGGACCAGCAACAACTCGGTCTTTGCAGAGATCGGTGACAACTACGAAGAAGCCGCTAAGCGAGTGAAGCTTAACGGCGAGCCTGGATTTGCATGGCTGGATAACATGCGGGAATACAGCCGCATGGGCCAGTTGCCGGACTACAAGGACATTCGTGTTGCTGGCGCAAATCCATGCGTAACGGCGGATACGTGGGTGTTGACAGATAAGGGTCCGCGCCAGGTGCAGGATCTCATAGGCAGTAAATTCGCCGCTGTAGTGGACGGCCGAAAGTACGAGACTCTCAGCAACGGGTTTTGGCAGACGGGTGTAAAGCCCGTGTACCGGCTAACTACCAAAGAAGGGTACAGCGTGGACCTTACCGCAAATCACTTGGTGAAGCGGGTTCACACGACGCGTAATACCCGTACCATCGAGTGGACGGAAGCGCAGCATCTGGAACCGGGAGACTTGGTGGCTCTTGGAAATCACCGATCCGTTGAGTGGGAAGGTGACGGGACATTCAAGGAAGGACGGTTGCTAGGCAGTCTTTTTGGAAAAGATAAGGTCTCCCCTGTAGTGGAGAAGTCGAGCTCTCAGTTTACTGTCGGGTTCCTTTGTGGGTGGTTTGACAGAGAAGGGCGTGTGCAAGACGATGCACAAACGGGACCGTCTGTAATCCTGAGAAGTGTATCGAAGCCTGATTTGCTGGCAGCACAAAGAATGCTGGCTAGGTTAGGTATGATATCCGCTGTCTACGCTCATGACGATACGGGCTTCGAACTATCTATCAGCAACGACAACCTCTTGGCTTTTGCTGAGCGAGTAGGCTTCAAGGATCCGGAAAAGGGAGCCAAGCTAGACGAGCTTCTGGGAAGCTACAAGCGAGAAGTTAATCAGGAACGGTTTGTAGCTACCGTGCAATCTCTGGAGCCCATCGGGGAGTTCGCTGTGTACGACGTAACCGTGGACCATGTGCATGAGTTTGACGCTAACGGGTTACAGGTGCACAACTGTGTGGAACAGTCTCTGGAATCCTACGAGCTGTGCTGCTTGGTGGAAACCTTCCCGGCCAACCACGAGACGCTGAACGACTACCTGAAGACTCTCAAGTACGCGTATCTGTACGCCAAGACGGTTACCCTCGGCAAAACGCCGTGGGCTAAGACCAATCGTGTACTCCTGAGAAATCGCCGTATCGGTCTTTCTCAGTCCGGTATTCAGCAGGCGGTCCTTAAGCTCGGCATTGAGACCTACCGTACCTGGTGCGAAGTGGGCTACGAAGTCGTACAGAACTACGACAAGGTGTACTCTGAGTGGTTCGCTATTCCCCGCTCGGTGAAGACTACCTCGGTGAAGCCTTCTGGATCGGTGTCGCTCCTTGCCGGTGCTACGCCGGGTATTCACTGGCCACAAGCCAAGTACTACATTCGGCGTATGCGTCTCGCGCTGAGCAGCGATCTTTTGATGCCGTTGCTGGACGCCGGCTACGAAGTCGAACCTTCCGTAGACGATCCGAACAACACGGTCGTGGTCTCTATTCCTGTGAAGATGGAAAACGGGTTGCGTACCGAAGCGTCGGTGTCTATGTGGGAACAGCTGGCCATGGCGTCGTTTATGCAGCGGTACTGGAGCGACAACCAGGTCAGTGCTACGATCACGTTTGACCCGGCTACCGAAGGGGATCACATCGCCCACGCCTTGAACTACTACCAGTATCAGCTCAAGGGTATTTCCTTCCTTCCCAGGTTGGAAGCGGGCGCGTTCCCCCAGATGCCGTACGAAACCATCGACGAGGAGCGGTACGAACGTATGGCGAGCAATCTCAAACCGCTGAACTTCGTCTCCACACACGAAAGTGCGGTGAGCGAGAAGTTCTGCGACAGCGCAGGGTGCGTCATCTAATGCACTATAACCTGGAATTCGGCGGTGGTCTAGGCGACGTGCTGGACCAGTGTTATCACAAGGGGGCGTACGGTGTCCTAGACCGCCTGCGCCCCGAGGATACGGCTACCGTGCATTTGGTGACGCACAATCCCTTTGCACGGGAGCTCTTCCTCCACCACCCAAAAGCCACCCAAATTACCGTGCTCGACCACGGGTATTGGCAACCTGGAAACGATCACGGGGAGCGGCTCGCGCGTAAGATGCCGCCTGCCGGGATGAACGCCAAGCTGCCGACCGGACCTGAGGTGGTGACCTTTTACCCGAACCCGGAGTCCAGTGTGTTGCTGGACTCGTGGATCGGGAAGCCCTACGTGGTACTCAGCGCGGGGGCCGGCACGGCAGATCGCTCTATACCAGGCCTTGTGCTGCGCCGAATTGTGGCGGAGTGGTCAGACCTTAGCACGGTGCCTTTGGTGGCTGTAGGACGCAACTACGAGCGAACTGAGCGTACTTCAGAGCCTTTCGTAGATCACCAGCAAGTAACGCAGCTCGTAGATCAACTGGACGTGCCCGGGGTATGTAAGCTCATTCAGCATTCGGCGGGACTGATAACGTGCCACAGTTCCATGAGCATCCTAGCGTGGAGGCTCCGGCTCCCGAATCTGCTGGTGTACCCAAAGGCCGTGTGGGAAAAGCACGCGCCCCAAGGCAATCCGGACCACTGGATGCGGGGCGCTCGCTACCACGAAACCGTGCATTCTAGCGTGGGTGAACTAACCCACCAACACCTCACTAAATTCTTAGACCTGGCGGTGGAACGATGCTTGACAATTACGCCCAGAACGACGACGGCTTGATCTATCAGGTCAACCGGGAACCCATTACCTACGATCAGGACTACGTAAACGCCCGCTACAACACGTACGGAGAGCTCAATCAGAAAATGAGCTACCTGCGAGTGGGCGGGTTGGTGAGCGCTATCGGATTCATTCCCCAGAGCGTGTTGGATGTGGGGTACGGAAACGGCGCGTTTTTGAAGGCGTGCAAGGAGTGCGGGATCAAGACCTACGGGTACGACGTGAGTGGGTACCCGCTGACAGACGGCGAGTTCGTGGAGGACTGGCTTAACGCGGACGTAGACGTGGTCACGTTCTTTGACGTACTGGAGCATTTCGAAGATCCGTACATCCTGAAAGACGTGAAGGCTCCGATCATCATGGTGTCCATGCCTTGGTGCCACTATAGCCCGATGGCCAACAACGATGAGTGGTTCGAGACCTGGAAGCATCGCCGGCCCAACGAGCATCTGTGGCACTTCAACCACACCAGCTTGTTCATGTTCGCCCGCTCCATTGGCCGCAGAATGCACACCTTCAACAACATGGAGGACGTGATTCGTAAGGGGCCTGACCAGCGCCAGAACATTTTGACTGCGGTATTGGTGCGATGAGTACCAAAAAGAAAGGCGTGCTTACCACCAGTAAAGAGTGGGCAGCACACCTGAGACGCTACGGCAAGCGGGTGTTTTGGAAGCGAGAACGGAAAGCGGCGAAACACGAAATCAAGAAGACGCTAAAAGAAAACCCCCGGTCTAGCTGACCGGGGGTTTCTTTCGTTAGGTGCCTGTACTGCCGAAGCCGCCTACGCGTTCTGTCGTCTGTTCAACCACACCCTCTTCGAACTGCATTCGGTAAACGGGCTGCAATTCGATCTGTGCGATCTTGTCACCGTGATTGATCTCTAACTTTGACTCTGACGTGTTGTGCAGAATCACTCCCCACTCACCAGGATAGTCCGAGTCGATAGTTCCCGGACTATTAGATACGATCACCCCCTCTTTGAGCGCCTTACCCGAGCGCGGTAGAACCTTGACCTGATACCCTTCCGGGATCTTACCTTTGAAACCCAACGGGATAAGTACTCTTTCTCGTGGGTAGACCACGACAGGTACTCCGTCTACAACGAGCTGTTGGTATTTCTTGTTTGACTCCGTGTACGTGGTCACCTGAACGCCTTTAACGTAGGCTTTGACATCCATAGCCGCGCTGCCTGCTGTCGCGTATTCCGGTAGTTCTACGTCAGGGTAAAGTTTCTCTACTACGATAATCGTGTCTGTGCTACTCACTCTACGTACTCCTCGCTAGAGAATTTGAGGGTTTTGACTAACACAACCAACGCGGCAGCGTGGGTTGCGGGGAACGAGTAGTAAGGTTCTGTGAGCATGTTCACGCAGAACATTACTATCGCTACTTGCACCGCAAAAATGACGACATGGAATCCGATCTTCGCGTGACGATGAACGAAGTGCTCACAGGAGTCCAGGAGTTCGCGGTTCTTTAGAAACGATACGTGGTTCCGAGCCATACGCCGGGCCTCAATTCTTTTTGTGACGCGATTCCTTGGATTTCTGCGAACGGGCTGAATCTGCCAATTCGGAACTCCATACCACCGCCAACGAGGACTTCGCCCAGGGGCGACCACGCCGCTCGGGCGTAGGAGTTGGATCGAGGTACTTTAGGAGGAATACGCTGGTAAGGGACTTGTATCGAAGCCTTTTCGTTCTGCCAACTTACCACCGCGTATACAGCGTCACCGCTCTGAATTAAGCCCACAGCGGGATTAAACGCTGGACGGGTGATATCGTAGGTCACTTTCAGTGGCGCAGGGTATGGCGGAGCCGTTACCGTACCACTTAACTTAACCCACTCCAACGAGTCCTTAAACACACTAGTTCTAGTACCATCGGCGTACACTAAAGTTTCGGTCGTATCGTGTACAATGACAGTCTCTTTCGCCGGGACCTTGATTCGCATAGCGGCAATCAGCTTACCATTGAGCTGTTTTGCGGCCTTTAGGAGAACCTCCAGCGAATCCTTCTCTAGTTTAGAAGCGGCGAGTTTAGCTTGGGTCGAGTCGTTGAGCTGGACCGGGGCAATTTCTGAGGGAACGGGGTCGTCTTCCGGGGATAGGAGTACTGCGATACTCCAGCAAAAGAGTCCTAGATACGCTGCGAGTCCTACGGCGAACTTCGCTTTCCTGCCCATTATTTCCCCCGTATCAGTAGCTGCTGAATGTTGTCGAGTTTCTGTGAGACGTCTTTGTACTGCTCCTGCTGCTGCTTCTGGAGGTCGTCAACTCGGCGAGAAAGCGCAGGAGGCCCACCGTTGGCCAATTCGGTACGGATGTTATTGACCTGGGTCTCTAACGTACCTACTCTGTGCTCAAGGTTTGACGCGGCTTCCTTTTCGCCGCTAGCACTGAACAGTAAGCTAAGCACCCCGCCGATGATAGCTGGAATGATAAACCCGCTGACGCGCGCTAGAAGCTGATTATTTTGGGCGGTTAACTCCCGGGACGTATCAGGCATAAAGTGCTCCTTAAGAACAGGTGATCGTATCTAGTAAGTCGTAAAACAAAAGCCGCCCCCGTAAGGGCGGCTTGAATTTACTAGAGAGGCTTACGACCAGGGATCCGGGATATCCCGTGGAGCTTTGGTGGGAGCTGGAGGGTCTACCGGAGCCGCCTTTTCCGGCTGTTCAGGAAGATCCGCGCTTAAAACCCCCGTAGCTTCATCGTAGCTAAGATTCGCGTCAGAAGGGATCTGGTAGAAATCGCAGAAAAGCTCCACCAAATTCGTGGTGATCTTGTTTACCTGCTCCAGCTGCTCTTTCAGGCGTCGAGCCTCCTCAAGCTGGCTATTCAGCAGGGTCTTTTGTTTGGTGCTCAGCGTGAATTGGTGTGTCATGGTGGTGTGTTAAGTGGACGGTTAAGTCTTTGAGATCTGTGGCTATCTTGAGCCAGTCAGTCTCGGGCGGAAGCTGTTCAGGATGCAACATACTAAGCTCGAACAGCACAAGGGAAGCGTTCTTTAACGCTTCAATACAGGATTTACACGCCATCGGTTACTCGATAGGCCCGCCGCCAGGGCCAACAACCTTGTCAGCGATAGTGAAAGCGTACTCCGTAGAGGTACCGGTCGGAGAACTGAAAGGTTCCAGTACGCTGGTCTTGAGCCGGACGGTAAAGCTCTGGCCTGGCGTACCATAGAACCAGCCTGCGCCGGCCAGGGGAGAAACTACCGTACTGACTTCGTAGTAGTTGTTGAGTTCCCACGTTGAGCCACTTAGCCGCTCAAAACGGTACGCTACCTTAAGACCCCAACCCATGTAGTTACTACTGAACTCGCTCCACCAATCGCTGCCCGTAAAATAGCCTCGGACACGGTATCCGACGAGTCGGTAGTTCCCCACCATATCTCCGGAGGTGATGAGTCGAAACACCTCGTCTCCTCGAAGGAAGTCTCCGCCTCCCAAATCCGTCCAGTCGCTGCCCGCATCGAATATGGGTAAGAGGCTCGCAGCGACCACGTAGTTAGGTCTAGGCTGTCCTAGTACGTACGGCTTTACCACGTAAGACGTCTGCTCGGTGTAGTGCGGAAGGTTGAAATGCGGCTCAGGTCTGAACCCTAACCGGATAGGAACCTCTACAAAGTAGCCCAGGCCTTCGCTTGGTAAGGTGCCCGTGTAGTAGATCCAGTTGGCGAAGTTGATCGTTACATCTGCCGTTTGTGTGAGCGGGTTGACCGTGTAGCTACGTACCGTCGCGTTAGGGAGTCCGTAGACTTCCTGGGGTTGAGGCACACCGTCCGCAAACACGTCATCGACGTCCACGGTGATCGCGTCGGTGTAATCCTCCCAGTAGATATCCGGTACCCGAATACCGCCCACGTAGCTCGTAGTGAAATTGACGTTCACGAACGGAGGAAGGCGTACGGTCGTCGGTACGTCTTCTCCCGTTAACGTGTGACTAATGACGCGGTAATCGGTCATGCGCGTGCCGGTGATAGAGCCCGCCGCATATTCCCGCATACCTTGGCCAGGTGCCGCTCCGACTTTACTTGCCCGAAGAAGTCCTATGAGGTTGTACGCCATTAGTCCGCCGCTGCTGTCGTAAGCATCTGTTCGCTGGAGCTGGCCAGCAAGGTAGAGCCGGTGCTGTCGTACATACGAACGGTTACGTAGAAATCCACGTACTCATCTGAGATGAATTCTTGAATGTCGTAGCCGTGATTCTCGGCAGTCAGCGCGTAGTTTGATATACCCGCGAAACTTGCGGTTTCTTGCAAGGGCCTTGAAGACGGGTGCGAAGGATTGCTCATGTAGTTCGCTCGCCACAACAAGCTGTATCTCGCGCCAGAAGGTGGGTAGTTCGCAATCCACGACGCGTTGATTGTATCTGCCACATGGTCTGCCGTTAGCAGTACGCTCGTTACGCTGGGAGTAGGCCGGAACACTTCAATAGCGTTCGACGTTCCGATGCCTCCGACCACAGGACCGTTGACCAACTGCACGCCCGCATACACGACCAACGTCTGGCCCATGGCGATGTTGATGCTTCGAGTCGCCGAGTAGCTTCCCGGTACCGAAGGCGGCTGAAACGTACCGTTGATGTTCCACACCGCCAATTGATCAAGCACCTGGTCCGCAGGGTTGGTGATATTCCACGTCACGGTGGTGCTGAACGAGGCGTCGGTGATAGTAATGGGAGAAGCTGCAGATCCGTTAACGGTCATGCTTACCGATGTCGGAGTGCCTGGAGTCCGGTAAAAGACCGGCTTCCAGACACCGCCTGCGTTTACGAATGTGCGATTCACCGTTCGCCACGAAGACGAGCCTGCAACCCGAACAAAATGGCGCACGGTGTCGCGCCACAAACCGGATACGTTAACCCAAGTTCTTGTAGGCATTAGACATACACCACCCACAAGGAACCGTCAGGCACGCCCACGGTGGAGCTCGGGTCCGATGTGCTATAGGTAAGACCGCCAACTTTGTATGTGCTGTTCACGGTGACTGTGCTGCTGAAGTTTGTGGCACCGCTCACGTTTAGTCCGGTCAACGTACCGACAGACGTGATGTTCGGATACGAGCCGCTAACCTGAGCACTGCCGATAGTACCAGTAATGGAAGAGAACGAAAGCGAGATCGAGGTGCTCGTCGCGGACGTAATGCGTCCTTGCGCGTTGACGGTAAACACCGGGATGCTGCTACTGCTGCCGTACGTAGTCGGCGTAACGCCAGTAGAACTGAGCGTGGTGTTGATGCTTAAGCCGCCACTCAAATTCGAGCTGGTAGAGCCCGTAACGTCACCGGTCAGCTGAAACGTACGACTTGAAGACAACTGGCCAGCTGCCGCTGCCGTGCCGGCAGCGGTGATGTAGCCGTTAGGATTGCTGCTGGAATACGGCGTGTAGCCGAGAGCGCCTGTCACGTCCGCAGAGAGCAGCGACACGACGCCCGTTCGATCGTTGAACGACGACACCCCGCCACTGGCTGTTACAGTGAACACCAGGTTACTCCCGACTTCAGACCATGTACCGCCAGAACTTGAAAGGTTGCGAAGTGCGTACGTCCCGCCCGCCTGACCGACTAAGATTTGCAGCGTGCTCGGTGCCGTCGTAACTCCGGAGCCGCCCTTGGTCGGTCCCACCACATGGCCGTGAACAAACGCGGTGGTAGCAACTTGCGTGTTATTCGTTGCGCCCGCTGCCGTAGGAGCGAACAACGGGTTCGATACCGTCACGTCGGTACCGCTATCGGTAATGGAGGAGTTGGTAACGGTCCAATCGGGGGCTGTGCCCGCGAACTTCGGCACCGTATTCGCCGTTACGGTACCGCTCGTAGCTAGCCCGCCGCCACTCCCGCCGCCAATAGTTACTACGACGTGGCCTGCACCCGTTGTGGTAGCAGTGACACCTGCACCGACAAAGCTCAGTTGGGCTAGGGGCGTGCTGACGTCATTGAGAGGCGTGGTTTCGTCAAGGACGATGATCGGTGGTCCGCTTTCTGCTACGCTGCCCGTACCGTCAATGAGTACGAAGTCGGTAGCATACACCGTACCGCCAAAGAACGCCGCCTCGTAAGAGCCGCTGTTCATCACGCCGCCCACTCGAAGCGGGGCCATGCTGCCAGGGCCGGTAGACGGTGCTTCGTCGGCTACCAACGTCAGCTTGCGCTTAAGCCACAGATCCCGAGGCTGTACGGTGGACGTACCAATGTCGTACGTGTTGTCCGCTTCCCATAGCAAGTCGCTATTGAAGCGAACCTGCCCGCCAAACCGACTCAGTCCAGACTCTACCCACAGCGCGGCATTATCGCCGGTTACCGTAGCGCCCGGTGCGCCGGCAATGTACAGCGTTATCGCGTCCTCTACCTCAGCCGCGCCGCCTGTTACGGTCGGGGCAATGAGTTCCATCAAGGAGAGCCGAGTGTGCGTACCGCTCGCCGCTTCGGTTAGCTCGCCTGCAAACTGAAACAGCGTAGCGTTTGCGCCCGAAGTAACCGGCCCACTCGTACCGAACAGTGAGGCAATGCCCGAGTCCATGTCGAGGGACAGGTCTCCGGGATCACCAGTCAGCTGTATGCCTTCCGTTGTAGTTTTCCCGGTGACAGCCAGCATGTACGTGGCGCTAGGCGCACCGCCAACGCCTACGCTGGTGCCGTCGTCCTGTACAATGCTGTTACCGACCGTTGTCGCCGTGAGCCACCGTACCAAGCGATCTGCAATACCGCCAGTTAGGCCTGTACTGCTAGCACTCAGCACGCCTTCGCCGTTGATTGTAAGGCCTGAGCCGACCTTCACTCCGCCAAGCTGTGAGGCGCTGGCCATCTTGAGCGAGATCGTTCCTGCCGTAGCGCCGGGCGTCGTGATAACGTCAATGCCGTTACCAATAATGACGGTACCACGCGTTGTGGTAGTAGCCGGCACCACGTCGGCCACTTCGCCCGTAGCGTCGATAGCCCCGCTCGTTTCGTTGAACGCCAGGCCAGCGCCGAGCTTGACCTTCAGGAACCACTCGTGCTCTTTTCCTGGAACAGTATCCTGTTCGAAGTCTAGGCCTAGAGTGATCCCGCCAAAGCTCTTGAGTTTGATACCGACCTTGGACGTCTCGTACTCTTCAAGAATAGGCGAAGGAAACTCGGTAATGGTGTCCGCGCTGGACGTGATCGTGAGCCCTTTAGCGACCCGAGGTTCCACGCGCAAATGCGGGAGCCCGTCTGCCGTTTCCGACAGACGAGCGCCCGTAACTATGACTTCGTTGTTTGCTGCTTCTCTGGTTTTCTCGGCCCCAGTACCGGAAGTCGTACGATCAATGACTACAAGTTTCATACTTAGATGTCTCCGATTCCGGGTTCACACAGCCTGATATTCGTGGCATAGACCGAACTCGTTGCCGAAGCGACCGTAGCCATCGTATCCTTTCGTACTACCCTGACCCTGAACTGCAAATCCACCGGTCTACCGTTGATGTTGTACGTGTAACACTGGAAGCCATGAATGTACGCCATACTTCCGTTAATCAGTGTCATCCCCCAATTCACCGGTACCCAGCTTCCTCCATCCATGTTCATGTCTACCGCAACTTCGTAAAGGAGTGCGGACGCATTACTGAGAGTCCAGGCCACGTTGAGCAACAGCGGCCTGTACGTTGCAGCCCCGCAATCTCCAGGACAGTACCCTTGATAGTACTCGGTTACCGTAACAGCACTCACCGCAGGCGTTGACCCGGGAAGGGTACCACCGACTTCCACATAGAACGACCGTTCAATGGTTATCGGCGTTCTTGCACCACTGGTCACTGTAATGACCCAGGTTCTCCGGTTGGTCGTCGTGGTGCTAGAAGCGGTGAAAGGCAGCCCCGTCAACGTGGCCATGCCGTAGGTATCACCGCCGTGAATCGGCAAGGTAAACGTGTCGGTGTCCGTGAACGTGTTTGCCGGATCGTCCTTATCGTACGCCGTAATCGTGAAGTTCGCAAAGCTTGCGCCGTTCTCCGCGTACACGTCCACTTGGGCCGTAGAAGTTCCTGCCTGCGGACGGAACTCTAATGATAACAGTTTATCAGAAGCGGGCCCACCGCCCGTCGTTACCACGCTATCGGTAAGCCGCTTACCGGGCTGGTTGAGCGAGTTGTACGGCACCGCGATGCCGTACCACGTATTCCCTGCCTCCACGGTCTGGGTAAAGACCAGAGAGGACGGACTTACGTCACTACTAACATACCGCAAAAACCGAGGATCCACCGCGCCGTCTACCGTCGCCGGGCTGTTCGTTGTCGGCCACTCGCCGCGCTTCAAGTACAGTTCCCAGTACTTGCAGTCGTCGTCCGGCTCGGACACCTTACATGTCAGTCGGTTATTGGTGGAGTTGAACGTCATGTCGAACGATCCTAAAGACGAATCCGTGTCAGGATCCACCAGGATAGACCGCAGGTTCTCCGCCAAGCAGCCGTTCTTCGTCGCAAAGTAGTCCAGAACGAACGTATCGGCTCGGGCGTAGGTTTCTCGGCCCGCTGTGGGTAAGAAGCCGCCAGCGGTAGAGTCGTCATCGTCCGTTACCCCGCGCTTCCGTACATTCACCGCGCCGTCGATAATCTGATACGGCACCCCCGTGAAATCCGCAAGCGACGTGCCGCTAATCAAGCCGCCCTCCAAGAAGAGTTCGGTCGCGCTGTTCGCTACGATTCTCCGGACCATCGGCTTACCGCTAACCGAGCCTGTAGCCCGCACATAGTACCACGCCAACGTGCCGGCCGACGAGAACTCGTTGGGAGTCCACGACTTAGACCCGTCCGTCAGCTTAAAGCCGCCACTCAAACTAAACGTACCCGTCCCCGTTTCTCCCGCAACCACGGCGGGGCTCGGGATCTGGGTGAATACGGCAGTGACCGATGTCACGTCCCGTTCACCCCGTTCGTTCTTGTTCTCGAACGCTACGAAAGAGCGCGGCGTGCGCGTTAAGTACCGCTCCACTGCTTCGCCTTCCAGACCGCTCGCAAAGCTGATATGGACTTCGGTACCGAACACCGGAAGGGGCGTGACAAAATCCGTGGTAACAGTAAAGCTCGTAGCCGTATTGCTCTCTACCACGTACGTACGCGTCGTAGCCGGCCAGGTCACCCGGTAGCGCTTCATCCCCGCACCTGCAGTCGGGAAGTCAGCCGCTGCGCAAGTAATCGTTCGGCCAGCCACTCCAGTAATGGTCGCCTTCAGCGTAGACCAGGTGCCCCACGGCTTCACCACCAAGAGCTTAGTCTTGCCTAGCGGCAAACTGATGAGAGGGCCAGAGTTAAAGGTCTTTACCGAGGTACTGCCTAAGTGGGCGGGCTCTTCCTCACTCGGCTCGTTATCGTCGGGCTCCGTAATGAACCACGTTAAGGCCTGGGTGTCATCGTCGATTACGGCCTGGAAAGACGCGGTGTTGTTCTCGTTGTCAATGAAGGTTTCTAACGAGGTGATTTCCGGCGTGTTGTCGTAGTCCACGACGAAGGTCAGGATATCCGAGCTCATACCCGCAGCGTTCTCCGCCCACACGCGCACCCAGTTATCAGCCAGGGTGCGCTCCAGCGACACGAAACGGGATTTGGTTCCACCAGAAACGATAGGCGGCGGGTCGATCACGACCCAATCCGGAGCGTCCAGCACCGCCATACCCGAGCCCGAAACAATCCACGGAAACGCTTCACCAGAGAACGGAATGGGCACGATCATACGATCCGATACATCGCTTCTACGCCGGTAGAACAGCTCTACGCCAGCGAATTTTTGACTGATCGGTACGCCCGTATTCGCGGCCCACAACTCGACCAGCGCGTAGCTGCTCGAATCGTTGTACGGCTCCGCAAAGTAGCTCTGCTCGCTTGGTAAAAGCTGGCGGAAGGCCACAATGGGCTGTCCCTGACCGCTACCAGTTAGCGAAGTCAGCGTGTACTGCGCCGCTTCCGAATCACTCTGCTCGTTACCTGCACGGTCGAACGTGCAGAACGTGTACAACCCGATGTCGGTCGCCGTAAAGCTGAGCTCGTCCTTGCTATTGGGTAAGCCGTAGTCCGTCTTGACCTTTACGCGACGGAAGATGTTCAGTTCTTCCCCGACTTCAGGCTCCGGTAACAACTCTTCCACCACCGTAATAGTGCCGGCAGTGTTGTCTTCGATGGTGTACACAATACCGCCGCCAAAGTTGAGCTTGTAGCCCACCAGCCCACCAGGCGGAAGCTCGGGGTCGTCAATGGTAATGACTCGCCCCACTACTTCGACCACTTCGTACGGTACAAAGACATCCTCGGCCGCTTCATTGAGTACCTGATCGACCCAATAGACGTTTACACCCGCGTAGTCTAAGTCTACCGGCGTCGTGAACCGCGCTGTTACGAAGCCCGTGTCTGCCATCGGATAGCCTTCGTCAAATACGATAGGCCCAGGGGGCTGCACGTCGCCCGCGATAACGAACTGCACATCGCTTCGAATGCTGCGGACTGCCGGGTTAAGCAACCCATACGCCACCAAACAATACTCGTACGCCTCACCGAATTTCACGGTGCTGTCGGCGTACGTAATCGTAGGCGCGCTGGTAGTACGGGGTATTTGTGTGATGGGAGTGAAGTTGCCTACGTACACCACGCGGCCTACCCAATCTTGGGACGGCAGCACCGTGCCAGGAAGCGTACGAAGACGGACGCTCGTGTTCCCGTTGTTATCAGAGCCGACCTGCACAACCACGCCCAACGAATCGAAGTCTGCAAGAACTTCCGTACCAGGACCGAGCTTGGAGTCGTGAAGCCCTTCTAACGTTATGGCGTACGCGCCGTCTGCGCCAATCTCACCGATACCTAAAATCGTGGCGTCGGTAGGTGACGCCTCTTCTGACTGGTCCTGGATTACCGTTCTCTGCCGGCGCAGTACGTAGTAGCCGCCAACCTTCGGGTCGCTCAGCCACGTCAAGTTGTTCTGGGCCGTACCAATCGTAGGGTCCAAATACTGCGTCGTAACACCTACCCACGTAGGCTTGGCCGGAATGTCCATCTCGCCATCCAGCTCCAAGAATCCTGGAGCCGTGATGGTGGTAGCCGTAGACACTGCCAGTACGGCAATTTCGTGAACCCCCGCTTCGAGCGTAATGGGAATGGTGGTCGTTCCCGAACCACGACGGGCCAAGGTGCCGTTCACGTAGACCGCACACGTTCCGCCAGGGCTGGCCACTTGGACCCGAAGGCCGAAGTTGGTACGCTGGCGTATCGTCGCGGTGGTCCGAATCAGCTGGATGTTACCCGGAGCCGACTCACTGAATACCGTACCGTCCGCCGCCATAAGCATCACCATCTTACCGCCGACTACGCTGTAGTTCTGATAGAACTGTGCGATATCGGGCAGCTGAGATCCGGGAATATCCAGCGACAGCCACGTCTGAACCTCGGCAAGCGTCAGCTCACCGAGATTCGACGTGACGGCTCCGTGCAAGTTTCCTACTGGACCGCCTACAAGATTCGTATTCTGCCGAATCAGCTTCCTGATGCTTTCTAACAGCGACATCGCCATATTACGCCCCTCGTCTTTCTGGTACCAGCACCAAGTGTGCTATGAGTTCAACGGTTGTCGGCAGTACGGTAGAAGATGCAACCGGCATCCACGGAGCAGCGAACGGGGTGAAGTAATCGGTGATCTCGGTGTTGGAGAAAGACTTCATCAAGCCGCCGAGGACTCTCGGAGAGCCGCCCGTGTGGCTTAACGGTACGTCATCTTTCCAGCCAACCCACCCGCCGTGGTCGTAGTACACGCTGCCTACCTCGGCAAGCGATAAGTACCGGGTGTTCCACCAATTCACGGCATCCGTTCTTTCCGCACCACGGTCGTTTGCCGGGAAATACGAACCAGATTCCCATACGTACTCGTGCCTAAACGCTATACGGAACGCGGGAATGCCTAGACCAGTCCCTGCACTGTAATTCGGAGTAACAAAGAACGCCGGGTAACCGGGATTACGGAACGCTGTACGAGAACCAATGCCGTAGTAGGTCATGGAGTTCAAGTAGTACGGAGCTACCGGCGACGCCTTTACTACCCCGCTAGCCGGTAATTGTGACCGGGAATACACACCACGTAAGTCTTCCCAGTGTGTCGCTTCGTCTTGGCGTAAATAGTCAAGCGAGTTGGTTGACACGCCGCTAGATTTACACGGCTCTTGCTCCTTATCGACCTTGGTGCCTAAGAAGAAACGCTTACGGGCCGAAGTTGATTCGGTCATGTCCCAAATCGCACTGGAGAACGTTTCTGCATGGGCGTTGTCACCCCAATTGCCCATGCTTAACGCTCGCTCTCCAGCTTCAGCAATTTCTACCGTTACGTTCGGGCCAGCTGTCGTAAGGTAGCAATTCCAACGCCGCAAATCGTACTCCAACACAAAGCGCCCTAACGGGTCGTTGATTCGGTCCTTGATAGAATCAACGTCCAGTGGAGGTAGGCACATCGGCGGGAGTAAGAAGAACGGATGCAAGTCGCGGGTAATGCTCGGAGCCCAGGCGGGCGAAGTGCTCCACGACCACCCGGAAATGAGCGACGTGCTTGCTGTACCCAACTGCCTTGCCGCGTTGTACGCAGACGGCAGCTTAGGCTGGAAGGCGCTATTGCTTACATGGAACGCTGAGTAGTCGTCACTGACCGGAGAAAAGCTAGACCATGCGGCTTCAGCCGTTCCAATCGTAGTGGCCGTAGGCTCGTGCTGCCACCACCAATGCTCCAGCAGCTTGTCGAGCAAGCTTCCGGCGCTTGCGCCGTAACGCGCTAGCTGAGAGTCCTTCCACGTCGGCTCCTGCGTCCACTGTCTGCAAACTATCGTACGCCGCAACTGATACGCAGGATCATCGCCCCACGTAACCGGAGTGGTGTTGTTGACAAGCTTGGACTTGTCTACGAAACTCGTATTCAGTGCCCAGGTCGTTCTGCCCGAGCGGTCCGTGACCATGCTAGACAAGTAGAACAAGTACGACATCAGAGCGAACTGCAACCGAGAACGCTCGCTTGCAAGATCTCTCGTAGTAGACCAGCCAGGAACCTCTTCTAGCTGCAAGTAGTTGCCAAACTGGATGGGCTGCTCTACGCCGCTATAGAGGAACTCCCGCTTGAAATCTTCCGGGCGGAAAATCCATTCGGTAGTTCCCGTGTCTCCTGCATCGCCCACCCAACGAAACTGCTTGGCTTTGCGATAGCCCGTATCTTCGTACACGTTCGTATGTTCGTCGTTGACCAGCCTTCTGTTGGCCAAGGTGCGCTGCCGAGTAATCGTACCCGGATACGCAATGCCCTTGTCAATGATGGTCTGGTCAGCGATGTACGCGCGAAGGTGGACATGGCGAGCGAGCTTGACACTAGCCTCTTCTCTCTTGTTTTCCCACAACTTACCCGGACGCTGCTCCACATAGAAACGTAACCGAACAGGCTTGGCGTTGTTAAGGGTAGCAGCTACCTCGTTAACGGCCGGCGTGCTCGTAGAAAGTGTGCCCCAGTTCTCTTCTACGCTTCCGGCGCTTGCTCCAGAGGTTGCGGTAGGGCTAAAGGGCGAGCTGGAGACCCAGTCTGACACTTTGAGGCGTACTTTCGTCGGCTCAGGAAGATGCGTATAGCAATACACACCGCTCTCTAAGTTCTGATCATCCAAGGTATCGACGGCCACTGTTCCAGGTAAGCGGTCGCTGATGGACTCGATGACCACATACCACTGGCCGTACGTACCATGACCAATGATCGGCTTACCGTTAGCGTCGCGCTTCGTCCAGATATACGCAAGCTGAGAATACTTGCCACCTCGTATCTCCTGGTTCCAGACATAGAAGCCGCTGCCCACACGCTCCCGCGTGTCGCTGGCACCGAAAGCGCCATCAACCAGCGAAGCGTACAGCTCCGACTGATCCGTATTCCATGCGCCCAGCTGGTCCACGCCGTCCCAATAGAAACGGTTGACCCCTACAGGCAGGTATTCCCAGTGCTTTTCAGGCTCCTGTGGGTCACCTTCTGCGCCAGTAAGCCACGCCACCACCGTTCCGTCAAACGCTGAACGCAACGAGACGCGGAAAAGCCCCTCGACCAAGCTCGCGAAACTTACTTCGACGAGATGCCCAAGTTCTGAAGTGTACGGATCATAGAAAGGACTGAACGGTTCTCCGTTGTCGTCCACTCCGACAGGAAGCACGTTTGGATCAACGCCGCTGCTGGGAGGGAACAGGCTCTTGTAACGAACATCCCACGTACCGGTGGGAAGTCCGAAGCGCGTCGTTCCATCGCCCTGGGCCCACGGCATAGAGACCGTCGTGCTACCGTTCGCGTACGAGAACGAGGTATAGGTGTGGTACGGGTTATTGCTTACCCATCCATAAGACTGTTCAGTGTCCGTGGTTCTGTAGAGCACCCGCAATCTCAGGTCGTCGTTAACTCCTGGAGGTAAGATGTTCGTACGATTGGCGTAGAGTACAACCGTGCTACCGATCAACTTGTAGTAGAACGGTCTGTCATCTCTCGGCTCTTGTGTAACCAAGTACGGACCCATCCTTGTGTTGCCGAAGGTCGTGTTACGAACGTCGGCTATGACTTCAACGATAACCCAGTTTGGCGGAATCGTGTACTCGATCAGCTGCTGCCCCTTAAGCCACCGGAACATGTCACGAGTCTTGATCGACTCACTGATGGGTCCGGAAGCCGCACTTGGCGTAAGCCGTACCTGCATCGTTCCCGGAATAGGTGGCCACGGTGCGCCACCCGGAAGATTCAACGATCCGCCAGAAACGCTAAGTCCGGTGTACTGCACAATGTTTCCCGGAGCCGTCGTGTCCAGGACGGGCTTCGCGTAATTGCCTGTAAGGTTTTCTACCGTATGACCGCTCAGCGTAGTGTACCGAATACCGACGTCGATAACCGGCTGGTTGTCAAAATCCGCTAAGTCGATGTCGTAGCGAGGCTCGTACGCCGGGTAATCCGGCCACGGTGAGCCTACCAAAGACGTCGTAGCACGACTCCCTGCAAATCGGTGGGTGACCGACGTTACGTACACCGTGCTGTCTGCTAGCACGTTGTACTTGCTGTCGTTCACCAGTACCGGATCACCGGGCTGAACGAACGGTAAGAGCGTCGTCTCTACTCCCGCACCAGGCCGGGGAACGCGCTGCCGATAGATAAAGACCTGCGCCAAATAGCGAGCGAATCCGTCATCGCCGATACTGCTATCGTAGATCATGGACTGCTTGGGATAGCCTACATAGTTGAGCGAGGTGGGATCCGTAATGGAGTTATGATCCACCGCATTCTGGACTACGAATTCCTGCTCAGTAGGCTGCTTGATTTCAGCAAACTTCTCGCTATCGGTGACCTGCGCCTTTCTACGACCGACGATGGTCACCTTGTTACGCATCTCGTCAGCGCTCTGCGTCGCCCGAACGGTAAGTCCAAGGTCACCCGTATCAATGGGACCGGGCAGTAACGATCTGTCAGGGTCTACTGCGTAGCACAGCAAGCAGTCTACGCGCCGCTCTGTAGAACCGCTACCGCCTGTCGAGGTGAGCTCCACCGTATACGTGCCGTAGCCTTCGCTCAAATTCGCCGTCTGCGGAGGCCAGGCGGTAACGATAGTTGAGTTCGAAGTAGGCTTACTTAACGACGCGTCAAAAAGAAACTGCTCGCTGCTCGCCGAAGGATCCACCACAAACGTGTTACGGACCGTAGACCCTTCCTTTACCGTAACAGTCCACTGGCCAAGACCGGGAGCACGAGGAAACGAGATGTCAATACGCGCTGCCGAAACAGTCTTGGCAAAAGCCGCCGTACCCGTCGTCTTTACGTACCGCGCCGCATACGCTGCGGGATTGACCTCGTACGTACCCGAACCTGTCGTTACATCAGTGGTGAGCAGGTCTACGATTCTGCTAGGAATGTTCTCCGGGTACAACGAAAGATCGCCCGCCTCGTTAAACCAGACGCGGTAGCCCATACGATCTGTCAGCTCGCGAACTCTTGCCCACATGTCCTTGGTGGGCTCCACCTTGAACAAGTACTCGTCGTCAAAAGGCCGCGTTTCGGTAAAAGCCAGTCCAGTGTTTCCGTAATGCACAGGGCGCGGCAGCCGAATCGGCGTACCGTTCGACGTGTACGCCCGGGTCGTGTAGCTGAGCCACGGCTCGTCAGGAACAACCACGCTCTTGTCGTTCGCGAGTACCGTATTCAGCGCGAAGAACTTCGAAGAGCAAATGCCAGCGCGGTGTGCAAACTCCTGTACCGCGTATTCCAGCGGCCATGCGTCGAACGCCGGCACGTTGTACACCGGCTGCCCTCGCTGATACGTCTCCGCACGCATCGGATCTACTAGGCGGAAGTCTCTCGCCATGTAGCTGATACGGTCAGGAACCTGCTCGTATTGCTCAACCAATCTACCCTCAAACCCCACACACGACACCTGTACTGAGTCCTGCTGCACATCAGCAAAGTCGTCTACAAAGCCAGTAAACACCGGCACTTCATAGGCCGGTGTTCCCGTGGAGTCCAGCGTGCGTGTGCTGATCTGTATGAGCCGCTTGCGGCGAAGAATGAGCTTCTCCGCGCCCTCGTCCATAAGCTGGAGCGCTCCCGGATCATCCGGAGACGAGCGGATAAACAGCCACCCGTGACCGTCGTTTCGATCCTCCGAAGGATTGATCAAAGGAAGTTCCAGTGAAGCGCGGCTCGCCGAGCCCTTCTCGTGCACGACTTCCACCTGGGTAATGAAGTCCAGGGTCACAGGCTCCAGCAATGCGCTGTGATTGAACAGGTCCATGCCGAGCACCGGAGCCGCCGCAATAGCCGCGCTCAAGTCCTGCGAATCGCTTGGAAGGGTGCCCGCAAGCGCTTTCACCACCAGACCGCCCCAATCTTCTGTGCCCCGCTGCAGGTAGTACACGCGCAGGGTATCGCCTGCTGCGAAGGTGGCCGTGGTGCTTAACGTAGGGCCGTCCTGCAAGAAGCCCACTTCCGTTAGCTCTGTGGACAAGAGTACCGTAGGCACGCCGGCAGCCGGAACTTTGACGATCTTAATGAGGCCGTTACCGGCCGCAGCGAAAGTCAGTGTCGTGCCGGTAGTCAGCCAATCCCGCTGAGCCGTTGGCAAAAACTCACCACTAAAGCACACAGAAACCTGTCCGGCCTTCGTACTGCCCCACCAGTTCGGCGCACCAGATCCCCAGTAGCTCTGGATCAACGGGCAGCGCCCGTCACTTACCGTAGCTACGGACGTGCCGGTAAACGCGGCTTCGATAGCGGAGGCGGTTGCGCTCTGCCATGCTTCCACGTAACTCGCCCACGCGCCTACGCTCGCGGGCTCACGCACGCGAAGTTGCATCCCTTGCCCCGCCCGGTCACCGCGCACGAAAGCAAACGGCGTGTCCCACACCTTGACGGTGTAGTTCGGCTGTTGGTCGGGAACAAAGTTTGCTGCTAAGTCTGCTACAGGGCGCATTAGCCTACCTCAGTCCAGTCGGGATCTTCTATGACAAACACGAACTTGCTTTCTGCATACTTCATGAGGCCGCTTTCCAGTGGCGTACGGGTCGTGTCCAGCACGCGCACCTTCCACCAGCTGGGCTCCAACCAGGTAATCGTAAGTGACACGGTACCAGTAACTTGCACGTCCGGGTAGACGGTGAGTGTCGTGTCGGTGGCGTATTCCACGCTGACTCGCTGCGAGGCACTGGTTTCTCCATCTACATACAAATCGACCGTCGCATGGCGCAGCACTGAAGGATGCACGATAGACGTAAAGTCCGCTACAGTAAGTTCGTTACCAGTCCGGCTAATCAGTGGCGTGGTAAGCGACTGTCGTTTGTTGAGTAGATTGGTGGTGCCGTCGTACACGTAGATGTACGGAGACTGGCCAGTCTGCTGGCGGTATCTGGAGCGGAGGCCTTCAAGCCAGCGGAACTGTCGCTCGTAGGTCTGAATGCTCGGGCCATAGTTTGCCCACACCCAGCTTCTACGACGCGGATCCTTATTGAGCTGCTGATGCACCACCCGGCCATCGCTTGTCTCTACCACCTCGCCGAGAGGCTCAGACGGATAGTCTACGCGGGTCGGTGCAGGATCCAGCTCTACCGTAATCGCGCTTCGGTTGTGATCGCTAGTGGCCAGTGCCACCCAAAAGCCTTTCGGCGGTATCGAGCCAGGCATCCAGTCCTCCGCTCCGGGAACGTAAACAGTGAAAAAGCCGTACGACGACGTACCGCTATAGGAAGAACCTGAGAGATCCTTAATGGCTCCCGCAGGAATTTGCAGCACAATGAATCGACTGTCAGGTAACGCGTTAGTCGGATCGACTATAAGCTGATTACCGTTGAAAGTCAAGCGGCTACTTGTTGCCACGTTAAAGACTTCCAGGACCTGGTTAGGCGCAGCCATCAGTACAAGATTCCCCACCCCACGCTGAATCGCCGCGTTGAAGGTTAGGGTGATGTTGTAGTTGACGGGTACTTCTAACTGAAAGTACTCCGGGTCGAAATCTACAACCTGCAAAGTCTGATTCGCCGTGCTAACGAAGTAGCCGGTAGTGCCAGCATACGGATTACCCACGACATCGGTAAAAGAGCCTGCCGGGAAATCCAAGAAGTAGGTCGTGTTGTAGTTGAGTACGACCGAGGGGTCTACGGTTACGATATTACCGCTGACAAAGACCAGTGGGCTTGTCGCGGCATCGAAGCTCTCTATGACAGTGCCCGTGCTTGTACGAAGCACAATAGTACCTGAACCACGGACAATCGGCTCGTCAAAAGTCAAGGTGAACGCGGGAACCAGCGAGACGTTCGTCGCGCCTACAATAGGATCGTAGGCTATCACCACAGGACCGGTTGTATCAACTAACGTGGTAAAACTGTAGGTACTCAGGCCAGCGAACGGGTTATTCGAAAGGTCGCGTATTGCACCTAACGGTACATCAAAGAAGACTTCCGTGTTGTACGGTAAAGTGATCGACGGATCAATGACAATGGTGTTTCCACCAATGAAGATCCTCGTGCTGGTAGCCACGTTGAATGTCTCTAGCACCACGCCAGTAGAGCTGCGAAGTACCAGTGTTCCAGCGCCGCGCTTGATGGGTTCGTTAAAGGTCAGTACGATATCCGTGTTACGGTTCACATTGGTAGCGCCGGCCACCGGACTCGCACTGACAAGCAGGGGCGGAGTGAGGTCTACTACCACCACCGGAGAACCGTTAAGCTCTAACCTGGCATGGGTAACACGCTGATCCGTCTTACCGGAAATGAGCGTGACAAAGAGATTGTCTGGATCGGTGATGAGTGCCAGCTCTTCCGCAGTCAAGACAAATTGGAAATCCGTAGTCGTAGGCGTAAGCGGCAACAGCACTCGCGTAGCAATTGGTGTGCCGCCCTGCATAACGATAACGATAAGGTCAGCGCTCGTACCAGAAATCTCAACCCACGCCTTAGTCACTCGCTGGTCCCCAGCGCCGGAAATGAACCGTAGCTGCAAAGCGTTCGGATTGGTGATCATGGCCACTTCGGCAGGCGACAACGAGAATTCGAAGTCATTGAGCACCGACGTAAGCGGCATAATGACCCACGACGTAATGACCGTTGGTCCCTGCATGAGCAGCACGATAAGCGGCGGCGCAGCGCCGGTCAGCTCGACCCACGACGCGGTAACGCGCTGGTCTTCCGTGCCGGATATCAACCGGATCTCTAGATCCGCAGGCGCAGTTATGAGATCGCGCTCTGTAGACGTGAGCTCGAATTCATAGTCCGTTGGACTAGCCGTCAAGCTGTCTAGCTCACGCGTAGCGATCAGCGTAGCGCCCTGCCAAAGCTCTACTGTAAGTGTGGTCTCTGTGTAGTCAACCGACAGCCTTACGTAATCCCAATGGGCAGTAACAGCGGTACCGTCACCGCTCTGCTCAACGAGACGAATATCTCCTGCTTCGGTATGTCGTGTATCGCCTTCTTCTGTAACACGAATACCTAAGGTGTCCAGCGGGACGCGAACTTTGATGGTCGTGCTTAGTACTGCGTCCAGCAAGGCAGATCTAGTCCACGGTGTCCCACTTGGAGACAGTGGAACATTGTACGAACGATCCGTCAAGCTCAGAGGGTCGGCCTGATCGAAGTACACCGCCGAATCTGCGCCGCTAACCGTGAGAAACGTCTCAAGGACCGCGCCGCTCCCAGCCACAGACACCCGCTGCCGGGTCTCTAGTCGTACAGCTTGGATAGTTGAGCCTAAAGGAATAGCAGAATCGAAACCGTACCCTGCTTGGGAACGCTCCGCTTCTTGCCCAGGGGCCGCAATATGCGCACTAGCTGTCGCGTTGTCCGCCGCTTGCACATTCGTCGGATCCGTCCAGGACCCGCTTACGGGTGTGTCAATTGTAGGATAGCGTACAGTAGTTGGCATAAAAGAAAAGCGACGGGTGTCAGAAGACACACGTCGCGTAAGGATATAGTACGCCCCGAGTGCCCTCCCCTGTACTTAATACGTCGAATACAGGGGAGGTTCCTCGAAACTAGGAGTTTCTTACATCAAAACTACCGCCAATCCTTCCAAGTTCTCTACGCAGCGCACTGCTCACCTGCTGAGCGATAACTTCCGCGTCTTCTCCCTTGGCTGCCGTGATATTGAACTCGATGGTGTTCTGCTGCACAATACCCCGGCCATCTCCTGCACCGCCACCGACCCCGAACGGTCTAAACTGCGGGACCGTGAAGCCGGCTGGGACATTGACAAAGCGGCTGTCCAGTGCCAACAACTGCGTCTGATTCTGTATCGCCTGAATCTGTTCGCGCGTGTTGCGTTCGATCTTCTGAAGCGCCTCGGTCTGGTTATTTGCCTCCTCGTCCCCGCCCTTAATCAGCCCGCCGATCAACCCGCCAAGTACGCCGCCAATAGCGCCGCCTATTGGTCCGAGTGGAGTAGCCGTGCCAACAAGAGAGCCGATAGCTGCGCCCTCATTGGCAAAGGTGTTCTGGCTGCCTCCTACCGTGGTGCCTAAAACGCCGCCTAAGAGCGACCCAGCTAAGGGAAGACTGGAGTTGAGCAACTCTCCGTATCTCCCCTTGAACTGGAACTTGCCAGAAGCCGCTGCAGCAGCCCCGCCAACGGTCATAGGAATGACCCCACCATTGGGTAAGGGTACCGGCACTACAGCTCCTCCTGAGGGCACTCCAGCCCCGCCAGGGGCCCCTCCTACGCCTGGAATACCCGCGCTGCCGGCAGAGATGCCCAGGCTGGCAAGCATATCCTGTACACCCAGAGCAAAGCCGCGCTGAATTGCAGTTTGCGTCGTAAGCGCCCCGTTGTTAAACGCGGCGTTTATGGTGTTGCCCAGAAGACCCGTTTCACTGAAGATGCGATTCAGGAAGATGTCGGTAAGCCGGCCCTGCGCTCCCGCCCCAACTCCCCGAGCCAATCCGCCTAAGCCCTGAGCGCTAAGATTGTTAGACGTGCTGAAAAACTCGCGCAACGGGCTGATGATTACATCATTGGCCAGCTGGCTAGCTTCCTGTCTACGCTCCCGCACGTTCTCCAAATTGGCCTGGCCCAAAGCCTCCAGCCGAGCAGTTCTTTCGGCTGCTCCAGCCGTACCTAAAGCGCGCAGCCTGTCAGAACGTGCGTTTTCGAGTTCGAACCGAGTTTCTGCGGTGTCGATACCACGCTCTCTAAACGTACGCTCCGCAGCCTGTAATCTGAGATTAGCCTCTGCAACAGCCTGACCACGCTGTCTCTGCAGCTCACGAAGTCTGAACTGCAAAGCCGTAGAAGGATCCCCAAACGCCTGCGCCGTATCTCCCGCAAGTCTCAACTGCACCTGTTCTAACGCGCCTTGTGCCGAAAGCCTTGCCGTACTGCCCGCAAGATTTTGCTGCACAGCGTTCAGTCTTCCCGCTCTAGCAATCGCATCAAAGATAGGGGCCTGAGCAACTCGCCGAACCTCTTCTATGAGCTTTTCGATTCCTCCGGTAAGCTGGAAGAATCGCTGAATGTCGTCCGGCTTAATGGAGTCCAGGCCGGTCAGCAACGTGTCTAACGACTCCCTAAGACCCTTTGCTACGTTCGCCGTGGCCGGATTACGCTCAGCTTCTGTAAGGAACCCACCAATACCCTGCTCAGTAGCGATCTTGTACTGCTCGCGCAGGACTCCCAATCTTGTGAGCGCGTTATTCCTTGCCTGCGCTGTGCCCGTAGCGTTATCCGCTAACCGACGAATTTCAGAGCTGGGAAGAATTATTCGAGCGTTACCTTCGTTATCCTCCGGATTTGCCGCGCGAATTAGCTCGTCGATATTACCGCCAGACCCAGAATTCAACAGATACTGCACCTGAGCCCGGGCCAGGTCGCCAAGGATGCGTGTAGGCTGTACGCTTACATCCGTAACGAACTGCTGAGCGGCACTCGACTGCTCCTGTATTCTGTCAAAGGAAATACCAAAACGAGCACGAAGATCGTCCTGAGTCTGAATTTCTCTAGAACGTACCGAGTAGTTAATGAAGGGTTCGAGCAACCGCTCTCTAATCTGCGGCCCTGCTAAAGCTCTGTTGTACAGATTAGCCGCAGTCTCCGGCCGGCTAAGAGGCGTCTGAAGGCCTCTTAACAACCGAATCGTACCCTGATTAGCTGCCTGGTTGTTAGCGTCCGCAGAGAACTCTCGCAGAAGATTCTGACGGGCGCGTTCAAACGCCTGACGTATAACCGTGGTAAACACCGCACCTGGAGTAGACAACTGGTCAGTGTTACCAAGATCAACGCCAACCTGCTCAATACGATTGCCTGTATTGAGATAGTTACGTATGCCCGACTCAAACTGCTTAGCTAGCGCGTCTTGATTTCCAAGCCGCACATTAGCGTCAGACAACGACTTTTTCTGATCGTCAGTCGCTTTAGTTAGACCCTTCAAGGCCTCGTTGTAACGAGCCTCTAAAGTCACCTGCTCTCCCTTAAGCCTCAACGAGGCTTCAGCAGACCGAAGCTGCGACTCCAACTTACCTGTTACTAGCAGGTTAGCCCGCGCAAACTCGTCGAGTTTGCGTAAGCCGTCCAAACCTCGGGCCTCTCCGACAATGTTAGAGATGGACTGTCCGGCAAAACGCAAGCTCTGTACACTAGTGCCGGATTCATCGAACAAGAATCTTCCCCGTATAGACAGCGCACTTTGCAGTGCCCCTTCTATGCTTCGAGAAAGAGCCGCCCCCTGATTCTCTTGAGGACGAAGACCTCCTTTGAACGGTACAAGGCCGCTTGCGCTATTCCTAAGCGCCTCACTCAAGTTAACCAAGCGAGAGCCAACTTCGTTCGTGTAGTCTCCTAAATCCTTTGTAAACTCCGCTATGGCGGATTGCGGAAGCGCCAAAGTAAACTTCGAAGACTCCTTGAGTATGTTCAGAGCCTCTGCGGTTCTGAAAGACTCGTCGCCCAGCGCAGCGAAGCCAGGAAGTGCCTTGTCCAGTTCAGCAACAAGGCGCTTTGTGGCCTCAGCGTAAAGTCCGGGCTGAGCAGCATCCCCAGGCTGTAAAGCAAACGGTCGAGGCCCGAATCTACCTTCGCGTTCTATGTCTCCAACTACAGTATCCGCAGCCGTTCTCAGGACCTTGGTGAAATCATCCGTAGAGAACCCAAAAGATTCCGCTCGTGCGGTAAACGACTGGAACAACGGGGACTTTCTGAACTCGTTGAAATCGAATCCGTTGGTACTTCTACCAAAGACGTCCTGATTACGGATGTCAAGGTTTCTCTCTATAGTAGAAGCAGCTCTACCTAGTACCTCGACTGCCCCAATGATAGCAGCAGAAGTGCCTAAGAATCCTAGAGCCGAGCCGCCAGCCAAAAGGCCCGCGCCGATATTTGCAGTACCGCTTACACCACCGGCCAAAGCGGCACTACGAAGTGCCTGCCCTCTAAGCGGAGCGCCGTCAGCATCGACGAGGCCGGCACGAATCAAACGGTTCGCACCGAAGTTAGACGCTGCCGAGCCGAGACGAGCAGCCGCGACACCACCCAAAGCCAACCCTAAAGGATTGGAAGAGGCGTTAAGCGCCGCCGTACCGCCACGCAAGGCGAGCTTGATAACCTCACCCACACCACTCCCCTCAAGCAACTGATAAGTGAAGCCAGTAAGGGCGGTCTGGAAGCGCTGGTACTGCGCCTGCACCGTATCAAGCTGCAGGTTAACACGAGCCTGCGTGTCGCCGTAAGCGAACGCAGATTCAGAGGCCACTTCCATGGCCTTGTTGAAGTTGGTTAAGAGAGCTGCCGCCGTATTGGTCTGTCTGGCACCGGCAAAGGCCACGAGGAGTTCCTGTGCCTGGACCGTTTGCCCCCTTCCCTGAAGACGCTTGTACTCGTCCGCAATATCAGAGAAGATATCCTGCAACGGGCGTAAGGTATTCGGATCTTCGCCCGCGAGATTGATACCGAACCGTCCCTGAAGCTGACGACCAACTTCAGGAGCCGTAAGACGAGATATGAGGAAGCGAAGCGCCGTAGCCGCCTGGTTACCGCTTACTCGGGTGCTCTCGATAATCGCCGTCGCCGCACCGATTACCGTATCCAGTGCATCGACGCCACCAAGCTGTTGCGGCTGCAGCTGCACAGCAAGCGAGCCCGCACGCTGTACCGCTTCACTTAAGTCCTGCGCACTAACAGCGTACTGCGATTCGATTCTGGAGATTCTGTCCAGGATCTCGAACGGCGCGACTCGACCGCCAGTAACGTTGTCAGCGGCGATAAGGAATTCCGTTGCCGCACCCGATTCCAGCCCGGCGCCCACCTGCGCAGCAAGAGACGCACGGGTAAGCTCTACAGTACGTAAAGAGCCGGCACCGGTCTGAGCGAACGCTCTGCCCGACTGGATAGCCTGAAGCAGCGGTACGCCGAAATCAGACGACGCCTGGGTAAATCCAGTCGCCACCTGCTGAGCCGTAGACGCCGAACGGTCTTCGTAGATGCCTCGCAGACGAGCAATTTCAGACTCGATCTCCACAGCCTGCGTTATCTGATTTCTGATAGACGACGCAAGCGTGTATACAATACCACCGGCCAGCACGTACTCGGTAAGGTTACGCGCCTTGTTTACAAACTCGTCAAAGAACGTACTCGTCTTGCGAGTCTCGGCAGTCTGTAAGATCTGCGCCTGCGTAGCCTGAATCATCAGGTCCGCTCTGGTACGCAGCTCCTTGTTAAGCTCTCTCTGAAGCTTAACTAGTTCTGTCGCGTCACGAACGTCCCGCCCGTTGGCCACAGCGGCCAGTCGGGTCTCAAGCTGTAATCTCCGCTGATTGCTTTGCTGGATCTCTCTATCAATCTCTGCAACCCGAGCCTCTCTTTCACGGAAAAGCTCGCGCTGTCTGGTACGATTAGACGTACCAAACATCGCATTCACATCGGCCTGTCTGTTACCCGCGTCAGCCTGCAGTCGCTCACGGAAAGCGCCAATTACATCAGCGTTGAGAGCCTCAACCGGCTGATCTGATCCCATGTCCTGCAAAATACGACGGCCCAGATTCTGGTAGTTCCTTCTACCAAAATTGGCGCGACGACTCGCCGACTCCAACGAAGCTCTGCCGGCCTCTAACTGATCGGGTGTCGCGTTGCCCTTCTGTAACGCCTCGTAAGCGTTTCTAGCCTTCGCTTCCTCATTCAAGAGACGGGGAAGTTCACGCTGAGCCGCGAAGAACGCCCCTGTATTTGTGCTGAAGGCCTCTAAGCGCTGCTGGGCTGCACGGGCCAAGCCCCCTGCTTCAAGAGCCGAGCGATTCTGTCCGGCAGATACGCCTCGCACTTTCTCCAGCTCGGCCAGCTCCTCACGTACGCTAAGCAGCTCAACGATAGCTCTACGAGCGGGGTTGATCTGATTTGCCGCACTCAGATAGTTCTGGGCAGCCGAAAGCCCCGCCTGGCCATAAACACCAGGACGTAAAGCGTCCGTAGCAACGATCTGGCCGGCGAGTTGTCCCGCTACTCCAAAATAGCGGCTAGACTCTCTACGACCTGCGGCCAGCAACGCGCTGTTATTCTGACCGCCAAACGCCAAGGCTTCAGCGTCTACTGCAATGTCGCGCTGTCTAGTCTGAGACTGGGCCAGTCGCTGGAACGTTCTACGAGTAAGCGCCAAGGCGGCAGGAAGCTGCGAAGGGTCGCCTTCGGGACCGCCAATCACCGTGGCCTGACTAATATCGAAGGCGCTCAGCTGTGCTCTCGCGCGAGCAATAGCCTCCTGCGAAGCTCTAAGCTGCGCACGATTCTCTCTTTCAGCCGCACGAGCAGCCTGACCGGCCAAACGCTCTTCCTGTAACGCGCGCTCTCTTGCACGAGCCGTAGCGGCACTAATCGCTCCCGACTGAAGTCTTCTTCCACCACTGGTACCGGCAAGTACACCAAGAGACGCTGCAATAGGCTGAAAGGCCGCAGCGATCTTCGTGAACTGGTCGATTACCGGATTGAGATTAGCGTCTGTGAGCGCCTTGATGCCTGCATTAAGCTGGTCCAGCTGCTTGTCTGCAGCACCGACTGCAGCGCCCAGGGTGTTAGTAGCCTGCGCCTGCTCCTGTATCTGCTTACTGAAATCAAAGGCCTGCGCACGTATAGGGTCGGAAATCGCTCCGCCACTCTTGAAGCCACGCCTCTCTCCAGGAGATACCAGTCTGCCAGACATCACACCGCGAGCACTGGCCGTGCCAGGTACAATGTAGCGCCCGCCAAACTCTATCTCACGCAGAAGCTCCTCACGCTCTTTCTCGAAACGCTCAACTTCGAACTCGTCCTTTCTAGAGGCCGCGTCTCTAATCAAGCTGTCCAGCTGCTGCGAACGATTGATAGCAAACTTTCTACGCTCCTGCGTCTGCAGAGCGAAGCTGCCTCCAGTGGACAAGAACTCCTGGATCTGTGCAACGCCAGTATCGAAATCAATACCGCTCGCGTCTCGCGCAACAATCGGGTTAACCGTAGGCAGACCGGTTCTTACCGCGTCGCGTGCGTAGCGAGAAGCTAAAGTTGCGCCGCTGAACTGCCGAAAGCGCTGCTGTGCGTTCGCCAAAACGTCCGGCGTAACCCCTAACTCAAGGCTGTCCGCAGGAGAAGGCTTGATGATTCCGGAGAGCAAAGGATTCTTGTTGATCTCCGCAAGCAAGGCCGTGTCCAGCTGCCCGCCCTGCGTCATACCTTCAAGCATGGTCGTGTAACGACGGAACACCTTGGTCACATACTCGCCTACGGCCTGCGGAATCAACAGCGTCTGTCTACGCAGGTTGGGATCGTTTTCGACTGCCTGGGCGATCTCTCTTTCCTGCGCTTCGATAGCCTTGGCTGCGCCCGTGTTACCCGCAAGACCGTAAGTGGACTGTAAGCTAGCCGCCCCTCTACGAATCTGAGAGTTGACGTCCGCAAAACGAAGCGCCTGTATTTCACGACGCACCGTGGCCAGCTCTTCCTCAGAACGAATGCGCTCTTCCTGCGCACGAGCTCTCTCCGCCTCACTGATTGTAGGATTGGCTGCAGCAGCTCTAAGACCAGCGATGCGGCTCTCCAGACTGCTAGACTGTACTTCTAGCGGAGCAATAGCGCGGCTACCAGCCTTGGTAAGTCCTATGTCCAAGGTGGAGGAAACAGCCTGAATGCCTCGTACCGCCAGTTCGATTGCCTGGTTTCTTGCGGCGTCCGACTGGCTGTCCAGTGTTCTACCAATCTTCCGGTAGGTAAAGGCCTCTATGCTGGTGTTGTCCGCTCTTGCCGCATCAGCCAGGGCGCTCATGCGTGCGGAGCTTAGTGGAGAAGCCGCTCTCTGATTATCGAGCTTCGCAATTTCATCGTCCAAGTTCTTGGCGCGCGCTTCGAACGCAGCAATACGGGCCTCAGTATTTGCTTTCTGAGAACCCTGCTGTACAGTTATACGTGCTCTAAGCTGCTCGGCCTGTCGCGCAAAACGGTCACGCTGACGCTGCATCTCCAGGATAGGACCGCCTTCTATGGCCGCTTCAGCCTGCGCCTGCTGCTCCGGCTTAACTAAATACGCTTTGCTCACAGAAGTGCCAGTATCACCAACACCAGGACGCCGCGCCATCACACCGCGAAGCTCATTGATGAAGTTTTCAAATACGCTCTGCATGGACGCCACGTCTACCGTGATACGCGTGCCAGCAACCGTGGGTGTAACAGTCACATCACCACTAAAGGACTGTTCAACAGCACGCTCCACGGAATGCTTGACACGCTTTATTCTCTGCTCCGCTAAACGCTTAAGAGAAGCGGGCGAAAGCAACTTCTGGCCCTCAGCCATAGCTGACTGTCTGAGCGAAGGATCGTCCGCTTTTTCCGCTTCAGCAAGCCGATTAGCCGCGTCAGTAAACTCCTTCCACTTTACCTTGTTGTTAGCTACCGCTCGCTGAATTCTCTTTGCAGCTTCTCTAGGCGCATTAGGGTCAGACGACTCAAGAAGCGCAACAATCCCTTGCCAGAACTCCGCTTTGTTTTCGGTGGCGGATACAGCAGGACCGGGAACCCTAGAAGCCGAGCGTGAAGCCGCAGGAGAGCCTCCCCGGTTCATCATTGCAGCTAGAGAGCCTACGGTAGCCTGTAGCTGCGCAACGGACTGCTGTAAACCGCTGGCTACGTTGTTAGCTTCCTTAGAGTCCACGACCTTGGTTCTACCACCACGGCTGATGCCGGCTTCCACCGCATCAGAAACAGAGCGCGTGATACCACTCAGACTCTCCTGGTTAATCGTAACCTTGAAGTCTGCACCATCACGGCTCAATGCCTGAATGGCGCGAAGGGTCTCTAAGAGATCCTTCAGCGCCTTGTTCTCAGACATCTGAACAGCGATGAGATAGTTTAACTGATTGCCAGCGGCCATGGTTGTCCCCTTAGATACTTAGTACGCGTTCAAGTTCTTTCGCAAACTGTTCTTGGAATTTCTCCCAATCATCGTACGGCTTACCGTCACGGTTGAGCAAGAAGTTCATAGGCTCTGTACCGCCAAGCAACAGACCGTTACGTAAATCCTTACCGTAGAACCAAGCTCTGCGCGGCGCACCAGCCCTGATATTCAAGCCTTGGCGCTGCCCGTCTGGAGTACCCCAACGGCCCGGACCGTAAGGTCCTGGGTTACCGGTGCGGTTGCCTGCTATGTTCCATGCGTCTTTACGGTAAAGACCCGTGCCGAATTCAAGATGCCGCCACAAGACTTTGTATCGGCTCTTCGTAGGCTGACCGGTTAATGCGGAGGTTGCAGAAGGCGTCTCATACTGTTCAAGCTGATTCAGATTACCGATGCCGAGAGTAAGTCCATCCCCCACTAAACCGAAAGACTCGACGAACTGCATCTCTTCCAGAATCTTTAGGGCCATCCGACGCATCACCGTGGTGCCGCGAATAGCGGACAACCTGTGAGGTTTGATGTCTTGGCCGGAAGCGCTTTTACCTAAAGACTGGATAAGCTGCCTTTTAGCTTGGGGTATAGACTTGCTACGCAGCCGTTGTACCTTCTCTTTATCGCCTTGCATTTCTGCTTCAGTCAAGCTCGCGTAGAGCTTTGACAATCGCTCGCGACTTTTCATGTCGTCCATTCGTTGACGCGGCCCGTCAGAAGCACGTTTACCATTTTCGAACAGTACGTCCATTTCTAATGCCTTTCGTAAGTTGCCCAGGAAGCGTTGCCTGATAGCGGATAAGAATGTGGAAGCCATGCTTCGGCGCAAGACTGCACGAAAGACTGCATTGTCCTTGGTTACTTCTTCAAGCCGCCTTGCCAGCAACCCAAAGTCAGACGCGTCCATCTTGATCTTGATGGACACGTCTACTTTGCTCGGAGTTCTTGTTGCCATACTAGCCTCCGAAACTTGGGATCGCTGCTAACTGGGCTTGGGTTGGAGCTTTCTGTTTACGGAACTTACGTAGCAGTTCCGCCTCATACTCCTCGTACCACCGATCAAACTTCTCGTCGTCGTTGATGATGCTGTCGTCCGGCTTCTCCTGTATGGGCATCTCATCGACTCTTTCGTAGAGTCGTGCGTAGCTTATTAGTGCGATCTGCCCATCGTCCATCTCATACGACGACGCTAAGCCGAATAGGCGACATCCGTCTCCTTTAACCGATCTGTAGCGCTGCTGGAATTCTGCGGAACGGGCAATTCGTCGGATAGCTCCGTTTCCCCATTTGGCGACGAACTGGTCTCGCTGGCCCGGACCGCCTTCGTAAAACCGAAACCTTCCAGATACTCTCTGGCCACGTCGGGAATACCGTTCTGGAAGAAGTAGGCCTCAAGAAGCAGCCACTGTATCACATCTTCCGGGAAGTCCCACATGTCTTCGAAGGTCTTGGCGATAGGGCCTTTCGGTTCCCCATCTTTGGTTACCGACTCCGTAGTGAAGTAGAGTCTCGCCATCTCCTCGTTCGTATCACGCCGCTGCTCAGCCGACTCGCTGAAAATCTTGAGACTACGAAGCTGAAGCTCTGCAAGCCGAAGTCTACGCTTCTGCAACTCCATGAACTTGTGGAGCCGGTCGCGTAGTGAATCCACTTCGTACAGAAGATCCACCGCTTCAGGGCTCGTGCTAACGGCGTTCATGAGTCGCTGATGGTCAATGTCTACGTTGTAGACCTTCTTGCCCTGAGCCGATGCGTGCTTCTCGTTGTACTCTTCCTGGCGGTCCACATTGAACTCCACCCAACGATTGAAGCGGTCCATCTCGGTGCGAAGTTTCTCAGGATCCGTGATATGCTTATGCAGCATCTCGCGGAAGTTATCTGCAAGCGAAAGCAGCTGCACGCCCCAATCATTGTTGACCATGCCCTGCGCGTATAGCTCCCCGAGCTCTCTGTTGGTATTGCGCTCCAGGTCCTTAAGCTCTTTCTCCATTTCAGGAGTCCATTCGCCACGCTTCTGCACCAGTTCCAGCAGCTGAGCGTGACTCAGAATGTCAGGGTCACGAAGGTCCTTGTTGTACAATCTCTGTACAAGCTCGTTGATTTTACGGCGTCTCGCCGGGTTAACACGCGTAAAGCGGACATACTCTAAAGTACGCCCGCCCGAATCTTTCAGAGCCGAGACGTATTCCGCAGGAAGTTCTTTGATGCGGTAACCCTTTTGCATCTCATCTTCTACGATTGAGTCTAGGCGCTGCTCAACTTTTGTATCCATGTACTCCCCCATATGAGTTTGCTCCCCTAGGTGTTACTATCTTAGGTCGATCCTGTTCCAAATAAAACGAAACCGCCACCCCGGAAGACCCGAAGTGGCGGCTCGCTATGCTGCATTACCTCACTTAGGCAATGTCGTAGCCCTGCACCGTCATGCTGGAGCCACGGAACGTCCAGGTCACTTCGCCTCGACCGCCAATGGCAACTCGGTTGCCCATACCATCCACACGCAAGTCGCCGAAAGTCAGCGTCTGGATCTTCGTACCGTTCTTCGTGAAGTACTCCACGACCACGGCGAACTCCTTCTTCAGGTTGTCCGGGGCGAAATCGTACGTGTTATCGTAGACGTCAGCCGCAAGGCCTGAGTTGTTGAAGCTCTTGTTACGAAGCACCGCCTTCCAGTCGGCCCAATCCGATTCAATAACAGTGGCATTCACAGTCATCTGAAGCGGAGTCGTGGCAGCACGGTGGTAAATCGTGGTGCCCTGCTGGTTAAAGGCTACCTGTCGAAGCGCTTCCACTCGGAGGTCGATCGTGTAGTCCATGGACTGAACGCGGAGCCACTGCTCCGTACCATCGGGAGCCGCCGCATTGGCCGGCGCGATGTAGATATTCGCCTGGAAGCCGCGAATACCGAACACCTGAGAACCATTGACCTCAGAGCCGATAACGTCAGGAGTATGAACGTTGTCCCAATCCGTCTCGGGCGTCTTCTTGAACAGCGCGGCCATGACCACCACACCGTTGGCCACTGCCACACCACTCAGCGTGATCGTGTTGCCCGTAAAGCTGACGATGTTCGCCGGGTCAGTAACCACCTTACGCACCGGGCGGCTGTCAACCGTAACGTACGCCACTTCCCAATCCGTAGACGTATAGCCGGTCGGCGTGGTAATCGTGGTGCTAGACGCGCGGGCGCAAGGCACAGCGCGAATGTCGTGGTACGGGCTCGGGAAACCGACCGCATACAGACCGGCAAAGTTGATCGTATCCGAAGCAAAGCCGTTGGCATCCACACGACCGTTCAGGGTCGTGGGGTAGCAACACGCAAGGTACGTCGAGCGATCAAACTGAGTCTGATTCGTACGCTCGTGCTGCACAATGTCGAACTTGAGCGCCGTCAGGTCGTCCTGGGTGTACAGGTAATCGTTGATCTTGGTACCAGACGGCGTAGGGGCGTAATCATAGCCTTCGAACGCCCCCGTACCGCCGTTCGTCTTCACCTTCATACGGGCAAGAATACCCGCAAGATTACCTGTTCCAATAACTTCGAACGAGCCGCTAGTTTCAAGCTCCATCAGGGTATCGAGACGAGTCGTACGACCGAGCTCGTTGATATCCTGCGCGTTGAAATTAGGGGCCCAGTTGAAGTTCTGGACCAGGCCCAGAACGTTGTAGTTATTGATTCGGATAGTCTTGTCGGTGCCGAGCACCTGAATCGTAGCCATGCGGACCTCCTAATGGTCACAAATTTTTGCGGTCTTACGCCTCGTAACAGAGCGTGGCAGTAAGTGCGACTTCATGGACTTTGGACTCAATGTTCAGCGGGAAGGTGCTGACATTTACGTCCGGAGATTGTACTTCTAGCGTACCCACAAGAGAGAGGGTACCAGCTGCGTAGTCGTGCAGCGGAATATAGAGGGTCTCGTCAAAAGCGGTTCGCAAAAGATCAGCCAGGAACAGTTGCTCTTGATAGTCTTTTGCATAGCCTAAAACCGCCAAATCGCAGTATCTGAAACGCCTCTTGGACCCAATCTCCCGCAAAGATCCATTAGGAAAATGGTCCACCGTGATCCACAAAGCGGGCACAGGCACATCTTCTTTGGAGATTAGAAAGCCATCGCTAGTAGGTCGAACCGGATACTCAGGAATCGCAGTGTCTTGGTCTAGAAGGCACAGGAACCCCCGAGAAGCCTGGACCCTACCGGCCACCGTAGGGTCGCTTAGAATAGCGCTCTGGGAGGCAAAGTAGTTCGGGTAGTAACCGTCTGGAGTACGGAGCATGTCCGTAGACTTATGGATCAGCAAGTACCCGTTGGCCAGCAGTATATCGCCCAGGTACGACGCAACAGAATTGGCGAGATTAGGAAGGCTGTACTGTGCTAACGCCATATCGGATACACTCGCGGCTCAGGTTCCAAATCTTTCGAATGACTGCGTTGCGTAACTCGTTGAATTCCGTAGGCTTAGCGGCCTCGCTCGGATCTTTAGCGGCCAGCTCTTCCATAGCCGTCATGACGAGCTTGATGGTGGCGTTCACTTCCGCCTCTACCAGCTTCTTGTTGTCACTTACGCTCATACTGTTTTTGCCCCTCCGCCCAATAGGACGTAGTACGTGCCCATTTTGCTCATAGAGGCATTGACCTTGGACAGGCCTAAGAACTTGTACTTCTGACCGTCTATGACCACGAAAGTGCAGCCATCAAAAATCGTATTGCCGGGAGAAATGTCCACTGGTTCCGCGTCTACCCGGGCCAAGGCTTTTACCTCTCGATCCCAGCCTTCGGTAATATGCACCTTGGTTTGCCGTAGCTGATACAAGCCGGCCGCGTCAAGATACAGGCATTGCAGAGTTACTGGAGGCGCACTAGAGACAGGAGGAGCGGCCGGCGAGCCTATAGTCCCAGGATTCTGTACCGCTATCAGCGGAGAAACCCCAGTTAAAGGCGCTGTGCCAGAAGGCACAGGCTTCAACATCGGGTAGTGGATCTCAAGGAAATACGGGCTGGTTGCTATCCTGTCCAGGACGCGTTGTACTAAGCGTTCTGGATTAGGAGCCATTAGCTAGGTCTCCCGTTCGCGGTTCTACGCTGGTAAATCAACAGGAGCTGCTCCAGCGCAGCGGCCACTTCTCCAATCATGCCCTTATAGGCCTTCTCAGCCTGGATCGTAGACTCCTCTTCCAGACCGGACTTCCAACTCACCCCCAATTCACCTCTATCAACGCGATTCCGATACGTCGCGGAAAGTACTTCCAACGCCACCGCATACAGCAGGATCATCATAACCGGGTCCGTAGCCCCGGCTATCTCTCCCGGCGTGTCGTCATCACCAAGCGTGACGGTGACGTTGGAAAAGTCCTGTACTTCCCTTATGGAATACTCAAAGGCCATGTCGGAGGCTACAGCCAAAAGCTCGTTGTCTGTGCGGCGGGCCGCTTGAACGTCAACGTCTTGAAGCTTGCGCCGCAACATATTCAACCACTGCTCTGTGTTCATGTAGCCTCCAACCTTTGGTTACTTACGAGCCCCTCGGCGATGTGTCAGATAGTCTTCCAAGGTCCAGGATTCTGCATCCCGGGTGCTAGCCGCAGGGTTAAGCTCGTCCATGCGCTCGTAAGCCAGCTCCTCAGCGATTCTAAAGAGGGCGGGAAGATCACGGATAGCCTTACGCGGCTTATCGGGGTCCGTTCGATACTTGCTCTCCCCGATCTCGAAAATCTCTCTGTCTACAGCCTCGATAATACGTCGAAGGCTCGGCTCGGAAGTCATAAGTGCGATGTCATGCCGCAGCTGATGTTCGTCCCGAGAAGTAATCCACTCCCTGGCATTGAGCACCACGTTGAACTTCGCTTCGGGATGCACGTCCGAATCTCTGTCCGGAGGAGCAATCGAGTCGCCGGCCCCAAGCACAGAGTCGTCCCGGATAATCAGTCCACGTCCAACAAGCTTGGTGTTGGTGCGGAAAGACTGCCAGAACGCGTAGCTTACCACCGCACGATTCTTAGGGTTGGTGATCCCAGGAATGTCCGGAGTGAGCGTGTAATGAACGGGAGTGCCCGTAGTCTCGTCAGTAAAGCTGACCACGTAGTTTGACACGTTACGGACGCCCACCACCAGCTGGCCGGTGATGGGATTTCGATGCTGCGCACCCAGAGACGCCGCCATGGACGCCATATTGGCGCTCATCTGATTGATAGTGGCAAGCGCGTCTTCGTACTTCTGCTTCAGACTCTCGTCGGATTCTTTCTCGACCTGAGCCTTGCTAGGAGTTCTTCCCATCGTAATCCCCTGTGAATTGGTAAACTCGTAGTCCTTAGAAACACAACGCGACAGCTGAGCTAATCAACTGTCGCGTCATGCTTACCAAGTTACTACACTCCTTACACTTCGATGATCCGGTACTGGTAGGGGTTCCACACAAGCACGCCGTCCTCAAGACGGATAGCCGTGGTAAACACACCAGCACGGGTGTCGATCTCGGCGTAGTTCATGAAGCTCATGTCCACGTCCGCCATCACCGCGCCCTTCGTCGAACCCGCGATGTACACGCGGTCGTTACGGAGAGCATGGCTCTGGAAAACTCGGCTGTAACGATCAACCATCGTCACAATCGGGGTGCCCTGAAAGACGCCCACCGCACCGCGAGTTTCGAACTCACGAATGGTGTCCTGCGAGTAGCCCGTGAAGCCACGAATCGCCGGGTAAAGCGCCGAATGACGGGCGAAGATCGTCGGAACATCACCGTTGTCCTTCAGGCCGTCAAGAGCCAGTTCCAGGTTGGTCTTGCTCAGCGAACCAAAGCGGAGCATAGACGCCGGGTTACCAGTGTAGTCCGCCACCGAAGGCACGCCAGCGTCAATGGCATCACACACCATGCCGATACGCCAACGGTTGATGGACTCCGCCATAGTAGCCGTGACATCGGCCACGCTGATCGAGCCAGCCGCGATCTCCTCCAGCGGAAGCTCAACCGCAAGCTCCTTGCTGGACGTGGTCATCGCGTATTCCAGCTTGGTCATACGCTGAGAAAGCGCCTTGGTGCCGTAGGCACGCTTGGTCACCTTCATGTTCGCACGCCACTCCTGGAACAGGATCTGGTCGTTAATGCCGTAGGAACGACGATCCACCATGAAAGGAAGAGGATCCGTGAGCGCAACCGTGTCCGAAATCAGCTCCACAACGAGAGCAGCAATCTCGAAACGATTGTCGTTCAGCTCACGCAGACCGCTGGGGTCCAGGCGACCGCGAGAGTCGCGGCGCACACTGTCGCGGATCATAGTGTCGAGCTCGCTCTTTGCCACCTTGAGCTCGTCCGTAGTCCGACTTGCCGTCTTAAACTGCATAGTTAGTCTCCTTTAGTCGGTCCGTGGATTAAACGAGCTCAACGCGGACCTTGCCGTTGACCACGCTGTGAACTCGACCGATCACAGGCGACGTAATCGCATCTGCCGTACCGGTCGTGCACCACAACGCGCCGTGCACAGCAAGAGCAGCGCCGGCCACCGGGAGGGTGCCACCACGCGCAGGGTCCAGCGAGGCGTGGAGCAGCGAGGGATCATACTCGGCAATAGCGCCGTGACGAGCCTCACCAACCACATCACCAGACTTAATGCTCGTGGTACGAATTCCGAAATCGTCCGGGATGTTACCGATGGACGAAGACACAGCGTACTGCAGCTTCGAAACCTTGAAAACAATGCCGTAATTGCCCGGCACAAGCAGAGACGCCTGGTTGTTAGCGACCGGATGTACCGTACGCTCCCCGCCGACGTCACTAGCCACCACTACAGCGCCCAAGGGCGCGTCTGCACCTGCAATTGCAGTCAGTCGATCCGACTCAAACAGGTTTGCGATGTGAAACAGAGACATGTTATTCCTCCTCGTTCAGGCTATCCGCTATCGCGGGTTAGGACTTCTTAAGCGCCGCGACGCGTGCGCTGATGCTCGAACCATCGCCCGAGCCCGAGGGCAGCATACCCTCTTTTCGCGAGAGCTCCAGGTAACTCGGACGGCCGCTCGAACTGGCGACAGCGACCACAGAGAGATCACTCTGGAAGTTCTCCCAAGCCTCATCCGAGGCCGTAGACCACCGCTCGACAAACTTCTTACGGTCCTCTTCACTACGACCGTCGAGAGCCACACGATACGACTCAGGAAGGCTCTTGTATCTGGCAGCCCAGCGGGCCTCAACAGCAGCCGCAGCCTCCTTGTCCTGGAACGCCTTCAGCTGAGCGGTAAGCAGCTCGTTCTCCTTGGTGAGCTCCTCAATACGAGCGTTAGCCGTATTGAACTCAGTGGTGATGCCTTCAATCTTGATCTCAAGATCGGCAATCTTGTCGTTAGCCGTCTTGACTTTACCGTTGAGCTCTTCTGCTTCCTGCTTAAGCGCCTCGTTAGCAGTTCGCAGATCCTCAGCGGCCTGCTGAGCCACTCGTACCAGCTCTTTCGTGGTTTCGTCCATTGTTTCTCCTTTGGTTCTTCCTGCCTGGTTCTTCTGCAGGGCCTGTAAGATGCTAGATCTAAGATTAGCCAAAGCCATGGGGACTTCGGCGGAAGAAAAGGTAAGATAGCCGTCCTTACGGCTCATATCCTTCATCTCTTCCATGTTATCAACCGTGCCAGTAGCATCCTTATCGCCAGGGGCGATATCTAAGGCTGACAAGCTGAAAAACACGGGCTCTTTAGCTATTTCAGTATAGCGACCGTCTTCGTCAGTCGTATACTCCGAAGAGCCGGGTATGCAAGCCATGCTGAACGTAATTTCACCGTTCATTTGCTGCATGGCTAGCATTTCTTTGGCCTTGTCCTTAAACGCCCACGCCCAGACAATGCCTTTAGCCTCAATACCTAGAGCGCCCTTTCCTTCCTTAGCCTTAGGATTCCACTTTGCCTCTGCAGTATACCAAACGCCAATAGCCTTTGGATCCCAGTCAGAGTTAAAGACCGCAGCGTGATTCCAGTCCATCGGGAGGAGGTTCTGCCCGCCTATTTTAGCTGCAGCAGGGCCTAAATCTTCCGGACGAAAAGAAAGCCCGTTGTCGTTACGACCTTCGTGACACATCCAGGCGGTCACTCGGAGCTTTACCGGCTCCCCGTCTACGACCATCGGCATCCAGCTGGCGGTCTTAACAGCTTCAAGCTGGGAGGAGCTAAGCTCATCCTTAGCCCCGATCTCTTCGACCACCGCCTTTGCGGTAACTATCCTAAAGGAGCTCTGGTCAACCACGAGAGGGTCGGTCAACTCTCGATTATCTTCCATGGAATCTCCTTAGTCAGCGTAACAAACCTATCAAAAAGTGAGTCGTCGCGGGAGTAGCGAAAACGCAAATAACCTCCTAATTTCTCAAAGGAAAAGTCAAAAGTTCCGAAGTAAGCGCCGTCTCAGCACCCCTCCGAACCTCAGAAAAGCTAGTCGGTACAGGCTCTTTGTGAACAGCAACCGCTCTCTTTAGTACCTCGGCAAATCTGTCCCCCACTTCTTGCCAGGAAGGCAATTCTAAGGCCCTCTCCAGACAGTTAACCGCCAGTCCGGACAAAGCCTCCTTGTTATGGTAGAGGTAGTCTAGACGGTTGGCTGCCTGTTTAGCATCTACTATGGCATGGGCTGTATTGAGCCCTCTCGGCTCAAATCTGTAGTCCGACACAGGCAAAAGCATGCCGTGGTTGCCCCAAATTTCCCTAGTAGCAGACCAGTCGGGGACCAGTTGGGCGACGCCGCATAGGGCCGACTCCACTGTCGTTAGGCCCCATCCTTCTCCACCACTGGTGTTAATGTGGACGTCAGCGCAGTTGTAGAGTACGCGCAACTGGTCGTCTGTAAGAAACGGTCTAGCCCAGTGGATACCTACCAACTTCTCCTGTATACCATACAACTGCCCTAGCTGAGGAATATCCCACCCTTCTCCACGATCCCCGCCCATGCAGTGAATGACAAGCACCGCGTCTTCCTTATCCTTAGCAAAATCAGCAAATGCCCGGATAGTCAAGTCTAGACGCTTTCTAAACTGATTTGTACCTACGTTCATTACGATGAACGCGTCTTCCGGAAGGCCGTAAGCCTTTCTTGCCTCTTTCTTATCCATAGGATACATTCGCTCAGCCGTTACACCGTGAGGTATCACTGTGTAGTTAGAAGGCTCCTGTAACGCCCGCATCTTATGCGACTTGAGATAGAGATGACCGCCCGGTCTAGGAAGCGTAACTCCCATAACCGGAGCATCTACATCCTGACCTGCACGCTCATGACTCCCGACGACAATGTCTGTTAGATGTCTAACAGCCAAGGCGGACTGAGTTGCTCCAAATTCAGTATACGTAACCGCTTCCGTCAAAGCACAGATGGCCATGGCGTAGTCCCACTTTATGTTGGGGGCGTCCACCGGGTAGTAGCCAACGGTCGGCAAAGAGTCCGGAAGCCGGCTAAGATACATGGACTGATTCCAAATGTCCTGTATGATTAACAGAACATCTGGAGCATCTTCCGCAATGGTCTCGGCGATAGTCTCAAAACCTAACAGATCTTCCACCGATCCTACAGGAAGGATTTTGTAGGGGTACTCTGGCACAAGCAACTTTTCACCGTCATACCCGATAGCTCTATGAACAACCTCGAAATCCCCAGTAGCTACTAGAGCACTTCCTATACCTCTAGCAACTTGTTCAAACCCTGTTGGCCAACCGCCGTCAGCTATCATCGTAACTTTGATCACAAAGCCCCTTACGCTCTATTGTGTGTGGTTTAGTGGTGCTGAAGTACAAAAAGTCCTTCGAGTAGTCCTTCTTACCGGTACTCTCTACATACGCCTTCTCTATTTTTCGTATTGCCGCCTTTCTTCTCGGGCTCAGATACGGATACATGCGATGCATAAGCTGCATCGCACGTTTGCCCCGTAAAGACACACGAAAAACAGGCCGGTGCTTATCAGATAGACGCTTCCTTATCTGGTACTTCGCGTCAAACAAGGAGGCTATTTTCGCTATCACCGCCTCATCTGTCATCTGTACTTCTACAATTGCGGTCTCCGATTTTTCCAACCAACCAAAGTACGCCTCTCCTTCAAAAAGGCCTACTAGCCAGTAGAACATGTAGACGCTGTCTTTGGTTGGGCCGCAATTGTCTTCGTTCTTCTTAAGTCCTTGGTTAAGCTCTATCTCGCTCATTCAGCGGCCAGATTGTTAGGGGTCCGCCCTTCACCCGGTGTCTTTCCAGGACCCTGCCCCTGAATCGTACTGCCCTGTCCCTGCAATCCTTGCGGAGGCGAGAACGCCTGCTCCCACGTAGTAGTATCAGGGTCAAGACCGCGTTCCTCACACTTCCTGAAAAACTCCGCTTCCGGATCCACTCCAGACGCTCGGAGAGTAGTTTCAATAGTCAGAAGACCCGCCACGTAGTCCGAACGATTCTGAGAACGGACTTTATCCATGTCCATCATGAGGGACTTGTCAAATTCCCAGATAACGTCCACGCCTTCGTATCCGTTCTCCTTGGCAATACGTTCAGCAAGCGTGGTCAGTACAGAACCGAAAGAGTTAGCGAGCTCCTGCATCTGGGCAGCCGCGCCAATAACAGAAGCCCAGCCTGCTGAAGAGCCTTCTTTAGTCGTACCTAAAAGAAGTGCGTCAGGAAGTCCTACAGAAGACTTCGTCATCTGCTCGGCAATCGCAAACCGGTCAGAAAGATCTAACATCGACTCCTGACTCTTGACGTCCTCTACCTTTACGTCATCGCCTTGCCAAACAATGACCATGCTGGGACCGAGCTCTTCGAAGAACGACTGCATAAGAGCGGCTCTCGCAGCGGCAACGTCCGCTTTCGAGTACGGAGACTTGGGGTCTGCCGATCCTACCTGGACAATCGTCAACCGATTGATTACGTTCTCCATAGAAACCAGGTCGGTGTTTACAAGCGCTCTGGTATAGCGAATACCCAGCTGCGCAGGAACAACGATGGATTCACCCACAGGATCTGTAGCAAACCCTCTGTGCTTTACATGAAGCAGAAGAGCAGGAGTAAGAAGCGCCCGCTGATTCTTCTTCAACTCCGCGATGACCTTAGAATCTACCAGGTTTTTGATTACCTTGGCGACTTCTTTGTTCTCTGCTGAATTGCCTGTCAAAAGCTGAAGAAGGGCTGTATCAGGCTTCCAGTACCACAACTCTCCAAGACCGGCCAAGCCGGCTACAGGCTGTAGGTTAACCATGGAAATGGTTTGTAGAGTCATCGGAAGGCTAAAAGTACCAAACTCAGCAAGGTTCACCTTACTCCACTGTTGACGTGCAATCCAGTCACCTTCAACTAGCGCCTGTCTAACACCAGTGTGAATAACGGCTCCAATACCTCGCTCGCTTGTAACCACGCCAGTATCGGGCGCGGCATTCACATAGTTGACAAAATAGTCAAGCGCCGCTTGAAGGTTCTTAGTCGCGGTCTTGGCCTTACCCTTCTTAGCCTTTCTTACACGAAACTGCCCGCCTACGCCAATTAACGCCGCGATTTTGTTCACGGCGTTATTGATCAGGCCCTCGTTTTTGTAGATCTCCTTGTACTGCTTAACTCTCTGAGCTAAGTTGTTGGTAGGAGAAACACCAGTATCTGAGAAGTCAGGAATCTGGGTAAGCTGATCGTAAGCCTTACCAGGATCACGACTTACAGCCGCTAAAGCCATAACCTCGTGACGGCCGTCTTCTGCCTCCCTTAGCTGTACCCGAAGTTCCTTGCTACTGTTCTTAGCGCGAAATTTACCAGTAGAGACAATAGCCGTACGGATATCTGCGTTGTCGTCACCATGAAAAAGATCTTCGAGGTACATGACCCCAGGCATGGTAACCGGCGCGATTCCGCCAACAGCGACTCCTGGGTCTTTCAAAAGGTCCTTGCTTTCACTCATGCCTTAAACTCCAAGTCTAAAAGGCGTGTCCATGGCGGCAGTGCGTAGTCTGTCCGACTTAGCCTGTTTCTCGCAAAGACATCCTGTATCCTTACATGCTACACAGTGACCGGTCTCCGGATCCTTCTCGCACACGCATTTTTCTAGGTGCTTGTCGCAAGTGCACGGATTAGACTCTGAATCTTCCACGGTGGGCTCCTTTTCGTCTGGATATGAGTGCTCCCATAGGAGGGGGCGTATCGTCGATCATACGTTGTCTGATCGTGTGAGCTCTAAGCTGCTTTGCGGCGTAGATGAAAGCCGCCCAAAGGTCCTTCTTGTTGCCGGTCTGGGTGGTGTCTCCTTTGACATAGAAGTTTCTGAAGTTCTTTGTCGGCTTCTGCTGCAAAACTTGAAGCTGGTGACTGAGAATTTTCGCCCCGTTAAAGCCTACATCCACCTTCACGTCAAACGGTCTGTCGGATTCAGGGATGTCCTTAGGCAGAAACAACAGTCGCTGCGACATCTGTCCTACTGTGAACTCCACCAATCTGTCGTTAAGCTGATCAGTGGGGTAGATAGCGTCCAGCATCGGGACAGCCTTTGGATCCGTCTTAAAGGCCATGACTCTCTCGTCAGGATCTAACGGGTCAAAAATCCGATACTCTTCCGGTCCTAAAGACTCCTTGTTCAAATGGACAAGCTCGTCTCTTACACCAGAACCACCGCCTCGCATATCAAGACCGATAGCTCTACAAAGCTTCCAGGTGTCAGTTTCGTACACGTCGTGATGGAAGGCAAGATTGTATCGGTTAGCAAACTCTCTGATCTTAGCCGCCACGTCGGCGTGGCTAGTCATTCTATGTTGCTCCGCCCATATGACGTTAGACCAGGGAGTCTTGCCGAGATTGGTACACGGGTCAAATTCCCCCTCTGCACAAGGGCCGACTCGTATAACAACGAAAGCCGAGAAGTCTCTTGACCCAGGGGCGTAGTCCACGCCAATAACGCAGGGGTCGGAGCAGCTCCACATGATAGGAGGAGTGTAATTGGTATCGGGGTACTTTGAGTTCCATTCTTCGCCACACTCACTAGCGTGAAGAATGTACTTGTTACCCTTACAACTAACGTCCTCGATCATGTAGTGAGGGTACACGTCTCCAGTAGACGTATCCACCACATTACGCTGCTCAGCGAGCCAAATAGGTTCGGGAGTCTCGCCACTAAGAAGCTTGTCTTCGATGTTTCTGTTGATCGGATACGTACTGATGATATCTACAGGACGGCCTTGTACCGGCATGCGGCCCTTAGAGGAACGACGAGTGAAAGGAACACCTCTAACGTCCTTCTTCCATTTTCTCGTCTTGTCCGGCCACACGACCTCCATTTTACGACCGTCCCGAGTATTGACATACCGGCGAATAATGGTGTCGCTATAGTCGAAAGACACCAGCATGGTTTGCAGAAGACCCTTCCTTCTCAGCGCCTCGTATTCTGCTGTATCGCCCCGCTTAATCGCCTCAAGTGCGGCCAGGTCTCTGGCTAAGCCGTCGTAAGCCGCATTGGCAGTGCGCTGGAAGTCTCGCCACCCGTAGTCGATAGTGGTTGTGTAGTAAACACAATTCTCGCTGGCGTTGTCACCGCCAGTCTTGAAGTCTCCAAGCACGTTAATGAAGCTCGCTGCAACCTTTTCCATCAGCTCGAACTCTGTAAAGTTCGCTTCGTCAATGTACAGGTCATGACCACGAATGCCTCGAAGCTTTGCCTCGTCATTCGTAGGAACTGTCAACAGCGATGAGGCCGAGGTAAAGTCGATCTCCCAGTAGTTCTGATGTCTTAGAACAATCTTGTCGTAAACGACAGACCGCTTGAGAAACTCCAGGCCTGATTCCTGGTCCGCCCACTCTCCACAAACCCATTTCTCCGCGTCGTTAAAGAGCAGCTGTCCGCCTCGAAACCCAGAAGCTGAGAGCACAACGCCCTTACGCTTGGGGAAAAACAAACTCCTGTACGACGCTCCTAGAACGTCGATAACAGAAGACTTAGAAGTACCGCGAGAGCACACGTAAACAGTTGACGGTGCACTAAGATGGGACGTATACAGCATGATTCGCTGATGGGGAGGTATGAAAATCCCCGTCAGCGATTTCAATGCTATGTCCGGCCACTGTCTCCACCTAATCAAAGGCTTGTAGACAGTTTCCGCCATGATTTTCTGTTCTGCAGTTTGCGGAGTGTCCAAGATCTCCTTTAGAGATCGAGTCCACGGGATCACCTTAAGCATCAGTTACTTCTTCCTCTTCCTCGTAATCTGCCGCCGCTACCAGCTCCTCTTCTTCAACGCCTTCATCGTCAGAATCTGCCGGCTCTCCCGTATCTACAAGATTACCCTTCTTCTTGAGATAGTCTTCGACTTCTTCTATGTTGAGGCCTGCATAGTTTCTGGTACCGCAAGAGGAGCAGTGACATGTTCTGCAGCGAGTAAGTCCGAATAGCCCCACCTCGTCTAACTGATAGCCGCCCATGTTGTGTCTGGGGCTCTTCTGGTGATACATCTGATACAGCACCAAAAGCTCCTCGACCAGCCACTTCTCTCTAAGCTCAATAGGGTTGGTTTCGTCCAGACGTCTGACAGCTTCTCCGATAGTACCGCCTTCCTTTTCCTTCTGCTGCTTTGCTAACTGATCAGGGTGAATGTTGAGCGCTTTCTCTAGCTCAACAATCTGCTTAGTCATAGACTGCATAGCAGATTCCGTAGCTCTACCCTTATCAGTATCCTTGGCTTGACGGAATCTCATACGTTCCATAAGAAGCGTCAAGTCCAGCAGCATGTCCAGCTTAGCCTCAGACGCTACAGAACGGAGTTGGGGAAAGTCTTTAAGGTATCCTTCTTTAAGAGATTCCCGTCTTTTGAGCTCGTTCGTAGTGAAGAACACCAACGGACTGTCTCCGTAAGAGACATCCACTGGTGCCATACTGTATTCTTTAGGTAGATTGGGGTCTACCTTAGCCTGTGACTCCGCCGCTTTCTTCTCGTGATATCTCGCTCGCTCTCTATCCCGTTTCGCCTTAGCTGCTTCAGCGGGCTTAACGATGGGCTGCATTAGAATGATATCGTATCGACAAGCCGATCTTACTCTAGCCGCTAGGCTGGACATAGCCATGCTCTGCCACGGAGTACCGTCAGAAGGCTTGACTCCTTTCATGCAAGAGTCCAGGTAGTGCTTGGCCGATGCCGCAGGCTCTTTTGTTTTGCGGCTTTGCTCGAACCACTGAGCTAGACCTGAGAGTACCTCTAAGTACATCTCCTTACTGATATCCACCCCGATCTCATACTCTACGATAGTAGGTCTTAGTTTGCCGCCTCTAGCCATTACTCCGCATCCTCGTAATCGTCGTCCGTCATGTTGTCGTTTAGGTGTCCTGTGTAGAAGTTCTTATAGACCTGCGGAACCACTCTAGGGCTGCGTATGAGGCCTTCCCCTGGCAGCAGTCTATCCCAAGAACACTCACGCCCACGCGCCTCTCTTCGAATGTAGTCGATCATACGAAACTTGATGGCTTGTCGTATGAACGCGTCTTCATTATCCTTGACCTGGGAAATGTCGCACTTAAGCAAAGCCAGCAAGCCTTCTTGCCGCAGATCCTTCCACAACTCATTATCAGAGTTAGCCATCTTACGGGCTATAGCTTTGATGATGGAGTTGTATTTCGGGTAGTAAATCTGCTCAAATTCTTCGTTAGTCATGGTCTTTTGCTCTAGTAAGTCGGTTTCTCGGCCATTTTATAGCAAATCTTCCGATTGTAGCTGGTTCAGACTCGCTAAAGCTCGTTTTTTCATGTAGCGGATGCTCGCTTCGCTTAAAGGTTTGTTCCTAAAGTGCATTCCCACGTACCATCCGATCTCAGCAAACGTAGGAGGCCACCTCTGAATGGGCCAGGGCCAGTCTTTTGGGACCATCAGGCCGTAAGTCAGCTCTATTACCAGCCTGTCCTGGGCTTCTATGCCTGCCAGAAGCTGCTCAACCGCTACTCGATTCAAAACCTCGTTCTCTTCCATCGAAGCCCTCGTAGTAAAGTAGGTGCCAGGCCCAGTTGAGGGCTATCGCGTCAGCCTCGTCGTCTTGGCTGACCTTTTTCTTGGTGTCGTTAGCCTTGAATTTAAGGCTTAGGGAGAACTTCTGGTTCACTAGAAGCAGCACAATGCGCTTATTGGCCTCGTGATCCTTTCCTTTCTGAGCGCCTATGGTCTTCTTGACGAGGCGGGCGGCAAAGGCGTCCTCGGGTGGTACAGGGGCCTGGAAATGCGTCCAGTAGGCTGCCTCTATTACCCCTATGTACTTCGAAAGTACCCCGAAGGTGTTCTTCATTCGGCCCTGATAAGGAAGCTCGTATATGACTCTAGTAGGCTTCCACTGAGCAAACATTTCTAACAGCCAGGTATGAAACCGGGACAATCTCTCTTCGTGACTATCGCCTACTTGGTTGTACCTACCATACTCCACTAACTGCCCGTCGTCAAAAACTGCCCAGCCGCACGCCTTTGAGCTAGAATCCAGAGAAAGAACTCGAATACCTACTCCTGTAAGCGGCAATACCACGGGCTTTTTGGCCCGTGGCTTTCGTCTGCGCCGTACATTGACTTTGGCTTTCGTAGCGAACCCTCTAGCGCCCCGGCTCACTCAAACATTCCGCGAATCAGAGCCTGTCTCATGGACGAATCCGGAACCGCACCTGCAAACCAAGGATCTTTCATGCCGGCCCTCTCTAAATGGAAGTTAACCTGCCAATCCAAATACGCAGAAAAAGGAGCTTCCTTCAAAAGCACCCCGTCACAGAGAGATTTCAGAACAGGTACTTTTGACTCACTTACATGCTCCCGCTGGTTCTCGGTAAGAATGGAAGTCTCTGCTCTCGTGGGATTATCTATGTAGAGCATCAAAGCCCCTAGTTCCCCCTTCAAGAAGTGAAACTCGTTCATGAACCGTACATCAGTAAACACTCTGTTACTGATACCGTATCTTTCAGCGTCGAGTTTCATTCGAGCCTTGGCTGCTCGTATCCAGCAATCTTGCCCGAAAACATCTCGTCCTTCTTCTGTCCCTCTGCGCTGCATCCAGTCTCTAATGTGAGCAGGCTTGGTGTTGAAGAACTCGTCGTAAGTTCCAACACCCTCCATTATCCCTATCAGCTTAAGCTCATCTCCAAAAGCTATAGGAACGAACGCTCTTCTAACTAACTGGTTTATGGCAACCCAGTCCTTACCGGTTCCTGAGTTGCCGACTAACCCTATGATCACAAAAGGACCAGCTTGCTTGCTGGAAGAATGGCAGAGGCTGCTTCATAAAGCACCTGAATAGTGCGCTGGTGCTTATCAAGCATAGCTTCTGCCTGCTGTCTGGTATTCGGATCAAGAGTGCCTAGCTTACTTTCCACTTCAATCTGAGTCTTCAGCATAGACAGCTCTGCTCTGACACGATTGATAGCCTCAAGCTTAGTTTGCAAATCAGCCAGCTTGTCCTCGGCCTCGTCAACAGTATGGCAGTTAAACTTGGTCGTGAGTAGGTCTACCACGGCTTGGAATCTTGCTTCCACCTCAGCCTTAGTCTCCTCTACCTTCTGCTGCTGCTCTTCGCTAAGCTCCTCTAACGAGGCCATCTCGCTGTAAGCAACTACCTCGGCTTTACGCTTGCGTAACTCGTTGTACATCGAGAACATAGCAGCGTGCTCTTCCGCTTTGAAAACCAGCTTTTGTAGCTCCATCAGAAACGCTTCCTGTAACGAGGGTTTGAAGGAAATGCCGCCCATCTCCCGGGAGAGATTTCTAAGAGAAGGACCTCGCATTCCCCAAGGTGGACCTTTCGATGACATAAGAAACAAAGAGTGACAAGGTTTTCTGGTGTATGGGTTCCTCCGTGGGACCGATAGACCAGGTGGTGCAGCTGCAGTCTGTTTTCTCCTCCGGTACCGCAAACCACGCACTGGTAGTTGTCTCTATCCAGTACGTGGTAGTACACCCAGTTGGGTATGTTCTTGCGGTGCTCCCACTGAAAGTGGGCTTTGTCGTACGTACTCAGCTAGTACGACCGCGCTTGGGTTTAGTGCCCTTAGCGTTAGCCTTCACAACCGTCTTCTTTGCTGGAGTACTCTTTGTTGTAGTCTTCTTTGCCGAAGTCTTCTTTGCCGGCACCTTCTTTGTTGCAGGCTTCGCTTTAACCGTCTCGATAACTGTGGTGCCCTTAGCAGACACGCCTACAGGGGCCGTTCCAAACAGCTCTGCCGGGAGCTCCGAAACAGGCATAGGCTTAGACGGAATCGCAGGAGGTCTAGGAGACACTGGAGTTGACGGGATCTTAAGTCGCTCGTCTTCTTGGCGACTATTCCGTCTAACCATGAAAATCATAACGAGAGCTGTCACCATCAACAGGGCGAGTACAAAAAGCGCTACCAGGTTCTTGTCCATGATTACTGATCTCTCTCTTTGAGTTTGGTTTTCGCCTTCTTAGGCGGCTTGTTAGACGTGCTATCTTCCTCAAACAGCGCCCCGCAAGTTCTGCACTCTAGAAGCGCAGTTTTGTGATACCTCGGTACCCCAAAACCTGATCCACAGTAAGGGCAGTCGTCGCTTAACTGGTTATGCACGTCTTCTTTCGTCCTTGTAAAATGCCAGCGCGGTCTTAATGTTGTCCGACACCCGCTCGTTGGTTTTGTTCCAATTGTACCCGCAATCAATCTTCTCCTTAAGTACCAGTATCCTAGACTTAAGGGACGCCTCTTTGTTGCGGAGCTCCTCTAAAGTACCGTAATGCCCCGACGCCACTGCCCGACTTTCCACTGCAGCGTCCACAGTCTTCAGCGTCTTAGACTCCGAGGTGGAAAGCGGAGAGTCTCTAATAAGAAACCTTTCAAGAGCCTCTATTTCTCTCGTTACACTTCTAAGCTCCACCTCCAAACTAGCCTTTTTGCCTTGCCAGTCTGATATGTTTTGACTGACCTCGATAGCCGCGTTAGCTAATTTGATCAGGTCGTTTACCGCAGATACCGGGTTCCAGTAAACATACGGGTTCTCTTCGGGGTCAACGTCATGATCGTATTCAGGATTGACCGGGATCTTCAGTTTAGCGCCAAACTCAGGATCTTCGTGGAAACTCATCGTTAGGTAGGTTAGGTTTCTTCTAGTATCTCGTAGGACACTCCGCACTCACGGCACCGCAGAACTTCATCCACAACACCCAGCACATCCACATCCTGACTCAAACAGTTCATGCAGACGGGAAGATCTTCTTCCACTCTGTGAAGTCTGCTCCAGTACAGGGTACCATCTGAAAGCACACGAACAAAATGCCTCTCCCACATGCCTAACTTGTCTCGTTGCCAAATCATGGTTTGGGAAAGTACCGACTTCTTCCTGTTGTAGTTAAGCATCACTTGGCCCAATAATCACAAGGTCCTGGATTGGTCTCGGGATAGTTGGCCACGAATGGAATTCCCGGACAGTAGAAAGTTCCTACATCTTCCATGATCTGCTTCTTCAGCACCCCATACTCCTGAGCGATACTGTCGTGGACCTCAGATACGATTTCGTCGTGAACGCTATTAACGATGAAAGCCAGGTCTTGCCAGCCCTTCTCGTAAATCATATCTTGGATTTTGGCTTCAGCGGCCTTTGTCATAGTAGCAGAGCCGCCTTGAATAGGAGCGTTTGCACCTTCCGTGTAAGTGTTTTTGGAGTCGGGTGGGAACAATCGTAAACGTCCGCAAGGCGCTCTGACGTACGTAACTTCAGCGCCTACCATCTCGTCGTAGAATCTTCTAGCCGTCTTGTTCTTGGGGTCGGAGCCGTTAGAGCACTCGTTCTGAAACTCCAGCACTTTCTCGTGGACGACAAAGAACTTCTCATGAAGGCTCTTTGCATACTCGTAGGTAGGCGCTTCTACCTTGCCGCTCATAATGTCGTCTTCCATGGCCAGGGTAAGCTGGTCTCGAAGCTTTCTGATGCCTGAGCGATAGGCCATGGCTAGCACTACGATCTTGAAAATCTTTCGCTCGAACTTGCCTTCAGGCGTGGACTTGTCAGGCCTGTGCCCGAGCATGTTTTCGGCAACTTCCAGGTACAAGTCTTCGTCACGTAAGAACGTGCCTACGTAGACAGGGTCCTTAGACATGTACGCCAAAAGGCGCGGCTCTTGCTGAGAGTAGTCGCAGATAACGAACTTGAAGCCTTTACCTGGAATGAAACATTCCCGATAGCGCGGATCTGACGGGATGTTCTGTAAGTTAGGAGACGTACTGGTTCTTCCAGTAGTAGTCACCAACTGATGAACTTCCGTATGGATTCGGCCGGTCTTCTTGTTGACGTTCTTCCTAAGCCACTCGTTACCAAAGCTAGAGCAGCGCACGTCGTATCTGCTGTAGGTAAGCAGCAGATCAACTATGTCAGCGGGAAGCTGCTTTCTGCATTTTGCAAGAGTCAACACGTCCTTGTCTGCCGACAAAAGGACGCAGTACTTGTCTTCCGGTATGACCCACTCCGGAATGTCTTCGTCAGCGACTACCCGACCTTTCTTTTCTTGCCATTCTACCCACTCCTCGCCATACTTCCTCTTCAGCTTGTTTACTTCTGCGAGAGAGGTGACAGGCTTTACAGGCCAGTTACGACTTTCTGAGACCCACTTCAACACCCAACGGACTTGATCAGAACTAGAATAGTTCATCACACGGCCAAGCGGAGGATAGATGGGCCGGGCCTTAGAGTCCGCTGTGTCGAATAGATCAGGTTGCACAGTAGCCGGACGAATTATCTCATCCAGCTGCTTCTCTGCATCTGCACGCTTCTGTAAAGCTTCTTGCCAAAGCGCACGCCACTTGTTCTGGTCAATCAAAAACCCCCGATGCTCTCGCTCAGCGATCACCGGCAGGTTACGCATCTCTACTTTCACAACTCCAGAAAGCTTACGCTCCTGAATAAGTACCTTCTGCTTCTGGGCAATTACGAATGGATAGATCACGTCGCTGCCGGCGTACACAATCTGTCGTAGATTGTGCTTTCCAGGAGCGGTCTTGTAGAAAGAAGTTCTAAGGTCCTTGTCCTTATCAATATCAAGAGAGGCGTATCTACGCATAAGTGCCGCCATAGAGCACTTCTGGTAGGCGATACGCTCCCCAGAACCCTTGCCCCCTTTCTTCTTGCCCGAAAACAGCCCGCAGCGAATGGCCATCTCCGCTACTTGGGTATCCGCCACATTCTTGCAGCGAACTCCGTACGATGACCGAAGGAACCGGTATTCGAATCGTATGTTCTGTCCCAACTTGCACACATTTACGTCTTCCAGAACAGAAAACAACGGCTGGAGATCTTCCTGGCTGAAGAGCCGCACATCCACCACAAACACTTCAGCCTCTCCGTTTGTTAGACGGCCTAGCTGAAGAGTGGCAATGCGATCCTCAAAAGGGTCAAGACCGCTGGTTTCCAAGTCCAGGGCTACAACCCGCTTATCGGCTACCCAGGCGATAGCCTGCTTTAGATGATTCTTGTTGGTGACGTAGTAGTACGTTGCGGTCACCGTCTTCGAATCGGATACAGGAAGCGACAGCACCAACGTCTGAGGAGAAGCTACCGTTTCAGCCGTAAAAGAAAGCACTTCGTGCCCGTAGGACTTCAACGATTCGAGCTCTGCTTTCTTGTTAGAAGTCGGTAAGAACACTGGCCTCACCCTCGAAAAGGTCTTTAGGAAGCTCCAAATTGGAGCCGCTGTCCGCTAACTCAAACCGCGAGATCTTCTGTCTGAACAGCCAGTTCAGATGAATACCTGCGTCACCTTCGCGCTGCTTTACTATACTCATCCTACGAAGCGCTGTATCTCCTGGAGTACGCTTGCCAGTCAAAATCATGGCCACGTCGGCGTCTGCTTCGATACGCCCCGTACCTTTGAACCAGTTGATCTGTGGATCTTCCTGCTTATCCGGGTCTCTCTTAGCTTCAGTCTCTCTTTTAAGCTGCGAAAAGATCACGACAGACTGGCGAAGAATCTTCGCCATGTACTTGAACTCTTTGCTTAGCTTAGTCAGCTGTTCGTACTCTGTAGAATCTTCTCTAGATCCTGTCGCACCGAACTGTAGATAGTCCATGAAAATCACCACAGGGTTGGCCATGGACAGCCTGTTCTTGATAATCGTATCCTCGATGAGATCGAATATCTTGTTAGGCTGGCACGCGGAATAGTGCATGTACAAAGGGAGAGTGCGCAAATACTCCGCAGCTCCGTCAACCGCCTCAACTTCTTCGTCAGTCAGTGGAAGAACGCTACCGTTCCACACACGCTCACCGCGAATAGCCTTAGAGTCTACCTCTGACACACAGGAAAGAATACGATCTTCCAAACCTTCTTGTCCCGTTTCCGCGCTAAAGCCCATGGTAATGACGCCACGAGAAGCTAAGCTCACCATACCGTTGACCATGAAGGCAGTCTTACCGATAGACGGGAGCGCTCCAATGACTGTCATCTCTTTGGGTCGAAGCCTCGTGTACTGATCAAGGCCTCCAATTCCCCACAAAGCCCCTTCCGTTGCCGTACTAACGCGACGTTTGCGCATACGCGCAAGAGACTCGTGAAACGTAGGCTTCACCATCGGTTCTTGAGTCTCCCCTATCAACTTGTCGATAGGTGCCTGACCTACATGATACGGCGCTTTCATCGGACACTGCTTACACGCAAGCTCCGGGAAGTGCTCGTGTATGTATCGACATCCTACAGGAGGATGTCTCATAGCCTGTGTAAACTTGATGTCCGTTTCCTGAGGGCTGTAACCAGGATAGTCCATGCTGATCACATGTGCAGCGTCTCGCCCGTCCTTGAAGCAAGTCAGCTGCTGCAGGGCTACGTACCACTGCGGCTCAGGTAACTTCTTGCGCTCCAGAAAAGAATGTGCCATGAACTTACAGCCGTAGTCAGACATCATCTTGAACACACCGTTCAACGGTTTGTCTGGTCTTCCAGCCTCGTTCAACTCCCCGTAAGGGACAGCATCGTAGTGGGTGTCCTTTCTGATCACCGGGCTGTCAGGATACGCCTTTTCAGCCAGCTCTTCAAGCACGGCCGGGTAATTCAGACGTACACCTTCCATAAACACTTCAGGATCAATGACTTCCAGAGTGTCGGTGTTCAGAAACATACCCGCGCCGGCTCTAGCTCCTCCACCTAAGGGCGAGGACCAGTCTGCCGCAGCGTGCAGCCCAAAAAACGGCAACGCTATGAGATTACCGTAAGGCTTCTGTTCAGTGACCCACGACTGTACAGGATACATACGATCAAAGTACCGATCCCGTAAAAGCATGGGGCGAATAGCTTTACGTACTGTATCCGCTAAAACAGGCTCGCTCAGAAATCCCCAAATGTGCGCGCCGTTTCCGGATCGGGAGCGTTCTACATAGCAGAAAAGCCCCGCGTCCTCAAACACTGAAAGCTGTTCCAGTGCCTGGTCTAA